>Ga0209634_1000148_pt1 | contig 54354 bp, 47 predicted proteins | sample LinPmetageLP40_FD_184043 | JGI IMG/M metagenome (GOLD analysis project Ga0209634, IMG submission 184043) | Marine viral communities from the Pacific Ocean - LP-40 (SPAdes) (version 2) | ecosystem: Environmental > Aquatic > Marine > Oceanic | place: Pacific Ocean | collected 2010-08-26
ACTTTTTTTATTTTTTTTTTCAAGAAAAGTTTTTAAAATTTATATATAAGATATAGAGGTAGGTTCAAATCTGGGAGTATGTTCAAGATTTATATTTATTGGAAAAACTTGTGTCTGAATAATAAGATTTTTTCTATCACACTTAGTAATATTGTATAAATTTTTAAAATATTCAGCTTGGTCCCATATTTTACCAGGATATAGACAATTATCAAGGATTTCTGCTTTATCTGTTGCCCAAACCATATGTATTGTAAACTGTCCCCATTTTAAGCCACTCCAAGATATTTCTTGATTAGTATCTTTATCTAGAGTTCGAAAATACAAAGGAACACCTTTAGGTGCTTTACCTGATATATAATTATCTCTTATTTTTCTCACTTCTATAATTGCAGTTCCCATATTTTGCCACTGAGGATTCATTTTTTATTATTTTTTTTATGACAAGTCAATCAAATTTAAGACAGTTTCTAAAATATATATTTAAAAACAGTTACCAGTTTATATATATATGTTTTTTCCAAAATTAACACCAGAAATTGTATCACAAATCTACAAAAAACCTAATTTTGAAGAATATTATAAACAACGTTATTCAGAAATAATGAAACCTTTTTATGAAAATCCAAAAATCAGTATCAAATCTATGATGGTATTAAGCCATATACAAAATGGATTAAAAGAACGACTTAGAAAAGAGTATGAAGAAAAATTTAGTAAAGGCGCTTATGGAAAATAGATTCATAGATAATAAATTTGAATTAAAAAATTAAATCTCTTTTTAAGATAAAGATGAAATGTTCAGAATGTGGGAGTGAGGGAACAAATCGTAGCACATGTCCTCTTTTAATGGACAATCCAACAAAAAAGAATTGGGAAAAACATCCAAAAGCACTGTTAATTTTACAAGCAAGGAAAAAGAAAAAAAAATTTATTATAAAGCCAAAAACTAAATCAAAAGAACTAGATAAAACAATTACAAATGTAGTGGCTGTGGAAGTGTTGGTGTAAACAGGGGGACATGTCCATTATATTTAGCTAATCCAACTAAAGAAAATTGGGATAAACATCCTTTGGCAGCGAAAGTTAAAGGTTTTCAACAACCGCATGTCAGACAATTAGTCGTAAAACCCTTAATCTGTTCACACTGTGGGACTAAAGGAGTTGATTCAAGAACGTGCCCTAGAGTTTTATCAAAACCTACCAGGGCTGATTGGGATAGACATATAAATGCTAAAATGCATGCTTTACGTAGCTTACAAAAACATAGAGAATCACAAATTAAACCAAAATCAAAGGTAATTAAATCTAAATTTTTAAATCCATATATTCTAGTTTACAAAGAAGTTTGTAGTTCAGCATTAGGAATAAAGAGAGTTCCAGTAATTCATGGTTTTATTATATTAACTGGATATCATATTAAAAACTTGAAAATAAAAGTGAAAGACGCATCAACTTTGAAATTAAAAGTAGTATATACTAGATATGTTAAAAGCACATTAGATAAATACATGGACCTATTTTGTAGTATTTATAAAAACTTAGCAGAATTAAATGTCACCCGGAAAGATTTTTTCGTAAATCCTGAACCTAATACGAAAATTCTATTAGATAAGATCGGAAACACCATTACAAATTTTATAGATTTTATTGTAGATAATATTGAATCAGGTGGTGGCACAGGTATCAGCGCAAACTTGGTTGATAATTTAGAAACAATAATAGAGATGAAAAGAGAATGGGATACGTTAGAAGTACAGGCTCAATTAGATTCTTTACCAAAGGTTGCTACAGGTGAGCTGAAAGTAAGTAAAGCCGAAAAGAAAAAGGTTTCTTTACATACTAATTAAATAAATATACTTAAAGAATATAATAGATTACATCGTTTGTAAATTAATTTAAAATAATACTATTATATAATAGTAATAATGCTCAACTATTTATACTTTAAATTTAAAAAAATTTATAATTTTATTAAAAGTAGTGATATTTGGGAATATAATTTATATACAGGTGTAAGATGGGATGATTATGATTAATATATTATTTTAATTTGATTTTTAATATTATTTTTTTTAAATTAAAAATCAAATCAAATGCTACTTAAGGAAATATTTAGTTCTACAGATTTAGAAAATCTTAAAACAATAGATTCAACAGTTTATAGTGACAATCTAACTGTAAATCTTTCAGGTTGGGTAAAAACCTATAGAAACCAACGGGATATTTTCTTTATTTCAATTAATGATGGTTCTATAACTAAAAATTTACAAATACTTTTTGATAAAAACAATGCAATGTGCTCTAATGAAAAAATAGATGATATGATTAGTAAATTAGGTTCTTTATCTGTAGGAGCTTCAATTGAGCTCCAAGGTATTTTGGTTAAACCTCCGGAATCTTCAAAAGAATTATTAGAAGTTCATATTGTTGATATTAAAACTATTGGTATAATTAATGATAGAGAAACATATATTATTAGTAAAGGTAGAGTTAAACCAGCTGTAATGAGAAAATATCAACATATCAGATGTAAAACAAATTATTTTTCTGCTATAATGAAAATCAGGAGCGCTGCACTATACTATTTAAATGAATTTTTTGAAACAAACAATTTTTATCATTTAGACCCAAACGTTGTAACCACAAGTGATTGTGAGGGCGCGGGCGAAACATTTGAATTAGTTTCACCATCTGATAAAGTTTATGGTGGTTCTGAAGACTTTTTTAAACAAAAAGCTTACTTAACTGTCAGTTCACAATTACAATTAGAAGCAATTTGTTCTGGATTAGGTAGATGTTATACAATGAATACTTCTTTTAGGGCAGAACAATCTTCTACAACAAGACATTTAGCTGCATTTACTCATGTAGAATATGAATTTAGTTTTTGTGGTCTAGATGAACTTATCCAACTATCAGAAAATATGATTAAATATGTTATTGAGAAGTGTTTAATAAAATGCAATGAAGAATATAAATTCTTAAATGGATATTATTCTAAAGGTATAATAGAAAGTTTAGAAAAATATAGAGATGAAGATTATCCCAGAATATCTTATGATGATGCCCTGATTGTATTAGAAAAAGCAAAACAAAAAAGAAAATTAAAAATTTCAGATGAAGATATGCCCATATGGGGAGATGATTTGGGAAGTGTTTGTGAAAGATATTTAGCAGAACAACATTTTAAACTTCCATTAGTTATTTATAACTATCCTAAACAACTAAAATCTTTTTATATGAAAGAAGATAGTCTAAATAGTAAAGTTGTTAATTGTATGGACTTAATTGTTCCTTCTATTGGAGAATTAATAGGTAGTTCTGTCAGAGAAGACAATTATGATAAATTGAAGACTAATATGATAAATAAAGATATAAAATTGGAACCCTTAGATTGGTATTTGGATTTAAGGAAAAATGGAACATGGCGACATGCTGGTGGTGGTCTAGGTTTTGAAAGATTAGTAGGATTATTGACTATGAACAGCTCAAATTTCAATGTAAGGGATTGCTGTCCATTTCCAGTAGCATATGGAGAATGTAATTATTGATTTATAACTGTATATCTTTATATATAGTGTTTAAATATTTATATGTCCAATAATATTGTAATAAACTTATTATACAACAACCTAAAAGCACTATATATGACCCAATTACTTGATAACTTTCATATATCATAATGTATGGAACATAAAAATTTCTTATTAATATCCAACAACTATAGTGTATATAATTTGTATATTTTTTTATTAAATAATGTCTATTTAAACTCTCCTTAAAAAATCGTTTCGTTATTAATAACCATGTGCTAAATTCTATTATCATTGCTTTATAAAATAATATAGCATATTCTCTATTTTGATTTTGATATAACGTTAATAATAACATTATAATGTGATGAAAAAGTATAACATTAGGAGACCTCACTGACCTAGGATATTTAAAAATCCATATAATATCTGATACGATATAAGATACTATTGTTAAAAAATATAAATAATATGTTTCAGAAGCTGAAATTGATATAAGTTGATAAACTGTAAATAAAACTATAGGTAATAAGGATATTATATTGTAAAGGTCATGTTTTTCCGATATTTGTAATTGTTTAAATTCATGTATTTTTGTTTGTAAATATTTATTTTTTTTAAATAATTTAAATGTCCATATATAATTCATAATACATAATAATAAGACAAGTATTTTTGGATAAATACTATATTCTTTAATAGGGTAACAACTTAAAAATATTTGGGGATAAACAATTAAACGAATTATTATCCATGATAAATTAAACAAATAATTTAAAAAGTTATAATTGAAATTTCTTTTAGCAATAAGTAACCAGCTGGTTACTTCGCCTAATTGTAAATGATAAAAAAAACTCCTCAGTTTAATGTCTTCTTCAATATAGTATACATATCCAATTAAAAATAATGCAAATAAATGATGAATAATTAAAACTGTATTATTAGTAACACAATTGGGATAAAAATAAATTATTGACATGTCAACTAATAAATATAAGATAGAAATGATAAAATAATATGGTAATAATAAAGTGTTTATATTTTCACTTAAAACAAAATATCCTAATGTTAAAAATATTATAGGTAAAAGTGCAAATAAATTAAACATGTCATGATTTTTAGATTGGATTAAGTTTAACATCTTAAATAATATTTAATATATATATTATATTTATAAATAAATAATGAATAAAAAAATTGTATTAATTGATTTAGACAATACAATAATTGATTGGAATCAAGGTTTAAAAGATAAACTATCTAATGATTTAGATATTTATAATAGAAAATATTGGTGTATTTATAAATCTTTCGATCAGAAATATCATCCTGAAATTAAAAAAGTTTTAAAACAGGAAAAATTTTATTTTGAATTAAGACCTAATCCAGATGCTATTCAAACAGTCAAAAAATTAAACACGAATTATGATGTGTTTTTTTTAACTTCTCCTCCCAAAATATCTATTGATAATGCAATTTTATGTAAAATTAAATGGATTAATAAATATTTTGGTGAAGATTATTTAGATAAATTAATAATAACATATGATAAAACCTTAGTTATGGGTGATATATTAATAGATGATAAGCCTGAAATATCGGGATGTGTAAAACCTAGATGGAAACACATACTTTTTACACAGTCTTATAACAAAAATGTCGATTTGAAGAGAATCAATAATTGGAATTATTGGGATATAATAGATATTTTAAAATAGATATAAGTATTATTATTTAAAGATATAATTATAAATTATTGATAATATGAAAGTAATAATTGTAGGAGGAGATGGTTTTTGTGGTTGGCCATTATCACTCAAATTATCAAAATTGGGTATGGATATTACTATAATTGATAATTTATCAAGGAGAAATATTGATACAGAATTAGGGGTAACATCATTAACTCCTATCACATCTATTTATCAAAGATTAAATACTTGGAAAGAGGTTAGTGGTAAAACAATAAGTTTTGAAAATATAAATATAGCAACTGAATATAATAGATTAAAAAGTTTAGTAGAAAAAATTTCACCAGATGTAATTATACATTTGGGTGAACAGAGAGCTGCGCCTTATTCTATGAAAAATGAACATACTAGAAATTACACCGTAAATAATAATTTAAATGCTACACATAATTTATTAAATGTAATAGTTGAAGTTAATCCAACAATTCATTTTATTCATTTAGGGACAATGGGGGTATATGGTTATGGAACTATTAGTAATACAACATTACCTGAAGGATATGTAAATGTTAAAATGCCTGATAGTGATGGTAATTATAAAGATGTAGAAATATTACATCCAGCTTATGGTGGTTCAATTTATCATATGACCAAAACACAAGATGCGCTTTTTTTCCAATTTTATAATAAAAATTACAAACTAAGGATAACTGATTTACATCAGGGTATTATATGGGGACTAGGAACTGACGAGACAGAAATGCATCCAGATTTAGTAAATAGGTTTGATTATGATAGTGATTATGGAACAGTTTTAAATCGATTTATTATGCAGTCAGCAAATAATATCCCATTAACAATATATGGAACAGGGGAGCAAACACGTGCTTTTATACATATTAGAAATTTTATAGATTGTATATCTTTAGCGATTAATAATCCTCCTATGATAGGTGAAAGAGTTGTGATTAGAAATCAATTAACTGAAACGCATAGATTACTAGATTTAGCTAATTTAATTCAAGGAGTGTATCCAGAAACTCAAATTAATCATATAGATAATCCGCGAAAAGAGTTAGTAAAGAATGAACTGAAAGCATCAAATAAGAAATTTTTGGATTTAGGGTTAAATCCAATATATTTAGATAAACAACAAATACAGGAGATATATGATATGATTGTAAAACATAAAAATCAAATCGATATGTCTCATATTTTACCCAAATCTTATTGGTAAAAATAAATTCTATATATATAAAGTATGGAAAAAATATTTAGATTAGTAAATTTAAGAAAAAAAAACATAATTGAAATAGCAAATCTAAATTGGGCTTCTAGTCAATTGTTAAGTATGTTAGATAAAATAGTTTTAGAACAAGGATTCAAACATACTGTAATATTAAATGATATAAACGCGGTAGATGCTTACAATAAAATAAAAACTGTAAAATTACCTTATTTAATACCAGAAAATTGGATTAATAACAACAATATAAAAGAAGAAAACAATATTATAGTAGCAAATAAAATACCTATTAAAGATGTTGGAGAAGGTTGGTTTATAAATGGTAAATCAATAAAAAATTATCCTAAAATTATAAATATGAATGTACAACAAATTATTGAACATCCTGAATGGTTTGATGGGAAAATAGTTATATGCCCAACAATTTGGAGGGGGTGTAATCAAGTAAATTTAAATTTGTTTAAAGCATTTAAAATGGATGAAAAAGGTTGGGAAATAGTTGTTCCTGAAAGTGGATTAAAATTAGATAAGACATTAGAGAGTGCTGATAGATCAAATAAATCTTGGTTTGGACATTATTGGCAACCAACTACAAATGTTTCCAAATATAATTTAAAATTATTAGATTTTGGTGTTGATTTTTTAGGTAAAGAATATTGGGATAATTGTATTATGAAACCTGATTGTAAAAATCCAAAACCTACATCATGGTTAAAAACTTCAGTTTACTCTATAGTTAATCAAAATTTTATAAAAAAATTTAAAGTTAATTCAGATGAATACAAATATATTCAAAACAGGACTCTAGATTCTAAAACTGTTTCTGACTTATTATTTTATATAGAAAAAAATAACACGTCAATTGAAAATACAGTGATATATTTTTTAAAAACAAATGAAGAAGTTTGGAAAACCTGGGTTCCTGATTATATAACAAATAATATAAAATCTTATTTATCACAGATTAATTAATATCACAGATTAATTAATATCACAGATTAATTAATATCACAGATTAATTCATTAATATCTAATTATATTTATTAATGAATAAATTAGAAAAAATATCATTATTGGTTGTTTCAATTGTAATTATATTTTCAGTTTTATTTTATCCATTTAATTACACACATTGGATAGGAATTGATGAAAAAGAAGACATTGGTTTTAAAAATAGATTTTTTAATAGATTATATTTTACAATGACTACTTTTTCTTCTACAGGTTATGGAGATATTTATCCAAAAAGTAAAAATTTGAAAATAATTGTAATGGTATTGCAATTTTTATTAACAGTTTCAATATTAGATTATATAGAAAAATAATTATAATTGAATCTGATTATACATTCCCCACCAAATAGTATGTAATTTTTCTAAGTCTGGATGATGTTCTTTACTATTATCCCAAGGTTTATCAATAATATAATGAATTGCAAATATATGTTCAAAATTTATGGATTCTTTACTTATACAATTAAGATATTGTAAACAATTATAAGTGTGAGGTAATATATATGGACTTTTAAAATATTCTTCTAAAAATGTTTGGTCAGTTCTAGGGTAAACTGTTTTAGAATTTAATAATGTTGTAATCATGTTATTGTAGGTCATTTGAGAAGGTTTGGCTACAAAAACTCCTGAATTGATTTTTCCTAATTGTTTTAAATCTACATGTAGATTGGTTGCTACAGAAAATTCATCGTATTTAAATATAGAGTCCATATTCCTTAAAACTATCATATCTGCATCTAAATAAGCTAATTTTTCATATTGTGTAAATTGCCATAGTTTTAATTTCATAAAATTATCTATGTTATATGCTAATTTAGATTTCTTTGCTCCATATTTAGTAGCTGTATAAGGTTTGACGTTTTTCATTATTGTATCAATACTATGTCTATTAATAAAGTCTTGATCAAATTCAATATTATCTACCTTTTCAATACAAGCTCCTAACTTTGACATTTGCTTACAGTATTTATCATCTAATGTCTTTGGCACCATAACTAATATAGGTATATCAGTTGTTTTCTTTAAACTATATATTAACACTAATGCTCCTTTTACATAAAATTCACTGGTAACTAATGTTACATATGCAAATTTAGGAGGTAAAAGCATATTAGAAAATACATTAAATCCTATACCTCCATATTCATTTATTTTAGTCATAGTGTTTAAACTGAAATTGCTTAATGATTTTACATGATAACTATTTTTAATTTGGTCAAACATAGGTTGGTCATTGGGTGAATCACCTATAGCGAATAATTCATCCGTTAAATTATATTTTTCTATATACCATTTTAATGCCTCTCCTTTATTATAATCTCCTTCCCAAATATTAAGATGAATGTTGCTTATTTTATATCGATAATCTTTAATTAAATTTAATATATCAGTTTGATTTTTATAAAAATAGGGATTTAATTCTATAGCAATATCAGATTCTCTTGATTTCTGATCAGAAGAATATTCTACATTAAAATTATCATTAATGAGTTTAATGATTTTTTGTTGATTTTTGGCTTCTCCAAATGGATAATATTTTTTTGTAGATGTTAAACAACAGTAGCCATTTTCAGCTATAACTGCTTTAATGGGGAAACATGATAGTATCAATTCTCCCCAAGCTACAGGTCTACCTGTTACAAGAATAATATCATATAATTTACTTAATTTGTAGATTTGAGTGATTGTAGATGGTAAAAGTTCACCTTTTTCCGTTGTTATAGTTCCATCAAAATCAGAAAATATAGTTTTCATTTATATAAGTTATTATAATTATAATTTTAAATAATCGCAAATTTTAAATTTACGAAAAAAAAAATGTATATATATATAGTATATAATGGAGAAAATATTTAAAGTATTAAAATCCAATAAAAGAGATTCTATTAATCAAATTATAATTCCTATACATAATTGGTCCAGTCAAATAGTTTCGGCCTATGTTATTGGTGGCATTTTTGAAGCAATGGGTCTTAATGTTAGATATGAAAATAGTGATTCACAAGCAGTTTATGAACAGATTAGATTAGGACAGGTCCACATCGCACATGAAGTCTGGGAATCAGCATTTGGAAGATCATTTGAAAACGCTAAAAGAAAAGGAGGTTTACTTGATTGGGGAGATCATGAAGCGAAAACTATTGAAGACATGGGCTACCCAAATTGGGTTGCTGAATTGCCCGAAGTTAAAGCCGAAATTCAGCGGGCTAGAGATGCTGGTGAATACAATGGACCTGGATTACCTGATTGGAAAGTGTTTAGAGACACTAACATCTATAAGTTTTTTACTACACCTGATTCCCCAAATGGGAAAGGTAGGTGGCTTGAGGGTCCCCAAACATGGCATGGAAATGTAATCCCTGAGCGAGTTGAGGCACTGGGATTAGACAAAAAATGGTGGGTTAAGTTTGCTGGAAGTGCAGACGCACTTTGGGCTGAATTATCGCAGGCTAAAAAGGAGAAACGAGGCACAATTATTTTTAATTGGTCACCTAATTTTACAGATAGAGAAGGTTTTACATTTATAAAATTTCCGGACTATTATCAAGGATGTAGACCTGAGGATGGTGGTGATGGTAAGTGCGGTTCTCCATATGGCTATCTAAAAAAGGCTGTAAACGAAACATGGACATTGACACATCCAGACGCGGCCGATGTGTTTAAAAAATTATCATTTACTACAAAACAACTTGGCACAATGGCTGCTTTAGTTGATCTTGATAAGATGACACATGAAGATGCGGCAAATAAATGGTTAAACGATAATAGAGATGTATGGATGCCATGGATTAGACAAGCAGTAAATTTCACCTATACGCCAGCACCTCCATCTCAATTTACTAAAGGGGTTACCGTTGCAAGTTGGGGAGGTGCTTACACTGAATCTCAGAAATTAGGTTATGGAAACCCTACTGCTAAAAAATTAGGAATTCCTATTAATTGGGTAGATTATTCGGGTGGATTGAGTGAAATTAAGGCGCAAAAAGAAGCAGGTAAAATAACGTGGGATATAATCGATGTTTACGCAAAAGACACTATTATAGGTTGCGATGAAGGTATATTTCATGAATTTGATTTTGATAAAGATTTTCCACCAGCACCTGATGGAACACCTGCTAGCGAGGATTTTTTCATAAGTATGCCAAGTAAATGCGCTGTTGGAAACATTCTTTACTCATGGAACTTTGCTTACAATGATGCAACTATCGGAAAAAAAAAACCTAAAACCATTAAAGATTTTTTTAATACCAGAAAGTTTCCTGGGAAAAGGGCAATTTATAAAGGAGCTATGTCTAACTTAGAATTTGCTATTAGCGCTCTTGGTGTAAATCCGGGTCAGGGTAGCGACTTAACTTACATAAAACTTAGCCAAAAAGGGGAGATTGATAGAGCAATAAATAAAATAAAAGAACTAGGTGAAGACCCAAATGGCGGTCTTGTTTTTTGGAATGCTGGAGCTCAACCACCTGAATTACTAGCGAATGGTGAAGTAGTAATGGCAACTGGTTGGAACGGTAGATTCTTTAACGCGCAAATGGAAGGAACTCCACTTGTACAAATATGGGATTCGCAAATTATAGATTATGAATATTTTTCTTTAGTTAAAGATGGCCCAGGATATAAAAATGGAAATTCATTGAAAGTTTTAGCAGAGATGACGTCTACAGAAATGTTAGCAGGTTCTGCTAAATACATCGCATATGCTCCTTGGAGAAAATCATCTATAAAATATATAGAAGAGCAAGAAAAACTTTATGGACCATGGTATAAAGATAGAAAAACTTATATGTTGCCACATATGCCTACAGCACCACAAAATTTAAAACGCTATATACTTATGAATCCTGATTTTTGGGCAGATTATCAAGACGAGATCAATGAAAAATGGGCAGCAATGAAAGTAGGGTTATATTGATTATAAAAAAACAACCAAAATTTAAAACCAATATATTTTCTAAATATAATGTATATATGTTAGATAGAATATATAGAATAGAGAATTACTATCGTTTAAATCCTAGACAAACAAAAAATAAAATTTTTTTAGAAAAAAGATACAATAAAGCAGTTTAATATTTAAATCAATATATATTTTTTTAAATCAATATATATATATATATTTTTTGTATGTATATATATATATATATGCAAAAAATATTTAGTGGATTACAAACGGGTTACAAAAATGAAAATTATGATAGTTTAAATGACAGACAGCAAAAAAATAAAATATTTAAATTACAAACAGTTTTAAATACTAAGGCAGATGAAGTTAAAATGTTAAAAGAATTTGCTGATAATGTGCGCAGACTAACAAATGGTTCGTTAAGATTTGAAATTCTTCCAGCAGGAACAGTAGTAGGTGTAAAAGAAACACTTGATGCAGTTGATAAAGGTTTAATAGATGCTGGTTTTGCTTGGACACATTATTGGAGTGGTGACCATCCGGCTGCTATGCTTTTTGGCTCTCCTGTTGCTGGAGCAGGACTAGGTATAGACAATATAGCATTTTTTACATGGTTTGATTATGGTGGAGGTAAAGAGTTATATGATGAGTTATGGAAACAAATGGGTAGAAACATTAAAGGATTCATGTTACAACCGGTAGGACCTGAGGCTTTAGGTTGGTTTAAGAAACCAATTAAAAGTATGGCTGACTTTAGAAAATATAGATTCAGAACTCCTCCAGGAATTCCAGGACAAACTTACAAAGATATTGGTATAGAATCTGTTGCTATGGGTGGTGGAGATATTGTTCCAGCACTTGAAGCAGGAACGATTGATGCTGCTGAATGGTGTTGTCCTAAGCCGGACATGACATTTGGTTTTCAAAAGGTATTGAAAAATTATTATTTACAGGGATTGCATCAATTTGTTGTCAATGCCGATATTTACATTAATGGTGATTTATATAAAAAGTTGACACAATTAGAAAAAGAAGCTCTAAATACAGCATCTAATGCCATTCGTTCAAAATCAATGAGTTATAGAATTTATGAAAATGGATTAGCATTAAAAGAATTAAGAGAAAAGCATAATGTTAAAATCCATGATACACCCGATGAATATTTTAAAGAATATATGGAAGCTGCATATAACGCACTTGAAAGAAACGCAAAAAAAGATAAATTTTTCAAAAAAGTGTTTGATTCCCAGAAAAAATTTGCTAAAGATATACTTCCATATTGGAGTCATACACAAACATGTAATGCTAAAGCCGGAAGAGCTGGTTTAGAAATACATAATTTTTAGATTTAATTTAATTATATAAATGTAATTAAATATTTAGATTTAAAAATAAATAAAGGTATATTATATTATGATTAAAACATCATATGATATATTTTACATGTCTAGGATGTTAAAAGATAAATTATTAGCTACATCTATTACAAATGTAGTTAAAGAAAAAGTAGAAAGAATGAATAAACAGGTATCAGGTCCTTTAACTAATTTATATAAATTATATCAAGATCCAACATATATTATAGATAATATTTATTTAGGAAATGCTTACAATGCTTCAAATTATATAGATTTAGAAAAAAATAATATAGGACTTGTAGTAAACGTGACATCAGAAATACCTAATTATTATCCAGATAATATAGAATATTATAATGTTTCCCTATTAGATATAAACAGTGATCATATCAAAGATTATATAAATAATACATTAGAATATATTTTAAAATATCAATCAGAGAATCCTGGAAAAAATATATTAGTTCATTGTTTTATGGGTTCTAGTAGGTCAGCAGCAATTGTAGCCGCTTATTATTCGTATAAATATAATAAAAGTATAATAGAAAGTATAAAATTTTTAGAACAAAAACGATGGATCGTAAATTTAAATACTACATTTTTAGAGGATTTGAATTCATGGAAGGATAATTTGTCTAACTTAATACCTAATTTTTAAATAATTATTTTTTTTATATTATTTAAAAATTTGAATTAAAATTTAAAATTAATTTGTAAGGATTAATATAAATATGCCAAGCATAAAAATATCTAATAGTCCTAACTATAGTGAATTAGATATATTTTTAAAACAAAATAGAGTAGGTTCTAATGGAACTTTTACTCATACAACAATTTCGGGTTTAACCGGCAGTTATTATATAGATGAAACAAAGATAGATAAATTCCATGATATCTATAATAATCATGTATTTTTAAAAGGTTTAAAAGCTTATTTAACAGAAGGTATCAGAGATTGTCAAGTGACTCCTATAAAAATTGATTTAGATTTTAGAAAATATAAAGATGTTGTTGAACCAGAAAGACTTTATGATATGGCAGATATTATAAAAATTTGTCAAAGATATATGGGTGCTATGGAAGAATGGTTAGAAACTCCTGACCCAGAAGAAAGATACTGCTTTATTTTGGAAAAAAAAAACCCGGTTTTCGATACTGCAAGAAAAACAGGAGATGTTAAATTAAATGATAAGGGTGAAAAAAGGATTAAAGATGGAGTTCATATTATGTTTCCATATATATGCACAAAAACATTTCTACAATTAGAATTCAGAAATAATGTGTATAAAAATATAGGTGAAATATTAGATAAATATGATTATGATAATAGTTATGCAGATATTTTTGATAGAGCAGTAATAGATAAAAATAATTGGCAAATGTATGGTTCTACTAAATCACAGACAAGTTATACATATAAAGTTACAAAAATTTTAGAAATATACAAAGATTCGTATAAAGAAGTGGATATAAATAAATATAATTCACTAGAATTAGTTAAATTGTTATCGGTTAGAAATAAAGACCAGGAAGCATTAATAAAATATGAAAAACAGGCAATAGTTATAGATTCTGAAGAACAGTATTTAAAACACAATAAATATAAATTAACAAATAAAAGTAAAACAAAGAAAAATAAGGCTTCTAAAGATGATTTAAGAATAATTTGTGGCAGGGATAAATATGGTAATGAACATAAAGGTTATATTGATTGTTTAGGTTTAGAAAGAGCTCAAAATTATCAAAGTTGGATAGAGGTAGGGTGGGCACTTCATAACATTGATAATAGAAGTGATAGTGGTAAGGCAACTAGACAAATAAATGAGTCACGGGACCCCAATGATAAAGTCTGTGATTTATTAGTAAAATGGTGGAAATGGAGTACTCAAGAAGGTACTGGTTATGAGAATGAATCAATAGATACTTACAAAGAATATTGGGATTCAATGAGATATGATGGTTTGGCTTTAGGAAGTTTAAAATTATGGGCAAAACAGGATAATCCTGATATATATGAGAAAATTCGAGACGAAGACATAACGAGTGATGTTGATATGTCTTCAAAGAGTAAAACAGGTGCTTCAAGTTATGATATAGCAATGATAATGCATAAATGTTATAAAGATGACTTTGTTTGTGTTTCTATTAAAGATACTTTATGGTATTATTATGATGAAGAAATTCATAGGTGGGTTGAGGATGATAAGGGTATTAGATTAAAGATGAAAATCTCAACCGAAATGTGGAAAAAATTTCATAATAGGTCTCTTTATTACAGTGGAAAAGTTGAACCAGGAGAAGCAGCAAACAAAGACACTGATGATGAAAACAGAAGAGATAGTTGTCTTAAAACATGCGCAAGTCTTAAGAAGACTAATTTTAAAGCTAATATTATGACAGAGTGTGCGGAGTTGTTTTATGATAAATCAAAAACATTTTATGATAAATTAGATAGTAATCTTAATTTATTAGGTTTTAATAATGGTGTTTATGATCTAAAATATGATGAATTTAGAAAGGGTAGACCTGAGGATTTTATTACATTATCAACTGGTATTGACTATATAGATTTTGATCCTTATTCTGATGAAATAAAAGGTATAAATAAATTTTTGGACGAAATTTTAACAATTCCTAATGTTAAAAAATATGTTGTAAAATTAATGGGAACATTTATCAGTGGTTCTACTAAAAGTGAAAAATTTCATGTATGGTCTGGGTCTGGTGGTAATGGTAAATCTAAATTAATTGAGTTATTAGAAAAAGCAATGGGAGATTATGCGGGGAAAATGAATATTTCTAATTTAACACAAAAAAGAGGTAACGCGGGTTCTGCAAATCCAGAATTGTCTCGAACAAGAGGTAGAAGATTTATAAATATGCAAGAACCAGATGAACACTGTAAATTAAATGTAGGTTTAATGAAAGAATTGACTGGTGGAGATAAAATAATTGCGAGAGCCTTATATAAAGAACCACAAGAATTTAAACCTCAATTTAAAATGGTATTAACTTGTAATGATAGGCCTGAATTACCACCAGATGATGAGGGAACGTGGCGTCGTGTTGTATTGGTTGAATATAAATCACGATTTAAAGCTGAACCTCATGGGAAATGGATTTCTAAAACTAAACAAGAGTTAACTTTAGAACAACATAAAGAGAATTTAAACAAATCTATATTTGATGATATATGGGTTCCCGATGATAAAATTAATCCTCAATTTCCTATAGATGAAACATTAAATGAGAAATTTGATGATTGGGCTGAACCTTTTATGTCTATGTTAATAAATACGTATATTAAAAATAAACATATAGACTTAAGAGAGCCAAAAGAAGTAACAGAATATACTGCAAAATATAGAGATCAAAATAATCATTTTAAGGAATTTGTAAATGACAAAGTGATTATAAGTCCAGAAAATGAAGCTGTGGTAAAAATAGAAGAACTATTTATAGAGTACAAGGTTTGGTATAAAGATAATTTAGGAACATCCAATGGTCAAAAGAAACAAAAAGATTTAAAAATATTTATGGATAATGAATATGGTGAATATTGGGTAGAAGGAACAAGTTATACAAAACGTGGATATAAAGGAATAAAAATATTATCACATAAAGACCCTTACGAAATAAATGATGAACTTAACTAAATCTTTTAAATACGAGATAACACAATATAATAATTAATATTATTAATATAATTATTTTTGATACATAAATTATATTATTTTTTGTCTTTGTTTCTTCTAGATTATATTTAGTTAATCTTTTTTTTACTTGTTTTTGGTTTCTGTATAATTCTATTTTTTTTTTTTGATTATTTATTTTAATCTTATTTTCTTCGATTAATTTATTTTTCATATCTAATAGTTCATTATTTGTTTTATATATATCTAAATTTTTTTTATAATTTTTTTTTAAGGCTAGAAATAATGTTTGACCAGGTTTTTTATGAATTAATGTTGCTTTCAATTGAAGCCTTTGCCCCCATCGTGATCTTTTATCAATTCTAATAACAGAAATCGTATTTTTATTTATTTTTCTAATTTTAAATTTATCAGACCAATTAGGATTTTGTCTATTATAAGGAACCGATGATATATCGTATTTAGATGTATCAAAATTAACTCTAATATTTTTTACAGGTCCACCAGAACCTACATTAATTATTTGAAATGATGTATTATTGCTTTTATCTAAATTATTTATAAATAATCTTTCCCTTTCAAACTTTTTAACAACTACAATTTTTTTATCCTTATTATAATATCTAACAACTAATATTTTTTTTACACCTGGAGCAGGGTCTCCAAATAAATTATTATTAACGCTTATATTTATTATATTATTTTTTATATAGTTTTTAATTTTGTTAGTTACATCTACTCCTAATTTTTTAAAAACAAATTTAGGATTTCCATACCATGCTCTAATAATAGGATATGTTTTATCTTGTGTAAAATTTTCGTAAAGTTTAGAATTTACAATACCCATAATAATATAATAATATTTTATTATATTATTATTATTTTATTATTCTTCACTTAATGATTTAATATTAGGTTTATCCCAATCTCTTACATCATAATTTAAGGAATTAATATTTCTATTTCTATAAAAATTCATTAATATAACTAAAAAGAAAATTGCTGTAATTACTGATACTGAAATTATACCTGTTTGATTTGATATATTTTTATTTTTAATTAAAAGTAAAGGAATTGATACAATAAGAAAATAAACAAATATAGTTTTTAAAATAAATATTCTATTGTTACGTTTTATAGTTTGATTTTGTGATATTTCAATCTGTCGTCTTAATGTAATAATATCATTTTTTTTACTCTTTATTTGAATACTATTATAATTAAGTTCTTTTTTTTGTTTTTGATTTATTAAAGAAGTTTTATGATTATTATTGTAAAGTTGTTGAATAATATCTTTATTTTTATCATAAATATTAAGTTCTTTGTTTAATCGTTGTTTTCTATGCTGTTTTAATTGATTTAATTTTTGTTTAATTAAATCAACAATTTTTTTATCTTGTATATCATCTATAGATTTGTTTGACTGTATATTTTTTAAGTCAGACTGATACATTATTTCTTCAGCAGTCGGTAATATATCCAAGTCATTTATAAATAGAGAGTCCCTTTCATACTTTTTAACATTTACAATTTGCTTATTCTTATTATAATATTTTATAACAAAAACTTTTCTTGTTCCAGGAGCTGGGTCACCAAATAAATCATTATTAATTTTAATATTTAATTCATTGTCTTTTATCAGATTATATATTTTTTCACTAGTATCTATTCCCTTTGATAAAAATAATTTTTTTTCATCGCCATACCAAGCTTTTATAATTGGATATAAATTTTTTTGCGATTCTTGAAAGGATTCAGTTAAGTTTAAAAATTTTTCCTTGTAATTCATTTATATAATAAATAAAGAAATTATTATTTTTTATTTTGTATTATTAATTTAGCAATACCAATAAATAATATAATATTTACAACAATTAAAAAATACATCATATTTCTCTTATAATTATTCCTTACTATTCCTGTATCAACCTGTCTTTCTTTTTCTAATAAATTTTGATTTTCTTTTAAAATAATTTCGTGTTGATTTTTTAGTTTTAGATTTTGCCTGTAAATATTTGAATTTTTTACATTAATCATATTCTTTTGCATTCCTATAGTGCTATTACTTTCATCTATATATCTTTTGATGTCTTTTGATAATTTTTCTAGATTATTATTAATTCTATCTAATTTTGCTTTTATTATTGTATTTGCTATATTATTTTTCCTGATTTTATCTGGGCCTTTATCAAACTTAAATTGTAAAAATTTATTGTATTCTTGTCTATATAATTTTAGATTCTTATTGTATTCACCATTTAACGTATGAATATTGCATTTCATTTTACATATCATATTGTTATTATTGTTACAAGCTTTTCTGACAAAATTCTGGGAACACTTCATTTTATATTTATAATATATATATATATATTTTTATTGGTTTAAAAGTATTAAACAATAATCTATATATTATGTTATTATCAAATTTAGTAAAAAACCCCAATTTATTTTACAATAACACACTAAGAACAATTACTAGAAATATTCAAATATATAATTTAGAAAAAAAAAATACAAATTATGATGAATGTATAGATTTAAGACGTAAACATTATGAAGAAAATTATAATTTGAATTTAAAAGATTTACCTAAAAAAAATTATAATTATAAATCTATAATTAATAAAAATTGTGAAAATGTAATAGGATATGTTAGATTACCTGTTGGAATTGTGGGACCTATTAATATCAATAACAAAGAAAGGCTAATACCTATATCAACAACTGAAGGTGCGCTTGTAGGTAGTATAAACAGAGGCGCCAGTTTTATAAAAAAAACATCAGATAATGGTATCTCATCAATAACAATAGATAAAGGTATAACTAGGTCACCTATAATAGATGTGCAAAAAATTTGTAATATACCTGAATTGCATGATTATTTAAAAAAAAATTATGAAAATTTAAAAAATATATTTGAATCTACAACAAATCATGGTAAACTTAAAGATATAAATATTTTACATAATGGAACAAATATTCATTTGAGAATAAGTGCTACCACAGGAGATGCTATGGGAATGAATATTATTAGTAAAGGAAGTAATAAAATTGTAGATAAAATTCTAGAAGAATTTCCAGAATATAAATTGATAAGTTTATCTGGAAATACATGTACTGACAAAAAACCATCTGCAATTAATTGGATTAATGGAAGGGGAAAAACAGTTATAGCTAATTGTGAACTTGATATTGATAAATTTGAAAATATAATTAAATTTCCTGTAGAAAACTTAGTAAAACTAAATATTCAAAAAAATCTAATTGGGTCAGCTCTAGCAGGTTCTATAGGTGGATTTAATTCTCACGCAGCAAATATAGTAGCGGGAATATATTTAGCTACTGGTCAAGATATTGCACAAATAGGAACAAGTTCGGTTTGTCTTACAGATTACACTATTATAGACAATAAATTAAATATAAGTATAACAATGCCATCATTAGAATTAGCTACAATAGGAGGTGGGACAGATTTGGAAGATCAAGTTCAGTGTTTAAATATAATGGGTATTGATAAAAAACAAAATTCAGAATTACCAGGAAACAATTCTTTACTATTATCTAAAATTGTTGCATCAACTGTTTTATGTGGAGAATTATCATTGATGTGTGCTTTATGTGTAAATAATTTAGTAGATTCACACATGAAATTTAATAGAGGAATTATTTAATATATCTATAATATACATGATTAATTGACGTTTTACTTTTTCTAGTTATTTTACATACATTGTTACTTGGAAAATTATAATATTTTATTACTGGGTCATTACTATTTATTATAGGAAGCTTATGTATAGAAGGTAAATTATATTTTTTTATCAATTGGTTAATTTCTGCATCATCGGCTAACTCATGTTTAGGAACTAATGCATGTTTAGTAATATTAATTTGTAACATATCAATCTCAAAAACTTCACAGTTAAATTCGTTTAATATTTTTTTAATAGTTGTTGTTGGTTTATCATTTAAAATAATTACAATATTATCTTTATCTTTTTCTAAAATAGAATCATAGATATTAAGTAAATATTCTTTAATTATAGTTGGTTTTAATTTATTATGACTAAAAAATTTAACGTAAATTTTATTATTTTTAGAATTTTTAGCTATAATATCATAAGAATTAATATAATACAGATGTTTCAATGTTTCATCATCAATATTTTTAAATTTATCATCTATAATATAATTTCTATCTTCTAACATTTCTATAATTACGGTTCTAGCATTTTTTAAAGTTTGAAAATAATTATTCATTTTACTTAACAAAGATAAACTTAAAAATTGTCAAATTTTTAAGTTTATTTTAAAAATATATTTAGTTTTAGTTTTATTTTTCTAAATCAATAATTTCATTACTCTTATTATCTTTTATAATTATTTTTTTAATTGTATTTTTGGTGACATCTGATTGTTTATTACTTTTATCACTATTATTATCATCTATAGTAACTCTATCGTTGCTATTAATAACTACAGTATTATTGTTATTGACATTTTTATCATTATCTATAGAAACAGTTTCATCAACATTTTTAGCATCTATACTAATAGTGTTATTGTTATCAACATTTTTATCATTATCTATAGTAACAGTTTCAGCAACATTTTTAGTATCTATACTGGCGGTATTATTATCTATAGTAACTATTTCATCGTTATTAACATTTTTATAATCATTATCTATAGTAACTATTTCATCGTTATTAACATTTACAACATCATCGTCTATAGTAAATGTATCTATTTTATTAACATTTACTGCATCGTTATTAACATCTATAGCATTATTATCTAAAGTAACGGTTTCGTCGTTATTAACATTTACTGCATTATTATCTATAGTAACCGTATCTATTTTATTAACATCTATAGCATCATTATCTATAGTAACCGTATCGTCATCGTTATTAACATTTACAGCATCATCGTCTATTGTAACCGTATCTTCACTGTTATTAACATTTACGGCATCATCGTCTATAGTAACTTTATCGTTATCTATAGTAACCGTATCGTTATCTATAGTAATCGTATCTATTTTATTCACATCTATAGAATCATTATCCATGGTTACTATATCAGTATCTATAGTAACTGTATCATTTTTATTAAATCCACCGACCAAAGGAGACGAAGGTTGATTAATTGAAACAATAGCTGGTGAATTACCTAATTTATGACTTATGGAAAACAATTCATCATATAAAATATGTTTTTTAGTATGATTTTCCCTTATATTGTAATAAAGTGTATTTAAAAATATATTATATGTTTTAATTTCATCAGGAATAGTGCTAATAATAATATTTTCTATAATATTTTTAATATATAATGTATCATTATCAACAGAATAGTAAATTCCATATAAACCTAATGTCTCAAATAATAAACTATCAGAAATACTTTTGTCTGACATTAAATCTGCATATTTTTCATCTAACTCAGATTTCAAACTAGCTACATATTCTCTATGTAAATCAATTTTATCTTTAGGAATTGTGTATATAATATTATTTTTAAATGTTAAGAATTGGTTACTTGTAGTATGAGTTACATTGAAATAATCTTCTTTTTCTATTTTGTATACAATATTAATTTCATACATATTTTCTGAAAGCGTATCTTCTATAGCAAATGATTTCAACATTAATTCTTTTTCTATTATATTACCTTTATTATCCTGCAATTGGAGTAATTCTTGATTTATTAGATAAATAGTTTTTTGTCGTATATATCTATATATAAATTGCATTTTATCTACAAAATTATCTAATAAGTTTTCTGAATTATTTTCAAGATTCAATATTTTTCCTAAATCTATAATAAGTTTATTATTATCATCATTTATTATTACTGAATAGTTAAAAATATCTTTAATGTATTGGACTAAAATTATTAAAATAAATTTGTTAACAGTTATAGGATATTTTTCATCTGTAATTAAAGTTTGTGCTCTAACTTCTAATATATCATCGTCATATTTTTTCATGTTTTCTATAAATTCTTCAGCCCAAGAATATGACATAATTGGATTAAGTGTAGGATTTTCAGATTTCCATATATTTAATTTAACTAATTTACTATTAGTCTCAAATAGTTCTACAAATTCCTCTAAAGATTTATTTATCATAGGTAATATTTGATATTCACTTAAATCAATATGATAAATATTGATATTTTCATTGATACTATAATTTTGAATTATATCATACCAATATGACTGTTTGATGCCATTTTTATACTCAGACAAATATAGGTCCATAAAATACTGCATTTGTTTTTTACCAAAAGTATTAATTAAACTATCATTATCATAAATATTATTTATAGATGTATCTGTTATTTTATAGTCATTACCAGGATTATCAATATCAGTAGTTTTAATAGAATGATAATCTAATCTTTTTAAAAATGCGTAGTTTTGATAACCCCAACCCCACATATCATTAGGGAATCCACCAGACTTAACGTAATCTAATTTATTTATTTTAAATATTCCTAATTTTATATTATTTTTAGGCATTGTTTCTATATCTGTAATAGCGTATTCTTGGTTTACAGAACTAATATTTGTTGGATTTTCAGGATATAAAAAATACTCAGGAATGATTTCTTTATTAGGTAATAAGTTTACATCGTGTATAATTAAATAATCACAATTATTATTAATAGCAATATCTATTCCTGAATTAATGGTTGCACCTAAGTTACTTTTTAGTAAATTGTCTCCTTTATTAGTTTCTTTTATAATTTCGGGTGAAATGTTATTGTTTAAATCGGATGATTTTATTATAGTGTTCTTTTCCCATATTGTAAATATTTTATAATTATATTTTTTTGAAGAAGCTGATTCTAATTGTGTTTTATGTTCATTAAGTAATTTGTCTAATTGAGTTATATTACTAATACTTTTTTCTAAAATATTATTTCCTCCACCTAATTTTACGACTTCATCTCCTAAATTAATGCTTTCTGCATACTTATAGTCTTCTTCAACAGTATCAGTTATAGGAACAATAATTCCAAAAGTTTGAGTTTCACTAGACGAACTCTTTAAAAAATGTTTACTGTATATACTTTCAGGAGATACCTTCTTTGACATTTCAAGAGGTTTAATTTCTTGATGCTCTATAGTTTGTTCGCCGATATCTGTTGAAATACAAACTTCTAATGCATCACTTAGTATACCTGTATCCTTTAAACTGTCAAATGCTTTAATAGCACATGCGATATTTTTTTCAGCGCCTCTAATAACCCATTTTTTTTCAAAATCGGTTTCATCACCCATATTTGTGTTAATTGTCACTGAAAAAGTTTTTTTAATAGCATTAATATGACGTCCTTTTTTACCGAACAATTTTCCTAAATCAGAAGTATTGACGACATATATTTTTTCAATTTGATAAGCTATTTTATTTATTTCCTTTTTAGCTTCATCTATTCCTGATTCTTTACCATCTATAATTATTTTAATAATATCGTTACCTTCCCAATTATCTGTTCCAGGTATTATATGAGAAGTATCTACTCGTATTTTACAATCACTAATTCTCTTGATTCTCTCTATATTTTTACCTTTTGCACCTATTAAATATCTCACTTTTTCATTTGGGAAATTTAAAATCTCTCTAATCATGGGTTCTCTTATAATCTCTCTAAAAACATTCTCAATAACCGAATTGTTTTCTATATTTTTTGATATTAAATTAAATGTAGTTTCTAAATAGTCAAGCATACTTTGTTTGTTAATATATTTTAGATAAAAGTTGTGTGCGTTCATTGCAATTCTTTTTGCTGCATCTTGATTTTCGTTGCACCATATAATCATATCTTTCAAATTAGAAAAATCTGAATTAACTTCTATATAATGAGCTTCTTCTATATTAGTTTTATCAGCATCTAATGGAACAAGCATATCAAAATACCATAATTTGTAATTATAGTTATTTTCAAGTCCTAAATCTATAGATTTAACTTTAAATATAACATTACCATAAAAATTTGTCATTGAACTATTTTTTGATAAGGCTAATAAATTTGTAAAATTAAAGTCCGCTGAAAAACTATCTACATAGATAAGATATTTGTAGTCATTTATACCACCATATCCATCATTTAACATAAATTCTTTTGTGAAATCATCCATTTCGGTAAAATTAAGATAGTTTCCCATATATACCTTATCTTGATTATCCCATTTTGTAATTCTAACACTTAATAAATTTCTATTTGTCTCACTTGATTTCCATGATTTATATAATTGAGCTAATTTCAATCGTTGATTATTACTTGTATTAGAGCCACACCCGGTAGATGGACCTATGAAAAACGCCATAGTTTGTTTATCATCCCATAATTTATCTAATCCCGAATCTTTATTTTCATAGCAATCAGGAGGTAATATTTTGTTATTAACTATATTCCAATCATTAGAAGTAGGTATAAGAACATCTGCATATTCATCACTTGAAATCATACTTAAAATAGGTAAATATGAAGAATAATTATTAGTAGTTAATTTTATATCGTCTTTACCAAATATATGAAAATGAGGTTGCATAATATCGCCATCTGAATTGGGTTTACGTAAATAAGGAAATTTTTGTTTATTTATAAAAAATTCTACATCTGATAAATTTTGTCCTCTTTCTGAACACAAGATTTCTAACATATGTTTTAATTCTCCAAAATTTGTAGTATACATATCATCTAATTCTCCAAATAAATTAATTACACAATTATCTTGCCACCAATGAACAGGATTTTCAATGTTTTGAATTGATTTTTTTTTGTGAACAATCTGATTTTTTTTTGCATAGTAATCTTGTATTCCGTTAGGATATATTGATTTATCTACTGTAACATCTATAAATCTTAAATCTCCATCTGATAAATCATTTATATATTTTTTGTTGAAAAAGGGTGTAAACATTGTAAGAATGCCATTTTTTATTTTAACAAAAATTCCAGTTTTCATATTTTGAAACATATACTTAAACGTATTCGAAAAGGATCTATCGTTAATATTTTTGTAAATTGAGAGTTCTAATAAATCTTGATTTTTAGTAAATATTTTATCAGCTAAGATATCTGTTCCATTATTATAAAGATTTCTGATTGACTTTGTATTTTCATTTACAAAATTACTGGAACCATGTAAAGCTCTTTTTTCTACGATATATTGTTGTATTTGAGAAATATCTCCAGCAGTTAAAATAAGTTGATTGTATGCAATATATCTTGGATTTATTTTATTTTTTTGATTTGTTTCTACAAATTTTCTACAATCTTGTCGGTCTAAAAATTCATGTTCAGAAATTGTATCATCTTGATATTTAAATATATAATATCTATACATATCAGATAATTGTTTAAGGTCTTGATTATCTTTGTTACTTAAGTCATAAATTAAATCATCTTTCTTAGAATTTGATCTTTTTGTGTGTTCAAATCTACTAGTATATATATCCTTAAATAATCCAGTTCCAGATTGTATAAAACTGAAATTATGTTTTGCCTCCCCTGTTGAAATAATTTGTAGTCCATATTTTGATGCTATATTTATTAATAATTTTTTACTTACTAAATATTCATTTTTTATTTCAGTTACAGGATTAAAGTTTATTGCATAAGGAATATTAAATCCATTTTCTATATCATCTGGTAAGTTTTCCCATGATAAATTTGTTCCTGAATCACTTACATTTATTTTCCAAATATCTCTATATTCATTTTCATATGAATCAAAGATTTTACCTTTTACAGGTAATGTTGATTTATCATTGTTCTCTTTCAATAATGAATATATTAGGTCACCATCTAAACATGTTACAATAAAATAACCATTTAGTTTAATATTATCTTTTACATTCTCAAATATGTTTTGTATATTTTCATAGGAATTAAAATGATTTTGTATGTCATTAAATAAGGTTACTGTATTAAATGAATTTAATTTTTTTGACATAAATAAATCTGTTAGTTTTTCACTATATTCAGGGTCTATATCTTCTGAAAATCTTATATTTTTTGTTATATTTCCTGTTATAAAGTTTATATCAGAGTTATTAGCCCATTGATTTATAGAATCATTTGATGATTTTTTTAAATTTTTTAAATATGTGTTTGCCGATAAATTATCGGTATCATCTTCTATATTTTCTTTATTTTTATCTATACCTAAAACATAAATATAATTGGATTTATATAGATATAATAAGTCTAATCCTCGATTTACTGATAAATCTAATATAGAAGCTGTATTAAATTTTTTACCAGAACCCTCATAAAGGATATTTCTAATTTCATCTTCAAATGTTAATAAATTTGTGTTTAGTTTTTTTCCATAAGTTTGGTAATATTCTTTTAATGCAAAATCTTGTGTTTTTAATGCCTGTAATTCTTGGTATGTAATATCTTCAATATGTTTCCATTTTTTTACTGATTCTTCTACAACTAATCTTGGAGCAATTCCCATGGATTGAATTTCTTGTAAAAATAATTTAAATGCGTATGGAGCTTGTATACAATAAAAATTAGAATCTGATATATGAGTAGATTGTTTTTTAATATTTCCATTGATATCTATTTTAATTTCTGTTCCGTCATTTGAATAGTCTTCATATATTTTTTTGTCATGGTTAACAATAGCTAATAATCCAGATTTATCAGATATATAAAATTTATATTTATCAGAACGTTCAACCATTGTTTCTTTTAAAAAAATAGATGTTCCATGTGCTAATATAGCATCACGTTCCATTTCTCCTATACGTAATCCACCACCAGCTGCCCTACCTCCAACAGGTTGATGGGTTAAAGAAGCTTGTCCCCCTTCATTTCTAGAATAATATTTATCGGAAACCTGATGTGTTAATCTTTGATAAAAAGTGGGCCCTATAAATATATTTGCTTTTAACTGTTTACCATTTCTACCATTATATAAAACTTCGTTAGCTTGTTTTTCATAGTTAAAATTACTTTCTAATAAATCTCCTACTAAATTTTTATCTACATTTGTAAAACCAGTAAGTTCCATTGTATTTGCCATGTTACAAGAAAATTTACCTAAAATTACTTCTATAAGTTGTCCTATAGTCATTCTACTTGGAATAGCATGCGGATTTACTATTAAATCAGGAACAATTCCATCTTTTGTGACAGGCATATCTCTTGCATCTAACAACATACCTATAGTTCCTTTTTGACCATATCTAGAAGCAAACTTATCACCTACTTCAGGTTGTTTATCTTTTCTGATTCTTATTTTAGCATATTTCTGTTCATCATTTCCATAATTAAAATAAACTCTATCTATAAATCCATCTTCATTTCTTTTTACAAATTCTGAGTTATCAATAAATATTTTTCTTCCTAAATTATCTTTTTGATTTGTAGTAACAACTTTTCCTATAATAATATCATTTTCATTTACTTTAATATTTTCTTTTATTAATCCAGTTTCAGGGTCTAAATGTGAATAATTTCCGTTTTTAATATTACGAGTAACATTTGGGTTGGGTATCGTAAATATTTCCCTTTCGCTAGTTCCTTCTATTAATTCTTCTCTTCCAGAATATGTTTTAAATTTAGTAGTTTTAAATAACCCTCTTTGCACAGAATCTTTATTAAAAATTATCGAATCTTCTTGATTGTATCCAGAAAAGCATCCTATAGCAACTATAGCATTAATACCATGTGGTAAGTCATTACTGTTTAAATATTTTGACATTTTGGATTGAATAATAGGTTTCTGTGGATAATACATAATTTGTCCTTTAGTATCCATACGATTTTTAAAATTTGTAGTATATATACCTAACGATTGTTTACCTTGGGCTGTTGCAAATTGATTTCTTGGTGCTTGATTACATTCTACTAATGGTATATTATTAGGTAAAACGCCCCACATCATACTAGGATGAATTTCACAATGTGTATATTTATTTATTTTATTATTTTCCTCATCTAAATCATTCGGTGTTACTGCAACTAATATAGTGTTTGCTTCTTCCGTATCAATATATTCAATAACACCACTGTTTTTTTCTAAAAATTCTATAGATTCATTTTCTAATTCTATATATTTATCATTGTAATCATAAAACGGTTTTTCTTCGGTTTCCAGAGTTTTAAATCCACCTATTAAATGATTCCAATTTATATTTTTAGCAGTAATGTCTTCAATATGTTTTTTATTTAACAATAATTTATTGTTATCAACTATTAATAATGGTCTACAACATCTACCAGAATCGGTGCTTATTTTTATTATATTATCGCTAGCATACCATGCAATTGATGTATATATATTAATTAATGCATTACGTCTCAATAATTTCAATTTATAAACAAATATATCAGGATTTCTATGATATCCAACTAATATTTCATTTAAAAAGACAGCACATATACTCTTTTTTTTTGATTGATTGAAATTAAAAATGCTAATTAAGTTATTTTTTAATAAAACTTTATACAGAGATTGTGAATTTATACCAAATGTAACTTTTGCCATAATAGCCATATTTTTTCTTAATCCTACATTACCACCATCAGGGGTTTCGTTAGGACACATAATACCATATGAACTTGCATGTAATGAGTGTGGAGCTCTTACTTTTGCACTTTTAGATAAATTCATATTAACTCTTCTAATATGGGAAACATATCCTAAATAATTTAATCTATTTAAATCTTGAACAACACCTTCCTTACATTTACTTGACGAGTCTTTGAGTCCCCAACAATTCTTAAATGTATACATGAACCCTTCATCCATAAGTCTTCTGTTTAATAATTTTTTCATTGGTATAATATTATTGTTTTCTTCCTCACCAACAATATTAAAAAATGGATGATTTTTATCATTTTCAGAATCAGATTTCCAAAAATTATCTGTTGAACCTTGTTTTGTCTTGTTTGTATCGTAATAAAATTTATTTAAATTTTGTTCTAGTTCATTTTTAATTCTAAAATATAAATCTCTAAATATATTACCAATTAAAAATCCAGAAGCATCAACCCGTTTGTTAATAAAACTGTCTCTATCTGTTTCTGGTTTAATATTAAGTTTAGTTAAGATTAATTCTCTTACCATATACCCTAAAAATATTGATTTAGATATAAAATCTTTTCCTACATGAGGTAAGAAATAGTTTTTTAAGATATCTAATAAAAATGCATCTTTGATATTAAATGTTTTACCCTTTATCATAGGTAATTTTTTACCATAAGCAGTGACTTTTTCTTTTAAAAAATCTATTGCTAATACTTGACTGTTTATTATTTGGGATTCAATAATACTAGGTCTAAGTAAATCAAACATTACTTTACCTAATTTAGTATCTATATCGTTTATTATTAAATTTAATATATCTTTATCAGAAATAACACCCAATGCTCTAAAAACAATAAATAAAGGTATTTCATCTTCTATATTAGGAATTGCAACCCTGATAATATTTTTTTCTATAATTTCATTTTTACTATATTTTTCATTTAGTAGATATAAACGAATTATTCTTGCAGGTTGAAATATTAATTCTGGAACAGATCTAATTTCTAACTCACAATTATATCTATCTTCTTGATTAGAATTTTTTTTTATATATAATTTGTTTTCAACTTGACGTTCTTGAGCTACAACAACTTTTTCTTTTCCATCAATAATAAAATATCCACCTTCATCATAAATACATTCTCCCATCATAAATAAAGTATTTTTTGTCATATTATTTAAAACACATGAGTTAGAATGAAGCATAATAGGAACACTACCTATACCAATATTTTCAAACTTTTTAACAACTCGTTTTTCTAGATCTCCATTTATCAAATATGATTTTAAAATTAAAAATACATCACATGTAATATCAGATTTGTAGGTTAAATTTTTTAATCTTGCTTCATTAGGATATAATTGTTTTTCAACAATACTACTTACTCCATCTTCAACTATTTTTTGTTGAATAATAGGTTTAGTGATATAAACTGATTTGGCATCATTAATAATTAAACTCTCTTCATTTAATTCCTCATCTCTACAACTTCCACCAATTATAAATTCTGCTTCAAATTTATATATAGTATTATCAGAATCTTCAGAGCTATATGGACAATAAAATAATTTTATAGGATTAAATTGTCTAATTGTTTTTGGTATTTGTTGTGATAAAAATATATTATAAGAATCTAATTGAGTTTTTGATAAATAATTTTTATTACTTTTAAAATAACTATCTATGATATTCCAAATTTCTGAATTCCAATTTAATGTATCCATATATTATAATACTCTTTTTTTTTTTTTAAATCTATTTATCGTATAATAAATAGATTTAAACATAATTTTTATTTAATATTTTAATAAAATCAATATATTTATCTTCATCGGTATTATTAAATATATATTGATGCCATAAACTTATTAATAATATATCGAAATTATCTTTTTTATTCGTTGGATTAAAATTATCAACTTTATTTTTAATAAAATCTTTAAAATTATCTAAATAACTCTTATCTATAAATTTTATTTCGCTTTTACCCTCTTTAGCATTTTTTAAATAATGACCGAGTTTTTCTTTTTTCATTTTTCTTGGGTCACATAATAAATTTAATCCATTAAAAGATTCATTATTTAAATTACAACTATAATCTATATATTTATCCATATATTTAAATCATAAATAAAAAAAAATTTATTAACATATATTATAATGGAATTAAGTATTAAAAAATTATCTATTTTAACTATAACAAACTTAGTATTAACTATATTTACATTGTTTTTTTGTATTTATATCTATTTTAAATTAAGAAATAAAAGAGGACCAAGAGGACTACGAGGTGAAAGAGGACCAAGAGGACCTAGAGGGCCTCCTGGTTAATTAATTGGTAATAAAGTATTAATGGAGACAATTTATATATTAACTTATTATCTTTTTCTATTTGTCGTATTTTTTCTTTTTGATTACAGTCTATATCTGATGTATTATTGTTTATATCACACAAAATTTCATTAACTAAAATTTCTAATTTAGAAAATTCTTTATTTAAAATTCTAAGTTTATCAACTACATTAAGTTTAGATTTTTTATCTATTTTATCTACGAAATAGAGATTTTTTGACAAATCATCTAAAACAGTTTTTACATGGTTTATCTCATTATTTTGAAATTCAACAAAATTTTCCATAATTACTAATAAAAATATTTTAATTAAATATTTTAGACATATATATTTATATAAAAATAGTTATAATAAATCTTTATATAAATGAAAATTGATTTGGTTGGAACTCAAAATACTCGTGACTATAATAACAGTATAAATAAATATGGTTTTAAGATGAAAAATAATTTATTATTTCGTTCTGATAAATTAGATAAGTTAACACAATCTGATATTCAAAAAATAAAAAATCTAGGAATAAAGCAAATCATTGATTTTAGATCTAAAAAAGAAAAAAATGATGAACCTAATATATTTATTAGTGGAATCGACTATATTGAGCTACCTATTGAACTCGATTCAACATTTATGAATCAAATGTTGATATTTATTAATAATAAAGATTATGAAGGAGTTAGATTGTTAATGTGTGAATTTTATGGAACATTAGTAATAGAACATCAAAATACATATAAAAAATTTTTAAATATATTATTATCAAATCAAGTTCCTACATTATTTCATTGCACTGCTGGAAAAGATAGAACTGGGATAGCCAGTTCTTTTATACTTTATATCTTAGATTATGATATTGACTTTATTATACAAGATTATTTATTTAGTAATAAATATATAGATATTAATAAGGTAAAAAATAAAATAATTAGTGAAAAAATAGATGAAAAGTTAAAAAATCTGCTTTTTAAAGTTGATAAATCTTATATTTTAGCTTTTCTAGATATTATTAAAGAAAACTATGATAATTTAGAAAATTATATTTCAAATATCTTAGAAATATCATCTCAAGAGAAAAAAAAATTACAACAATACTATTTATTTTAGATAAATATATAATAAAAATTAATCAAAAATTTATATTTATTTAACAATTAATTGAGTATTATTTATAGTGATGATACTTATTCCGCCAGATTTATTTAAAAATTTTATTATAAATAAATCAATTGTTAAAAAACTTTTAAAATATAATAAAGATAATTTACTAAATATAATTTTTTATGGTCCTAAGTCATCAGGAAAAAGAACCTTAATAAATGCATTTATACTTCATTTATATAATTTAAAATCTTTAAAAACACAAATAAGGGAAACTAAAATTAAAATAAATAATAATATTATAGATGTTATCTATATAAGTAGTTCATATCATTATGAAATAAATTTATATGAATATGGATTATATGATAAAGAAATTTTAACTGAATTTATAAAAGAAATAGTTTGTTCAAGAAATATACTAACAAATGGTTATAAAATTATTTTTTTAAATAATTTTCATAAGATAAATAGACAATGTCAATTAGCCTTAAGAGCTATAATTGAAAAAAATATAGATAGTGCAAGATTTATTATATCTACTGAAAGTTTGGTTCCTATAGATAATGCTTTACTAAGTAGATTTACTATGATAAGAGTTCCTTTTCCTAAAAATGATATTATTAATGATTATCTAAATAGTTTAAATATTAATAATTTAAATAATAAAAAAATTATAAGGAAAATAAATAAAAACCTATATAATATTGATTTGTGTATCAATTTTCCTGATTATAAAGACCCATTTATTATTTTTATTAATGAAATTGATAATATTATTGTTAATGGAGATAATATTTTATTTATGACTAAACTTAGAGAAGTTATTTATAAAATACACTTATTAAATTACGATTTGTCAGATATTATAAAAGAATATTTAAATTTATGTATAAAAAAAAGACTAAATAATATTCATAAGGTTATTGAAAAAGCTGCCGAATGTCAACATGAATCCTGTTTAGATAAAAAATATTTTTTTTATATAGAAAAATTTTTTAATTACATTAAATATATATCTATTTAATTATAAAAATATAACTATAGTAATATTAATATAGTTATGGATTTATATAAAATTTTAGATTTAAATATAAGCTGCACACAAGAAGAGATAAAAAATTCTTATAAAAAATTAGCTTTAAAATGGCATCCAGACAGAAATTTAGATAAATTAGAGGAGGCAAATAGAAAATTTAAAGATATAACTAATGCTTATAGTATATTATCAGATACTGATAAAAAAAAAGATTATGACCTAAATGGTAAAATAGAAGAGTTTACAGAAAATCCTATCGAATTGTTTAATTATTTATTTAAAGATATAAATCCTAAAATTAAGAATCTTTTGAAAAAAACTTATGATAATGTTGATAAGATAAAAAAAGAAAACAAAGATATAGGTATTGTAAATATAATTAAAAATATTGATAAAGAAACAAAAATAGATATATTAAATGAAGGCATTAATTTGTTAAATCAATTTTTAAATGACAAAAATAATAATTTATAATATAATGAAAATAACAACTAATACTAAAGTTAATATTGATATAATTAACAGTATTTTTGATGAAAAAGTTTATGAATTTGATTATAAAAGTTTAGATAAATTGTTAATTAAATCAAAAAAACTTATAATTTATATAATAAATAATTTTAAGATTTCTGTAATCGATTCTAAAATTTTAAAAAATAAATTCACAAATTTAATAAAAGAATTGTTAAAATACGCTGATAGTTTTCAAATTAATTGTTCTAAATCAATTAAAATATTTATAAATAATGTAAATAAAGACAGACTTACAGAGGCGGAAATTTCTGATTTTTTAAATTATCATAGTGAAGAAATGAGTAATATATTAGAAATTATAAATGATAATATAAATGATTATGATATTAAAAAAATAATAAAAAACTATGATAAATTGATTTTAAGTAAATTTGTTCCATATGAAATTCATAAAGATATATTAGAAAATTTAGTTAATTATAAAAGTATATTAGTAAATCTAGATTCAAATAAAATTAATTTTAAATTATATTATAGTAATATAGATTATAATAAAATATGTATTTGCTTTGTAAAGGCATTTTACATAATAAATCTATATGGCTTAAACAACTTAGATATAGAAATAAAATTATTTCTGTCAAAAAAAGAGAAAAAAATAGGAAAACATAATTTTTTAGGAAGAGATGAAGTTAATTCAGGATTAACCTCATTTGGAAATATTAAAAAAATAATTATATATAGAGAAGAAGAGATTGAAAAAGTTTTATTACATGAGCTAGTGCATTATCTTAATATTGATAATTATATAATGAATAAAAATATTAATAGTAAAATAAATTGTAATTTCAATATACATCAAAATTCAGGTATAAATTTTTTCGAAGCCTATACCGAATCTATTGGATTTACAACAAATTTGATTAGTAATAGTATATTAAGTGGTATTGATTATAAAATCTTATTGGATCTAGAATTAAAATTTAGTATATTACAATATTCTAAAATTTTAAAATTTTATGACGTAAAAAAGAATTTTTTTTCAAAAAGTTCATGTGTTACTAAAACTTCTGATTGGGTCGAAAAAAGTTCTATTTTATCATATTATATATTAAAATTAGGTTCTATATTTAATTTAAACTTGTTTATTAAAAGATATATGTTTTCAAAAAACTTTGATATTATAGAATACTATAATTACATAATAAATAACTTAGAAAAAATAAAAACTGTAGATAATATAACATTAAATAAAACAAGGTCATTAAGAATGACTTTATATGACTTTATATGGTTATTTTAAAAATATATAAATAAATTTGCGTTATTTTCATTTAAAAATAATGAGCATGTAATATATATAAAAATGAGTAATAAAACAATAAATAATAAATCGTTGAAGGTTAAAAAAGTTAAAAAAGTTAAAAAAGTTAAAGCTTCAGTAAAAGCACCAGTAGAACCTGTAGTTGAAGAACCACCAGTAGAAGCTGTAGTAGAAGCACCCGTAGAACCTACCGTAGAAGAACCAGTAGAGAATGTTGTAGAAAAACAAAATCTTAATAACAAGCCTGATTTAAAAAATCTAATAAATCAAAGTAAGGAACATATTAACACTTTAAAAGATATGACAAGATTATTAAATACATTAGAAAAAGTTTATGAAAGAAATTTAAAACAAATCACTAAAAAATCAAAAAAAAATAAACGAAGAGTGGATAACCAAAATAGACAACCTAGTGGATTTGCAAAACCAATACAAATTTCAGATAAATTATGTAAATTTTATGGTGTTAAATCAGGAACTTTAGTCTCAAGAACGGATATTACTCGTGCTATTACTAAACATATTAGAGATAACGACCTCCAAGTCAAAGATAATAGACGTCAATTTATTCCAGATAAAAAACTCAAGAGTATCTTATCACCATTAGAGACTGTCAAAAAAGATAAAAACGGCTTAACTGATAAACAAAAGGGTTACACATATTTTAATGTTCAAAAATACATATCAAATGAATTTATTAAAGCGTGATAAAAATATCTAATATAATTATTATGAATAATATTTTAATTATAATAATTATAGTGATTTTATTAAGTATATTGGGTTACTATAAAAAATTAGAAAATAAAAATACTATAGAACAATTTGAGACTAGATTAGTAAAAGATAATTACACAGATATATATGATAATTTTTATTCAAAAATATATGACCAATTATTTAAATCTAATATTAAAAATGAATATGAAATTTATAGTTTAAAACAATATATATTTGACAAATGTGATAAGAAAAATATAAATATATTAGATTTAGGTTGTGGGACAGGAAATCATTTAAAATTACTAACAAAATATAACTATAGATGCACAGGATTAGATAATTCAAAAAAAATACTTAATATTGCTAGGAAAAATAATCCTTCCGCCGAATTAGTATTAGGAGATTATCATAATAAATCTATATTTAAAAAACGTGAATTTTCTCATATAATATTACTTTTTTATACCATTTATTATACTAATGTTCCTTTAAAATTATTTAGATATATGAATTATTGGTTAAAACCAAAGGGATATATATGTATACATTTTGTTGAACGAAATAAATTTGATCCAGTATTAGAAAAGTCTTCATCATTAATACCTTTATATGACCCACAAAAATATTCTAGTAAGAGAATGACAAAAACAGAATTAGATTTCAATAATTTTAAATATACATCAGACTGGATTTTCCATAAATCTGATGTTCAGTTTATAGAAAATTTTATTTTTAAAAATCAATCAAAATCAAGAAAACACATCCATAAATTTACAATGTATCCTATAAAATATTACATAAAATTAGCAAAAAAAACCGGTTTTAAATTAGTAAAAATAATAGATTTAACACCAGTTAATCACAAGAACAATGCAATATATGTTTTTCAAAAATTATATGGTTCCTAATTGAGTTTTTTTTATTGTTTCAGATACAGTATAATTAAATTGTGCTAAATTATTTTTTTGTAAAGTAGCTGCTTCCACATTCAATGGATCATCGGGATTAGGATAAAGAAGTAATTGTGGTAAAAAAGTGTTGTATATATGACATAAATTGTATATAGGTGTCCAGGTTTGATTAAGCACATTTAAACAAATCGTCCCACTTCTATAATCTACATTTGGGTGAAATATGGGTGTTTCAAAGCCTACTGATGGTGATTTGTATGGATACTCAGATGTTAATTCAATTCGTATAATCCATTTGCCATCTTTATAGGGTGAATCATCTGGACCATATAGAACTATTCTTATTATATTATTATCAACCGAAATATTATTGCCTTCTAAATTACTAATTTCTTTACGTAAATTATTTATATCTTGTAACTTTCTCTTTAACATTATAAATATTAATTCGTTATTTTTTTAAATAAATTTCTATTGATTTATTATTAGTATTTAAATTATCATTGTTGATATCCGTTAAATTATTTATGTCGTCTAAAATATTATTTTGGTCGTCTAATTTATTTTCTATAATTTTCTGAATTTCTATTATAGTTTTTAAATTATTAATCTCATCTGATAATGGTTGTTGTTGAATATTATTTTTTAAATGATGGTTTAAATTTTTTTTGGGTTTATTTATATTTAAATCAACTTTATTATTGTTATTTGAAAATAAATCATAAACTTTTTTAAATGTAATATTAAATCTTTTCAAAGAAGTTTTTATATTATTTAACTTAAATTTAATTGTTTCAGTATTGTTTTTAATTTTAATTAATTTATCTTCTTGACTATCAAGTAATTCTAAATTTTTTATAGACTGATGTTCCAAAATTTTCAGTTCTGTATTGATTTTTTCGTAATACATTATTATATAGAGTATAAATTAAATTTGATATATTTAATATGTTTTTTTTTTATTGAAAATGTCTAACGACAATTCATGGACAATAGTAAAAAAACAATTAGACAAAAATAGTAAATATAGTTTTAAAAAAAAAAAATATAATCCAATAAAATGTGGCTGTATCATATTTAATATGGATTTAGACCAAATAGTTTTAGTTCAAAACAATTATTTATATGAAAACGGTATTGAAAAATGGGGATTACCTAAAGGTCATCTAGAAAAAAATGAAACTTATAGTATTTGTGCATCTAGAGAAGTAGGTGAAGAAACAGGTTTGAATATTAAATTATTAGACTCTATGTATAAGATAAAGATTAACAATACTTATTATTTTACTATAAAAGTTGATAAAAATATGACAGAAAAATGTTTAATACCTAAAGATATTGCAGAAATTAAATCTGTAAAATGGTTTTCTTTAGACAAAATAGATGTGCTATTAAATAGAGAAACTAGAATATTTTTAAAAAGTAAATTAAATCAAGTTATTTTAAAACTCAAATTATTTAGTAATACATTTATAAAAAGCCCATACAGTAATAGGTTTAATTGTAAATCATCATTAATTGATAAATCATTATTAATTGATAAATCATTATTAATTAATCAAATAACTTAAAATATTTTTAATTTCTTCAAATATATTTATATCCAAAAAAAAAATTATTTCAATAAAGTCTTCTAATAATCTATACAATTCAAAAATTATATGTAAAAAATAAAGAATTATTGGATAATTTAAAAAGTAAAGGTATATAGAGATTTTTTTTATTAAAAAATCGATTTTGTAATTGATATATTTTTTAGAACGTTTTTTATACATGGTAACATCTACAATATATAACCGTTTATCTTTAGTGCAAATATTATTAACAACATATGGAGTGTATGGTAGAAACCTTAAATCTAAAATATAATAATTAAGTCGGAAAAATAATTTTTTTATTTCTAAAAATTGTTCTTTCCAGTCATCAGGTAAATTATATAAATTTAATAATTCTCCACAATTAGTCATTTTGATTTCATTGTCAAGTTCAGATGTAGAAATTATTTTAGGAAAATACATATCATTATGTGTTAAGTTTAAAAAATATTTAGTTTGTTTATAGCCTATTTTATTTTTAAATACTTTCACTACATAATCATCAGAAAAATTTATTTTTTTTATATCTTTACCTATTGTTAATTTTTTAGGAATAAGTGAAAACATACTTAAATAATATTTAGATAATATAAATATTAAATGAACATTTGGATAATATATAGAATAATATATACTTTAATAAATTTTTTTTTTTTTATTTTTTTCTCTATAATTTGTAGTCAATTTTCAGAAAACGATAGATTACGAGTTTACTTTATTAGACCAGTTAATTATTTTCTTTCTAATATACTAGACTTTTTAATTAAAGATAAGATTAAAATAGTTAATCCAGATTATACAATAACTAAGGAAAAAATAAATTTAATCAATTCAAATCATATATATCAAATGGATTATTTTTTATTGTTATATATATTTAAATTAAATAAATTAGATATTTGGCAATACTCCAGTATTTCCTTAGATAATAATCAACTGAACCATATTGATAAATCTGTTTTATCTATGATAAATGCTTGTTTTATAGATAAAGATTATATTAAGAATATACGAAATAGCGTAAAATTATGGTTTAATAATTTGTATAAACGATATATTATTGTTTTTTTCGAGGGGATTTCAAAAATAGATAGAGATAAATTTGATACAAAATATAAACATGTGGGTTCTCCACAATATCAAGCTTTATATAATTTAATTTTGTATCTTCCTCTGACTGTTAAAAATTTAACAGATATAAATAGTGTTTATACAGAGAATAATAGGATTTTAACATGTTCAAATAAAGAATTAATCTTAAAATTAATTAAAGATAAAAATATCAAAATATACCTAGAAATAAATACTTATAATTTACCTAAAAAGGAGAATGTAGAAGTGTGGTTGGACCAATTATATGAGAAAAAGGATATGCAAATAGGAGGTATAATAGATAAATATAATATAATTATTTAGTAATAATTTAAAAAAAAAATTATAACTATAAATAATGTCAGAATTATCACATTCTCAAATTAGAATCGGATTATTACATTTATATTACAAAAATATTCCTATATATAATTTATCATTTGAATTAAATTTAGATGGAGAAATCGATTTAATTCTTTTAGAAAAATCCTTAAATTTCTTATTATATAGATTTCCTCAATTAAAAACAAATATTAAATTAATTGATGATAAATTAGTAAAATGTTTTAGTGATGATAAGATTAAAGTTACTATCATTGATAATTCAAACATAGAAAATAATCATAGAGAAATCCATAATTTTAATAATATATATTTAGATATTGAAAAAGAAATACTAATAAAAGTATTATATTTAAAAAATATCAATAAACTACTATTTTTATTTAGTGATATTTTAATTGATGGGACTACGATTATTACCTATTTTAAAAATTTAGAAAATATTTACAATACATTGTTATATAAAAAATCTTTATCTCTTAAAAAACCAAGTATTAATCCAGTAAATGTAATTTCAGATATGACACTTAATTTTTGGAAAGATAATATAAATAAGGATTGTATTACCTATTTAAAGGTTAAAAATAATGATGATACATTTTTAGAAAATAGAATTCGATTTTCAATAGAGAAAGATGATTTTATCTTACTTAAAAATAAAATTACTAAATCTTCTACTACTTTATTTAATTTTTTAACAGCCAAATTTTTACTTTTTTTGAGGAGTTTATCTAATCAAGAAAATATAACAATTGATACAGTTATAGGAAATCTAGAAACAGATGATATAGGTTTGTTCAATAATACAGTTCTAATACCATACAATTTTAAAAATAGTATGGAAAATACACTTGATGAATATATTCAAGATTGTTCTAAAAAATTAAATATAATAAAAAAAAATGTGGTTTCTTTAGAATATTTGTCTAATAAATTAGATTTAGAAAGCTTACCTAATATAAGAATACATTTTGAATATGCAAATAAAAATATAGATAAACATATTTTTTTGGGAAAATCAAAGTTGTCAAGTAATGGAATTGAAAATACAGCAAATACAATTAGACAATTATTGATTTTCAATGTTTGTGAATTTGATAATAAATTAGAATGCTATTTCTCATATAGAAAAAGTGCTTTTGATGAACCGTACATTAAAAAATTAATCGATATATTTAAAAAATTTATATTTAATGATTCAGCTATTTTAATTAAAAATATATTAAAAAAAACTTATGATAGTAATTTTGACGGTGTTAAATATAAATCTATTATAGATAAACGTTTAATATCATATAAATTGGCAGGTAAATACCCGAATATTTTTTATAGTGATTTCAAAAAACAGTTAGATAAGTTAATGTAAATAATTTTTAAATTGTTGACATATAAATAAAGCCCATAAACAATCAGATATATGATGATTACCACTATTAATTCTTGCAAAAATTGTTATGAAAATTATAAAAAGATATAACAGATAAATGCAAAAATAATTGTTATATAGCAGTAATAATGATGTTAAATATAAAGTAGATATATGACCACTTGGAAATGATTTATTAATATTGATATTATTAGATAATCTAATATCAAATATACTTTTATATCTATTAGGATGTTTTATCAATGATTCTTTTGGACGCGGTCTATCTAATAACATTTTAAATAAAAAATTTATTATAAAATGTTCAACAAAATATCTGAAAAATAATTTATATAGACTAATATTAAATAATAACATTAAATTCACAACTATGTTAAATACAATTATATAATCAGAAAACTGATGTGAAAAATAATGATATTTTTTTAAACTCATAATTTTTAATGTAATTTCCTTATCAATTTTAGGTATAGATACTAATAGTAAGATAAAATAATATATCATACGTTTTTGTTATATTATTTTAATGTATATAATATTAAATGAAATTAGCCGTAGTTGGTTTGTCTATGAAATTACCAGATGATATAAATAATTTAGATGATTTATATCAAAAATTGGTAAATAAAACAGATTGTGTTACACAACATCCCAAAGATAGATTTAATTTAAATAAATTTTATGATAAAGAAAATAATATTGGGAAAATGAGGACATTGAGAGGTGGATATTTAAAAAATATATATGATTTTGACAACACTTTTTTTAATATTTCAAAAAAAGAAGCTGAAACAAGTGACCCACAACAAAGGATGATGTTAGAAATGGTTTATGAGGCACTCAACGATGCAAAAATAAGTAAAAAATCTGTTAATGGTAGTAAAACAGGGGTCTATATGGGATGTTGTAATACAGAATATTTTAGTCAACAATTGGAAAATTCAGAAAACTGTAATCAATATTCAATAACTGGTGGATTACTAACATTATTAAGTAATAGAATTTCTTATTATTATGGACTAATTGGAACGTCATTGACATTAGATACAGCTTGTTCATCTTCAGGACATGCATTACATTTAGCTTGTCAGTCTATAATGAATGGCGAAAATGAACAATGTATAGTAGGAGGTAGTAATTTACTGTTATTACCAGAAACGACTGTAGGATTTTCACAAGGACAATTTTTATCTCCTGATGGTAAATGTCAAGCATTTGATAACGCTGCTAATGGATATGTTAGAGCAGAGGGTTGTGTCGTTTTGATTGTAAAATCATTAGAAAATGCTATTAAAGATAAAAATTATATACATTGTGTTATAAACAATACTAATGTTAATCAGGATGGTAAAACACAAAGTATTACGATGCCAAGTGAAAGTTCACAAAAATTGCTTTTAGAAAAATGTTATAAAAATATCAATTTAGATAATATTACATATGTAGAAGCACATGGAACAGGGACAAAAGTGGGTGATAAAACAGAAACAAGTTCTATAGGAACAATTTTAGGTAAAAAAAGAAATAAACCATTACCCATAGGTTCTATAAAAACTAATATAGGTCATACTGAAGCTACTTCGGGTTTAGCTAGTTTATGTAAAGTTATAGTTATGATGAAGAAGAAAAAATTATTACCAAATATTCATTTTAAAAATCCATCTGAAAATATTGATTTTGAAGATTTAAATTTAGATGTTGTAACGGAATGTTCAGATATTAAAGATGAAAATATCATTATGGGTATAAACAATTATGGATTTGGTGGGGCAAATTTTCACTGTGTCATTGAAAATTATAAAAACAACGATAAGGAATATGTCAAGCCTGCAGAAAATAACTTACATATGTTAGCAATTAATGGTTATGATTTAAAATCAATTGATAAAAACACACATCAATTTTTAAATTACGATGAGGACAGATTTCTTGAATATGTTTACAATCAAAATAATATAGACAAATTAGAACAAGCAAAAATATTTATTGTTAAAGATAAAAAAGATTTTGAAGAACAACTATTTAATCAAGACTCTAAAGATCTTAATTGTATTCATGGAAAATTTACAAAAAATAAACCAAACATAACATTTGTGTTTTGTGGTCAAGGTCCTCAGTTTTTAAAAATGGGACAAGATTTTATTGATAAATTTCCGGTTTTTAAAGAATGGATTTTGAAATGTGATAATGTTTGGAATGATATTACAGGGTTTTCATTTATTGAAAGGTATGGTATGTTTATTAAATCTGATAGTATAGATTATGATACTATTCCAATAAATGAACCTATAGTTGCACAGCCTAGTATAACCTTTTTTCAAATAGCTTTATTTAATTTATATAAATACTTTGGAGTAACTCCAGATTATGTTATAGGACATAGTGCTGGTGAACAAGCTTCATTCTACGCATCTGGAGCATTATCACTTGAAGATACAATTAAAGTTTCTTATTATAGAAGTATATATCAACAAAAAACCGTAAATTCTGGAAATATGTTAGTTATAAATCAAAATATAGATACAATAGACGAATACATAAAAGCAAATCCTAAATTAGAATTAGCAGTAGTTAATTCTTCTAAATCATATGTTTTAGCAGGCAGTTCAGAAGATATCGATAATTTTAAGACAAAATTAGAAAAAGAGGATATTAATGCAATTAAAATACGAGGTAGTTGTGCATTTCATTCATCTTTACAAGATGACATTAAGGATAGTGTTTTAGAATCTACCAAAGATATTTCATTTTTAAATCCTAAACTAAATTTGGTTTCTACAGTAACTGGATTTTTATTTGATAAAGAAGATTATACAGAAGATTATTGGTGGAAAAATATTAGAGAAACAGTTAAATTTAATGAAGGTATTGAACAATGTGTAGATTCAGATATTTTTATAGAAATAGCTCCCCATACAGTATTAAGTTCGGTTATAAAGCATGCTTTTTCTAAAAAATTAGTATTAAATTCTGCTAACAGAAAAGAAGATTCTGGATATAGATTTTTGTCTACATTATCAAAATTGTATTTCTCGGGATTAAATATTAATATAAACTTATGTGGGAAAGAGAATAATAGAAGTTATCCAATATACGAATGGAATCATCAAAAATTTATACAACAACCAAAAGCAGTCGTTGATAGATTATTCAGTAAGGATGGTAATCTAAATAAAATTTCTTTTAAAAAAGACACATTTTCATATGTGAAAGACCATATTGTTGCAAATAAAATTATTTTACCCACAGTTTGTTATATTGATTTAATAAATAGATATTTACTTCAAGAAGACCATGTAATAACAGATTTAAAAATTCATACTATGTTTGAAGTAATAGATGATATAGAATTTAATATTATTGATAAAGACAATAAAATTTATTTCAATGGTGTTGGTTCTAATACAACTTATTTATCTTTTAGATTGAAATCAATAAAAACAGCAGAATCTTTACAATTAAAAGTCCAATCTTTATTGGATTTAACTTCTCTAGATAAGAATCAGATGATAGAAATCTTAAACAATAAAAATTTTAATTTTGGAAATAATATGTTTAGTTTTAAAAAGTGCTACAATAAAGAAAATATGATATTAACTGAAGTAGATTCTTTTGAATTTTTAAATTATAAAATTTATCCAACTATTATAGATATTGGTTTAACAAACGTTATGTTTATCCAAGGTTTAAGTAACACAAGTCAATATTTACCTTCAGAAATAGGACGCATAGAATATTATTGTGATAATCAACCTAAATATGTTTACACTATAAACAAATCAGAAACAATCAAAAATTGTATATCAGATTCCTACATTTTAGATAAAGAATTTAACGTTATAGCAAAATTATCAGATATCCTATCAACAAATGTAAGTGTTAATAATACTAAAACATATAATGTGCAATTAGATTCAGTTAAATATCCTGAATCAGAAATTGAAAACAATTATGAATATATTGAAACTACCAATTTAATAGAAATTAGAGAGATTTTACTTAAAAATGAAAATAAGATTTATTTAATAGATATAAGTAAACATTATGAAATAACAGGATTTATTAGAGTGATACTAAATGAATATAAAACAATAAATTATAAAATTTGTTATTATGAGAATTCAGATAAATTATTAGAAAATATAAAATATACAGACTTTTCTAATATAGAAAGTATATATAAGGATGGTGAATTTTATAACTATAAAATTGATTTTGTTAAAGATAGTAAAAGAAAAATAGATAATTATTATCTTGATTATACACATAAAGGTAGTATTAATAATCTAGTATTTAGAGAAAAAAATATTTATTATTTAGAAAATGACGAAGTGCTAATACAAATTGAATCTTCAGCTATAAATTTCAAAGATATTGCAGTTATTTTAGGAATAATTCCAGATAAAGATATTGGTTATGAAATATCTGGAACTGTAATTGAAAGTAAAAGCAATTTATTTAGTGTTGGAGATAAGGTTTTTGGAACCGACCCTATAAATGGAAGAGGTATCACTAATACAATTATTTGTAATGATAAATACATTTGGAAAAATCCTTTAAATATGACTTTCGAAGAGGCTTGTTCTATAGGTATATCATATGGAACTGCATACTTATCTCTTATTTCCTATGCTAATATTAAATCATCAGATATTGTCTTATTACATTCAGCTACTGGAGCTTTAGGATTAGCTGCAATTGAAATATGTAAATATATTGGTTGTAAAATTATTGCAACAGCTGGTAATGAAGATAAGCGAAATTATTTAAGAAAATTAGGTTGCATAGAATTTGTTACTGATTCAAGAAATTTAGAAATTTATAAAAAAGATATATTAGATTATACAAATGGTAAAGGTGTTGATGTTATATTAAGCGCTACAATAGATGAGCATCTATTAGCTAATCTAGATTTATTAAGGCCCATGGGTAGATTATTAGATGTAAGTAAAAAAAATATTTATGAACAGAAAAATGTTCCTTTATCTAATTTTATTAAAAGCATCCAATACAATTCTATACATTTTGATAAATTACTCAAGAGTAACAATCAATTTATAAGAAATATTATGAATAAAGTTATAGAATTGTTTAATTCCAATAAATTAAATTTATTTAAAATTTCTTGTTTCCCTATTTCCCAATATAAAGATGTATTTTTAGAATTTTCCAAAAGCAAACATATAGGTAAGATTGTTTTGAATCGATATAATCATTTTGTTCCTACAGATACTGAGATATCAGATAACATGTTTTCAAAAGACAAGTATTATTTGATTACTGGCGGAACAGGAGGTATTGGTTTGAAATTAATTGATTGGTTACATGACAATGGAGCTCAAAATATTCTTGTAACAAGTAGAAAATCTAATGTTAAACTTCCTCAAAAAAATAATTTAAATATTAGATTAATAACAACAGACCTTTTAGATAAAGAAAGTTTGTCAGAACTATTAAAACCATATAACATAGATGGTGTATTTCATTTAGCAGGATTAACTGACGATAAAATGGTTCCAGAAATTAAAGATGAAGATGTTTCAAAAATATTAGATGTTAAAGTTAAAGGAATACAAAATTTAGGTGAAATATTTGAAAAAAGAGACCATCAATATTTTGTAGCTTTCTCTTCTATAGTGTCGTTAATAGGTAATCCAGGACAAAGTTTATATTCCGCCGCAAATAGTTATATGGATTTATATTGTTATAAACGTTATAAAAATAATTTACCAGCATTATCTATAAATCTAGGTGCAATAGGAGGATGTGGTATGATTCAAAATAATTTTAATTTAGCAAAAACCATGAAATCAAATGGAATAGATTTTACAGTTTATCATGATTTATTTAGTGAAATGAAAAAAAATCTATTAAATCAAAATATATATCAAATTTGTATAACAGACCAAGATTGGTCAAATTTAGAAAATATGAAAACAAAAGTGATATTTGAGAAATTCATAAATAATATAAATGATAATTCAACTAATATAAATAGTTTTATAGAGAGTAAAGAAAAATTAATTAATTATATAAAAAAATTATTAGGTTCTGAAGAAGAACTGGATTTAACAAAAGATTTAGTATCTTATGGGGTAGATTCCATAATGTCTATGGATATTGCAAATTGGTGTAAAAATTCTTTAGATTTAAATATAAAACAAATAGATATATTACAAGGAATATCAATTAACGAAATACTTGCTAAGTTACCAAATATAGATAAAGAAATTATTGTAGAAAATAAAGATAGTATATTTTTATATGAATGTTCAATTAAACCAGAAGATAAAGTTGTAAAAAACAATACTAATCTGATTTACATTTTCACAATACTACTTTCACTATTTTTAAGTTTATTATATATATTTTGGTAATCATTTATAATTAATTTATAATAAAATAATATGCTGTTTATTATTTTATTATTTTTTTTTTTAAATTACATAGTATTTTATCATTATAATTTACATTATATTTATTATGTAGCTTATATCTTAGCATATATTCCATATTATTTTAATGAAAGAAGAAATAGACTAATAGTAAAAAACTTAATTGAAGCTTTTCCCAATATAACAAATAACAAAATTAATACTATAAAATTTCATTCTTGGAAATTTTTTATTATGAATATTTTAATTTGTTTCAATCAGTATCTATTTAGCAACAGTTTTCTTACAAATTATTATGACAACCCAATTGTTATACCTAAAAAAGCTTTTGTTGCTTTAAGTCATTTGGGAATTTATTATGATTTTACAAGTATCTATATTTTTACAAAAAAATCCTTATGTAGTATATACAAAGGCTATTTTAAATTAATTTATAGAAGTAATTTTAAATGGAAAATAAATAATAAATATATAAATTTAATACCCAATAAAAATTTAGACGTAGGTTTAATTAATAAATATTCTATATTAGTATCACCTATTGATCATGCTATTAATAATATAGAGTTTAAAGCATATGGAATAAGTCTAAATTTTTTAAATAGAAAGTGCTCTTTAAATAATTTTTTAATTGATTATGCCGTATCTGATAAAAGAGATATATATTTTTATAATGTAATTTTTCAAGATTTTAAACTAAAGGTTAATCTAATTAAAATAAACCAAAAAGATAAAACTGTTGAAGAAATAACTCGAGAACTGGCAAAAAATATTGAAGACAATATAAGAAAGTATCCAGAGCAATATTTTTGGTCACATCTTAGATTTGATGTTTAAGTGAGATTGTGTAATTTACGTTATTTTTTAACAGTAAAATTGTATTAAAAAATATGTTGACATATACAATTTTATTAGTATTATGGATAAGTGTTAACATTTTAGTTTTTTACTATTACAATTTACATTATATCTATTATTTATCTTATTACTTAGCTTACATTCCATATTATTTTAGTAAAAAAAGAAACGAGATAATCACAGAAAATCTAAAGACAACATTTCCCGAAATCAATGTTTCCAAGATAAACTATATAAATTTTAATAGTTGGAAATTTTTTTTTATTAATTTTTTACTTTGCAGTAATCAGTATTTGTTTGGTGATAGTTTTCTTTGTAAGTATTATCAATTAGATGATAAATTAACAATACCCAATAAATCGTTTTTTGCTCAAGGTCATCATGGGATATACTATGATTTCACCAATATTCACAATTTAACAAGTAATTCATTGTGTTGTATTTACAAAGGAAACTTTCAATGGAATATAAAAAATAAATACGTTAATTTAGTTCAGCATAAAAATCTAGATCTAAAATTAATAAATAAATATCATATATTGGCATCACCTATCGACCAAAAAAGTCGCGGTATAAAGCTAAATTTTTTAAACAAAGAGGTTACATTTAATAATTTTCTAATTGATTATTCCAAATCTAATACGAGAGATATCTATTTTTATAATGTAGTATTTCGAGATTTTAAATTAAAAGTTAAAATAATTAAAATAGAACAAAAAGATAAAACAATTGAAGAAATAACCAGAGAATTAGCTAAAAATATCGAAACCAGTATAAGAAAATATCCAGAGCAATATTTTTGGGCACATAATAGATTTAATATTTAACTGATAAATTTATAATTACGTTACTTGATAGTAATAAAATTGTATTTAATAATAAGATAATGTTTATTATTTTATTACTATTATGGATAAGTGTTAACATTTTAGTTTTTTACTATTACAATTTACATTATATCTATTATATATCTTACTACTTAGCTTACATCCCATATTATTTTATTAAAAAAAGAAACGAGATAATCACTGAAAATCTAAAGACAGCATTTCCCAAAATCAATGTTTCTAAGATAAACTGCATAAAATTTAATTGTTGGAAATTTTTTTTTATTAATTTTTTAATTTGCAGTAATCAGTATTTGTTTGGTGATAGTTTTCTTTGTAAATATTATCAATTAGATGATAAATTAATAATACCTAAAAAATCATTTTTTGCCCTAGGTCATCATGGGATATACTACGATTTTTCAGGATTTTACAATTTAACTAAAAAATCATTATGTGGTATTTACAAAGGAAGGTTTAAATGGAAAATAAACAATAAATACATCAAGTATATTCGTCATGAAAATTTAGATGTAAAATTAATAAATAAATATAATATATTGGCATCACCTATAGACCAAAAAAGTCGCGGTATAAAACTTAAATTTTTAAACAAAGAGGTTACATTTAATACATTTTTAGTTACTTATGCTAAATCTGATACGAGAGACATCTATTTTTATAATGTAGTATTTCGAGATTTTAAATTAAAAGTTAAAATAATTAAAATAGAACAAAAAGATAAAACAGTTGAAGAAATAACTAGAGAATTAGCAAAAAATATCGAAACCAGCATAAGAAAACATCCAGAGCAGTATTTGTGGACACATGATAGATTTAAAATTAAGGGTTAAATGTACTTATAATATAGCTTCTTTTTATAATTTTTTTTCCATTTTTATGATATCCCAAACTTGTTACTTTAGGTTGTAGTTTTAAATCATGACATTTCAATATTTGTCGAAATAAATTTATTGCAGGGAATTTCTGTTTTTCTTGACGATTACTATGTAAAGATGTTAATTTAGAACTATTATAATGTAATTTACATTTTTCTACTAATTTTTCACATTCCTCATTTACAATAGGCTTAAGTAATTTATCTCTATCAATTTCTTTTGATAATAAATCGTCTATATTATCTATGCTAATGTCTATTATTTTAAATAGCGATTTAATTGTTTCTAAACTATTGCTCATTATAATAATATAGAAATAAATATTAACTTGTAATCTAATAATTTTAAATATATATATTTTATAAAATTTGATTTTAAATTATTTTTTGAAAAATTAAAAAATAATGAAAAATTACAGTCTTATATATTTAGAGCTAAAAAATTTTGTAGATAAAATAAATAATATTAAAGTTTGGAATATACAATATGATATTATTCCTGAATTAGAAAATAAATCAAATTTAAGATGTATGGGTAGGATATGGGATTACACTGTTAATTGTGATATAAATAAACAGTGTAAAAATAAAGTTTTAGCAAACGATTTGTGTCAGAAATGTTATAATAGAAAAAATCTTGCAGGTAGAGTTGATGAATATCCTAACGAAGACATTCTTATTAATCCCTATAGTAAAAATGTTAATAAAAATCCTAATAATAAAAGAATGATAAAAAATGAAATCAATTTAAATAAATTTGAAAAATTTATAGATATTAATTTAAAAAAAAAAAAGATTAAAAAAAAAAAAGTATTTATAATTAAGAAGAAAATGTTACAAATAGAAAAAGAATCACACTTAAAATCGAATGAAATTTTTACTGAAATAGTAAAACAATCAGACTTGAATTCTAATTATAAAAAATATAATATAGATAATTCATTATTAGATTGGTGGAATGATAAATATAATGAAAAAATCAGAATATATGATTCAAAAAATAATTCTTCGTGTGTTTTTGCTATAGAAAGAACTCCAGAAAAAAATTATTTGTTAAATAAAAATAAGGTTATTGTAGGTGAGTTTAATGAATGGTTATCTGATATATTTTCGGATGAAATTGATAATATTTATGATCCAAATACTAATTTACCTCTAAATGAATATTCTCTATATAAAGATAAGAAAATTTACCATGATTTATCTGCAGGTAAATATTTGCCTTACAGATATGATAATCATACAGAAGAGTTAATTAACACAAATGCGATTGAGTTTTTATAGGTTTTAAATTTGATGTTGATTTTTTTTTTCGATCATCAAAAAAATGCCTAAGTCTTGTTTAATATCTAAACCTATTGATAGTAACGTATTATCTTGCAAAGAACTTTGTATAGGAATTGTAAAAAAAGATGGTGAACCTAAACGACAATGCACAAGGAAAAAAAAATTTGGTGACTTATGTGGTTTGCATTATAATAAACAAAAACGTTATGGTGTTATTGAGAAAGTCTGTATTGAAAAATGTGATAAACGACAAGTTTTTGTTAAAAAACAAAATCAATCAGAATTAATAAATCATATAGATTGTTTTAACAACGATTTAAACAATAATAGTAATAATAAATTGGTTACTATGTATCAAGGTATAACTGAATTAGTTCTTGATATTCAAACAAATATTGTGTATAAAGAATTATTTAATAATTACATTAAATATGGTAAATTTGATGTAATTAATAATAGAATTGTTTATTAAAAATTTGAAAAATCATTTTCAAAATTTTTATTTTTTAAAAATGAAAATTTCATTAATTAATTGGAATTTAATTAAACAGAATCCGTTTACATATGCAAAAAATTGTTCTCAAAAATCTTTGGAAAAAACTATCAAAATTGCAAATGATAGATATTACAATAACTCAGCTATATTAGAAGATAATGAATACGATATATTATATGATTATTTGTCTAGTAATTATCCAGATAATCAACTGTTAAATGAAGTGGGTTCAGAAGTTAACAAAAAATTCAAAGTTAAACTACCTATACATTTACCTAGTATGGAAAAAATAAAACCAGATACTGATTCTTTAACTAACTGGAAAAAAAAATACAAGGGCGAATATATATTAAGTGATAAATTAGATGGAATGTCTTTGTTAGTTGTAGCAAAAGATGGTAAAATTAATGCTTATACGAGAGGTAATGGGTCAATCGGTCAAGACATTTCCTATATAATCAAATATATAAATATAGGGAATTTGAAAAATGGCATGTTAAGAGGAGAATTAATTGTTTCAAAAAATAATTGGGAAGTTATAAGAACAATATATCCAAAATATTCTAATTCAAGGAACTTTGTATCTGGTTATAGTTCTAGCCAAAAACTTGATATAAAACTGATGAGTCTAATCGATTTTGTTGTTTATGAATATATTGCTATAGAGTCTAAACTCATATCTTTGTTAGAACAGCTTCAAATAATTAGTGAACTAAATGTCAATGTAGTTTATTTTGAAAAACACAAAGATATAACCAATACTAAATTAACTGAAATATTACAAAAAAGGAGAAATGAATCTAAATATGAAATAGATGGTATAATTATAACTGATAATGGTTTACATCTTAGAACCAATAAAAAATATCCCGAATATGCTAAGGCTTTTAAAATGGTATTAGATGATCAAACTGGTGAAACTAGTGTATTAAATATTAAATGGGAACCATCTATGTATGGTATATTGAATCCTGTAGTTCAAATATCACCGTTAAAATTAGATAGTGTTACTATTAATAATGTTACAGCATACAATGCTAAATTTATAACTGAAAATGCTATAGGTGGTTTAATAGGTCCAGGCTCAGTGATACAAATAACGAGGAGTGGAGGTGTCATACCAAAAATTTTAAAAGTAGTTAAAAAATACAATGGTGAAATCTGCCATTGCTTACCCAATAAAGAATTATTAGATTATCGTTGGACTGATTCAAAGGTTGATATTGTTTTAAAAGAACCTGAAAAAAATGAACAGGTTGCTATTAAAAGAATACTTCATTTTTATAATACTTTAGGTGTTGATTTTCTAAAGATGGGAATGATAAAAAAACTATATTCAGCAGGATTTGATTCTATAATTAAAATAATGAATATTCAAAAATCTGATTTGTTAAAAATAGATGGTATTAAAGAAAAATCAGCTGAAAAAATATTGAATACAATTAATAAAACATACAATAGTTCAAACCTTATAGACCTAATGGCCAGTCACTATAGTTTTGGTAGTGGTTTTGGCAAAAAAAAACTAAAACCTATTATAGATAATATTCCTGATATAATAAGTAATGATTTGGAAGACTATTATATTAAACAAATTATTTTAGAATTACCGGGATTTCATGATACTACGGTAAATAAGTTTTTAATAGGTTTACCAAAATTTAAAGAATTTTATAAATTATTACCTAAAAAAAGCAAACCTAAAATTAAATTTATTGTTAAAAAGCAAAAAAAATCTACAAAATTAGAAGGTAGAATATTTTGTTGCACTGGATTTAGACCTGATTCCAAATTAAAAGACTATATAATTAGTAATGGAGGGGTTTTTGAAGATACTATAAAAAAAAATGTTACAGATATAATAGTTAAATCTAAAGAGTCTCCTCAGACTTCAAAGGTTAAAAAAGCAATTGAAAATAATCTTAACATCAGTTATTTGAATGATTATGTATAAATGATTTTTTCACTCTTTCTATGTGATATATACCTGTAATTCTCCTTTATAAACTGTTCTTAAATAATTATTAATTTAGAAATAAAATGATATTATAATATATTTATTTATTTTGTATAGCTTTATTTCTTATTTGTAGTTTCCCTAATTATATTTTTTAAATATAAAAATAATAATATAAAAAAATATATCAATAATTTAATAATTAGGTCTATCAATTTCAATTTAATTTAGTTATTTGTTTTACGCTTTACAACCCGGCGTTTTGGTTTTGAAGCAGGTGGAGTCTTAGGCTTAACAGCTTCTTCTTCCTCGTCATCAGATGGAG
>Ga0209634_1000150_pt1 | contig 53912 bp, 88 predicted proteins | sample LinPmetageLP40_FD_184043 | JGI IMG/M metagenome (GOLD analysis project Ga0209634, IMG submission 184043) | Marine viral communities from the Pacific Ocean - LP-40 (SPAdes) (version 2) | ecosystem: Environmental > Aquatic > Marine > Oceanic | place: Pacific Ocean | collected 2010-08-26
GTTTGAAAACGAAGTAATTGAATATACTGGGGGAAACAGAACTAATAATATTTTTAATGTAGTTGCAAGAGGTACTTCAGCTCCTTATAGAGGAGTTAGTCCTGAAAAAACAACAGCAAATTTCCATACAGCGGGATCTAAAGTGTATGGTTCTAGACCTGTTACAATGGTACAAACTACTTCCGTTAATGACGCTAATACAACTGTTACAGAAGAAAATAGTTATTTAGTTCCAGCTCTTGCTATAGGTATGGATTTTGTAGCTGGCACATATTTAGCAGGTGGTGGTTTGCAGTGTACATACGGCCCAATAAATGATAGAGCTTAATTATGTCAGGATCTTCAAAATATACATATGCAACATTAACTACAGCTATTAGAGACTACACTGAAGTAGATAGTTCAGTATTAACGCAGGGCATAATAGATAATTTTATAATGGCTGCTGAGTTTAGAATTAATCAAGATTGTCCAATGGATGCAGATCGTTTTGTTCAAGAAGGAACTTTGTCTACAGACAATAATACAATCAATGCACCAGCAGGAACTTTATTTGTTAGAGGTGTGGAGGTTTTTAATTCTACTTCAGCCACCACAGGTGATGGAACCTGGTTAGAAAAAAAAGACCAAACTTATTTATCAGAATATACAGATAGATTAACAGGAACAGAAGGTGATTTAACCGGCCAAGATGTAACAGGTTTTCCAAAATATTATGCTATGTTTGGGGGTGCTACTAACACAACAGATACTACCTCAGGGGGTTTATATATAGCTCCTACACCTGATGCAGCTTATAAATTTAGAATTTACTACAATAAAATGCCAGTAGGATTAGGGTCTGGTTCTGATGGTAATAGTGATACCTATTTAAGCACATATTTTCCTCAAGGTCTATTATATGCTTGTTTAGTAGAAGCATATGGATTTTTAAAAGGACCAATGGAGATGTTGACATTCTATGAAAATAAATATAAAAGTTCTATACAACAGTTTGCAGGAATGCAATTAGGAAGACGAAGACGAGATGATTATACTGATGGAACTGTCAGGATACCAGTTAAATCTCCGTCACCCTAAACAAGGAGATTATTTATGGCAATAACATCGGCAGTATGTAACAGTTTTAAAGCAGAAGTTTTACAAGCAATCCACAATTTTACAGCGTCATCTGGAAACAGTTTTAAATTAGCTTTATACACAAGTTCAGCAACTTTAAATAAATCAACAACAGCGTATAGTACATCAAACGAAATTTCTAACACATCGGGATCTGCTTACACAGCTGGTGGAATAGCACTTACAAGTGTTACACCTGCTTTATCTACAGACACTGCATGTTGTGACTTTGCGGATGTTAGTTTTACTTCTGCTTCATTTACAGCTAATGGTTGTTTAATATATAACGATACAAACGCTGATAGAGCAGTTTGTGCAATCGCATTTGGTGGAGATAAAACTGTATCAAGTGGAACATTTACAATTCAATTCCCAGCAGCAGACGCATCGAACGCAATTCTTCGTATAGCATAAGGAGGAACTCCTTATGGCATCAACCTGGGGTAATAATACTTGGGGATCCAACGAGTGGGGTGATGATAACATTACTGTTATTCTTACCGGACAATCAACAACATCATCAGTAGGTTCACTAGAAGCTTTTAATGAAGAAGGTTGGGGTAGACAAGAATGGGGTAACTCTGGTTGGGGTGTTGAATATGCTGTACAACTAACAGGTCAACAAGTTACATCATCAACAGGTTCTATTACTACAGAAATTGCAGTGCCATTAACTGGTCTATTAACTACATCTGCATTAGGTTCTCTTACATTAGATATAGAAACATTTGTAAATCTGACAGGATTACAGTTACAATCAGAACTTGGAACTTTTGATAATGCAGGTACACTAGTCGGTTGGGGTAGAAATGGTTGGGGTGAAGAACCTTATGGAGATTCATTTAATAGTTTAACTCAACTAGCTGGAGTTAGTTCAACATCTAGTGTTGGTGCACCTACTTTAGATTTAACATCTGTTACAACTCTTACAGGTCAAAGTGCTACTTCAAGTGTTGGTGCACCTACTTTAGATTTAACATCTGTTACAACTCTTACAGGTCAAAGTGCTTCAACGGGTTTAGGTTCTTTAAATATTGAAATAGGTGTGCCATTGACAGGGGTTAGTGTAACATCTGCAGTCGGTGGAATAATTCTTGATGCATTAGAAATTGGTTTAACAGGTGTATCAGCTACATCTTCTGTAGGATCTTTAATATCTGAAATAGGAGTACCATTAACAGGTGTATCAGCTACATCTTCTGTAGGATCCCTGGTCCCTGAAATAGGTGTACCATTAACTGGAGTCTCAGTAACATCTACAGTGGGTGCAATAACACCTGTGCCAATGACGGTTGGTCTAGAAGGACAACAAGCTACATCTAGTGTAGGAGAAGTTATTATACTAGGATATCAAGATGTTGATATTGTAGGAAATACAAGTTATAGTGCGGTCAATAAAACAAATAGTGCAAGTTATTCGGATGTTGACGTGGTAGGAAATACATCGTATACAGACGTAACAAAAGTAGTTTAACGGAGAACAGAATTTATGGCATCAACATTCACAGATCTTGGTCTAGAATTAATGGCAACCGGCGAAAACGCTGGTACTTGGGGAACAAAAACTAACGCAAATTTAAGTTTAATTGAACAGCTTACAGGTGGTTATCTTTCTCAAGCTGTAACTGATTCAGGAACACCGACAGCTCTAACAATAGCAGATGGTGCTTTAACAGGTACTGCCCAACACAGAGTTATAGAACTTACTGGAACAATATCTGGAAATAGAATTGTAACTTTCCCTTTACTTACAGAAAATATTTACATTATTAAAAATAGCACTTCAGGTGCATACACACTACAATTAAAAGCGGTTTCAGGTTCAGGAGCTACTGTTACTTTTTCAGCTACAGATAAAGGATACAAACTTATTTATCTTGATGGCGTTGCAACAAACACAGGTGTCTATGATGCAGCTCTATCTCCAGCAGGTACAGTAACAGAAACTGGAACACAAACTTTAACAAATAAAACTTTAACCGATCCTAAGATAGGTACAAAAATTTTAGATACTAACGGAAATGAATTACTTAATTTAACAGCCACAAGTTCAGCAGTTAATGAACTTACATTAGCTAATGCGGCAACAGGCAATGCCCCTAAATTTACAGCATCTGGGGGTGATAGTAATATAAATATAAACCTTATTCCGAAAGGAACAGGTGAAGTACAGGCGAATGGAGTAGGTTTAGCAACAACAGGAAAAGCTATTGCAATGGCAATCGTTTTCGGATAATATATAACAGGAGATTAAATTATGGCAGCACCAAATATAGTAAATGTAACTTCGATTTTAGGTAAATCCGTTCAAGCAGCCTTGGGCACAACTCTTACTACTGAAATACTTGCATGTCCTTCAAATAAAGTATTAAAAATTAATTCAATTACTATCGCTAACATCGATGGTACTAATGCCGCAGACGTTTCAGTATTTATTACTAAATCTGGAGGATCACCAATCGCAATCGCAAGTACTATCTCAGTACCAGCAGATGCATCCCTATCTTTAATTGATAAAAATTCTGGTTTCTATTTAGAAGAAGCAGATAATATCGAAGCGGGTGCAAGTGCAACTGGCGATTTAACAATCACCATTTCTTACGAAGAAATAGACGACGCATAGGAGGTAATCAGCTATGGCAAATGGCGGAATTATCGGACCAGTCAACGATCCAAGTTCTACAACAGCATCAGGAGTATGGAAGACAAATACAGTTTATTGTCAAGTTAAGAATGCCGAATGGCCAACACGAACAGTAGCAATTGATTATTTAGTTGTAGCTGGTGGTGCAGGAGGTGGTGCAGCTAATGGTGGTGGAGGTGGTGGTGCAGGAGGCTATCGTACATCTTTTCCAGGTGGAACAAAAATTAATTTAAAAGGAGGTTCTTATTCCATTACAGTTGGAGCAGGTGGAGCAATCGGTAATTTTGGTAATGATTCAATTTTTGATTCTATTACTTCAACGGGTGGTGGAGTTGGAGGTAAACACAGTTTACCATCTCCTAGTCCAAGCAGAATAGGTGGAGCAGGAGGATCAGGTGGCGGTGGTGGAGGTGGTCCTCAAACAGGTTCAGAACCAGGATCTCCTGGAGCAGGAAATACTCCTCCAGTCAGTCCTCCTCAGGGTAACGCTGGTGGCCAAGCAGGTTCTAACCCAGGAACTGGGGGTGGATCTGGTGGAGCTGGTGGTGGTGGAGCATCTGCAGCAGGATCAAATGGTTCACCAGGTACACCACAAGGTGGATCAGGTAATGGTGGAGCAGGAGGTGCAGGTTCTCCAAATAGTATTTCAGGATCAGCAGTAACTTATGCAGGTGGAGCAGGTGGAGGTAGTGAAAACGGAAATGGTGGAGCAGGTGGAAATGGTGGTGGCGGACCAGGTGGAAGTGATTTAAAAGATGGACCAGGAGGCCCACCAGCATCAAAAGATGGTATTGCAGGAACAGCTAACACAGGTGGTGGTGGCGGTGGTGGAGGCCTTGGACCTGGAGGATCAGCAGCTTCTGGAGCAGCTGGAGGTTCAGGAACTATTATTTTAAGAACACCAGGTTCAGTAAATATTTCTGTAGGACCAGGAACAAATAGTGTTGCTACATTACCAGCGCCAGCAGGTGGATGTAAAGTTGCGACATTTACAGTTTCTGGAACTTTGACCGTTACTTAATAAAATGGCAATAGACTTTAAACTAATTATAAACTATAATAACAACTAAGGAGAAAAAATATGGCACATTTTGCAGAATTAGATTCAAACAACGTTGTACAAAGAATTGTTGTTATTGGTAATGATATTCCTACAGCGAATGGACCATTAGGAGAAAATGATAAGCATGTAGACGGTGAGTCTTGGTGCATTAATTTTTTTAAAGGTGGAATATGGAAGCAAACATCTTATAATGGAAATTTCAGAAAACAATATGCTGGAACTGGTTATACATTTGACTTTGCTAAAGATAAATTTATCTCACCACAACCATTTCCAAGTTGGTCACTAGACTCTAATGATGATTGGCAATCACCTGTTGCTTATCCTACAGTAACTACTTATGGAGATAATGCTCCGTACAGTATTTCTTGGGATGAAGATAATCAACAGTGGAAAGCTTTTGATGATCAAAGCAACGAATACGTTTGGGATTCAGAATCATCTAGTTGGTCAGCTACAGGAAATTAATCTTAAATAGGTTTTTTCTATGGCTAAAAGTAACGGAGGCATAATTGGTACAACCAACCAAACTAGTTTTGGTAGATGCACAGTTACATCTAAAACATCCTCTGGAAATTTAACCACACAACCAGGAACCAGAGTTGTTAAAACAACTATCGTTGCAGGTGGCGGAGGTGGAGGACACGAACGTGCAGGTGGAGCAGGCGCTGGAGGTTTAAGAAATATAGAACTTAATGTTTCAGGGAATGCTACTGTTCCTATTGTTGTAGGTGCTGGTGGATCAGCTGGGACTTCTTCTGCTTTAGGAGGATGTGGTACAAACTCATCTTTTAATTCTACTTCTTCTACAGGAGGAGGTGGAGGAGGTTTGGTTCCAAGTACAGCATCAAAACCTGGTGGTTCTGGTGCAGGAGGTTATGCTGGTAGTACTTCAGGAGGAACAGGAAACGCTGGAGGTTATGCACCTTCAGAAGGAAATGATGGCGGAGACGGATTACCTGGAGTAAATGCAAGTGGTGGTGGTGGTGGCGCTTCTGCAGTTGGTGGAAATGCAACACCTTCATCCGTTGGAGGAAATGGAGGAGCAGGAACAGATGTATCTTCTGATTTTCCAACTGCCCCTAACTCTGGTGTTTATGCTGGTGGTGGAGGAGGTGCGGCTTCTAGTGGGCCAGCTTTTACAACAGGAGCAGCAGGTTCAGGAGGAACTGGGGGTGGTGGAAACGGAACTAATAATGGTAGTGCAGGAGCAGCAGGAACAACTAATACTGGTGGTGGCGGTGGTGGAGGTGGAGTTTTTGGATCACCTTTTACTATTGGTGATGGTGGAGCAGGTGGTTCAGGAATCGTATTAGTAAAAGAATTAAATAAAGCTTCAGGTGTGTGGAGCATGCAATCTCAATTTAGTGCAATACAACAAGGAACGTGGCCAGAGTTTTTGGTCGATGTAGATTTTGATTATTTAGTAGTAGCAGGTGGTGGAGGTGGAGCGGCTGGTTTATCAGGTGGAGGTGGAGCTGGTGGATTTAGAACATCTTTTCCTGGAGGAACAAAAATAACTTTATCAACAGGTGCTCATTCCATTACAGTTGGAGGTGGAGGAGCAGGTAATAGCAATAATGGTGGTTTTGGTGCTAGTGGAGGTGATTCTGTTTTTTCAACGATAACTTCAGCAGGTGGTGGTGGAGGTTCAGGAGTTTTAAGAGTTGGTATCGCAGGAGGCTCTGGAGGAGGAGGTGGTGGTTTTGGTGCTAGCGCTGGTGGAGCAGGTAATACACCTCCTGTAAGTCCCCCTCAAGGTAACGCTGGTGGAGCAGGTGAAAGTTCAACACCTACTAGATTTGGTGGAGGTGGTGGTGGAGCAGGTGGAACAGGAGCAAGTGGTCCAGGTGCAGATGGTGGAGTAGGTTTAGCAAATAGTATTTCAGGAAGTTCTGTAAATTATGCAGGTGGAGGAGCAGGTGGAGGACAACCTAATAGTCCCGCAGTGAATCCAAATGGAGCAGGAGGACCGTTTGGTGGAGGTAATGGAGGTATTGGAATAGGTTCAGCAGGTGGAAATGGTACAGCAAACACTGGAGGAGGAGCAGGTGGATCAGGGCCAGGTGGATGTCAATCTGGAGGAACTGGAGGATCAGGTATTATTATTGTACAAGCACCCGCACCGCAAGCACCTTTAATTTCTGTAGCACCAGGAACAAATTCATTCGCTTGTGGAGTAGCAACCTTTACAGTATCTGGAACACTTACTATTAGTAAATAGCTAATTCTAGCTGACTTGACTTTTTTGTTATATATTCTACAAAGAAGAATATAAAGAATATAAAGAATATAAAGAATTTATGAATTTAACAAATTACTATTGGTATTTTAAATCAGCAATACCTGAACAGGTTTGTGATGATATTATAAAGTATGGAAATAAACAACGTGAGCAAATTGCGTTGACAGGTGGTCAAACTAAAAAATTAGAAGAGTTAGAAAAAAAAGAAAAAACAAAACCAAAAAAACCTAAAAAGAAAATAAAAGTTTCAGAAGCAACTGCTCATTTATCAGAGGAAGAGTTAGACGAATTAGATCCAGCAAAAAAATTAGAACAAGAAGAATTAAATGATTTACGAAAAAAAAGAGATTCCAATATTGCTTGGCTCAATGATCGTTGGATTTACAAAGAAGTTCAACCCTATGTACATCAAGCAAATGCTAGTGCGGGATGGAATTTTCAATGGGATTTTTCTGAGTCTTGTCAGTTTACTAAATACAAATTAAATCAATTTTATGATTGGCATTGTGATTCTTGGGATCAACCTTATGCAAATCCAGATAATAAAGATACTCACGGAAAGATTAGAAAGTTATCAGTCACTTGTAGTTTGTCCGATCCAAAAGAATATAAAGGTGGAGAATTAGAGTTTCAATTTAGAAATACAGATGATCCAAACCCTACTAGACCTTGTCTAGAAATTTTACCCAAAGGCTCTATTGTAGTATTTCCCAGCTTTGTTTGGCATAGAGTCAAACCCGTAACAGAAGGAACAAGATATTCTTTAGTTATTTGGAACTTAGGATATCCGTTTAAATAATATGTCTATTAAAGATCCACTATCTACCTCCCTTTATTTTCAATCGCCTATCTATCATGTAGAAGCACCTGAATGGGTTAAGTCTACTAATAAAGTTTGTGATACTTATATTAATCAAGCAAGAAAAAATTTAAAAAAAACAATTAAGGATAGAGAGAAAAAAACTGGTAAAAAAATAGGAGATCATGGATTAAGTTATCATTCTACTTCTTTGATTGGAGACCCTAAATTAAAAGAATTACAAAAATATATCGGAGCCACTAGTTGGAATGTGATGGATCATATGGGTTATGATATGTCAGGGTATGAATTATTTTGGACAGAATTTTGGGTTCAAGAATTTGCAGATAAAGGTGGTGGACATCACGATAGTCATATTCATTATGATAATCATGTCTCTGGATTTTATTTTTTAGAATGTTCTGAAAATACTTCTATGCCTGTGTTTAATGATCCTAGACTTGCTAAAGTTATGACTCAATTACCATTAAAAAAACCAGAAGAGATTTGTTTTGGAAGTGATAAAATTCATTACAAGCCAAAGCCTGGAACTATGATCTTTTTCCCTGCATACTTAGAACATCAATATACCGTAGATGATGGAGTAGAACCTTTTCGATTTATACACTTTAACTTACAAGCGGTGAGGAAAATGATCACTAATACTTTACGAAGCCCAACCAAGGAGAAAAAATGAGTTTTGAGAAAAATGGATACACAGTAATTAAAAAAGCTATCTCCCCTGAGATTGCTGATTTTGTATACAAATACTTTTTATTAAAAAGAAAAGTAGCTAGAACCTTATTTGACAACAAATACATTTCACCGATGACCGAATATTTTGGTGTATGGAATGACGCCCAAGTTCCTGAAACTTATTCTCATTATGGAGACATTGCCATGGAAACTTTACTTACCGAAGTAAAACCTATTATGCAAAAACAGACAGGTTTAAAATTAATTGAGACGTATGCATATGCACGAATTTATAAAAAAGGAGATATTTTGCATAAACATAAAGATAGGTTTAGCTGTGAAATATCTACCACTTTAAATCTAGGTGGAGACGATTGGCCTATTTATATTAACCCAAATAAAAAAGAAGGTGAAGTAGATAATAAAACAGGAGCTTATAAGCCTTCTAAATCCAAAGGAACTAAAGTAAAATTAAATCCTGGGGATATGTTGGTGTATCGAGGCAATATTTTAGAACATTGGAGAGATGCATTCAAAGGAACGGATTGCGGACAAGTATTTTTACACTACAATAACAAAGCAACTAAAGGCTCTGAAGATAATAAGTTTGATAAAAGAGAACATTTAGGACTTCCCGCTTGGTTTAAAAGATGATATAGTTCCCCCACGCTGGGATAGATTTCCACCACACCAATCTGTCCTGGCACCTTATTTAGAGGAGAGTTATGTTACAAAAATTAGGATTTGCACCAGGATTTAACAAGCAAGTAACCGAGACCGGGGCCGAGGGTCAGTGGTTTGACGGTGATAACGTACGTTTTAGATATGGTTCCCCAGAAAAAATAGGCGGATGGCAACAGTTAGGAAGTACTAAATTAACTGGTGTAGGAAGAGCTATTCATCATTGGGATGATAATGCGGGTATTAAATATGCAGCTATAGGAACCAATAGAATTTTATATGCTTATTCAGGGGGTGCCTATTATGATATCCACCCTATTAGAGTTACTTTAACAGGGGCTAATTTTACCAGTGCATCTAGTCAACCTACCATAACCATAACTACCGGCAGTCCCCATGGATTATTAAAAAACGATATTGTTTTATTTAATAGCGTTTCTGGTCTAAGTGGATCTACTTTTACGAACTCGTCTTTTGAAGATCAAAAATTTATGGTTACTTCTATAACTTCGCCTACCGTCTTTGTTATAACCATGGATGCTAATGAGTCCGGAACTCCTTTAAGTACGGCTGGATCTGCTTCAATTCTTTGTTATTACAGTGTAGGGCCAGCACAGCAATTAGGTGGCTTTGGTTGGGGTACAGGACTATGGAGCGGTACAGTAGCTGGAACAGCAACAAGTACCTTACAAACAGCTTTAACAGATACAAACACCACTACAATAGTTTTAAACAGTAGCTCCGCGTTTCCGGGAGCAGGGACCATTCAAATAGGTAATGAATTTATTTCTTATACCAATAATAATACCACTACTAATACTTTAACTGGCGGGGCCAGAGGAGTAGATGGTACTACTGCTACAACTCACAGCGCAGGGGATACCGTTACCAATCTTACAAGTTATGCTGGATGGGGTGATCCTTCTTCTACTGACTTTACGATTAATCCTGGTTTATGGGTATTAGATAATTTTGGTACTAAATTAATAGCACTCATTTATAATGGTAGATGTTTTGAATGGGATGCCTCTGCTGCTAATGCTACCTCTGTTAGGGCAACATTATTAGCAAATGCTCCTACAGCATCACGCCATGTATTAGTATCCACACCCGATAGACACTTAGTATTCTTTGGAACCGAAACTACAGTGGGGGATCCTACTACTCAAGACGACATGTTTATTAGATTCTCTTCTCAAGAAAGTATTGATCAAACAGATTCATATACGGTTAAAGCAGAGAACACCGCAGGAACACAAAGACTTGCAGACGGTTCTAAAATTATGGGTTCTATTAAAGGTAGAGATTCCATTTATGTATGGACCGATACTGCATTGTTCTTAATGAAATTCGTAGGACAGCCTTTTACTTTCTCCTTTGAACAAGTAGGTACTAACTGTGGATTGTTTGGAAAGAATGCATGTATTGAAGTAGATGGTTCCGCTTATTGGATGTCGGAAAATGGTTTCTTTAATTACGACGGTCAATTAAAATCTATGCCCTGTTTAGTAGAGGACTATGTGTATGATAGTATTAATGATACCTCTAGAGATTTAATTAATGCAGGTTTAAATAATTTATTTGGAGAAATTAATTGGTTCTACTGTAGTAATGGATCGGATGTGGTCGACAGATCTGTTACCTATAACTACTTAGACTCATCAACTCAACGTCCTATATGGACCACATCTAGAATGAATACTGTAACTGTAAATGGACAATCTCGTAAAGTTGGTGTACCGAGAACCGCTTGGCAAGATTCAGCGGTATTTAATAAACCTCACGCAACCTTTTATGATTCAACAGATAATGCATCTACTGATTGCACTGGTAATACGGACGGTATTACGATATACTATAACCACGAAACGGGGACTGATCAAGTTAATGCTGGTGGTATTATTACACCGATACAGGCAAATATATTATCAGGTGATTTTGACATTACTCAAAAAAGAAGTAATACAGGTCAGACTGTTGGTACACCAGATATCAGAGGAGATGGTCAATACGTTATGAGAATTAGTAGATTTATACCAGATTTCATAAACCAAACAGGGGACACTCAAGTAAGTTTTACTACTAGGATGTATCCAAATAGTACTCCTCAAACTACCGATTTTGCAATTGATGCAACCACTACTTTTAAAAGTACCAGAGTTAGAGCCAGGTCTATTGCATTAAAAGTTTCTAACACAGGTAGCGATCAAGATTGGAAATTAGGTACTTTTAGATTAGATATTTCTCCAGGGGGTATGAGATAATGGCAGTTCCTGGTTTTTACAATGCAGCAGATCAAGATTTATACGATCAAGGAGATTATTTTTTACCGCAAGAACAATACAGATTAAATTTAGGAACGGACACTGGTGCTCCGAATAGAGTAGAATTTAATCCCTCTCAAGAGGGTATTGGTTCTTTACAGCAATATTACCCCTTTCCCAATTATGGTGAAGAGGAGGATGATGATGGTAGAGGTAAAGGATTACCTCCTGGACCTAATGCAGGTCTTGGAAACTTACTTGATAGATATGATCAAGCAGGTTATTTCGGAAGAAATTTAATTAATATGCCAATGAGTATGTTAGCTCCACCATTAGCAGCTCCATTGGCAATGTATAATATGGGTAGAAGTGTATATGATTTTGGTAGAAAGGTTCTTGGTTATAATAATGATATTGATATTCCAGAGGGGGGAAGTTTTTCAAGAAATCCTGGGCTAGGTTTTTCTAATAGAGATACGGCAGATGTTCAACAATTTGGTCAAGACGTTATAGATCGTCAAGATTACGAAACTTTTGGAACAGCGAAAGGTGAAACAGCGGCAGAATCAGAGGCAGCAGATGCTGCAGCATCCGAAAGTTACTCAGATAGTGAAATGGATTAATTATGGCAAAAATTGTACAATCACTAACCAGAGCAAGTAAAGAGTATGAACAAAGAACCTTTCAATCTTTAGTCAGGGATCTGGACTCCGTAATCACAAAATTAAATTCTTCTTTTCAGGAAGAAGTAAAACAAGAGATAGAAGCTAAGAGCTTCTTTTTAGAATAATGGCAGTAGTAAACCAATACAAATTTGTAGGAACAGATAATAATACTACAGGAAATGCATTAACTGTTTTTGCAACAAATAGTCCTTTGGTAAATGAAACTATAATTATTAAATCCATTCTAGTTACATCTGCAGGAACACCAGCAGTGACTGTTACAAACAATAGTATCACAGCTATTAAATCTGCAGCATTGACAGCTAATGTAACCACAGAATTATTAACTCAACCATTAATCGTAGAAGGTGGGTCTGCTTTTACTATACAATCAAGCACTACAGACTCATTTGATTTTGCGGTTAGCTTTTTAAACATTAAAAAGGAGAAAATAGACTAATGAAAACTACTATTATAGACGGAAAAGAGATACCTATGTTGGATGCAGCCAACGTTACTACTACTTATAGACACAAAGAAACTGGAGAAGTTTTTAAAGAAAGAAAAGACTGGGAAACCAAGGGTTATAAAAAAGAAGATATGGCACAAGACGTAAATGTGATGATGCCACCTCTTGATTTGTTTTTAAAAACAAAGTAAAACGTATAGAATAAGGAAAAATTATATGGCAATAACAAATTCACAACAAGCTAGACAAATGTACAACCAAGGCGGATATGCTGATATGGGTCTTATGGCTCCTAGACAGAACTATGGCCTAGGTAGTTTTGTAAAAAAAGCGGTTCGTGGTGTTAAAAAAATTGCTAAAAGTCCCATAGGTAAAGCTGCTTTGTTATATGCAGGTACTGCAGGACTAGGTTCATTAGCAGCTGGCGGCGGTTTTGGAAGTTTACTTCAAGCGCGCACATACGCTCCTTCTATGGTAGGTTCTAATTTATTAACAGGTTTAGCTAGAGCCAGAAGTGGTTTAGGTCTTCTTGGTGGTGGTAGTGGTGGTAGTGGAGGAAGCACTACAGGTAATCCTAGCTTTTTAAGTAAACTAAATCCTTTCGGTAAAAACTTTAGTGGTAAAACGGCTTTTCTTACTGGAGGTGCATTAGCAACAGCATTACCTTTTATGATGGGTGGTGATGATGATGAGGTAGAAGAAGTTTCAGAATCATTTACAGGAATGCCTTCTAGTATTCAGGATATAACAGGTCAAGCAAGAGCTTATTACAGCGGCGGTCCAAAAAACAGCAATTTAAATTTCATGCCACAGAAAAAATTTGTATCAGAAAATTTTTATGCAGCTGACGGTGGTAGAGCTGGTTATGCTAATGGTATGTTAGTAGATGATGAAGAAGAAGAATTTATGAGATCACGTGCAGGACAATCTTTTAGACAACCACAAACATTTTTAAATATGGGTGGTGGTGCAGGGGATCAACAAGCACAACAAATGTTAATGATGGCTTACGCAAAATATAGAAAACAAGGTGGTGATATGCCTTTTGAACAATTTGTTAAAGCAGTAATGCAGCAACAACAGTCTCAAGGTATGGAACAACCTACCATGGCAGCTAACGGCGGTAGAATTAATGCTGCTGAAGGTGGAATCATGGACACGGAACAAGCTGAAATGATTGACATGGGTGGACAAGAAAAAGATTTTAGAGAAACTGGTGGGTTTGTAGAAATGGGTGGTGAAGAAAGAGCTGACGATGTTCCTGCAAGACTATCTAAAAATGAATTTGTATTCACAGCCGATGCGGTAAGAAACGCAGGCGGTGGAGATATAGACCAAGGTTCAGCAGTTATGCAAAATTTAATGGATAACTTAGAAGCAGGAGGACAAATTTCTCAAGAGTCACAAGGTTTAGAAGGTGGTGGTGAAGAAGAAATGATGTCGGAAGAAATTGTAGAAGAACCAAATGGTGCTCAAGCAATGTACGAACAACAACAAGCACTACAATCAAGGATGATATAATGGCATTACCAGATTATTTACAAGATACTTCAAAAGATTTTGCCCGTCAGGCGACGGCCGCATATTCAGCACCCATTAATACCGATACGTTTACTGGTAGACAGTTTGTTGCTGGACAAGATCCACTGCAAACACAAGCAACAGCTTTAGCCACACAAGGTGTTGGTTCTTATCAACCGTATTTACAAGCAGCACAAACTTTTCAAGGACAATCTGCAGGAGCCTTAGGGGATTCTGCATCTACGGTTGGGGGTCTAAGTTCTTTGACCGGACCTAACGCTTACCAACCTTTTATGTCTCCATATCAAACAGATGTTATTGACGCTACTTTAAGTGAATATGATAGATCTAGATTAGGTGGACAACAAAGTATTAGAGATGCCGCAGTGTCTTCAGGTAATTTTGGTGGTGGTAGAGAGGGAGCAATGATGGGTCAATATAATGCAGACTCATTAATAAACAGAGCTGCTTTACAAGCACAGCTATTACAACAAGGATTCACTCAAGCTAATCAATTAGGCCAACAAAATTTTACTAATCAACAGAACATAGGTGTTGCACAAAACAATTTAGCAAATGCTTTTGGACAACAAGGAGTTGCTCAAATGGGTCTATCTAATTTTAACCGACAAGGTATGGGTGCGGACATTAATGCATTAGGTACACTCGGTTCATTAAATAGAGCTCAAGATCAAGCTCTATTAACCGCGGATCAACAAGCAGCCCAGACAGCAGCGTATGAGCCTTACGCAAGGCTTGGTCGATATGGTGATGCTATAACTGGTTTAGCTGGTGGAGTAGCTGGACAACAATTTCAACAACAAGCTCCTGCGGATCCTTACCAAACTGCACTAGGTACAGCTATGGGTATTGGTGGATTGTACGGAAAAATATTTGGTAAATCATAATCATGAAAACTTTAAATAGACCAATGTTTAAATACGGAGGACCCATTAAGGAAGGGGTTATGTCTGGTATTAGAGAACCAAAAAGAAAAGGTGGGTCTATGGGTGAACCACAAGCTATTAACACAGTAGGAAGTCCTTTGTCACCAATGTCTAGTGATGGCAGAGCTAACTATGCTGCACCATTAATTCCTATTGGAATGGGCATAGCCTCTGGTATTGCAAGAGCTGCACCTTTAGCATTAAGATATGGAAGACTAGGAATAAATAAATTAAAAAATTTATTTGGTAGAACAGTATATAAACCAGATGTAGGTACAAAAATAGCTACTGGAAAAAATAAAGATCCATTTACACCCATTAAAAAAGTTTTTGAACCAAACCAAACTGGTGTGAGTGGATATCTTATGAGATCACCCGAAGCTAAATTTCTAACAGGTGCTGGTGGTACGATCTCTAAATATGCAAGTAAGGCTCTAACAGGTGCTGCGAAATCACCTCTTACAATTGGTGGTATTACTTTAGGTTTTACAGACGCATTTCCTACAGGAAAACCTTTTGGTCCGGATAAATATTTACCAAATGTACTAGGTCAAAGGTTTGACGAGCAAGGTAATAAAATACCTGGCACAGGGATATTTAACGATAAAATAAAACCAAAACCTACAGATGATGAAGCTAAAGTTCTAACTGATGCAGAAAAAATAGCTATGGCAGAACAGAAAAAAGCTAGAATGGAAGGAGCTAAGTTAGCTAAAGAAAAGTTTGCTGCGGAACAAAAAGCAAAGCGTATAGAAGGCTATAGAAAAATTATGGATATTGAAGGTATGCAAAAAGATGCTGCTTATGATTCTTTGATTGCAGCTAGTAAAGCTGTAACTAGCGATCCTGACTTTAAAGGAAGTATTAAAGACGGAAGTTTAATTAATAAAATCATTGGGTCTACTAGTAAAGCTTTTGATAAACCTAAAGCAACTGAACAAGCAATTAATAGTCTTATTCTTAAAGGCGAGATCCAAAAAGATTTAAAAAAAGAAGATAAAGGAAGTCAATACCAAGCAGCAAAAAATTATTCAGATGAATTTAACGTTGATATTGGCCAAGCTTATAAAAATTTAGGGTTTGATAAAAGTAAAAACCTTTCAGAAAATGTACTGATAGCTAATAAAGCTAATAATTCCACAACCGCGACCACTGATACAATCCTTGAAGGTGTGAGATTAACTTATGAAGGCGTAGTTCCACAAGTAGTTATTACTGATGCTGAATTAATTGACGCAAAAACTAAAGGTTTAATTAAAAAAGACGCAACGGACATTAAGATTTTTGAAGACGAAGTTAAAAACAATAAACTAGGTCCTGGCATATATGTTGTAAACAAATCCGTTTTTGCAATTGATGACAACAACCAAAAGAGACAATTAAGATAGGAGTAATTAATCCATGAGTATTTTAATGGACCGGTTAAACAAATCATCACAACCACAAAATAAAATAGGTGTAATAGAATCCATGTTATCGGGCGTAGCGTCTGGTGTTATTGCAATACCAAAAGGTTTCTTTTCATTAGGCGCAAGTCTTATGGATCTTGGTGTTGACAGCGGTAAAGCTGCTGCAGTTGAAGCATGGTTTGATGACCTTACAGAATTTGATGAAAAAGCAGAGGCAACCGCTGCAGGAAAAATTACAGAACTAATTGTTAATATTGGTATTCCAGGTGGTATCGCGTACAAAGGTGCAAGTAATTTAGCTAAGACTTCTATGCTTGCAGCTAAAAATAAAAAATATGTTAAATTAAATGATCCAGCGTTAATCAAAGCAGGTCAAGATGCTGTATCCTTAACCGCACAAGGTCAAGGTAGGGCTTTTATGGCCGGTGCATTAGGTGGAGGTTTGGCGGAAGGTGTTTTTGTTGGTGATGTAGAAGAGGCTGGAACCTTTGGAGACTTACTAGGTGGCCCAACTGAAATAAATAGAATTGACACGGATCCAAATGCAACAAGAGAAATATTAAATAGAATTAAATTTGGTACAGAGGGTGCATTATTTACAGGTGTGCTTGGTGGTGCAGGTAAAGTTATTAAAAAAATAACAAACAGAAACAAAGGATTAGACACGGCTAACTCTGGGATTGATAGATTGATAGATAAAGTGGTAACAGGGTTCAGGGCACGTAGTGGTAAAACACAAGAGTTTTTTGATATAGAAAGACAGACAATAGGAGCGCGAGCAATTGATGCGATTGGTACTAAAAATTTAGCTAGAGAGTTAGACATGGATATTGATCGAGTATTTCCTTTCTTTAGAAACATAGGAAAAACACAAACTGCAAAGCGAAGAAATGAATTTTTAGAGGAGCTATCCGACGCACTAGTATCTGGTACTCCTACACTTACTCGTGAAGGACAAAAAAGAGTTTTAAATGCAGAAGGTAAAGAATTATTTAAAGCTAGTGCAAAATCCCCCAGAGCTGAAGAGTTACTTATACAACAAATGAAGCAAGCAGATTTAAATCAATATACGGAAGTAATAGACAGCAATAGAATGATAGCACAATTTGGAGATATGGATGCTGGTTCCATACAACGAATAAAAGACACAATTAAAGAATTTGCACCTAATGCACAAACTGCTGAAGAACTAGAAAGATCTATTCTTGGTGGATTATCTGCTATGCGAATTAAATGGTCAAATTTATTTACTGACTTGGGTAGTGTCGTAGATCCAGAAGATTTAATAAAATTTAAAGATAAATTTGGTAAGAAATTTAAAGGTTATATTGGTAGTACATATGATATATTTCAAGAAAAAAGTATTATACCTTTTTTAAGATATAAACCTGCAGCTCAAGCAGTTGAAAATGCAAAAAACTTATTTAAGGCTAGCGCAAAAGAAGCAGGTAAAGATCTTACAGATTTAGAAGCAGAACAAATAGTTAGTGGTATTTTAAGAGCGCCTATAATGCCAAAAGGATTTAGAGCAGATAAACCTTCAGATGCTTTATTTAAAGCTCCAGAATTTTTTGTAAATAGAACTGTGTTAGATGACGCTCTTACAAGATCTGGTGAAAATATAATATCAATTGGAGATTTAAAATCAGCAGCAGATAGAAAAGTGTTTGATGATCTATTTGGTAAACAAAAAAATCCGATGCAAACTATGATAGGTGGTATGGCTAAACTATCTTTAATTACAAGAAGTAATTTATTTTATAATAATCTTATAAAAAAGAACGATGACATTATTACTAATTGGAAAGCAGCTGCAGATAAAACAACTGTACCACAACCTATGTTTGCAAGATCAGAAGGAGAAGCCAGACAATTTTTTGGTGAAGCTTCTTTCAGAAGAATAGAACCTATTGATCCTGCACAAACTTTAAATGTAAATATTAGAGCTCAATCAAGTAATCCATTTGGAGATATTATGAAACCTTTCTATGCAAGAGATGGTATTGCAGATGCTATGGAGCAAGTTTCTAAAAATTCAAATAAAAAAGGAACCCTTACTAGGCTATATGAAAGTTTAATCTTATACCCTAAAGCTACTTCACAGATAGCTAAAACAATCTTATCGCCAGTCACACACTTACGTAACTTTGTAAGTGCTGCAGCTTTTGCTGCAGCAAACGGTCTCTTACCTGCAGCAGATCCTGCTGCGATTAAACAGGCATATCAAGCATTGCAAACAGGATTAAAAGGTACAAGACAACAGAATGAATTATACGAAGAACTACTAGAACTAGGTGTTGTAAATTCTAGCGTAAGACTTGGAGATTTATCTAGACTGTTAAAAGACGTAAATTTTGGTGAAACAATGACATCAACTAAAGGTATGAGATTACTATTAAAACCATTATCAAAACTCAAATCATCAGCACAAGATTTATACACAGCCGAAGATGATTTTTGGAAAATATACTCATGGGCTATAGAAAAATCTAGATTAGAAGAAGCTTTTAAAAAAATTGGTGTAACAAGAGGACAGTTTTTTAAACGTAATGGTGTAGACGTAAGACTCGATGATCAATTTTTAAAAGAAGAAGCAGCTGACATTGTAAGAAACAATATACCTAATTATGATTACGTATCTGATTTTGTAAAAAGTTTAAGAAAGCTACCTATTGGTAACTTCGTATCATTCCCAGCAGAAATAGCTAGAACAGGTACAAATATTGTAAGACGAGCATTAAGAGAAATAAGTGAAACCATAACTTTAGCTGATGGTAGAGTTGTAAAACCTATGGAAAGCATAGGTTACACAAGATTATTTGGTTTTACTACAACGGTAGCAGCTGTACCAGTGGCTACAACAGCTGCTTTCCAGGCATTGTATGATGTGACTGATGAAGAAAGAGAGGCTATTAGAAGATTTGCAGCTAAATGGTCTAAGAACTCTACACTACTTCCTATTAAAGATAAAAATGGTAATTTTAAATATGTAGATTTTAGTCATGCTAATGCATACGATACATTACTTAGACCTTTACAAACTGTAATTAATTCAGTGCAGGATGGTAGAACTGATAACGATGGTATTATGGATGATTTTTCAAAAGGTATGTTTGTAGCAATGAAAGAGTTTGGTGAGCCATTTATATCAGAATCTATTTGGACTGAAGCGATGTTTGATATTTTTATAAGAGGTGGAAGATCAAGACAGGGTTTTCAAATCTACAGTGACCAAGACACAGATGGAGATCGTAATCGTAAAATATTTGCACACTTAGTAGAAGCGCAAATGCCTTTCTCAGCTAACCAATTAAAAAGATTAGATAGATCTATAGAATCTGTTGATGTATTAACTAAAGGTAAATACGATGAGTATGGACAAGACTTTGAATTTGGAGATGAGTTTCAAGGACTGTTTGGATTTAGACCGGTGTCAGTTAATCCACAAAGAACAATGAATTTTAAAGTTGCTGATTATCAAAAAGGTGTTAGGGATTCTAGAGGTCTGTTTACTAGAGTTTCATTGAAAGGTGGACCTATTGAGTCAAGAGAAGTCGTTGATGCATATTTAAATGCAAACCGTGCTTTATTTGGTGTGAAAAAAAATTTAAAAAAAGACATAGAAGCAGCAAATCTTTTAAATATAGGTGAAACAAACCTAAGAAATTCATTAGATAGAATTTCAAATGCAGAAGTAAGCTCTATAGTAAATGGTGTATATAGACCTCTTACAATATCTTTAGATGTTCAAAGATCTTTTGCAGATAATGCAGCAAAAATAGGTCAGGTCAATCCTTTGTTAGAAGCCTTGCCCATAATAGAAAATTTAAGAAATCAGCTTTCTACTTTTAATTTAGACCTGCCTGAATTACCGACCTTAGCAAACCCTTTGATGCCTATTATGCAAGATACACCTATTACTCCTAATACTGTTGCAGCAGGTAGTGCAAGTATAGATACTGATGCTTTACAAAACCAAGTATCGGGTAACAATTTAAATGGAATGACAACACAACAAAAAATAGATATACTTTTTAAAGGAAACTAACATGACAAAAAACGCCTTACAAAAAATAGAAGATCACGAAAAACTTTGCAGAATTATGCAAAAACAAACTCACGACAAAATTCTAAAGCTTGAGACCCAAATTAATAGAGTAGAAAGTATATTACTAATATCTGTTGGAGCCTTGATCACTGGTATGGCCAGCATGATCTTTATGTTAATCACAAAATAGGAGTTTTATGAAACTTTCAAAAAATTTCACTAAAGCAGAGCTGTGCAAGTCCCAAACAGCTACCAGAATGGGCCTAAACAACAACCCCACGGACGATCAGACCGAAAATTTGAGATTGCTCTGTGAGAGGGTCCTACAGCCCATTAGAGACCATTTCAACCAAATAGTGAGTATATCATCGGGGTTTAGGGACCCTATTTTGTCCCGTAAGATAGGTAGCTCTGAAAAATCACAGCACTGTCGTGGCGAAGCGGCAGATTTTGAAATATTTGGAGTACCTAATCATGAGGTCAGCGATTGGATTAAACAGAATTTAATGTTTGACCAGTTGATATTAGAATTTTATAAGCCAGGTGAACCTAACTCAGGATGGATACACGTGAGCTACTGTAAAGAAATTAATAGAAACAGAAAAGAATATTTAATGGCACTTCTAATAGATGGAAAGGTAACTTACAAACCAGTCTCGGGACTATCCACTGATCGTTATGTCAAATAACATACTTTTACATAAACATTTAATTATTAGAGCTGAGGTCAACAAACCGCCTTTATTAGTATCCTATTTAGAAACTTGGCTTAAAAATTTTATTGAATCTATTAAGATGAAATTATTTATGGGACCTTTTGTAAAATATTGTTCAATGCCTGGTAATAGAGGTGTTACTGCTGTTGCAATTATAGAAACTTCACATATTGCTATGCACGTTTGGGATGAAGTATCTCCTGCACTTATGCAATTTGACGTATACTCTTGTAGTAATATTGATCCAAAAGAAATATGCAATAAGATTAAAAAAGATTTTGATATCGTTAAAATTGAATATAAATTTTTAGATAGAGAAAAAAATTTAAGAGATATAGCAGGAGGAACTTTTAAACCTTTGTCCAATTACAATGAGAAAATGAAAACGAAAAAGGAAAAGATATTGTTTAAAAGTAGAAAAGAAGTAGATATTAATGGAAACGGCACCACTGGATATACGATCAAGGAAGGTCCTCAAAAAGGAAGAGTTCTTAAACACATTATAATTCCTAGTAAAAATACTTAGATCCAATCCTTTAGTTCTTCACCCATAATTTGACTAGCGATATTTACTTTTTTCTTTAAAGCTTTAACAATCCTAGCATCTACCGTATCTTCACAATAAATATCTATGTAAGTCATGGGAAAGTATTGTCCAATACGATCTATCCTTGCTTCTGACTGTTGACGTTTTTCAAGATCATAACCATTAGAGTAGTACACCATCGTTGAAGCTGCAGTTAATGTAATACCGTAACCACCGGTTTGAGTAGTACCAATAAAGAATCGTACCGGAGAATCAAGGTCCTGGAATTTTCTTATATTTTCTTGACGGTCTTTCATAGGTGTCAATCCGTAATAATCTACAAAACTATTTTCGCCAAACTTTTTAGATACTTCCTGGATAATCCTATTAACATCTCTTTGCCAGTGGGCCCATATAACAACTTTACCTTCTACTTCTTCAAGGACGTTTATTAACTCTGGTAATCGGTTAGAATCTAAATCTTTAATAGTACCATCGTCTGCAGTAAAATGACCGCAGGTAATTTGTTGCAGTCTCATTAATTGAGTCATAACGGTAGCAGTAGTCATCATCTTACCATCCATTTGCGCCAAAGCTAAAGTCTTCATTTGTAAATAAAGTTTTTTCTGTTCTGCAGATAATGTAACTAATCGTTTTACAAAAGTTTTAGGCGGTAAATCTAAACAATCTTCTTTTAAAACCCTATATGAAAAAGCTTTTAGTTTTTCAGAGAGCTCTGGAAGATGTTGATACCCTGTAACTATTTGAACGGATTTTCCTCCGAAGTTAGCGGTCTTCATAATAGCGTATCTGGTCCTAAACGTATAATAAGAAGTGTGTCCCAGTAATTCTTTTTTAAGAAACTCACATTGTTTATATAAATCAAGTGGAGATTTGGTTACTGGAGAACCAGTTAAAATTCTTCTATAAGCTGCATGTTCACCAAGAGCACATATATTTTTAGTTCTTTTAGCGTCTGGGTTTTTAATAGTAGTAGACTCATCAATAGCCATCATAGTTCTATGACATCTTAAAAATCTTGCTGCAAATTCTACACCTTTTTTAGTAGAAAAAGCTTCTACATTCATATTGAGAATATGTAAGTCGTGCCCTGGTTCAAATAATTTATTTAATTCTTTTTGTTGTTTTTGATTAATTAAAGCTTGCCACAAAACTGATTTATGTTCAATGTGATCTGGTAAATGTGTAGGTATTTCACCGTCATACCAATTTTTATACACACCTTTAGGTGAAACAATTAACACACCATTGATCTTACCTGCATCATATAACATGGCAATATTATCAATAAGTACCTTAGATTTACCTGTACCCATTTCCATAAAGTATGCAAAATAAGGTTTTTCCCATGAAAGCTCTAAAGCTTTTATTTGATGTGCGTATGGCTTAGTCTTAAATTTATAGTTCATAATTATTTTATTCTTTCTAGTTGACACAAGATATATAATATCCTATATCTATTGTCAATGACAGAAAGCAAGAAAATAGTATACGTAATCCAAGAGTTGCCTGGTACAAAAATAGGTGCTCCTAAAATTAATATTATGAGTGCGAGTAAGTATGGTGAGTTTAAATTTTTACTCCCAGAATTTTCTCAAATAATATTTTCACCGGGACCATTGATTTTTAAACTTAGAAAACTTCTACAGGATTATACTGAGAACGATTATTTATTATTGACGGGAGACCCTGCAATCATAGGTGTAACTTGTTCTATTGTTTCTGACATGACAAACGGTAGATACAATTTATTAAAATGGGACAAGCAAGATAGAATGTATTATCCGATTGCAATTAACCTACACGAGAAAGGAAAAGTACAAGATGAATAATACAATAAACTTTGAGGCAGATCAAAGAGAAAATCTGGACTCAGTAAATGAAGCTGGTAGTTTAGCTGAACAAGTTGTGAAGCTAGAAAAATTAGAAGGGGAACTTCTAATGAAAGAAGGGGAATTAAAAGAACTTAAAAGAAAAATTGATTTAATTTCCTCGGAAGTCATTCCTACAATGATGCAGGAAATGAATATCTCTACATTGAAATTAGCAGACGGGACTTCGGTAGAAGTTAAACCTGTCTACGGTGCATCTATACCTGCAGATAAAAAGGAAGATGCATATACATGGCTTCGTGAGAACGGACTGGGTGATCTTATCAAAAATGAGATAACCGTTGCTTTTGGTCGTTCCGAAGATAACAAGGCACAGCAATATGCTGTCCTTGCACAAGGTCAAGGGTATGAACCTGTCCAGAAATTAAAGGTTGAACCCATGACACTTAAAGCACTGGTCAGGGAGCGTGTCGAGGCTGGACTTGATATGCCCTCTGATTTATTTAACTTGTTCACGAGCAACAGAACAAAAATAACAAGGAACAAATAACCATGAATGAAGTAACAGAAAAAAAGTCTGCCTCTCTTCCAGCAAATATGTTTGAAGAAGATGCAGCAAAAGGTTTAGGCAATATAGGTCAAGAAGACTTAGCCTTACCTTTTCTTAAGATCCTAGGACAGTTATCACCTGAAGTAAATAAAAGGGATGGTAAACATGTTGAAGGAGCAGAACCTGGAATGATTTTCAATTCAGTGACTGGAGATTTATACGATGGGGTAAAAGGCATTAATGTCATACCTTCATTTTATAAACTAGAGTACATTGAGTGGAAAGACAGAGGAGATGGACCAGGTGCACCAGTGATGGTACACGACTCATCTTCAGATATAATGTCACAAACAAAAACAGATGCTAACTATAAAGATAGATTACCTAGTGGTAACTATATTGAAAAGACAGCGTCTCATTTTGTGATCATTCAAGGAGATAGTCCACAAACAGCTTTGATTTCTATGAAATCTACTCAATTAAAAATTAGTAGAAAATGGAACTCAATGATGTCTGGCATAAAGCTAAAAGGTAAAAACGGTTTATATACACCGGCATCTTTTAGCCATATTTACAAACTAAAAACTACTCAAATGTCTAATGACAAGGGAACCTGGTTTGGATGGGAAGTAAATAAAGTGGGTCCAGTTACCGATGCAAGTACCTATCAACAAGCTAAAGCATTTTCAGAAAGTATTTCAAAAGGTTCTGTGAAAGCAAAGCATGGTGAAGAGAAACCAAAGGTCTCAGAAGCAGCAAGCATTATATAATACCCTAGAGGTATGTGCACATTGCGGACCGGGTGGGCGACTAAACGGTCCGCATAGACAGGATAGGTATGGAAAAAAAGTATATAAAGTATTTTGATGGATACAGAATGGCCTATGGAACAGCCAATCTTAAAAATGCTCAACGTGATCCAGATAGTGGAAAGTTAAAACTACCTAAAGGAGACTACGGCTGGGTTCATCAAGAGCTAACAGATCAAATTTATGAGAAGCACCTTAGCGGAGAATTATCTGTAGGTGTACAAGCATGTAATGAAAACTCGGAAGCAAGATTTGGTGTTATAGATGTTGACCCTAAGAATTATACAGACTTTGATATAAAATTTATTATAGATAGAATACAAGAATATAAATTACCTTTAATACCAGTACTATCTAAAAGCGGCGGCATTCATCTGTATTTATTTATGAATTCTTTTATCTTAGCGACTAATATAGTTTCATTTTTAAGTAATTTACTACCAATATTTAAACTACCTCCTAACTGTGAAATTTTTCCTAAACAGACACAGTTAACCAAGGATCCGGAAACAGGGAATATAAAACCAGGACAGTTTATAAACTTACCTTATTTTAAAAAGTCAGAAAGGGTTGCAATTAATTTAGATGGAAAACCTTTTACCTTTGAACAGTTTATAGCGGTTATAGAGAGTAATGTAGTTAGTGAACAGGGTTTAAAGGATATAACAAGCAGCATTGAGAACAGAGACTTAGAAGGTGTTGATGAAGAATTTAATGAAGGACCCCCTTGTTTAGCCCATCTTAGTAAAATAATGAAAAGCCCAGGTTTTGATGGCAAGGATAGGTTTATGTATAATTACCATGTTTTTGTAAAAATGAAGTACCCAGATAGCTGGCAGCAAAAAGTTATGAATGCGCCTGTAAAATATTTTGAAACGGTTCATGCAAATGCCTGGGACAAACAAACTTTAAATAGCAAAGTTAGGTCATGGGCTAAGTCTGAAAAAGGTTACACCTGTACTCAAAGTCCTATTAGTGATTATTGTAAAAAAGGAATATGTGTTAAAAAACAATTCGGTATACTGGCAGGATCTAAAGGATCATACCCCGTATTAACTAACTTAAGAAAAATTGATATTGAACCAGATCCAGAGTACGAATTTGATGTAACTAAACCAGATGGCATTGGTAAGGCTACAGTGTATTGTAAAAATATTGAACACCTTACTGATCAACGTAAACGTAGAAACTCTATAGCAAGAGCTGCAGGTTTTCCTCCTCCAATAATAAAAGGAGCAGAGGATCAAACTGTTTTGGAAGCTTTATTTAATACACAAACTATTGTAAATCCACCTGTAGGTACTTCACCGAAAGAAAAATTACATGATGTAATACATGCAAAAATAAATGGACCTAAAGCTATGAACGATGCAGCATTTAAATCTGGTACTGTATTAGTGGAAGACGGTTATGCATACTTTAAATTTGAAAAGTTTTACGACAAACTTAGATCTAAAAATTGGAAATACACAGAAGACAAAACAGGAGTTATGATGAAAAATAATTATAAGAACTGTGGTATACAATTTTTAGAACAGAAAAGGTTTCCTACAAAAGAAAAAGGAAAATATAATACTCCTACCAAGAATGTAGTTTCTATTAGTATAGAAGAATTTGAAGACGTAAAAATTAATCACACGCAAATTAAACATAACACGGAGATAATGTAATGAACTGTTGGCACTGTCAGAACGAATTAATATGGGGAGGAGATCAAGATATAGAAGATAATGAGGATTACGATATTGTAAGTAATTTATCCTGTCCAAATTGTCATTGTCATGTTGAGGTATATCACCCCTCATCAAAATTAATTAAAGAGTATAAAGATTATGAGAAAAAACCAAAATAATGAGCACTAGAAAAATATACGGGCCTCCGGGAACAGGGAAAACAACCAGGCTTATTAATTATGTAAGGACTTTAGTTAAGTTTGGTACACCCATAGATAAAATAGGTTACTTTGCATTTACTAAGAAAGCTGCAGAAGAAGCCATAGATAGAACTCTAGATCTATATCCAAAATATAATAGAAAAGATTTAAAATATTTTAGGACTTTGCATTCCCTGGCTTTTACTCAGTTGGGAATGAAAAAAAGTAATGTAATGCAAGACGAACATTACGAAGACATAGGTAGAAAATTAGGGATAGAAGTTACCGTTTATTCTAATGGGGAAGAGAAGACAGGATTTGTAGATTCAGACAGTGAATATTTTAATATAATTAATGCAGCTAGAATAAAAAATATAACCATAGAAGAAGAATACAATACTGATATGTACTCACAAGACATAGACAAGCACTTACTAAAAATTTTAAAAGACGAAGTAGACAATTATAAGGCAGCATATGGCCTGGTAGATTTCACAGATATGATTGAAAAATTTAATGTGTCCGAATTGTGTCCGAAATATGATGTAGTATTTATTGATGAGGCACAGGATTTATCGCCAATACAGTGGAAAATGTACGATATACTTAAGAAAAACTCAAAACATATTATATTAGCAGGAGACGACGATCAAGCCATTTATGGCTGGGCGGGTGCAGATGTTTCTAGGTTTCAAAGCGAACCAGCAAAAGACATTATCTTGCCACAATCTTACCGCATTCCAGGAGCTGTACAAGATTTAGCAAATTGTATTTTAAATAGAATCCCTGATCATAGAAGAATTAAAAAACAGTGGTCTCCCAGGCCTGAGAAGGGCTACGTTGAATATGTAACTTCTATAGAGAACTTACCCCTACACTCTGGTGACTGGCTTATATTATCGCGCACTAATGATAAACTTAAAAAATTAGCACCTGAATTAAAAGATAAAGGAGTATATTTTGAAATAAAAAACAAGAAAAGCTACAGGACTCGACTGTATAAGTCAATACAGGATTATACACGTTGGACCAAGGGTGATGACCTTTCTTTATCTGAATGTAAGGATTTATTTGAGTTTCTAGAATTAAATATAGATCTAAAAGAAGAGCGTATGTATGACTTAAAAGAGTTTGGTTGTAGTGCTACTGATCATTGGTATGAAATATTTAAAGCCGACCCAGAAGAGTGTTTATATATTAGGGAAATGATTCGCAATGGAGAAAAACTTTCTCAAGGTTCTAGAATAAAACTATCTACAATACATGCAGCTAAAGGAGGTGAAGCAAATAATGTTTTAATTATTTTAGACAACACTAAAAAAATAAGAGAAGCAATTGATAAAAGTTTAGATAAACAAGACGAAGAACACAGGGTTTGGTACGTAGGGGTTACTCGTACAAAACAAAACTTATACATAATGGAATCTAAAAGGGAGGACCATGGTTATGACATCTAAAACATATGACAAACAAATTGGTGGAACACATTATCAGAAATATAAAATACAACCAAGTAAATTTGTGATTGAGAACGAATTGCTATATCCAGAAGGGTGTGCTATAAAGTACATCATAAGACATAGAGACAAAGGAAAGAAACAAGACTTAGAAAAAGCTATTCATTTTATAGAAATGATAATTGAAAGAGATTATGGAACCAAATAATCATATACCATCTTACATGGGTTTGTTTACTTGCCTAATGATTCTTTGTTATCTACTGGCATCATGAAAAACGATAACACTTTTTTACAATTAAGATTAAAGCTACAGGCTGCCATTGAAAGAGTAGAGAAACTTTATAATGAAAATCAGGTAATGAAAAGAAGATTACTTAAATATGAAAAACGTAATATGACTCATTACAATAATAAGAAAGGTTTAAATGAAAGTACCGGCGTTTAAAGCACAAACCGAGTGGGTATTACCCACCGAATTTCCTGATTTAAGAGATGTTGACGAAATTGCAATTGACTTAGAAACAAGAGATCCAGATTTAATTAAAAAAGGATCGGGAGCAATTATAGGTAACGGAGAAGTTATTGGGATAGCTGTAGCAACAGCTCATTACAAAGGTTATTTTCCTATCAACCATCACGGTGGTGGAAACATGGACCGCAAGAAAGTTCTAGAATGGTTTCAAGATATTTTAAAATCAACTTCTACTAAAATATTTCACAATGCAATGTATGATGTATGTTGGATCAAGGCAATGGGACTAAAGATTAATGGTAGAATTGTGGACACTATGATTGCCGCAGCAGTGACCGATGAAAATAGATTTAGATATGATCTTAATAGTTTATCATGGAAGTATAATGGTTATGGCAAAAGTGAGGCAGGTTTAAGTGAAGCTGCAGCAGAGTGGGGCATAGATCCAAAATCTGAAATGTATAAATTACCGTCTCTAAGTGTTGGTGCTTATGCTGAACGTGATGCCGAAGCAACATTTGATTTATGGCAACATATGAAGAGAGAGGTAATAGAACAAGACTTGGAATCTATTATGAATTTAGAAACAGATTTATTTCCATGTTTAGTTGATATGAGGTTTAAAGGTGTACGAGTAGATGTAGAAGCTGCACATAAACTCAAGAAAACTTTGATAGAAGAGGAGAAAGATATACTAACTGCAATAGAAAAGGAAACGAATGTTAGACCACAGATTTGGGCCGCAAGAAGTATATCAGAAGTATTTGAGAATTTAAAAATACCTTTTGATAGAACAGAAAAAACAGATGCACCTAGTTTTACTAAGAACTTTTTACAAGAACATGAGCATCCTGTAGTTAATATGATTGCAAAAGCTAGGGAGGTTAATAAAGCACATACCACTTTTATAGATTCTATTTTACGTTATGAACACAAAGGTAGAATTCATGCAGAGATAAATCAATTAAGAAATGCAGGGGGTGGAACTGTGACTGGTAGATTCTCGTATCAGAATCCAAACTTGCAGCAAATTCCAGCAAGAAACAAGGACCTAGGACCTAAAATTAGATCCTTATTTATACCCGAAGAAGAATGTAAATGGGGATGTTTTGATTACTCTCAACAAGAACCACGATTAGTAGTACACTATGCTTCGTTATATAAATTACCTTCCGTGTATGATGTGGTAGATGCTTACAAGGATGATCCAGATTCAGACTTTCACCAGACAGTGGCCGACATGGCGGAGATAAAAAGAACACAAGCTAAAACAATTAACTTAGGTTTGTTTTATGGAATGGGTAAAGGTAAATTACAAGCAGAGCTAGGAGTATCTAAAGACAAAGCTGCCGAATTGTTTGATACCTATCACTCAAGAGTACCTTTTGTTAAACAGTTGATGGAGAAGGCTACTAATAGGGCTCAGGACCGTGGACAAATCAGAACCTTATTAGGTAGACTATGTAGATTTCATTTATGGGAACCAAATAGTTATGGAATGCATAAGTCTATGACACATGAAGATGCACTCCAGGAACATGGACCAGGGATTAAAAGAGCCTACACTTACAAAGCTTTAAATAAATTAATTCAAGGTAGTGCAGCGGATATGACTAAAAAAGCTATGTTGGATTTGTATAATGAAGGTATTATACCACACATACAAATTCATGATGAGTTGTGTGTATCAATTGAAAATGACGCGCAAGCAAAAAAGGTAGTTGAGATAATGGAACAAGCTGTTACATTGGAAGTACCAAATAAAGTTGATTACGAGCACGGTACTAACTGGGGAACTATAAACAACTAATGTTTTTAATAGACACTTATTTAGATAAAAGCAAAATACAAGGTATAGGAGTGTTTGCAAATGAAAACATAAAAAAAGGTCAATTGATAAAAGAAGTTAGACCAGATTTTGAAATAGAATTTAATAAAGATAACCTTCCTAAAATACCTTTGGCTCTTGCAAAATTTATTGACACGCACGGTTATGAAAGAGAGTTGGGATCTAAAATTTTAGTTATGGGAATTGATAATGAAAAATATTTAAATCACAGTAAGGATCCATCAGTTAATGATGAGGGTATTGCCTTAAAAAATATAAAAATAGGCGACGAAATAACTATAGACTATAGGGAATTTGATGATAGCATTGAAAAATTATGTCTTACTTAAATGCAAATATACCACCAACATACGCCCAAATAAGGAAAGAATATTTATATGACTGTAAAAAACATCATGGAGAAGTTGAAGACTGTATTATCTTCGGTATCACCAGCATGGGAAGCCGTGCAATACTATGGCACGCTCTTATGGAAAACGGTGCAGTATTCTATCGCCTGCCTATTAGCGCATTTATCCAACGTGGTTTCAAAGTCGAAGACGTACCACGAAGACGATTGGATGAACTGGAGCTTTGGAATTCTTTTAGTTATTATCCTGCTGTTACTAGTTGGAATCTTTTAAGCGCAGCTTCAGGAAAATACATAGGAAAAGATAAGAAATGGCATTCTGGTAAATATTTATTTACTGTTGACTGGGCACACCCAGATGCTAATATGCTAGATACTGATCATTCAGAGATCCCACACGAACATAAGTGTGCACACATCATCGCTTTAGATGATGGAAACTATGCGGCCCAACCAAACAATAGATGCATTTGGGACCTACCTTCATTCACGGTAAAAGATAATACTCCTGATTGGAAAGTACAAACTAATGAATGGAATGTAGAAGACACCGGAGCCTGGAAAACTGAAAACACAGATAATTTCTTCTATGAAATAGAGGAAAAAAAATGAGGAATATAAGTTATGAACATTGCAGAACTATTCAAAAAGAATTTTGTATTAGTGCCGGTTATAGCATCTGTGCTGTTCGGAACGTTTACTGGTGTTAAGTACGTAGTTAATTTAACAGACACAATTAATTCTAATCAAATTCAGATAGTAAATCTTCAAAGAGATTTAAAAGTTGCTGCAAATAAAATTACAGATCAAAACACAAGACTAACTTCTGCGGAATCTACGTGGCAGATGGCAGAGAATCTTTATCGACAGCTCGCCGACCAGGTACGGGAACATAGCTACGATATAAAAGATTTAAATAGGTAGTCATATGGAGAGTCTTAGGATGAACTACAAATTTACTGCATTATTAATTATAATGATAACACTACTAGCTTTTTTTGGTGGACCTGCACATAGTAAAAACGAGTATCTTAATGAGTATGGTGCAAGATGTGGAGATTTTGAAACTAGAGTAGAGAAAGAAGATAGAAATAATGATTATAGACATTATAGTAACAACAATAATTACGATAGTGATAGTGAAAATTATAGATTAAGTTTTACTTACAGAAAATATTTAGGTGTAGATTGTAAAACTATAAAAGAAAATGTAGATTTAAAACAACAACTAGAGTTGATGAAGATGTGTGGTAGAGTTAATAACAATCCTAGTCTTGCACAAAATAAAAATTTTAAATTATTAGTATCAAAGTGTAGAGGTGTTACCCCAATAACTGATAGAGATAGACCAGATAATTCTAAAAGTGCCTGGGATGATTTAAAAGAGACTTATAAAAAAGAAAACCCAGATATTAAATTAATGGGTGATAAATTTATAGGACCTAAAAATGAATAGGAAGACTAACACGATGCTAATTGCTTTACTGGGCACCATTTTAATGGGGTTAGCCACGTGGACACTGGTCACACTAATAGAATTGTCAACCATCGTGGCCATGCTACAGCAAGAAATGATGGACCTGGACAAGGTAATAGGTCGAATCTATTCTCATATGGATCGCATAGCAGATAGATGAAATTTATATTAATTATTTATGCCTGCTCTGTTGTTTACGGAGCTTGTGGTGAAGGGGTACAGGACTTAGAATTGTATGATACTCATAAAGAATGTATGTTAGCTGGCTATCAAACATCTATTGATGCTATTAATACTTTAGAAGAATCTTTGATTAATCAAGAAAAAATATTTTATAAATTTAATTGTTTATTCACATCTAATTCTTAGTGTGATAAATAAAAGTATAACAATAAGGATAACTCATGGGACAACCACTAACAGGCAAATGCAGTAAATGTGCAGAAGATTTTTTTATAACAGATAATCAATTTTTTTGTGATAAATGTAAACCAAAGAAAAAAGAAACACTTGATGATCTTGACAAAGACAGCGATGAATGTTTAAGTTGTCAATAATGAAAGTTCAATTTAATAAATTAGACATCGTGCATGGTATATGTCCTACTTGTGAGGAACAAGTTTTGCTAATAAGTCTTAGTATGGATTTTTATAAGTGTGTCGAATGTGGTGCAGAACTACAGCAACATGTTAATGGAAAGATTAGTTATTTACCTGTCGTACACACCACCAAAAAAAAGAACTCTTTAGTGAAAAATTTGTTTGAAGAATAATGGCTAAGACTAAAGGAGACGAGTTTACACCTAGAACAAAAAACCGTAAACGTCCGGGAAGACACACAAAAAGCCTTAATAAAAGCCAAAAATTGAGCTATAAAAAATATCGAGGACAAGGGCGTTGACAATTATCATATAATATCCTATAAATAAAACATGAAAGGAACTTATATGATAAAAGAACTAATAACATACAATCGTGGATTAAAAAACTTTGTTGAAGGAAAAATAATCCAATACATGGGAATACCATTTGAAGAACAAAATTCAGAACCTTTGTTTAACATAATTAATAAATATTTAGACGAAGCAGAAATCATACAACTAAGAATAAATACTCTAGAAAGGATGGCCGATGTCGCAAAGAAAAGTAACACTAGTTTGTAAGAATATATCACAAAAACAGTGGTCTAATCTTATCTTAGAATTGAACCTGATGAAAAAAGCCTGGGCTCCTTACGCAGGAATAAATATAGAAGGACACGGGATCAAGAAAATAATTGATTGGGGCACGAATAGTACTTCTGAAAAATATAAAGTGTAAATGAAAGAATTAATTATACTTATTTTAATGTATGACGGCACGTTAATACATCAAAAATTAACATTACCACCTATAAATATATCTGTTCATGAATGCTTAGAATTCTCAGATAAATACAGAGAACGCCATAGTATTTATAAAACATTTGAGGACCCTAAAAAAAATGGGCATTATTTAAAAGATGGTAGAGGGACTATTCAAGGTTTTATATGCCAGTGAATATAAAAGATTGACATTACAGTTATATAGGATATATCCTATATTATATAAACAAATGAAAGAGGTAAACAAATGACCGATATAACTAAATATAAAAATATATCTTTAAAACATATAGACTATAATCTGATCGATAAAATAAGAAGGGTTTTAGTTCCTAATATGATTCTAAGTAGATCACAAACAGTAAGCATTATTATTAATGAGAAAGCGAAGAAATTAAATGGAAAACTTAAAAAAGCCTAAAGCAATATGCCCTACGTGTAGGGGAAATGGTTATATTAAAGTACCTTTTGAGTTAACTAGAGAATATGTGACTGCACAATGTACGGTGTGTCATAGTCAAGGTGAGATTGACGAAGATAAGATTAAAGATATTGTCATAGACTCAGATGGTTTTCACAGCCTACAATAATGAAAAAGGTATTTAAAGTGAGTGAAGAAGATATAAAAAGAATACAGGAACAACAAAGAGGACCCTTGGATTTAGAACAAAGGATCGAGGACCTTATCAAACAAAAAGAATATTTGCAGTTCCAGTGTCGTAAGGCAGCGACGGCGATACTAGAGCAAGAAGTTAAATATAACTCTTTAGTTAAAGAGTTTGATAAATTAAATGAAGAAAATGATAATTTAAAAATTGTACTTTCTAATCAAAAGGATGCCAAATAAAAAACAAATAAAAGGTGAGCGTGCTGAGCTAATTGCTGCTGAGTATTTTATGGATTTAGGATATTTAGTAGCTCGTAACATGTCGAGTAATGGCACCGTTGATTTAGTCTTAGTGGACGAAGATGATACAGGAGGAATTATTTTAGTAGATGTAAAAGCTTTTTCGGTTCGAGCTAAAACTGGATGGAAAGTTGGTAGAGTTCTTACTGACAAACAAAAAAAATTAAACGTACAATTAATTTTTGTTAACTTGGATACTAAAAAAGTATCTTTTGATCATATAGATATGGATAGAAAGGATTTAAATTAAAACTATTATGGGTACCAATCCAGTAGCAAAGCACTTAAATAAGTTTAACAAGCCGAAGAGGATTGAAGACAAACGTTATAAAAAACAAATAAAAAGAATGATGAAAGAGTTACAAGAACAACAGGAGGCATATAAAAAACAATATGAGTAGAGAAAAAGGACGTAAATGGGACGGCAGATCTAGAATTCCTGATGATACCTACCGGAAAAATTGGGAAGATATTTTTAATTGTACTAAAGAAAAAAAGAAAAAACAATATAATGATTTTGATTCTTTTGATTCTAATTGGAGTACTTCTTATAAGGAAAAAGAATTAGATCCTGAGTCTCAAGAATATATTGACAGTTTAAAAGATAAACTATAAACTATAATTAGAAAGTGAGGAATAACTATGAGTAATACATACACAGATAAGTTTAAAGAAGATCTATTTGAAAATCTATTGGAAGAAATACAGGAAAGATGTTTTGTAGGATTAGATGCACTTGATGAACCTGTCTTTTCAAAAACGGATGAAGAAATTGAAGTAGAGGCTTCTGAGTTAGTAAATAATTTAGAAGTGGAACTTGAGTAATTACAGAATAGAACGTGGGAGATTTCCTATGGGGATAGTGGTAGGTTCCTGACAATTAATGTCGACGTTGGTTCGGGGCCTTCGTTCTTGTTTTTTTTACCCGTTAAATTAACTACTACCACAACTAACCTATGAAAAAGAAAATATATACTAAAGAAACGTACAACAAGATTTTGCTGATACATAGCCAGTGGATGAAAAAAAATGAATATGATAATTGGAAAGAATGTGAGCGAGCAAGTAAAGACCGATTGAAATTGAGTTTTGCAGATAGAGTTAAGAAGCCGAATAATGTTAATAAATAAACTTTATCAATACCCTAAGTCTATGCGTTCTGTGGTTAATGGTGGCAGACACTATGATATAGACGGTGATAAATTACCGAGCGTGACTACGATACTTTCAGCTTGTCAGACGGATGAAAAGAAAGCTTCTCTTGCAGCCTGGAAAGCTAGGTTGGGAGAAAAAGCTGCGGATGAGGTCAGGGATACTGCAGCCACTCGTGGAACCGCTATGCACACGTTTCTAGAGGGATATATTGACGGCACCGGGCACATGGACCTAACACCCCTGGGTAGACAAGCGGCTGTCATGGCCAACAAGATTATAGAACAAGGGCTCGGGGACCTGGAAGAAGTGTGGGGGCAAGAAGTAACTTTATATTACCCTGACCTCTATGCAGGGGCCACGGATATTGTAGGCATATATGATGGACAACCTGCAATTGTAGATTTTAAACAAAGCAACAAACCAAAAAGAAGAGAGTGGATAACTGATTATTTTGAACAGCTAGCAGCTTATGCAATGGCACATAATCAAGTCTATGATACTAAAATACAGTCTGGAGTCATTTTAATGTGCACAAAAGATTATCTATTTCAGAAGTTTGAGGTGTCTGGAATGGAATTTGTAAGGCATAAACACTCTTTTTTACGTAAAATAGACCAATATTATAAAATTGTATCTTCTTGAAAAGACCCTCCAGATACAATTATTGATCAATGAAGTCAGTAAAACTGCGGGTTATAGGCGATTTAAATAATTGTATACTGATTTCTGTATAAAAAATAAAAAACTTTTTTATTTTTTTTTAAAACAGGGTACAAAAGGTACAAAAGCTAGAATTGTTATATACCAACACTTATTCGCTCAAATTTGTATCCTGGAGCAGGATACAATTGGATACAAAAGATACAATTGTACTAAAAACATAACAATACCAACGACTTAAGGGGCGCGAGACAACTTTTTTACATTTTTCAAATGAAAAATATCTGAGAGAATGTTATACTAACGTATGATTAAATCTAGGAGTAAGAAAAGAAAAACAAAGAACAAAAAAATAATACCCCTTAATTCTAAAGCCTCCACAGACGATATATCCAGGTACCCTTTCGTTGAAATAGAATGGTTTGATATTGAGTCAGATGCAAACTGGGTCGAAACAAAAGATTTAAGTGTAACAAAATTACCTCTATGTGTTTCAACAGGATATTTATTTAGTCAAAAGAAAGGTGTTACAAGAATTTTTTCTGATTATATTAAATCAAAAAACAAACCCACATTTGAAAATATTAGTGGAACAACAATAATACCTACTTCTGTTATTCAGTCGATTCGGAAGATTCGTTAGTTTCTGGTGCGGTTAAAGATTCTAATCTGTCTTTTTGTATTTCTTTAATACGTTTTATTTCTTCTAATTTTTCAGCTCTAGTTAGATCATTTAAATTGCCATGAATATGTATATCCATGAATTGACCGGTTGCTTTACCTATTAAATTCTCAAACCCTAATGCCTTATCAATCTTACCTTGTTGTACTAATTTCTCAGATAACACTTGCTGTCTTCTAACATAGTTATTTTTTGTTACTGTAAATGATCTGTTAACTTCATTTGATCTAGCCTGTAAGTACCTTTGAATTTTTGGGTTTTGCATGAGCTCCGACCCTTCTATTCTAGCTCGTTTAGGTTCGTATCCAGCTTGTATGGCCGCCTCTGTTCTAGTAGTCCTGCCTTCATTCATGATTAAATACTCACAAAATCTACGCTGCATTTCTGTAAGCTCTATTGGATAAGCCGCCTTTTTCTTGACAATTTCTTGACTCATACTTGCTTTATACATAATATCTTATATAAACACAATATATGAAAGCAAAAGAATTAAGACAATATTTAGACAAATTCTTAACATCTCCCGCAGCTCAACAAGCTAGAGTTCAGTTTGAATTACCTAATGGTGAAAAATTAGACCTGTACGAAATTCAATTATTGGAAACTAGAATAATTGGTGATAGAGACACGCACATTTTAAATTTAAAAGGAATTAAAAGAGGCGGCACTTGGAAGATGCCAAAGATTATCTCTAAATTATAGCAGAGGTTACCTTGGCTAAATTAGAGAAAGATTTGTGGTGTGAAGTTAAAAAATTTAAGAGCAAGATTAATTGGACAAGGCTGGAAAACCGTTGTTTATTTGGGACTCCTGACGTACTGGGTTACAATAATAATGGACACTTTTTTCTTGTAGAGCTGAAGGTAACATCAGGTAACAAAATACGCTTTTCACCCCACCAAATAGCCTTTTTCGTACGTCATCCAAAAAACTCATTTGTCCTTGTTGCCCGGTCCCAGAAACCAGAACCAGGTTCAGAACCAGGTTCAGGAAAAAACAAAAATCGAAAAACAGGGCGGGCCCACCCTAAGCTTGTGCGCTTGTACCCTGGTTCCAGGATCCTGGAGCTTGTAGACTTAGGCCTCCAGCTTGAACCCTTGGCTTGTGGGCTTGAGGACTGCTTCGCCTTGCTTGAGGGCTTGGGAGCTTGACGACTTACGGGAGGGCCCACCCTTTTTTTTAAGCTTGCACCCTTGCAAGCTTGTGGCCCAGCCCCCTGGCGGTTTATTATTTTCATTGATTATTTTGATTAGATTTTTAAGTTTCATATTAATGAACCCCGTAAGCTATGTTTTTGATATCAGGGTCCCAGCAATTTCTACAATCTCCACAATTGCCGCCTTGAGTTGGAGCCGGGCAGGTTGCATCTTTCGTTACTACGGTTGAAGTATTGCTCCAGGTACCAGCGGATGGCTGGTCGATCATAGTCATAGATAAACGAATAATCAAATTTTTTGGGCATCTGGTTAAATGGTCCTTGATCCAGGCTTCTCGAGTTGGCATCCAATGCTGCATATCAGGCGTTAACCTACAAACGGCAAAAATTTTGTTTAGGTGGTCCAGGTCCTGGACGTCGCCGGCATCGTGCCATCTGAAAACTTTATGCTTTGAAACGGCTTCAGAATTAATTACAACGGCCATAGCCTCCACCCATAACGGGTTTTTTATAGACTCAAGCCTTTTATATTGTGCTTGTACAATTGCAGGGAATCTTACATAATTATTTTTTAATGCATAGCAGCCCTCGCAAACGCTGTTAGGAATCAACCTAAGTTTGGCACCCGTTTTACATTCCGCTGCCGGGATCCCGTAAGCATAGCCCGGCATTTTCTCCGGCTTGCTCAATGATACTATTATTTTTTTTGCTTCTTTTATATTCATGTTTTTATATCCTTTTGATTTATATTCATCCTACAATATCCCAGAACCCCTGTCAAGCTTGAACGCTTGCAGCCTTACGGGAGGGCCCACCCTGAGAGCTTGAACGCTTGCAGCCTTACGGGAGGGCCCACCCTTTTTTTTAAAAAATTTTCCCGCATCAGTTGCATAGCAACCAATGCGGTTTTCCAACAGATTGGAATTCATTAATCTAGAAGCGTGTAATATTGCTCAGTAAAATGGACCTGGAACCAATGGATCCCCTTCCTTACAATATCATAATCTTCAGCTAGTTCAGCCTCCTTGATGGTGTCGTATACCGCGACCGCGTAACGGGGCAGCTCGCAGGACTCACCGCTGTAAGGGTTGGTAACCTCCTCCATCCCAAACTTAGATGCTGGATCAGTCATCATAATTTTAAAGGGCAGCTTTTCAGCTGGTTTAAATATTTCTTTTAGTTTCATAGATTACCTCCTTGTATATCTTCAATCGTTGAATCATTATTTAAAGCTAAAATAATTTTTTCTTTTAAATTAGCGCTATCCTCCTGAATACCTTCAGGAGGGGGCTCGTCTATGTTACAGTCTAGCCAGGTTAACACCATGTCAATGATGGCTTTTTCTTTAGTCATTTTTAGCCTCCTTATTTTTGAGCATCTCTAATCTAGCATCTATTTCTTTAATGCTGTTTTGACTCTCAATGATTACTTTCATTAAGGCTATTTTATAGCAGTACAACTCGATTTGATTACTGTCTTTTGTAACAAGTTCAACTTTCATTTTTTTCCCTTCTGTTTAATTAGATCTTCAGTATAGGATATTATAGGATCTGTCAACTATTTATTTTCCCTGGTCTGTGGATAACTCTTAAAAATTATATGGGAGGGCCCACCCTGCTTGAGAGCTTGCTAATATTTGGGAGGGCCCACCCTGCTTGCAGCCTTACTATTATCTGGGCGGGCCCACCCTAAAAAAAATAAATTTAAATGCAACTATAAAGTGAAAAAATAGACTTGACATATATCCTACAATATCCTATAAGAAATACGGTTGCAAGGGTGGTCATGAAAGACGGCAAAGTCGAGGGTAGCCCGAAATTGTGTTTTGAAAAACTTTCACATAAGAAACACGGCAACCACTAAATAAACAGAAAGGAAAAAAATGAAACCAATACGATCAAATGAACTAGAATTTTTTAAAGAATTAATTAATTCTAAATTCACAGATAAACAACGGTCACTTGATACTGAAATAAACATTGAGGCAGAAAAGCTATCCGATAAAAGAAAAGGTGCTTTTGCTTCGGAGTGTGGTGTCAGTAAAGAGTTGAAAGCGTTGGAGCAAGCAGATAAAAAATATAGGGACTTTATAAGAACTAAAGACCAAGCAGAAAGACTACTTTTAGATAAAGTGGCTTTGATTGGTACTTCCTTGTCCGAGAAGCTAGGACGGTTGTCCAAGAATAGAGACTGGAACGACAGCTTTCACGATTTTAGTCCTAAGGAAGACGGCGTTGAATTTTTTATTACACGCCTAGATAATGCTTGTTATCGAGAAGCAGAAAGACACGTTAAAAAAGGGCATAAGTTATTTAATGCTTTAAAAGAAAAAAAGGACAATTGTAAATTAATTGTTCACACTGGAAGCGACATACAAACCACTGTTCAAACGCTTCAAACTGAAATGGGTAGCGCAGATATAAGGTTATCTATTCCTGATAAACTTTTACAGATAGCTGTAAAATAAGCACTTGACATCCCTATCCTATTGGTTATAGGATAGGGTAACAACAGAAAGGTAAAAAATGAACGATAAAAAAGCAGAAGCATTAGTTGATATTATGGCTAAGCAAAATAAGTTAATACTTTCAACTAGAGAACGATTAATTATATTAGAGCAAAAAAACAGAGCCCTAACTATTTTTACAGTGGTGTTATCTTTTTGCTTAATCATTGGATTGGGGGTTATCAATGGTTAATGGTGAAAGATTTATTATTACTTACTATGCTAAAAAGCATGGTAAGTTTGTCGATAGGCGCGGAACGTGGGATTTGAAATGCCGTTATTGGTTTTCAAAAACTATGCAACCATTAGTAACTTATTTTGATTTAGACGCTAATAGTTATAGGACTGCTTCGGGTTCGTATAGAGTGAAACGGGGACAAGATGTATAGTTTAACATCTCTAATAGCTATTGCTCTATTTACCTTTGGTATATTTGTAATAGCTTTGTGTATGCTTCTAAATCATTTAGAGGATATTAACTATCAAGAAAGGAAAGGAAAACGATGAAAAAAATAAAATCATGGGCTATCGTTGTTGAGTGGGTTGAGAGGGTAGATGATAACGAAACTTGGAACACAGAAACTATTACAGAAATTCCAAATGATGTTTCTCAACCAATAGATGATTGGTTAACTGAATATGAAAGTGAGGAAAACAAATGAAACGAATAAAAATATATGTTGAGGGTGGTGTAGTGCAAGATGTTATTTTTGAAGGGTTAATAAAAGATGAAGAAATGACTTATGAAGTTATTGACTATGATGAAATAGACGCTACAAAAAATAAAAAAACAGAAAGTGAGGAAAACAAATGAAACTAAAAACAGAAACATTTGAAATGACTGTGAAAGATAAAAAAGTAGAAGTCACTCATCAAGGATTTAAATCATTCAAGGAACAGAAAGAAGGTTTAAACCAAGTAAAGGAGTGTATAGAAGAATCTATTAGTCAGGAAGAAAAGAAAGACGGATTTATTCCCTATAATAACTTTGAGTGTTCAGTTAGTTGGAAGTTAATATAATTTAAACTACATCTAGTATGTCAAGCATTATCTACATACTAGATGTAGTGGCTTGTGGATTAAAATTTTATTGGGCGGGCCCACCCTTTTTTTTATTTAAGAAGTTATCCACAGACCGATGAAAATAAAATTAAATTAGTTCTTGTTTATCCTATTAGATCCTATATAACTTTACTTAACAACAGAAAGGAAAACAAATGCCACTAGAAGTACACTACGTAAACGACAAATCTTGGAACCCGGAAACTGAAAAGTTTGACGATCCAAAATTAAGAAATGAGGCGGATGATATTGGTCACATATTAATGTTGATTGGTATTACTGAGGTAACTGATCAGACAATCCCAGAGATCATAATCAGAAGCATGATTTTGGACAGGGTGTATAATAACAAGGAAAGAAAACCTGAAGTGTTCACTGCTCCTTTACAAAGACACATAGGTTTAAAAATTGAGGGAAAATGGGCGGGCAACGAGACTCGTTGGAAGTTCACATCTCGTATTGCCAAAGGTATGATGCATGATATTGCTAACACGGTGTTGAACTAACCCAGCTGGGGGTATGTAGAAAGGCATACCCCCACATATAGTGTCTATCACTTTATAGTTGTATGTGGATAAAAGAATACTGGGCGGGCCCACCCCCAATGTATGTAGTATTCAATAGAGGTACCAGACCGATCCATTACAAGTATTGACTTTATAAAAGTCGACCCCCCTTTTTGACAGATAGGGATCCTAAGCCTAGTATATATAGACTAATACACATAGTTAAGGTAAAAGTTTTGAAAACATATTAATAATATGCAAAAAAATATTACAAAAAATTTAGATGGATTGACTCCAGATGAAAGTGCTAAATTACTAGAGCTTGAACGCAGCGTTGCTTTAGATGAGGCTCGCCCAAATATTACAAAAAATTTTTTAAGTTTTGTCAAATATGTTTGGCCAGAATTCATTGAAGGTTCTCACCACAAAATTATTAATAAAAAATTTAACGATTTGGCTAAGGGTAAGATCAAACGTCTTATTATCAATATGCCACCAAGACATACCAAATCAGAATTTGCATCCTATCTATTACCTGCATGGATGATTGGAAAAAACCCAAAGCTAAAAATTATTCAAGCTACTCACACAGCAGACTTAGCCATTGACTTTGGACGTAAGACCAAGAACTTGGTTGACCAAGATGATTATAAAGAACTTTTTGAAACCAGACTACAGGAAGATAGTCAGGCAGCAGGGAAATGGAAAACCGATCAAGGAGGTGAATACTTTGCAGCCGGTGTAGGTGGAGCAATCACGGGTCGTGGTGCCGATTTATTGATTATTGATGACCCACATAAAGAACAAGATATTAGAGCTGACAGTAAAGCTTTTGAAAAAGCTATGAACTGGTATACGGCTGGTCCACGTCAACGTTTACAACCTGGTGGAGCTATCGTTATTGTAATGACAAGATGGTCTACCAAAGATGTAACCGGACAATTATTAAAAGCACAGAGTGAAGAAGGATCAGATCAATGGGATGTAGTGGAATTACCAGCCCTGCTCCCCGATGGAAAACCCGTGTGGCCTGAGTTCTGGACGGCGCAAGAATTACTTAAGACGAAAGCATCTATTCCAGTTACTAACTGGAATGCACAATACATGCAACAACCGACCGGGGACGAGGGAGCTTTAATTAAAAGAGAATGGTGGAAAGACTGGACTTCCAAATATCCACCGCCAACCGAATATATTATTCAATCTTATGACACCGCGTTTACCAAAGGAACCAAATCAGATTACAGTGCTATTACCACTTGGGGTGTTTTTACCACGGAAGAGGGTGGACAGAATTTAATATTGATGGATGCTTTTAAAGCTCGATATGAATTTCCAGAGCTTAGACGTTTTGCTTATCAACAATATTTAGATTGGAAACCGGATATGGTAATCATTGAAGCCAAAGCTTCGGGTCTACCTTTAACCCATGAGCTTAGACAAATGGATATCCCTGTTATTAACTTCACTCCTTCACGTGGAAATGATAAACATGTACGTGTGAATTCTGTTGCACCTTTATTTGAATCTGGTAAGATATGGGCTCCAATGCATGAACATTTTGCTCAAGAGGTAGTTGAGGAATGTGCGTCGTTCCCTTTTGGGGAACATGATGACTATGTAGATAGTACCACACAGGCGATCATGCGTATTAGACAGGGTGGTATGGTTCGACATCCTGAAGATTATAAAGATGAACCGGTAGTAAGAGGCGAAATAAAATATTATGGTTAATAAAACTTTATTAGAAATTGCAGTAAAACTAGCTCAAAGGCTTGGTGCTAATCCATCCAAGTTCCTCGGCACCAAAACAAACGTTGATTTCCTGGGATCAGGGCCCAAGGATGGAATGCTATTTCAACAAAACATTAACCCAGAAGCATATTTAAAAATTGGTAAAGAAAAAGTATTACCCATGATTGAGGATTCTATGGGCTATTTTTCTGGTGGTAAATTAAACAATGTTCAAGGACAGAAATTAATAGATAATATGAACGTCATGCTAGACCTTGAGAAAAAAATGCCTCAGTTACCAGGGACCGGGGGACTGGGATCTCTAAAAGAGACTCCTGAGATAGCTTCCGTACTACCGGGTCCAGAAGCAGGATACAAATTTTCAAAACCTATGTCTACTAGAGATAAATTTAAAAAAGCATATAGAGATGGTGATCTCACTGGAAATAGAAAAGGCCGTCAAAATGCAGTGGATCTATCTCCTAATGCACCACCAGGTACAATACCCGCTCCTAAACAAAAAGGTAATAAATATTCCAAAGCATTTGCAGCAGCTTCTAGTTTAGATATGCAAGGCAAACCTTTAACACAAGTATATAAAAATATAGCTAAGATAAAAAAGGAAGAGGATGCTAGTAAACAAGTATTAAAATCATCACTTGAGCAACAAAGCATCATTAGTGAATATTTAGAAACATTAGCTTTCTACAGACAAAAATTTGGAGCGAAAAAAGGTCCTGTTCAATTGAACAAAGATTATAAAAAATTTTTCCCTGAAAAATTTAAATTCCTTTTCCCTGAAAAAAAAGCAGAAGGCGGAAGAATAGGATTTTCAAATGCAGGTATTGTTCCAGGAACTAATAACAAACTTCGGTATAGTAAAAATTTAATGCAAGAATATAAAGCAAATGTAGATGAAGGATATGAAGGATCGGTTGATGATTATATTAGAGAATTTTATGGTGAACAATATTTAGATCCAAGTTATGCTAAAGGCGGAAGAGTAGGTTTTTCAAAAGGCGGTCTTGCTAAAATCTTGGAGTTGTAATGATTCAGCCTCTTGAAAGCTCGGATCAAATTCTTGCAGATGCATTAGGAGAAGACGGTATTGGTCTTGTAAAAGAATTTAGAAACGATGATTCTAGTACTTATTTATCTAACGAGAGACAGCAAAAAAGTATGTTAATAGATATGTTGGTAAAACCAATAGTATCTCCAACGGCAGCAACAGAACAATCTAGTGTATTAGATCAACAGCTTCCCGTTATGGGTGCAGCCACAGTAGGCGGTGCCGCATCAGGTGGAGAAGAACTTTTTAAAGATCGTACAGGGGTTCGTTCTAATTCAAAATTTGTAGGTCCTCTCAAAAAAGGGGTTAGTAAAACTAGGGCAGCTTTAGGTCCTGTTAAAGGAGTCCTTGGAAAAGGATTAGCTACGAGCTTAATGCCAGCAGCACTACTACCGGTAGCAGCCATGGATCTTACTAATCAAGTAAGAGAAGGAGATTCTACTTTAGATATTGCTACCAACCCAATGAATTATTTAGGACCTGCTTTTTCAGGTTCCCTGGTTAAGGAAGCCACAGCTTTCTCCAGTCCTACTGCATCCAGTATCATGCGACTAGGAATTAGTCCAAAGGTATTAAAAACGGTATCTAGAAGATTTGGATTACCGGGTCTTGCAATATCTTCTGGTATTAGTGGGTATGAGATGTTTGATAATTATAGAAAAGGAAAAGGTTTATTTGATGATTAAAAATAAAACTTTAGTTAAAAATATGGAGTATGTTAAATTTGATAAAATACCACCATTAAAAGGACCTAGCCCACAGGGGTTGAATGTTTCAATAAAACAAAGTACAACAGTGATGAACTCGGAGAATATAAATGGCGGATATAGACAAAGCGTTACCAAACGTAGAAACAGAAATTAAAACACCCAGCGACGAGGAACTAGCAACAGTAGAACAAGAAACCCTTGAAGCTCAAATAGGTCCTGATGATATTGACATTACCGAAGAAGAAGATGGAAGTGCTACTATTAATTTTGATCCAGCAGCTGTTAATCAAGCGGGTGGTGAAGGTCACGGAGACAACTTAGCAGAATTATTACCAGAAGATGTATTAGGAAAACTATCTTCTGAACTTGCAGAAAATTATCAAACGTATAAAGCAGCTAGATCGGACTGGGAAAAAGGTTATACTCAAGGATTAGATCTTTTAGGATTTAAATATGAAAATCCTGCTCAACCTTTTCAAGGTGCTTCGGGTGCAACTCACCCTGTACTAGCAGAAGCGGTAACACAGTTTCAAGCCCAGGCGTACAAAGAATTACTACCAGCTACCGGACCGGTAAGCACTCAATCTTTAGGATTACCCTCTAGACAAAAAGAAGAACAGTCTAATCGTGTAAAAGAATTCATGAACTATCAGCTCATGGATGTGATGAAAGAGTATGAACCCGAGTTCGACCAAATGCTTTTTTATCTGCCTCTCAGCGGCTCTGCTTTTAAGAAAGTTTACTATGATGAACTACTTGGTAGAGCCGTATCTAAATTTGTTCCAGCCGATGATATTTTAGTTCCTTACACCGCATCTTCTATTTCAGATTCTGAAGCAGTGGTTCATGTTATTAAAATGTCAGAGAACGATTTAAGAAAAAAACAAGTAGCAGGTTTTTATAAGGATATAGAATTACAACCTGGCTACAACGAAGAAACGGAAGTAGAAAAAAAAGAAAGAGATCTAGAAGGTTTAACAAGAACTAAAGACGAAGATGTATTTACCGTTTTAGAAATTCATACGGATTTAGATTTAGAAGGTTTTGAAGACAAAGACTCCACAGGAGAAAACACAGGAATTAAACTTCCTTATATTGTAACCTTAGAGTTAGGTAGTTCAGAAATATTATCTATTAGAAGAAATTATTTACCAAATGATCCGTTAAAAAAGAAACAAGAATATTTTGTACACTTTAAATTTTTACCTGGAATGGGTTTTTATGGTTTTGGTTTAATTCACATGATTGGTGGATTATCTAGAACAGCAACCACTGCATTAAGACAGTTATTGGATGCGGGTACGTTAAGTAACCTGCCTTCAGGATTCAAACAACGTGGAATACGTGTAAGAGACGAGGCTCAGTCTATACAGCCCGGCGAATTCAGAGATGTAGATGCACCTGGTGGAAGTATCAAGGATGCATTTATGCCTTTACCATTTAAAGAACCGTCACAAACTTTATTACAGTTGATGGGCATAGTGGTTTCGGCAGGGCAGAGATTTGCCTCCATCGCTGACATGCAGGTCGGTGATGGCAACCAACAGGCGGCTGTTGGAACGACTATAGCTCTCTTAGAACGTGGTTCAAGGGTCATGTCAGCGATCCACAAAAGATTATATGTGGCAATGAAAAGTGAGTTTCAGTTATTGGCTGGAGTATTTAAAACTTATTTACCCCCAGAATATCCCTATGACGTAATAGGTGGACAAAGAAATATTAAAGTTACAGATTTTGATGACAAAGTAGATATTTTACCTATTGCAGACCCTAATATTTTTTCTCAGTCACAAAGAATATCCCTTGCACAAACAGAATTACAACTTGCACAGTCAAACCCTGGAATGCATAATTTATATGAGGCATACAGACATATGTATGAAGCAATTGGTGTAAAAAATATTGATCAAATCTTACCACCACCTCAACCACCAAGTCCCATAGACCCTGCTAGTGAAAATATTTTAGCAATGTCTAATAAACCTTTTCAAGCTTTTAAAGGACAAGACCATCAAGCTCATATTACAACCCATTTAAATTTTATGGCTAGTAATGTTGCAAGAAATTCACCGGTGGTAATGGCTAATTTAGAAAAAAACATATTTGAACACATATCTATGATGGCACAAGAGCAATTAGAGGTAGAATTTAGAGAAGAAATACAAAAATTAATGATGCTACAACAACAAATACAACAAAATCCACAAATGGGACAAAATCCACAAGTTCAACAACAGATGATGCAAATGTCAATGGCTTTAGAGTCTAGAAAAGCTAAACTAATTGCAGAATCTACAGAAGAATTTAAAAATGAAGAGGCTAAAATCAGTGGAGAGTACGGTGGAGACCCTATTGCTAAACTTAAAGCAAGAGAACTTGATTTAAGAGCTATGGATAACAGTGCTAAACGGGAGCAAGAAGAAGAAAAGATTAATATTGATAAAATGAAAGCTATGATGAACCAAGGTCAGTTTGACAGAAAATTAGATCAAGCAGAAGAGCTTGCAGAACTTAGAGCGGATACCTCTTTAGAGAAGACTCAGATGGGAATTGACGCTAAAAGAGAAAATGACTTTATGAAACAAATGGACGTTAGGATCTTGAAAGGTCCGAGAAGATAGTGTATAAATAACCAAGGAGAAAATATGACAAATAAAACATTTTTTACAAGGAATAACCCAAAGTACGTTGGTGAAGTTGTGTCGGATACGCCTAAAGCGGATTCCACTAACACACTAAATACTAATGCAGATGGATTTTCCCAAGAAGTAGAAATTAAAGTTCCTTTAGGACAACCAACTGTGAATAAAGTTAGTGGCCAAAAGAGAATGTTAGCTTCTAAAAAATCTACTTGTAAGTGGTACTAACTCATGTGGTTTTCGGCAATTAAATTAGCCGTTTCTGCAGGAAGTCACATCTATAAAAAGAAACAAGAAACTAAAATGATGATGGCAAATGCACAAGCCAAGCATGCAGAAAAAATGGCGAACGGGGAATTAGAATACTCGGGAAAACTTTTAGAATCTAGAAATTCAGACTGGAAAGACGAATTTATTTTGATTTTACTTTCGGTGCCTATCGTAATGTTAGGATGGTCCGTATGGTCAGACAATCCCGTACATATGGAGAAAATGGAGTTATTTTTTGTCCATTTTGGTAATTTACCCTTATGGTATCAAACAATTTTTGTAGGTGTAATTGCGAGCGTTTATGGACTTAAAGCAACACACTTGATAAAAGGTAAATAGTAGTATAAAAAACGTATTAAAATAACTTAAGGTATACATTATGAGTTTAAAGAAAAAATTAAAAAAAGCGGCTAAAGCAGCAGCAGTAGTTGGAGGAGCATTCCTTGCTTCTAAAGCTCTTGGAAATAAAAAAAGAGACAAGGCCATTGATTCAGGAATAAAAGCAGCAGACGCTGACAAAGGTTCTGACATGTCTCCTATGACACCAAAACCTAAACCATCAACACCATCAACACCTAAAAAAAAGAAAGCAACCATTGCAGGTGATTATAGTGGTATTGTAGATTATGGTGCAGATATAGATGTATCTGGCCCATCTACTCCCAGAAAAAAAATGACACCTGGTCCAAAATCAATACCTCTTATACCAAATGCCGGTTTTAAATCTGGTGGAAGAGTTAAATCAAAAATTAAAGGCTGTGGAAAAGCACTAAGAGGCTTTGGTAGAGCAATGAAGGGGAGAAAATAATGGCTAATCCAAGATTCAATACACAAGTTACTAATGTTAGAGGTAAAACAAATACAACTAAAAAAAGAGTTAAAAAAAACATGGGCGGTTCTATGAACCCAGCTATGGCAAGAAGAGATATGGCTTCAGGATATTATCCATCTGATATGGGTATGGAAGGCGGCGCTATGTATAAAAAAGGTGGCCGTGTTATGAAAAAGAAAAAGAAAAAATAATGTTAAAAAAAATAAAAGAAAAAATATGTGAATTGTTTTGTAAACTATTTGGTATTACACAATGTTTGTGTGATCACGAATGCGAATGTAAAAAGGATAAAAAATAATGCCTGGAAAAATGATGATGAAAAGACCTATGATGAAAAAAGGTGGAAAAGCTTTAAAAAAAGTTAAGCCAAATCAAAAAGGTTTAAAAAAATTGCCCAGAAAAGTTAGAAACAAAATGGGTTTTATGAAAAACGGCGGAAGAGCTAAGTAATGGCCGGTAAAGGTTTGTACGCAAACATCCACGCTAAAAGAAAACGTGGTGGTAAAATGAGAAAGAAAGGTGCAAAAGGTGCACCAAAAGCAAAAGATTTTAAAAGAGCAAAACAAACAGCGAGATCATAATGACTAAACTTTGTCCTAGAGGAAAAGCAGCAGCGAAAAGAAAATTTTCGGTATACCCTTCAGCATATGCAAACGCATATGCCTCTAAGATTTGTGCAGGTAAAATTAAAGACCCATCTGGAGTTAAGAGAAAAGATTTTAAAGGACGTAAACCAGCAGCTATGGGTGGTACGATGAGAACCGGTTACATGGGTGGTGGACTTACAGAAGCTACAGCTAAATTAAAAAGACAAGGATTAAAACGTGGTGGCATAGCCACAGGTTGCGGTAAGGTCATGTCAAATAGAAGAAAGATTACTAAAGTATATTAACACCATGGCAAAAAATGGGCTAGATAAATGGTTCAAACAAAAATGGGTAGATATTGGTTCTAAAAAAAAGAACGGCTCATTTGCAAAATGTGGTCGTTCCAAACAGAAAGCAGACTCGAAACGAGCTTATCCAAAGTGCGTGCCACTTGCAAAAGCAAGATCTATGTCTTCATCTCAAAGAGCTTCTGCTGTAAAAAGAAAAAGAGCAGCAGGAAACACGGGTCCTAAACCAACTAACGTTAAAACAATTGTGAGGAAAAAATAATGGTAAAAGAATTAAAAAAAGTAATTAAAGGTTTAAAGAAAGCTTCTAAATTACACGCAGGACAAGCTAAGCTAGTTAAAAAACATATCAAAAAAATGAAGGGCAATAATGGTAAGAGCAGCAGATAATATGCCTGCAAGAAATAAAAAAAACTTTAGACCAACAAAGTCTGGAGCAGGAATGACACAAGCTGGTGTTGCCGCTTATCGAAGAAAAAACCCTGGAAGTAAATTAAAAACAGCGGTGACTGGCAAAGTCAAACCAGGATCTAAATCTGCAAATAGACGTAAGTCTTACTGTGCACGTAGTGCAGGACAAATGAAAAAATTTCCCAAAGCTGCAAAAGACCCTAATTCAAGGCTTCGCCAAGCACGCAAAAGATGGAAATGTTAAAAAATAGAGAGGTAGTATAATGGACGACATGAGTTATGTAGACAAGATAAGAAAAGTTATTAAAATGAGACATGATGATATAGTTTCTGCTCTAGCATCAGGAGCTGTTGACAACATGGAAAAATATCAATATATGTTAGGACAAATACGAACATATCAGTATTTAAGTCAGGAAATATCCAACCTGTTAAACAAAAAGGAGCAAAATGAACAAGACGGAACCATTATTAACCTCAACTCAAAACCAAAAAATTGAGTTACCCGATAAGAAATTAGTAGGTGTAAAACCTATAGAAAAAAAATCAGATGAAATTGGGAAAACTCCAAAGCCTACGGGTTGGAGACTTTTAGTTTTACCTTTTAAACAAAAAGAAAAAACTAAAGGTGGAATATTATTATCCGATGTAACAGTAGAAAGATCTCAAGTAGCATCAACTTGCGGTCTAGTTTTAGATTTGGGCCCACACTGTTATGATAAAGAAAGATACCCAGAAGGTCCCTGGTGTAAGAAAGGTGATTGGATTATATTTGCAAGATATGCAGGATCACGAATTAAAATAGATGGGGGTGAAATAAGACTTCTCAATGATGATGAAGTTTTAGCAACTGTGGAAAACCCTGAAGATATATTCCACGAATTTTAACCATAGGAGAAACTATGCCACTAAACGAAGACGATAAAACAGTTGAACTAGATGTAACCGGACCAGGTGCTACTGTTGAACTGCCAGATACAGAAACTGAAAATGAAACCGATAAAAAGGAGAACAATAATGAGCCGACTGTTGCTTACGATAATGAGTCCAATGATACACCTGAGAAACCTGATGAGCAGTTGGATGTTCGAGATGAAAAGAACCAGGGAGGCGAGGTTGTACAGAAAGTTCCTGAAGATGGGGATAGTAAACAGAAAAACAACTCTAAAGATGTTGAAGAATACTCTGAAGGGGTTAAGAAAAGAATAGCAAAATTAACCAAGAAGATGCGAGAAGCAGAGAGACAGCGAGAAGAAGCTGTATCTTATGCACAGCGTGTCAAGGCGGAAAGAGATAGATATGAAGCTACAGCTACATCTTTAGATAAAAATTATGCTACCGAAATGGAGGGTAGAATTTCTTCTTCTCTTGCAGCAGCTCAAGCAAAACTTGCAGCAGCAAGAGTTAATGATGATGCAAAAGCAGAAGTAGAAGCATTAACGTCTATTTCTCAATTAGGTTATGAACAAGGTAAACTTGCTGAATTAAAAACTCAACATCAAATGCAGGAAACTGCTGAAAAAGAAAAACTTGTTCAACCAGAATATCAACAGCAGCCAATACAACCAGCACCTGCGGCAAGAGACCCTAAAGCAGAAGCTTGGGCTGACAATAATGAGTGGTTTGGCAAAGATAATGCTATGACTTATACAGCATTTGATTTACATAGAAAACTTACCGAAGAAGAGGGAATGGACCCACAATCAGATGATTATTATTCTGAGGTGGATAAAAGAATAAGACTTGAATTCCCCCACAAATTTGATAAGATAGAACAACAGACTAGTAAACCTACACAAAACGTTGCCTCTGCAACGCGTAGTTCAAAGACAGGTCGCAAAACTGTGAAGCTCACACCGACACAGGTAACAATAGCTAGAAAGCTAGGTGTGCCACTAGAAGAGTATGCGAAACAACTTATAATCACGAAGGAGGCATAAAGCATATGACAAACAATAAACCAACTCGTGCGAGTCAAACTAAAAGTGATTCTACAAAAGTAGAATCAAAATCAAAATCGGTTGCACCAAAAGTACAACCTAAAGTTTGGTCTCCACCATCGTACTTAGATACGCCCAACGCGCCAAATGGATTTAGACACAGATGGGTCAGGACAGAAATTATGGGGTTTGTCGACACCAAAAACATACAAGGACGCTTAAGGTCTGGGTATGAATTAGTAAGAGCCGACGAATATCCTAGTGAGGACTTTCCAACAATCACAGACGGCAAATACGCAGGGGTAATCGGGCACGGAGGCCTTGTGCTGACAAGGGTACCGGAAGAGATCGCGCAGTCAAGAGAAAATTATTACGCTAGAGAAGCTAATGATCAAATGACAGCAATTGATAACGATCTTATGAAGGAACAGCATAAGGGAATGCCTATTAATATTGATAGGGATTCTCGTACAACCTTCGGTGGCAAAAAGTAATTTTACTTTAAACCAACGAAATTTAAAAATAAACCGTGACTGGAGGCCCGCAAGGGTAGGTCACATAAGGAGAAAACAATATGGCTAATGCGTCAACAGTTGGGTTTGGTTACAGACCCATTAAAATGGTTGGTCAGGCATATAATAACGCTGGACTTTCAGAGTACAGTGTTGCTGCTTCTTCTGCTTTAATTTCGCACGCATGTATGGTGCAATTAACAGCAAATGGAGTAGTACTCGAATCAACAAACGGGATTCCGAATAATCTCGGTACCTTGAATGGAGTATTTTATACTGATGCAACTTCAAATAAACCAACGTTTAGTAACTTTTCACCAGCAAGTAATACTGCGACTGATATAGTAGCTTTTGTAAACGATAATCCTCAACAAATGTTTGAGATTATGTCTGCAGATA
>Ga0209634_1000151_pt1 | contig 53668 bp, 60 predicted proteins | sample LinPmetageLP40_FD_184043 | JGI IMG/M metagenome (GOLD analysis project Ga0209634, IMG submission 184043) | Marine viral communities from the Pacific Ocean - LP-40 (SPAdes) (version 2) | ecosystem: Environmental > Aquatic > Marine > Oceanic | place: Pacific Ocean | collected 2010-08-26
TCGAGGTTAGGGGGAGGTGGTTCAACCATCCAGGAGATCGTGACTTGCTCTTAGATGATCAACCTATTGCCAGTTGTGCCCCGCCACTTTTAAATGCAACGTCCACAAAAAATTTTTTAATCGCTTTATGTAAAGATGAATTAGTTATTCTTAACTCCGATGGAATGTTCATAGAGAAAATTAATACATTAACTGGTTTGCCAGAAGACACAACTAATTTGGATTACTTAGATAACACGCTGTTAATAAAATCTAAAAACGAAATTTTGTCTTTAGATCCGAGTTCACTTGAAATTTCTCCCAGTGAACTGAAGGTTGATAAATGGCCTCAACCTATATCTCTTCCATCAACTTTAGTAAAAAAACTTAAACAGAGTTCTCAATTGCCAGGGATATCTTTAGAAACAGTTATATTAGATTTACACAGTGGTAGATTTTTTGGTGATGCAGGTGTCCTATTTGTTGACTTTATGGGGCTGTTAACTGTATTTTTAGCTATGACAGGAACCTATGTTTGGTTTATGAAGCGTCGCAAAAAGCATATGAAGCGACACAAGAAGCTTGCGAAGCGTCTTAGAAAAAAAATTAGCGCTACACAATAGATGAATAATAAATTTTATAGTCATTGCCAATTTACAGAATCCCTTATAATATTCTATGAGATAGGTGGCAAATAGCTGCCTTTTTTCGTTTTTAGACTTACCGAGCAACCTACTTTTTATTCTATAGAAAAACAGGAAAAATATGACCAGCAGTGCATTAATGAATAACTATGGCTCTAGAAAAATTACCTTATGCAAAGGGGATGGATCATGGGTTTGGGATACTGATGGTAAGCGTTATTTAGACGCAGTATCAGGGATAGCAGTTTGTGGCTTAGGTCATGCTCACCCCGCCATAACAGAAGCTTTATCCAATCAGGCTAAAAAAATCATACATTGCTCTAATCTTTATAATATTCAGGCGCAAGAAACATTAGCTGAAAAACTAAAGAAGATATCTGGTTTGGAGAAACTTTTTTTTAGTAATTCTGGAGCTGAAGCAAATGAAGCTGCTATAAAATTAGCGAGACTTTATGGTGCAAAAAAAAGAAACTCCAATCCGACAGTCATTGTTATGGAAAACTCATTTCATGGCAGAACAATGGCCACAATTTCAGCTACGGGAAGTGACAGCTACCAAAAAGGTTTCGCGCCCTTGCTTCCTGGGTTTGTTAGGGCGCCTTATGCTAACCTCACAGCGATTAAAGAGATTGCAAAAAATAATAAAGATATTGTAGCGATACTAGTCGAACCCATACAAGGAGAAGGTGGGGTAATAGTTCCGAATTCAACCTACCTAAGAAACCTTCGTCAAATTTGTGATGATCATGATTGGTTGATGATAGTCGACGAAATACAGACTGGTAACGCAAGAACAGGTTCTTATTTTAATTATCTACAACATGATATTCTTCCAGATATAGTAACAACGGCTAAAGGACTAGCAAATGGAGTTCCCATTGGAGCGTGTCTTGCTGGAGTAAAGGCAGCTAACCTAATGAGACCTGGCAGCCATGGTTCTACATTTGGCGGGAACCCCTTAGCATGCGCAGCGGCACTAGCTACTATTGAAACTATCCTCAAAGATCAACTGCATGAAAATGCAAAAAAACAAGGGGAATCTATTAAGCAGAAGCTTAATGAATCCCTCAAAGACTGCAAAAACATTACTGAAATAAGAGGTCAAGGGCTTATGATAGGAATTGAGTTTAATGCACCATGTAAAGACTTAGTTGATTTAGCAGCTGAGCAAGGTCTTTTAATCAATGTTACTGCTGGTTCAGTTATTCGCTTACTTCCCCCTCTTAATATAACGAGTGAGCAAGTAGAAATTCTGATTGATATACTCACCAAAGTGATAAAAAAAGGTTAATACAATAATGACGCTTAGACATTTCCTGACACTCAAAGACCTATCAAAAGAAGAACTAAAAAAAATTCTATCGCGAGCTGCTCAACTTAAGGAAGAGCATCGTAAGAATATTTTATATCAGCCTTTTGTAGGCAAAGTTATGGCAATGATTTTCGAAAAGTCATCTACTCGAACAAGGGTGTCCTTTGAAACAGGAATGGCTCAGCTTGGAGGCAGTGCTCTTTTTTTGTCGCCCAACGACACCCAGCTGGGTCGAGGTGAATGTGTAGAAGACTCAGCTAAAGTGATATCAAGTATGGTAGATATCATTATGATGAGAACATTCAGTCAAAACTATATCGAAAATTTTGCATCTTATTCCTCAGTGCCTGTTATAAACGCACTGACAGACGATCATCATCCATGTCAATTACTAGCTGATATGCAAACGTTTATAGAGTTAAGAGGCAATATAGAAGGGAAGAAAGTAGTTTGGGTCGGTGATGGAAACAATATGTGTCAGACTTACATGCATGCAGCAGGTATGCTTAATTTTGAGCTAACAATCGCATGCCCTGAAGGATTTGAACCATGCTCAAGCTTGCTTGATCAATTAAAGCAAAACGTCACTCTCGTTCATGATCCAGTAGAAGCAATTTCTGGAGCACATTTAGTGGCGACAGACACATGGGCCTCAATGGGTCAGGAGTCTGAAAAAAATACTCGAGAAATAGCATTTAAAAACTTTCAAGTAAATGAAACCCTAATGAATTTATCTGACAATAACTCAATATTCATGCATTGTCTTCCCGCTTACAGAGGGCAAGAAATTAATGAAACCATTATGAACTCTGAGTACTCAGCCGTTTGGATTGCTGCTGAAAATAGGCTTCACTCGCAAAAAGCACTCATAGAATTTCTTTTGAATACATAAAATTAAAAGAACTATAGAAAAAAGTGCTCTAGATTTAAAATCTAATAGCACCTTTTCATTGTTAAATAGAGATAGTTTTTTGTACTACTGTCCTTTTGCAACCCATAGAGCAGCTTTAGTTATTGTATCTGCTTCGCCTTCAATGACCTTTTCAACCTCGGCCATAGTAGCTATAACATCGTCATGACTGAGTCCTTTGTATACTTTATCTTCTCGGACACACGCTATAGGCCTTAATGTACCAATTCCTTCGTACATAATTGCTCGGCGAACATTCATTATAGGCTTCAAATTATCGGCACCATCATAGACTATAATACTATTTTTTCCTCGCCCAACTGTCATTTTTGAAGCATTAATTCCAGTTACATTAGCGACAATTTTCCCACCATCTGATAAGTTTTTTCCATCGAATTTCATGCTTAAACATCCTCAAGTTGTCTATTTAATAAAATAAAAAACATATAAATCATTTACTTATAATTTTATAATTGTCAACTGATTGTCAAATATTAACCTTCGAACAAACAGTCTGTCATATAAGAGCGGTAATATTATTATAATTTTATTGTGAAAGTAAATTATTTTCGTAACAAAAGTGAATTTTTAATTTGTTAAAATGCGAAAAAATATACTTAAACTAAAATTTTTTTACATATACCCAGGTTTTCTTACCAGATTTTAAATAAATCTCAATCCTGTGATAATCATCAACCTCATAGGTATCAATTTTTAATAAATCCATTTCACTTACACTGAATAAAGTACCAGTAACCTTATTAATTTTGTTACCAGTAAAATAAATAATCGGGTGCATCTTGTTCTGGCTTACATTTAACACAGATAAATCTTTTATTTCTAACTGCGTGACACAATAACCCTCGATAGTATCCTCAATGCCATCAAGTAATTTTCCAAGTATCTCTAATTGCACATTTTTTTGTTGTAGTGTTCCATACGAGAAAATATTTTGCATAGTTTTCTTTTTTAAAAAATAATAATTTATATGGAATATTTTATGGAAATAAATCCATGTTAAATTATTGAGATTTATTCTTATTTCTTCTACATCTTGTTGAGCAGTATTTCACTGAAACCCAGTCTTTTTCCCATTTTTTTCGCCAATTAAACGGTTTCTCGCATACTAGACAAATTTTTTCTGGTAGATGTATTTTTTTCACAACTAACCTTCTTAACTATTTTTTTAAACCATATTCTCTCAAGCAATTATATTTTATCCTCTTAGCTGAGTAAGCTATAGGTGCAAATTTTGCTCTCTTTTCACATATCATACAATTGTTTCTGTCTGTTGACTCATCTAGATGAGTCAACAGACATATTCGTCTTTAGGTAAAATTTTATCATTCTCACAATATGCGCTTATAGATGTTCCCGTAAATAATACATATATAATTTAGAGCCTATCCCCCAATAGCAACACCCTCCCTTCTTGGGTCCGAACCACCATATATTTTGTCTTTAACCTCAATTATATTTAATCCTGAATAGAACTCTTTTAAGTTAACCTTATAGCCCATTTCTTGTAAAGACTGCTTCATATTTGCCCTTCTTGTACCCGCCTCAACATCAAAATCACCAAATTTGTTGACTGCATGTGGTATTGAGGCAGCTTCCTGTGCATTCATATCCCAATCTACTAGCCCAATAATAGCATTTAGCACAAACCCAATTATATTGGTGCCTCCAGGACTTCCAATAATATATACAGGTTTATTTTCTTTGAAAATAATTGTTGGTGCCATCGACGATCGAGGTCTCTTTCCGGGTTCTATTCTATTGGCAACTACCTTACCACCAGAATGACTAATAAATGAAAAATCTGTCATTTGATTATTCAATAAAAAGCCACTTTTTGTCATTAAATTAGAGCCGAATGAGCTCTCGATTGATGTTGTCATTGATAAGATATTTCCATATTTATCAATAATAGATATATGAGAGGTAGATGGTAGTTCACGTGACATATCTGGATGATAATTTAATGTAACCTTCGTTTCGGGTATGCCTGGTTTGACTGTTGGAATTTTGTATTTAGTATTTAGTAGTTTACTTCGATCCTTAAGGTATTTTTTGCTTAATAGACCTTCAATTGGAACAAAAATAAAATCGTCGTCGGCCAAATACAATGATCGATCAGCAAAGGCTAATCTCGATGCATCGCCGATAATCCTCCATGTTTCTGGATTTGTTGATCCAAGCTGTGAAAGAGGAAAATTTTCAACTATTCCTAATATTTGATTAATTGTTACAGCCCCTGATGATGGCGGACCCATTCCGCAAACTTGGTAGCTATGATAAAGCGAACAAACTGGTTTCTTTTCTTTAATCTCATATAACAACAGATCTTTTTTTGAAAGAAACCCAGAATTTACATTATTATTTATTGTTAATAATATATCGTCTGCAATTTCCCCTGAATAAAAAATATTAGACCCATGTATAGAGAATTTTCTTAGCGTATCTCCATATGCTTTATTTTTATGGATCTGGCCAGCTTTGATTTTAAGTCCAATAGGAATAAAGTAATCTCTGGTTCTTTTGATTTTTGATATTGATTCATAATGACTTTCAATAGAGGAACTTAATTTTTTGGAAACTATAAAACCATTATTAGCCAAGCTAATTGCCTCTTCAAACAATGAAGGCCATTTAAGTTTTCCCCATTTTAAATAAGCCTGTTCAAGCAACGCAGGAGTACCTGGTACTCCCACAGACCTGCCCCCTATAGCAGCATCTACAAATTTTAGTGGACTACCATCCTTAGTGAGAAACATAGAGGGTGTTACTTTTAATGGTGCTGTTTCCCTTCCATCAAGAGAGGTGATTTTTTTACTGTCATTATCGTAATATAGCAGGAATGCCCCGCCGCCTAAGCCGGATGATTCTGGCTCAACTAAACCTAGCACGAGCTGTGCTGCAATCATTCCATCAACTGCAGTACCACCTTTTTCTAGAATTTTTGCTGCTGCTCTAGACGCCTGAATGTTTGCCGTAACAACCATCCAATTATCTGCGATAACCGGCAGGCTCTCTTTTTTTAAGTTTTCATGCTTAATGTTAGTTAATATAATTTTATTTTGTTTTTTTAATGAAAAAACCTCTGGATCGCGCTGATCAGAGATTTGTGCTGCGTATAAATTAAGCGTGGAACTTATATATAATATTGTAATGATCAGTTTAAGGATCATTAGTCTTCTGTCTTTTTGCCATCTCTCCATTCACATGCATACTCTTCACCGTTTATATCAATAAAAGTACCTTTTCCGTGTTCTTTATCATTCATAAAACCACCGACGTATTTTCCAATACCTGGCTTGGTAAGTGCGCCCTGTCCATTGGCCTTACCAAACTCATACTCACCTGAATAATTGCCACCATCGGGATATGTGTAGATTCCACGACCATGATACTCACCATTAAGGAACTCGCCTACATAGCTGGAACCGTCAGGATATGAATATTTACCTTTTCCTTGTTTTCTTCCATTCAGCCAACTACCAGAATATTTATTGCCATCATCAAAACCTAAAGTTCCTTCTCCATGTTTTTTATCGTTCTGCCACTGACCCTCATATTTGCCTCCAGTATCGTCTATATAAGTTCCATAACCCTGCTTCTTATTATTTTTCCATTGACCCGTATATATATGTCCGATGGTGTAAATCATCTCTCCTTCGCCACAAGCATGACCATTATTAAATTGGCCTGTATATACACCAATAATTGGATTATTTAAAACACCTCTTCCGTGAAATGCCCCTTTTTTAAATTCACCTTTATAAAAAATGCCATTAGCTAAATACAAAGTACCCTGGCCATTGATATGGCCGTCTTTTAGCTCACCAATATATTTATCACCATTAGAGAGGGTTATGGTTTCTAGTGGTTTTTTCATTTTTCATTATCCATAAATCAAAGTTACTTTGTTTCACACAATTATTACCAATTTTGATATTATAACTCTTAAGATACCCGATAAATTATTAAGCTGTAAAAAATTAATATGAAATTGAGAATACACTATTTCGTTTTGCTTTTTGGATTAACCTCATATGCTTTTTCAGACTCAATTTGTTCAAATTTTGAAGAATGTAGAAAATCGGCAGAATCAGGTGATAGTAACAGTCAAATGGAGCTAGGGATGATTTATGCCACAGGTAATGGTGTGGAAAAAGACTTCTCTAAAGCTAATGTTTGGTTTTTAGAGGCCGCTTTGCAAGGAAATAGAGATGGTATGTTTAATGTTGGAGTTTCATATCATACAGGTTCCGGTATCCAAAAAAATCATAGGAAAGCAGTTGAATGGTATGAAAAAGCAAGCAAGCAAGGTCATGAAAAAGCAAGTCTCCTCCTTGGAAATTTATTTTTTAAAGGTGAAGACAATCTTCGTGAAGAGAAAAGTGAGGCAATGGCATATTTATATTATAGGCTTGCGGCTAAGCAAGGTAGCAAGGAGGCGCTGGAGGTTGTTGAATTAATACATAGCAATATGCTTGAAATTGAAAAACTTAAATCAGATCAGCTTTTTAATTTATTTATTCAAGAGTGGTGAAAAATCAGTGCTTAAAATTTTTTGGGTCCTAAATCTAATTTTTATTATTTTTTTTGCTCTTATCACTTTCGGCGCTGATGATCTAAATGTTTATCAATTTCTTAACTTTAAGGTTATTGAATTTTTAACTTGGCTGACATGATTACTGTATATATCTATAAAATTTTTGAAGCAAAATGAATGTCAGTCTATAAGCCTGATATGTTATGGAGAATAAAGATGCTAATGGAGGGGAAGAAAGCAAAAAATGTCTTGGGTACAGATTTAGAGTCATGTTGTTGTGCTCCTATGACTGGATTTTTAAGAAATGGTTATTGCGACACAAATTCTATGGACTATGGAACACATATAGCTTGCGCCTTAATTACAGATGAGTTTCTCAACTTTACTAAATCAAAAGGAAACGATCTCGTTACACCAATCCCTGAATATGAATTTCCTGGGCTGAAAGCTGGCGACAAATGGTGTCTGTGTATACTACGATGGAGGGAGGCGTATGAAGCTGGTGTCGCTCCACCCTTAAAGCTTGAGGCAACTCACGAGAAAGCGTTGAAATATATTTCAAAATTAGTTTTGGAAAAATTTCGTGTTTAGAAAATAATGTGGATAATTATTCAAATATCGTTACTTTTTCTTTTTTTGAATAAAAACAAAAACGTAAAACCCTACTAAAAACGCTTTAAAACCCAATAAAAATTATATATTAGAGAGCTAGTTTATAGTTAAAGTTTGCGGCTTCGTAACATTACAAATACAACAAACGCCCCTGCTAGCTTACCTGTTATTGACATTGTGATGTTTGGCACCGTGAACATCCCCGGTACTATGGTTTGTGCCATAAATAAAAATACACTGGTATCAATTGGCGCAGCCAAAGCCGATGATAATAATACCCGAGATGATAGGCGCAATTTTGAGAACGTGTAAAGCGTCCAGTCGACCAGTTCAGCAATAATAAAAGCTAAGCCACTAGCTAGAGCTAGATCAGCCCCAGTTGTAATATAGGTGAGACATAAGCCAATAAACATGGCGATAAGCACCTTATGACCGATTTCGCGTTGAGAGAAGTCACGAAATACTAGAACCAGGCCGGTTACAACTGTCACTGGGTTAAAAGCCCAACCAGGAAAAATCTCCCAAATTACTGCCCAGCTGAAGGTCCAGTTAATAAATGGCACTAATAAAATGTAAATTAACGTATATTTAATCGAGAATAGATTTTTCATATCTAGTTCTTCAAATAAAATGGCATCGGCTCAGGATAAGAAATATACTTTCCCTTATCTTCTGAATTATCAGTAGTATAATCAGTAATTTCACCTACCATAAACCAGCTCTTTCTTTTCTCATTCCAGTGAACATCAAACTTTGTACTAGAGAGGTAGGTACTCAGCTTGGCATCATCAGTAAATCTTAAAATTGCTTTATTTGCATCAGTATTGCTGATAGAAAAACTATACACCCAGTCATCTGTTGTAACATGAAGTGTATTGGCTGCTTTTTCTATACCCGTTATATCTTCAATCTTTGATGGGGTAAATGCAGCTTGCTCCTTATCACTAAAAACTTTGCATCTTTGACCATAAGATGAAGATATGGCACAGAGAGGAAATCCTGATAGTACGTCTTGAGATGTCAAAAGACGCTGTTCAGCCAAGCATAAAGAAGAAGTAAACAGAAGGATTATAGCTAGCGTTTTCATTTCTTATAATCTCTTTTCTTTTTTTATGAACAAATTCTGGGTTATTTGCTGTGATCTTGCTTAAGCACTAAATCAGAGATGGGTGAAATAAAAACTGGTGCCCAGAGGTGGAATTGAAAGCTACCTATCTACTCTACCTGAAACCTTTGTTTCATCTACGTTTAACCCAATAATTGACATATCATAAACTATGATTTAGTCTACAATCTAGTCTACAATTACTTATTTCGGTGGTTAGTATGAGTGATTTACCTCGGTATGTAAAAGTAAAAAATGGAAAGAATTTAGCTTATCAAAGAAGAATTCCTTCACATATACAAAAGCAAACTCAATGCAATCCTCAGTATCATGTATCACTAAATTTAGATATTACTGCAAGCCCAACTGAGATACATAATGCAGTAGGTAAGGCTAATCAAGATTATGATGTTACTGTAAAGATGTTGAGCAATACATCAGCAGAAGCATACTCACAAACAGAGATTGATATTGCTACAAATAAACTACTACAAGATATAAAAAGAAAGCCTGCAGAGTTCGCATGGCTAAAGGATGAGGTTGTAGAATCTAAAGGTTTATTTACAGGTGAACCGATTACTAAGACGATAACGAAAAAAGATATAGCTGAATATGCAGTCACAGGAAAAGCAGGTGGACTGAAAGATTTGGAAGGTAAGCTATCCATTCAAGATACTATAAAGAAGAGAGCCATTAATAAACTAATAGAACAGGTAAATCTAAAAGCTGAAACTTATGGAGCTTTGCTACAAGAATATATAGATGCCAAAGGGTTTGAAAAGAAGAGAGGTGTAGATAAAGAAAAAGCTCGTAACAACGTCAGAATACTAAAACGCTTGAGAAGAATTGAAAGTATGATAGGTGACCACTTTGTTATAAAGGATAGTGGGAGGGTCATATCATCAGCACTACAGTCGTATCGTAACGAAAGAGAAAAAGAAGTTACACACGCTAGTATCAAAAGAGAACTAACCGATATCAATGGATTCTTTACATGGTTAACTGTAGAAAAACATTATGATATTAGTATCAATCAACCAAAACTTAACGTAGCTGAGCCAGAACCCAAAAAGGTTGTGAGTTGGGCAGAACAATACGAACTATTTGATTTTCTTCTTTCTCCTGAGATAGATAAATTAAAAGACAGATGGAAGATTGGAGCTACGCTTATAGCTATTTATATACAAGGTGGTTTGATGGCAAGTGAGCTCAAACGAATGGATGACGACAAGATAGCTCTAGATGGAAAATACCCACATCTAATCGTATATGGAAAGACGAAAACAAAAGCACGAATGAGATTAATTCCTATCGTTATTGGATTAGATTTAATTAAAAAGAATATCAAGCTAGTAAAAGACTATTTAGATAGTACATCCTGTAGTACGGCATCATATTTAGTTAAAGATTTCTTCAAACAGGTAATGGGGATTGATAGAACTGCTCACTGCTTGAGGCACACATTTGAGCACAATGTAATTGCTAACGGTGTAGAAATGGCATCTGCAGTAGGTATAGCAGGCTGGTCTGGTGGTAAAGTTAAAATATCTAAAGACGGATTAAAATATGGAGCAGATGGTAAAGAATATGAGGAGATTGTTTCTGCTCTAACTAAGACAAGCCTTAAGATACATAAGCATTTATTAAATCGTGAAGAGGATAATAAAGTAGTTAAGCTATTTTCCTAATCAGGGAACACCTACAGGATAGCTAGAAAATCAGTTCGTTTAGAGACAAGAGCCAGTAAGTTGATATTTTGTACACTAAGAGTAATATGAATTTTGGGTATAAAAATATAATTATTAAGAATGGGTGGTAGTTATGAAAATATTTTTAGCACTTATAAGTCTATGCTTTCTCTCCAGCATGAGTCTTGCTAATGATTGGGAGAACAGTCCTAACAATTGGAAAAATAGTAAAAACAATTGGGAAAATAGTTCTAACAACTGGAAGAACAGCAAGAACAATTGGGAAAATAGCAGAATGAATAGCAACAGCAACAGAGGTATTTATGACAACAATGGCAATCGCCAAGGTTATGTCGTTCCAAAGTCAGATGGTGGCTTTAATACCTTTGATAACAATGGCAATAGAACAGGTTACGGCACTTATAAAAATAGATAGTAGTTGTTAGTTATAAGTCTTTTTATAAGTTGTCTGTAAGTTAGTAAGATGAAAATTCTCATAACATCAGCATTATTTGTCGGGCACATGGTTATACTGCTGGCTTATGGGAATATCCCATATTGGGTTTTTGCTGGCTATTGTATAGTTTATCTTTTTCTTCACATGGTGGTTGATGGTTGTATCATCGGTGATAGTTTAAGCAAAGAAACTAAAGACAGAATAAACTTATATGTTCAATATAACGTGGGTGTAGCTTTATTTATCTGTATCGTTATTTCACCACTTGGTCTATATCTAGGCTGGCTTGAAATGCATATAAAAGATTTACCAATTATGTTTTCTTGGGATGGAGATGCCCCTAGCTTAGACCATCTTAAATAAAACTCTACAACCTAAATGACACTATCATTAACCTCTCTTTCAGATAAACTCTCTAGAAGTACATAAATATATGTCTATATGCTTGCCTATTATTGCTAATTAAGTCATTGATTTAATTATCTTTTTAATAGATAGCGAGCATGCCTCTAGGAGCTTATATAAGGCGATTCTAGGGACTTTATCATGTAGTGCTAGGATGGTATTAAATTGTCCCTTATTAGCTCATTTAATACCTTAAAATTCGTTTAAAAACAATATGTTATTATAGTTTTAAGTATGGATAAAATCGTAAGAAGCAACTCCAATTTGTTAGATAAACATTACTGGTCTGAACACAAAGGATTATCAAATCTTTGTAATCAACTCTGGAAAGAATACTTCCACAACGACCAGCTCAATAAAGAAAACCAAAGACACAAAGGAAAGTCTAAACCTAAGAATGTATTTAGAAATCTGTTAATCAATTTATATGTAGCATGGCTTGAAGATGAAGAGAAATCTATTGCTGTGTCTATGACGAAGAATAGCTACAAAGTGAACTCACGCTATAACGCCATTAAGATTAGCTCCAAAATAATAGATATGGTGCATAAGCTAGAGAAGAAACAACTAATTAATACAAGACCAGGCTCAGAACAAAGTGGAAGAGTCACTAGAATCAGAGCAACCACTAACTTAATGAAACAGTTTGCAGCGATAAACTTTTGTATACTTGAAGACTTAGAACCTGCTTACACAATAAAAGAATTATTGGTACTAAATAAGAAAGATGAGGACGATAAAAAGCAAGAGCTAGAGTATTACGATACATATCAAACAGAGAAAATGAGAGCTGAACTAAAAAGTTATAACAAACTAATTAATGAATCACACATTGATATACCAACATTAAAACAACCTGTCATCACCAGAACATTCTGGAATCCCAAGAAACAAAAGTATCAAAAGATACCAGTACAAATCACACACCAGCACAAGCTATTAAGAAGAATATTTTATAGAGGGTCGTTTGATTATGGAGGTAGACTTCATGGTGCATGGTGGCAAGGTATAGGTAACGACTATAGGTCTCAAATTTACATCAACGGACAACCAACAGTAGAAGCAGATTACTCTGGATTACACATCGCCCTACTCTATGGACTAAAGGGTCAACAACCACCTAAAGACCCATATACGTTAGATTACAACCTTGAAGGCTTTAACAAAGACGAACAGAGAGCTGTAGTTAAAGGTCTGGTGCTTAACTCCATTAATGCAAGTACAGAGAAGTCTGCATTTGGAGCATTCAGACAGAAACAACCCACTGGTACAAGAGAGAAGAAACTAAAGAATAAACAATTAAAACTATTGCTAGATACATTCTGTACCCAACACCCTTTAATCAAAGATAGTATCTGTAAGGATAAAGGTGTTGAGTTAATGCGTTTAGATGGTGAAATAGCAATAAAAGTAGTGAATCATTTTACAAGTCTTCATATACCAGTACTAACAATCTTTGATTCATTCATTGTAGAAGCAGACAAAGAAATGGAATTAAAGAATGTAATGAAACACGCTGTTAACTCTTCATTAGGCTTCAAGGTCAATATCAAACTAGAAGAAGGTGTAACAACACCAAACCATAAACTTAAACCAACACTAGAATATAAACGTAGACTACTTAAACACCAACAATGGATACAACAACTCACTCTATAAACATGTTAAATAAATAAAGGAGAGTAAGGGTTAGTTGGTTATCTAGAGTAAGACACTAAACAAAGAAGGGTAGTGAATATAGACAAAGCTGTTTCGTTTCCAAGAAGATTATAATAAGGTAGTAATAGTAACAACAGCTAATACATTACCCATACCTGTTAAATGTAGACTGTATGGGGGCTACAAGAGGAAGAAATAGTATGACCTTAAAGTGTTACTGGTGATAATAATGAGGAGAACTTTATGGATGAAATAATACTTATGCAAGCCATGAGTATTTCTGGGTCAGATGAAATACCAGGAGCTACGGGCAGGTTTGGCATAGATGTAACAAATCCTATTCCAGTAAGAGCAGTCTCAGGCTTAGAGGAATATTTTTCTAACCTTTCAAGAATATGTAATAGAGTTTTTAGCTATGATAGGTTGGGAAGCACATCGACTAATAATATCCCCAAGATGATTGATATATACGAGGTTGAAGCTCAAACATATAAGAAAAAATATCCAAATCTTTATATATGTTGGTATGTTGATAGGACAAGTAAGAAGATCCCAGAGGGGTTTTTTCCTTATGTTATGGGGTACACTGAGTAATCGTTGAGTTGAACTTGTTTATAGTATTAAATAATTAAATGAAAGAAGTACCTAGAGGATTCTAGATGGATAATGAAGAGCTATATTTATACGGAGCTTTATTGGCACTTGCGCAAGATCAACAAGAAGCAATTACTAAGTTAACTTCAGGTTCTTTAGGGTTTTTTGGTAAATCTAGAATTCAAAGCAGAGGAAGAGAGATCGGTAAATTTATCTCCAAAATAGAAAATCATAAAAAAAAGGTTGGAATTAAAAACCTAAATGAAAATATTTTGGCCGATCTTGAATTAATAAAAAGTGGTGCTTTCCCAAAAAGTTATTCAAATGATGTCATTGATATGATTAAAAACTATTTATAAAAATTAGTGTGACTAATTCAACTCGGTTACGGAAGAGTAGAAATGAAAATAATAATTATCTTAATTTCTCTTTTTTTACTTTCTGTAAGAGAAAAAAGAAAGGTTTAAGCGAGAAAACTAGGGGGAAGAGCAATTATGAATTCATTTCTTAAGATATTGATGGGGGGTATGGGTGCTGTTTGTATTATAGGTGTTATTGGTAACAGTGAAGAATTAGGTTTTCTTAAATCTATTTTAGGTATTGGATGCTCTTTAATGTTTTTATATATATCCATCTTCCGAGATTTCGACGTTTAATAAAAATAAAAAATACCATTAAAAAAAATTCCATAGCGGCAGCCTACTCTTTACCCAGAAGACAACAAGGTAGAAAAGACCAATAATTAAAAAAGCCCCTGACCTCATAGTTCATTGCGTTTTCTTGTCTTATATTTCCTTTTTTCGTTTAGCTTTTCCTTTCCATTTAGAGTAAGTGTTCGCAATTTATACTTTGGCAAAAACTTTTTACTTGAATATCAAAATTATTTTGTTCTCGCATTTGTTTTATTTTTTCTTGAGGAAAACCTACCAGAACTGAATTTTTTATTCCTCTTGCTTCTGCTTCTGTAAAGAGTAATTTTTCCCTATGTAAAATATTATAAATTATGGTTAGCATTTCATTTTCTGGAAGCATTTTATGATGCGTCTTTGTATACCAGCTCTCAAACATTGCAACCTCAAGTGCAATCATCCCACTCATATGTGGGTTGCTGCTCAGAACTTTCTTTTTTCCTGACAAGACTTGAAAGATTTGCTTCGTGGTCTTAAACATAACAACCTCTTTTTAGAATAACTTTTAAAAACTTGTCCTAGAGTTCATATAAATAAACGGCATCGTCTGCTAATTTGCCTCTAACTCCATAACAAGTAAAGCAAAAGTATTAGCCCCAAGCTACAAGATAACAAACAGTTTATTATGTGGATTAACTACCTCATGCCCGCACCGCCAAAAGCCTTATAGCCGCGCTCGGTTAAACAGTCGGCTAGGATATTCTCTCTTGCTCTGCTTTCTTTTGCCTTAGTCAAGCCTCCTCCTGCCCCGCCACCCATAGCTCCTCCAGCAATAATAAAAGGTATAGCTGGTGCGAAAATTGCTCCTGATACAGCTGTTGCAATACCAGCAACTGTTGTTGCGCCAGCAGTAGCACCTAATGCTGCATTCACTCCAGTATCAACTGAAAGATCATACGTCTTGGCAACGGTTTGACAGAGCTTATAATCTTGATCAAATTTTTTCTTATCAAGAATTGAACCTGGATCAACTGCTACATGAACTGAAGACATACACCCTGTTAAAGCTAGAACAGTCAGTACTGCTGTGAGTTTTTTATATTTCATTTCGTATTAATCCTTATTCTTTTATATATCCTTTAAAATATCAGAACGCTTTTGTTTATATTCATTTTCTGTAATCAATCCTTTTTCTTTTAAAGTTTTTAGCGACTCTAAACGCTGTGTAACAGTTTTTACTTGTTGCTCGTTGATAATCACAGGAGTTTTTGTTGTAGATGTTAAGCCACATTTTTTCTTAGCGTATTGTTTATCCAGCTCCATATAGCGTGCTTGGAATGCTTTTACCTCTTGCTGTTCTGATGTACTTAAATCCATGAAAAACCATGGAACTATCAAGAAAAAACCAGTCACACCAAGAGCTGTATTTTTTCCTGTTTTTTCTGTTTCAGGAATAAGGGAAGCAATCTGGCTCTCTACATAAGACATTTCAGCCTTGATTTCAGAGCAACTCATACCTTCGTCTGTTGATTTATAGGCTCTTACTGGGTTTGCTGTCTGACCTGCACAACCTGCAACAATAATAGTAAGGGAAAGTATGATGGCTAAAATAGACTTATTGGAAGCGTTGTACATTTTTTAATCCTTATTAATTTTTTAAACAGATTACTCTAATTATAGGATTTTTCAAATTCAGCTATTTTCTATGTTGATTTAAATGCCACTCAAAGTACTGACGAGTCTTGTCGTTCCAGCTTGACCATCAATTACAATTCGTAGTTTTGAAAGCTGGGTTATAAGTGCAACTAAAGAAAGAGCCGTCAGGAAGATTTATTTGTAAGTTTTGATTCATTAAATTTCTAAAGTTAGGTTTTGCAGGTTTAGGAAAAGGCCGCATTCGCCGCATCTCTTCTACTGTGTCATCAATCCCTGCTGTAGCGGAATCACTTACAGCACTAACAAAATTAGGGTCACTGCTACCCGCCAGATTTAGAAAGCTTCTTAAGGCTGCCTGCGATACTGCAATATCATTTCGTTTTTTTATTTTGGCTTGATGCTCATCTAATTGTTGTTCATATTGTCTTTGCAAGCGTTCATGCATTGCAGCAAACTTTGCTTCAGCTGCTTTACGATGCTGTTGTTTGAGTGCTGCTATTTTATTAAGTTTTGCTTTACCTCTTAAAGCTAAAACACACCCGCCCAACTCCTCAGTATTGGACTCATATCCAATCAACTCACATACTTGCATCAAGTCTTCAGACAAGATATCCGAGTGAACTTGTACTGAAATGACGCTTAATAAAAGTATCAGATATAATTTTTTCATATCAAATTGACTCCACAATACATTCTCTGTATTTCTTACTATCAACTTTGAAACCTATGTCTAGACAATCATCCATATACGGCTTTAACTTTGAAAGAATACGTTGCTTTTTAGCAGCTAATTGAGCTTCTCTTTTCTGTTTTTCTTCTTGTCGTAACAGAGTTAATCTTTGCTCTTCTCGTTTTTGATGTTCAGCTAAATCGTAAAGGTAAGCACCATCATCCCAGATACCTGATTGAATTTTGCCATCAGGAAAAGTCATGGTGCCTTTACCATGAGGACTTTTAACCTGGATTTCACCTTCATATTTTCTACCATCAGCATAGGTATAAGTGCCATTTATTTTTTGACCTGTCTTGACCTCAACGATAAGTTGATCGCCATTATGAAAAGTTGTAGTACCTTTGCCATACTGCTGGCTATTCCTCCACTCACCTGAGTATTTATCACTATTAGGATAAGTCATGGTACCTTTACCATGAGGACTTTTAACCTGGATTTCACCTTCATATTTTCTACCATCAGCATAGGTATAAACACCTTCGGCAACGCCCCTAGAGGAAGTAATATTTTCCATAATAGCCATATCAAACGCACCTGAGTACTTGTCGCCATTACTCCAAGTACCTGTGCCTGTGCCATTTTTCAAATGAGTCTTCCACTCACCTTCGTATTTAGCCCCACTAGCATAAGTCATAGTGCCTTGGCCATTTCTAAGATTATCCTTCCATTCACCTACGTATTTATCACCATTAGCCCAAGTGTAAGTGCCATTGCCATTAAGAGTATTGTCCTTCCATTCACCTACGTATTTATCGCCATCAATATAAGTCATAGTGCCTTTACCATGAGGAAGCCCATCTTTTAGCTCACCTTTGTATTTACCGTTAGAAAAATACTCAACATTTATAAGATAATACATGAGGTCACCTTTACTTATGGTTCTACCCGGGTCATGCATAAGAATACACCCCTGAAGTAGAGCCAGTAGAGATATTATTAGAAGTGTTGTTAGGAGTTTTAGTTTCATAATTTATTGCGTGATTAGTCGTTCCTAATCTTCACTTCGCCAGTGCTAGGTTTATTAATAATATATTTGTCCCTTTCTAGCTATTGCTCTACAAAAATGTGAACGTCACGCGCATATGAACAACCAACACCACCCTTTTGAATCCCAAAACCACCTCCAGACTTTGCACCCATATTTATTGGATATTTTGTTGACTGAATACCCACTCTATCTCCGTCTGAATCGTACATAGTTATTTCTATATCCTTAACTTTCAATGATTGATTGTTCCTATTCACCCACCTACCAGAATAAGTGTTAGTAAAAGAAGAACAATAAAGGTCTTTTATTACTAACCCTGGTATGTTTGTATTAAAAGTCTTAGCATTAGCATTAGCCACAAAGAATAATGTGCTGGCGATAAGTAGTAATGGTGTTATTAGTTTTAGTTTCATTGTTTTTTTCTCTTCTTTCTAGTTGTTATCACTTCCCGCATCCATAGTCAGGAGTGGGGTCTGCGCCCCTATAAGATTGGTAAAATTTGCTGTTTACCATTCTCTGTTTTATTTCCATCATAAATGTTAAATCATGCGAACCTGCATGAACAATATGCCTAGTATGCAGATATTCCCAATTATCTTCATCAAATACGTTAAGAGTTTCTTTATTACGAAAATTAAATGGCATTATTTCTGACCCGAGCATATTTGTGTCTTCGTGCTTTACCGTTTGGAGATAAGTATTCGTGTTAGATTCAGGATACTGCAACAGGATTTTATTCGTATTTACATTAACTTTTATATTCATGTATCCTGATTTCTTGCAATTATTACATGACCTTGCATCAGCCTCTGTTGGACAATCATATACCGTTATTTTCTTTGCAAAGACTTGCGAGGTAATCAAGAGTAAACAGATTGTGAGTAGTGTTTTCATGTTAACAACCAGAAGGGTATAGCCATAACAGCAAAAGCAACAACTAAAAGACCAATGATAGCAAGCCAGCCTGGGAGATGTGTAATGCTGTTAAGCTCGCGTATCTCGTACTCTTGCTTCTGTATATGGTCAACTAGTTCTGCTTTAGTCATTCTCATAAATCTTTTTTCTTCTTCATTGTCCATTTACTTGGTCTCTTTTCCTTTTTTTACACAATAACTATTAAAGGAAGATTATTCAAATTCAGCTATTTTGTATGGGAGCGAATATGAGGGGAGTTTCTTGGAATGTGCTAAAGACTTATGGGTTAAAAAAACTCATCAAATTTTTCTTCTGGCTGCCACCTGTGCAAGATAACTTTTAATGCATCCTGATAAAAATTCCTTAAAAAACTCTCGCGAGATTTAACTGTCTCTCCTGTTTGCTGCATAAGAGTTTCACGTAAAGGATGATGGCTTGCTATAAGGGACTCATTTCTTCGGTGTAGTCTTCTCAGGAGTCTTTCTGTGGGGAGCTGAGCAAACTTCCCACCCGAGCCCCTATTACAATTTTGGCAAGATAAAACAAGATTCCATATCCCATCAATATTATTGAATTTATGGCTTTTAAGCGTGTGAGGAAAGAAATGGTCAACTTCAGGAGCTAAGTTATCACTTCCACTTATTTGAATTACAGAAAAACAGTAGAAACAACTTCCTTTTTGATAGCCGTTTAATGCACCACGACTTCCAGTCACTGGTTTTCTTTTTCTTGAGCGGTCAACAGCAAATAGCTCTTCTGTGGCAACATCATAATTAATAGCCACTACACTTCTTGGAACACTTAACTCCCAAGCTGTTTCAACAAGACGCCATCTGGCATCTACTTCTAAGGATAAGTTTGGTAGCTGTTCACTATCAAAAAGTAAACTGAGTTCATCCGTTATTCTTATTCCATTATTATCCTTACGTTCATCCGTATAAAATCGCTTAACTTCTCTGTCATCTATAATATGAAAAGCATCTATGACATTCTTAAAGCCATACCTGATAGTTAATTCTGTTAATTGATTTTGTGTGATTTTCTCACTATTGAAATCTCTGCATGCATCCAAGAATTTACTACTTCTTGATGTGCCTTGCTTGTCTGATAATTGAATATGCTCAGTTATATATTTTGCAAAGGTTGGTGCAAGCTCACCAATTTTTATTAGTTCTCCAGCAGCAGGTCTAAGTTCTAATAATGTTTGAGCAAGAGCGAATTTATAGCTAGCAACATTACGACCTCTTAAAATAATTCCCCTCCAGTAATCTAAAACTGATGGTTCTTTAAAGGAAAATTTATCGGTCATTATTTAATAAAACCCTTTGTCTGGTATTAAATGTCTAACCCCACCTTTTGGGTCTGGAACATCTCCTTTACGCCTAGGTATTAGATGAATATGGCAGTGAAAGACAGTTTGTCCAGCAACTTCTCCAGAGTTCATGCCAATATTGAATCCTTCAACAGTTTGGTCAATTGTTAGAATATTTTTTCTTTCTGAATGAAGTAGCTCATTACATGCCAGTAACTCATCTTTGGTTAAAGCAAAGTATTCTTCAGCATGTCGTTTAGGTATTACTAGAGTGTGGTGTTCGGTGACAGGGAAGCCATCGCGTATTGCATAAGCAAGTGCATTTTCTGCCACAACTCTTTCTTTTGGTATATTGCAAAACAAGCAATTCTTTATGGAGTCTGACATAGAGCGTCTCTTTCCTTTTTTTTACAGATTACTCTAATCATAGGATTTTTCAAATTCAGCTATTTTGTATTTGTAAGGGTACTATATATATAGACAAACGATTTAGACCCCCCCGTGGGGTAAATTTAGTCTACATTTTAGTCTACATTTAGAAGTTTTTACATTGTCTGTGTCTGAAACGCAACGGTTACAAGGGGTGTAGAGGGGTATAAAAATGAGATGGTGCCCAGAGGTGGAATCGAACCACCGACACGAGGATTTTCAATCCTCTGCTCTACCAACTGAGCTATCTGGGCAAAAATCTATTGAGCGTACGCTCAAAACTGGCGGGTATTAAACCTCCTCAACTTTATATCGTCAACACTATAATAGTGAAAATCATATTTTAGGTGGTATATAGCCTTCGACCTGATCTATTTCGTCGCCTGCAAAGAATTTTTCTCTCTGTTCATTAATATAAGTGCGTGCTGAAATATCCATCATATTTAAATGTTTTTCATTGATTATTCGAGTTTGATGCTCAAGCCAATCATTCCATGCTTTCTTAGATATGTTATCAAAAATTTCTAACCCTTTTGGACCTGGAAAAGGAGGACCATCTAATCCTTCTAACTCTTTTCCCAACTTTTTACAGACCACCATGCGCGCCATATGCTAGTACCTTTTTTTTATTTTTAACAATAGATCAGTTACCGGTTTTGGCATTCCAATCTCATACGGTTTATCGAGATCGTACCAAAGAATATCCTTTCTATTTAACTTTATATTCTGTGTCAGTGATTCTATCATGACTGGTGAATAATCTAAGTGATAATGGCTAAAAGAATGACGACTAGAGGGAAGTATTGACCATGTTTTTGCAGATTGGCCAAACTCATCACAAGAGCTAGAAATTTCTGTTATATTATTACACTCTGGAAACGCCCATAGACCACCCCAAAGTTGATTAATTGCTCGCTTTTGCATCAATAACTTACCGTCCAGATTAATCATAATTAAAAAATAAACTGATTTAGAAGGTATCTTTTTAGTAGGTTTTTTTTTCGGATAATTTTCAGGATTTCCTGCAATAAAGCTTTTACAGTCATAACTAACAGGACATTTATGACATTTTGGTTTTGATCGAGTACATAGAGTAGCACCTAAATCCATGATGGCTTGTGTGTAATCTGCAACTCTCACAGTCGGAGTGTAATTTCCAGCTGCTGCCCATAACAACTTCAATGTTTTGCTATGTCCAGTCCAGCCGTCGATTGCTTCGTGTCTTGCAAGAACTCTTTTAACATTGCCATCTAGTATAGATACCTTTTTCTTATAGGCAATTGCGCATATTGCTCCTGCTGTAGAGCGCCCTATTCCTGGCAAACTCTCTAGGGTTTCCTGCGTGTTCGGAAATATACCTTGAAGGTTAGATGAAATAATTTTTGCTGTTTTATGTAAATTTCTAGCGCGCGCATAATAGCCAAGTCCGCTCCAATGATGAAAAACCAAATCTTCGCTAGCTTTCGCTAAAGCTTCTAGATCTGGGAAGGTTTTCATAAAACGATCATAGTAAGGGATAACAGTACTTACTTGTGTTTGCTGCAACATTATTTCAGAAACCCATACAGAATAGGCTGAGGGATTTTTTTGCCATGGCAAATCTTTTCGACCAAAAAAATCAAACCACTGCAATAATTTAATCGAAAAAATATCTGATTTGGGGATAGGTGTTTTTTTAGTATCCGGACTGATCACTATCTAAATATGCCTTTCAGTAAGGTATCTATGACCTGTTCTTTTATGTCATCAGGTTTTATCTCAATATCTTCGCCAGGCTGATTAATTTTGGGTTTGGATAGCTTAGAATTTAGCAAACTATCAAATAACTTATCTTTTATTTTTTTCTTAAGTATCTGATTGATAAATTCTTGATCTGGCAAACAAAGAGCGCTTCCATTGACTTCAAAAGTTCCTTTACAGCGTAGAGGCATATCTTTATTTATTATACTTTTACTTTTTATTGGGCAACCATTTTCAGAGGTTTTATCTCCCCCTAAGTTAGCTTTTAAAAGCAAATTGTAGGACTGGTCATTTAAATTTATCTTACCGTCACCTTTAACGGATAAATTACCTATTCCACTGCTAAAATTCGGTATAGTGATAATTTGCTTATGAAATAAAAATTCCGACTCTAAATTTTTTACTTTAGTATAATTAGGCCATGCATATTCCGAAAAAGAACGTTTTTCGATTATAGCTGCCATATCACAATAGCTCTTTTCAAAATTAAATTTATTTAACCTTAATTTTTTTGCCTCTATGCTACCAGCACCATTAATATTTTCTAAAAATTCATCCTGAGTAATGCCTCGACTAACACCGTTAAAATCTGCCGAAAGTAGTCCATCAATATCCGAAAAATCACTCAGGGAGGCTATTATCTGTTTTATATCTAAATTTCTGAAATTATTAGTAAATTTTGCACTATTACTATCACCTGTATTAATACGTGAAGTAAATTTAAAGGTTCCATCAAAAATTTCACCAGATAAATCTGCTATCTGGATAATCTCCTTATTTGAAAATAAATTGAAATGGATATTTTTAGCTAGTATTTGATCAAAAGAAAAGCTATCTAGATTAATTTCTATGTGGCCTTTGCCCCCCTGAAGATAAGAAAAAGGTGCAAATATCGGTGCTAAAAAAACAGCCTGATGTTGATTTTTCTTATCATTTTTTGTATTTTTAATTTGCGCTTTACTGTTCTTTGATTCACCCGCTGGAAAAATAAGATCGGAGCCAGCAAGTTTTATATTTAACTCACGTCGACCTTCAAGTTTTAGTGAAGCATCTCCAGTTAAAGTAAAGTCATTAAATGTACTCGCTATATTACTTATAGTTATCGATGTTTCAGATACAGAGAAACTCATTTGTATAGCTAATCTTTTTAATTCTTTTGGAATACCCTCAAAAGGCAACTCATCTAAGTTATTATTTATAATTGATATGCTACCTTCCCCTGTGGGGGCATCTAGCAAACTATGTGCTATTAGTTTTCCTTCTAATTGAGTCAAACCAATATCACTCCTGAAAGTTTTAAGTTCTACATGATGCTTATCAATATTATATTCAGCTTCAAGATTCACCTCAGCAGGTAAAGAAGGGGCACCATCAATCTTAAGCACCCCTGAAAAATCTATTACTGCAGAGAAGATATTGTCATCTAAATTAATATCCTTCCCAGTAAGATAAATTTCATCAAATTCTATTAATTTTTGGTTTGCATCCACCATAGTCAGCTTAGAGTTTTTAATATTCAAGCTTGCTATATCTAGCTCAAAAGGAAGACTTGATGGATCAGGATTATTTGATTTCACTTTATTTTCTGTGTCGGCAGCACCGGAGCTGCTATCTTGCTCTTCAGTTTCTGTGACACTTATATTTGCATTTATAACTGTTATAGCTTTTAGGCGAAGTGTTTTTCCCAATATTGCTAACCAATCAACACTAAAACTGGCTTCTTCAAATGTAATACTTGGGATATCTTTTCCTGATATCGATACATCCCCCGTTGTGACTGCTAAGCTTGGAAAAAATGACCAGCCAAGATCTCCATCTATCACTAAATTAATTTGTTTGTTTTCAGCAAGCTTAGAAATTTTTGGCTTATAATCATTAAGGTCCACTCCATAAATAAAAAATGTGCCGGCTATAACAGCTCCTAGAATGGATATACCTATGAGCCAAATAAAAGATCTCAGTAATTTCAATGTATATACCCCTTATATATATTGTTATCTTTTAATTAACCTAGAAAGAAGACAATCTTACAAAGATCAATATAATCTGATTTTTGGTTTCAATGAATGATTTTATTCAATTTTTTATAAATAATTAGTACTTTTATCCAGAAAAATAGAAATTTTCTTACTTAAACCTGGAATAAATACCTCGTTGTTCTGGAAGGGCTCAGCCGCTGGTACTATAATATTACTGACTTAATGATCTGTATATGTGATCATAATCTTTTAGGATATTATTCGTACTAGTAAGCTAAATTTTTAAGGCTGTTTGATACCATGTAAGACTCAGCATTTGGAGAAAAACCTATGACAGAACGGACAGCCAAAGTAAGTCGTGACACTCTTGAAACTCAAATTACTGTTGAAGTTAATCTTGATGGAGCAGGTAAGGCTGATTTTGAAACAGGAGTTCCCTTCTTAGACCACATGCTAGACCAAATTTCACGACATGGTTTAATTGACATTACTGTTAAGGCAAATGGTGATACTGAAATTGATGATCATCATACCGTTGAGGATGTGGGGATCACTATTGGTCAAGCATTTAAGAATGCGTTGGGAGATAAAAAAGGTATTCGTCGTTATGGGCATGCTTATGTTCCATTAGATGAAGCTTTATCAAGAGTTGTAGTGGACTTCTCAGGAAGACCGGGTCTGGAAATGTTTGTAGATTTTTGTCGTCCCAAGGTGGGGGATTTTGATGTAGATTTAACTTATGAATTTTTTCAGGGTTTTGTTAACCATGCTGGTATCTCATTACATATCGATAATATTCGCGGAAGCAACACCCATCATCAAATTGAAACTATATTTAAAGCCTTTGGACGAGCGCTACGAATGGCTATAGAGCTTGACCCTAGGATGCAAGGTGTAATGCCGTCAACAAAAGGAACTTTGTAGAATCACAAAAAAATAATTAGTTACATAAATACACCGCAACCTAATCTTTTGATGATAATTACCTTCTTATGATTAAATTAAATATATCCATTGCGGTGCTTGATTGCAGGAAGGTCAGCCTTTTATATCTACTCTATAGTTTTTTTTATGTAAGGGCTTGAAAAGAAAACAGCGCGTAAAAATGGCATAGAATCTAAATCTTGGTTTGGCTGGTAAAAGAATAGGGATTAAGAAATGAAAACTCTAATCACCACATGCATACTCATACTTATATTAGCTTTCTCATCACCTTCTTTTAGTGAGTGGACTAAAGTGGCTAAAATTGCTGATGGAACTATCTACTATGTGGATTTTGAAAGTATTAAAAAACAGGGTGGACATTCTTATTTTTGGACTTTGTCTGATAGCCCAGAAGCATGCATGCATGGTCATTTATCTGGAAAAACTCATAAAAAAGTTGATTGTATGTTAATGCGTTATCAGGATTTGAGTTTTATTAACTATAAACAACCTATGGGTCTTGGATCTGAGGATAGAGAGAATAATTACAGCCCTAAAAATCAAGAGTGGGAATATCCTGAATCTAGCTCATCAGCAGAAGCAATTCTAAAAGCAGTCTGTAATGAAATGTAATGAGGCTAGTTGACTGATAGAACAATAATTAAAAAGGATTATAAGTCCAACTCATTGACCACCACAGCGGAATTGATACAGTAAAAACAAACAACCAAAGCACTATCTTTTTCTTCATACTCATATCAACCTCCTCCTGTACTCCACTTTGAGCTTTAAGCTTCTATCATACTTAACAGGGCATTTAGCTAGCCTCCTAATAACTTTGATGGGATAATCGTTATAATAGCGGTAATTTTTTTGATTGAAGCATATGGTGATAATTTCATAATTCTGTAGCTAAAACACCATTATACACGCTGAAATAAATACTGCGAAACTAGGAAAAACGTGGCTTATGAGTCAATCTGAACAACTAATTGCGGTACTTGATTACGGAATGGGCAATTTACATTCTGTATCTAAAGCTTTAGAGAAAGTTGCCCCAAAAGCTAAAGTAATAGTCACGCAAAACCCAAAAGAAATAATTGATGCAGATAGATTAGTTTTTCCGGGAGTTGGTGCCATAAAAGACTGTATGTCTAACATTAAAAGTCTTGGATTTGATAAATTAATAATTGAATCTATTGCTGAAAAACCAGTTCTTGGTATTTGTTTGGGAATGCAAGCGCTACTTCAAAACAGCGAAGAAAACGATGGGATCGATTGTCTGGGTATTTTTCAAGGTAATGCTAAATTTTTTGGCTATAAGATAAAAAATGAAAATCATGAAAGGCTGAAAGTTCCACATATGGGATGGAATCAAGTTCATCAAGCAACTGATCACCCAATGTGGCATAAAATAGAGCAGAATGAATATTTTTATTTTGTGCATAGTTATTTTGCCGCTAACTCTTCATTGGAAACTATAACCGGAAGTACTAACTACTCAATTAACTTTGCTTCAGCATTAGCAGCAAAGAATTTATTTGCGGTACAATTTCATCCTGAAAAAAGTCATTCAGCTGGGCTACAATTACTTGAAAATTTTATAAGATGGGATGGATCTTAATCGCAATAAACTGACTAATAGGAATATTTTTTGTTAATTATACCCGCAATTGATCTAAAAGATGGAAAATGTGTTCGCCTCAGACAAGGTCGTATGGAGGATTCGACTATTTTTAGTGGCAGTCCACTTGATATGGCTCGTCGCTGGATTGAGGCAGGTGCAAGACGACTGCATCTAGTTGATCTAAACGGAGCCTTTGCAGGGAATCCAATCAACAGTGAGGCAGTTAAAGAAATTGCGAGAAATTATCCTCAAATACCCATTCAAATTGGTGGTGGAATCCGGAATGGTAGTACCATTGAAGCCTACCTTAATGCTGGTGTCGAGTACGTTATAATTGGCACTAAAGCTGTAAAAGAACCAAGTTTTGTCACAGAGATGTGTAGAGAATTCCCTGGCCATATCATTGTTGGTATTGATGCAAAAAAAGGTCTAGTTGCAACTGATGGCTGGGCTGAAGTATCTAAAATAAAAGCTACCGACTTAGCAAAAAAATTTGAACACGATGGTGTGAATGCTATTATTTATACAGATATAGATCGTGATGGGATGATGCAGGGTGTCAATGTTGAATCTACTGTCACAATGGCAAAAGCCACTTCTATTCCAGTTATTGCATCGGGAGGCATTACTAATATGGATGATATTCTAGCGCTTAATAACACTGCACAGCCCAACATATTTGGCGCTATAACTGGAAGAGCGATTTATGAAGGAACTCTAAATATCACTGATGCTCAAAAAATTTGCGATGAACAATCAATTCACTAATTAATATATAAAGTTGTGATGTCAGCCATGATCACTCTTTAGCTCTGATACGATATCTTTGATTGCCTCAGTTACCCCGTGTGGCTTAGGTTTACCATTGACATCAACATGCACGAAAACCAAATCGGAAACTTGAGTAATAATATTTGTTGTTTTTTTGTTTCTAACTACACAAGAGAGCGTCAGCGAGGTAGTACCAAGGCTTATCAATTCTGTGCCTATTTCTATTATATCTCCAATTCTTGCTGTAGAAATAAACTCAACCTTAGAAATCATTTTTGTAACTAATTTTTCAGATCCGATTTGACAAGTTGCAAATATAAATGCCTCTTCATCTATCCATGATAAAACTCGACCACCAAAAAGAGTGCCATTTGAATTTAAATCTTTAGCGCTAATCATTTTTCTAGTTCGAAAAAGCATAGTTATCCCAAATAATAAATTATACCGTTATTATAAAGACTTAATTATGAAATTTTAATAAATATTAACTAGATATTTTTTATACAATAGTATTTTTTTATTGGTAGTGAAGTCGTATTAACACGAAAAAAAATTAAATAATTTCAGTCGTTCACTTAAATGTAAGATAACATAGGGGCTTGAAACTTTTTTAAAGATATAAATTTCTACAAAAGAATGGATAGTGTTTGTAATGATTAATGAAGAAAAATTAATGGCCTACTTTAAAAAAACCATTTTGAAGAAATCTAATCGATTACCGCTGATCGTAAGCTTGGTAGTATTAGTGTGGATGCTCAGTGGGATATTTTTCAGTGGAAAAAGCGCTGATTTATCGAATAAAAATCTATTAAAACAAAAGATGACCGTTGAGGTTTCAGATATAAAATCAGAAGAAGCTAAAGATACAATTATCATACAAGGTGAAGTTGAGCCATTCAGAAAAATAGAAATTAAATCTCATACAGCCGCACATGTACTAGAGATCATTGAGAATGAGGGTGCTTACATATCGGATGGAGATCTTATATTCAGACTTGCCAATGTTGATCGTTCAGCACAATTTTTTATCGCTAAAGCAAAAATTTCTAAAAATTTAGATAAGATAACCCAACTGAAGAACTTAGCGCCAAGTGACCAATCCAAACCAATCAGATTAATAGAGGCTCAGAAAGAATTATCTATCTTGAGATCCAATATCAAGAAGATATCTATAGAGCGTGGAAATATATTAATAAAGGCGCCATTTAGCGGAATACTAGAAGAACAGATTGTAGAGGTAGGCAGTTATGTCGAAAAGGGAGAGCCTCTAGCTACTCTTTTAGACGAATCAAGCCTAAAAGCTACAGGCTATGTCTCCCAGCAAAATATTGAAAGACTTCAGCTTGGTCAAAAGGTAAACATTTTTTTGCTGAATGGCAAGAGATCAGATGCAACTCTGACATATATTGCCAATTCAGGAGATTCAAAAACCCACAGTTTCAGAATTGAGGCTCAACTAAATAATCCTCACGAAGGAATAAAATCCGGTGCAAGCGCTAAGATTGAAATAATCACAGGGTCTGTAACTGCCCACTTTGTTTCTCCAGCAACTCTTTCACTAGATATGGAAGGTAACATAGGAATCAAATCTGTCACTAAAGAAAATATTGTTAACTTCCATAAAATTGAAATTCTACGTACTAAAAAAGAAGGGGTATGGGTAACAGGGCTACCCAATCAAATTAAAATCATCACCCAAGGCAATGGTTTTGTTGAAGAAGGGGAATCTGTAGAACAGATTCCCACATCCTGAGGCCATTTGTCTGATGACAATTATCGATTTATCTTTTTCGCGAAGTAGAACAGTACTCTTAACACTACTCTTTGTATTAATTTTTGGTGCTATTGCATATCAGGATATACCCAAAGAAGCTGAACCAGATATTGCTATTCCTTTTATCTACGTTTCTATGAGACATGAGGGCATATCCCCTGAGGATGCTGAGAGGTTGCTTGTCAAACCAATGGAGAAAGAATTACAGTCAATAGTTGGACTAAAAGAAATGCGAAGCAACTCTGGAGAGGGTTATGCTTCGGTTCAACTTGAGTTTAATGCAGGCTTTGATAGCAAAAAAGCAAAATCAGATGTACGGGAAAAAGTAGATACAGCTAAAACTAGGCTTCCAGATGACACAGATGAGCCAAAAGTAATCGAAATAAACGTAGCCTTATTTCCAGTGTTAACCGTATCCCTCTCCGGTGCAATTCCTGAGAGAACGCTAGTTAAGATTGCGAGGTCTATGCAAGACCAAATTGAATCATTACCTGGGGTTCTGGAAGCGAACATAGGTGGAGATAGAGAGTCAATTCTTGAGATATTAGTTGATCCAGCAGTAATGGAAACTTATGAGGTTAAATATGATGAGCTTTTTTCCTTTATACGGAACAACAATCTATTAGTTGCAGCAGGTGCTATAGATTCTGGAGCTGGTCGACTTGTACTTAAAGTACCGGGTGTGATCGAAAATCTAGATGATGCTTTGAATTTACCAGTAAAGGTTGTGGGGGATCGTGTTGTTACATTCGGCGATGTTGCGACAGTCAAAAAAAGTTATAAAGATCCGACCGGATTTGCACGTGTCGAAGGAAAGCTCGCAGTAACACTTGAAATCAAAAAGAGAGTTGGCGCTAATATAATCGAGACCGTAAATAATGTTAAGGGACTCATAGAAAACGAGCGTCGCTTGCTACCAGCCTCTTTAGAAATTCGCTACATGCAAGATAAGTCAAATAAAATTAGAAATATGCTGAATGATCTCCAAAATAATATTCTTTCAGCAATTATTCTTGTTGTTATTGTGATGATAGCAGCCTTAGGCTTCAGATCAGCCCTTCTTGTTGGTTTGGCAATACCGAGTTCATTTCTTGCTGCAATACTTGTATTAAACTCTCTCGGCTATACGTTAAATATTGTTGTTCTTTTTAGTCTAATTCTTGTTGTAGGTATGTTGGTTGATGGGGCTATTATCGTAATTGAGCTAGCTGATAGACGAATGAGTGAAGGAATGATGCCTTATGAAGCATACTTATCGGCCGCTAAACGCATGGCATGGCCAATAACAACCTCGACAATAACAACACTCGCTGTATTTATGCCTCTCCTTGTTTGGCCGGGTATGGTTGGTGAATTCATGAAATTCCTACCTATCACAGTCATAATTGCTCTATCTGCATCTTTATCTATGGCGTTAATTTTTCTGCCTGTATTAGGTAAAGTATTAAATCAAAACACAATTCCTACAATAAAAACAGTAGATGGCCCTATAACAGAAAAATATACTGAGCTCCTAAGGAAGCTTTTGATGATGCCCGGTAAGACACTCGGAATTTCTTTTTTAATCATGGTGAGTGTTTTTATTTTATATAGTTTTTTAAATAAAGGGCTTGAGTTTTTTCCTGATATTGAACCTGAATTTGGATTAATACAAATTCATGCGCGGGGAGATCTGTCAATATATGAAAAAGATGAGATCGTAAAAAAAGTTGAGAGCCGAATAGGTAGCATGGACGAACTTCGGTCAATATATGCAAGATCATTCAATAAGGTAACCCGAAATAATAATGCTGCAGATTTAATTGGCTCAATCAAGTTAGAGTTTGTTGATTGGGATAAAAGGCGACCGGCTACGGAAATATTCAGTGAAATGCAACGTTTAACTTCAGATATTCCAGGGATTAAAGTTGAATTTATAAAATCAAAAGATGGGCCAGCTTCAGGCAAACCTATTCAGCTTGAGTTTAGTTCTTATGACTTTTCTTTAGTTCCTCCAGCTATAAAAAAAGTTCGAGAAATAATGAATAATCAAGGCGGCTATATAGGCATCGAGGATGATCTGCCCCTACCTGGTATTGAGTGGCAAATAGCTGTTGATAGAGCTCTAGCTGCTCGTTACGGAGCCGACATAGCTTTACTAGGACAATCAGTAAAGCTGATTGCTTCAGGCATAAAAGTAACTGATTATCGACCAGACGACAATGATGATGAAGTTGACGTTGTGGTTAGATATCCTATTGATGATCGTCATTTAGATCAATTGAATGAATTGCGTATCTCGACTAATGTAGGAATGATACCAGTTAAAAACTTCATAACTGTTGAGCCTGCTCCTAAAAGTGGCTCCATAGCAAGAGTGGATTCACGAAGAACAACTACTTTAAGGGCAGATGTTGCTGAAGGAGTGCTACCGGATACTCAACTAAAGGAGCTAATAAGATTACTCAAGCCATTGGCCTCTGGCTCACAGGTATATATAAAATTTAAAGGAGAAGATAAAGAAAAGCGTGAAGCTATGCAATTCCTCATTGGTGCTTTTTTAACTGCATTATTATTGATGACCTTAATTTTAGTTACGCAATTTAATAATATTTATCAGTCATTAATAGTTTTATCTGCAATAGTGTTTTCTACTACGGGGGTACTTTTAGGTCTCCTAATCACATCTCAACCATTTGGGATAGTTATGGTAGGCCTTGGGATCATTGCGTTAGGCGGAATAGTTGTGAACAATAATATAGTGCTAATAGACACTTACAATCGAATGAAAAAAAATGGTCTTAACCCTTATGATGCCGCACTTGAAACCGGGAGGAGAAGACTTCGACCAGTTTTTCTAACTGCTTTTACGACCGTTCTAGGATTGATGCCAATGGTCCTAGCAATGAATATAGATCTCGTTAATCGAAATATAAGTTTTGGGGCTCCATCCACACAATGGTGGACACAGCTTGCTAGTGCAATTGCTGGAGGTTTGACATTTGCCACTGTATTAACTCTTATTTTGACCCCATGCTTGCTTTTACTTGGTGAGGAAATTTGGGGAAAGTTATCTCTAACTAAAGAGTACGCTTACAGAATTCTTCTATTTTTCAAGAAGTATTACAAAAAATAAAATCAAACAACATAAGAATTTATCAATAGAGATTAAAATTAATATTTTTAATCAGGTGACTTAATTAGTGAATTTTCAATCGCTTGCAATACACAAACAGCTACTAAAAGCTCTCGAAAAGATTTCGTTGGTTGAAGCAACAGATGTCCAAAAAAAGATAATCCCGCTAATACAAGAAGGTAAAGATATTATGGTATCGGCGCAAACAGGTAGCGGGAAAACTGCAACTTTTTTGCTACCTACATTACATTTTATGCTAGAAAATGATGCTCCTCGATCTAGTACCCGTTCTTTGATTCTTTTACCAACTCGTGAGCTAGCAATCCAGACACAAGCCTTCTTAAAACAGCTGGCATCTTTTACATATATTAAATCCGGTCTAATTATTGGCGGCGAAGCATTCAAACATCAAGTCGCAACTTTAAGAAAAAATCCTGAAATAATTATAGCCACACCGGGAAGGTTAGTGGAGCATATTGAAAAAGGCACAACTGATTTTAGCGATTTAGAGGTACTAATATTAGATGAAGCAGATCGAATGCTTGATATGGGTTTTGCTGATGAAATGCAAATAATCTCCAAAAGCTGTAATCAAAATAAGCAAAATTTATTATTTTCTGCCACGCTGAATCACAAAGGTTTTAAGCAAATCAAGACAATGTTTAAAGACCCTGAATTAATAGAGATAAATTCAGCGAGGCAGTGTCCTCCACAAATTTCACAACAGATAGTTTTATGTGATAACAAAAAACATAAAGAAGAATTAATAGTAGCTCTTATTAATGAAGAAAAAGCAAAAAAAATATTTATTTTTTGTAAAACACGAATTCAATGCGAACAACTTAGTAACTTTTTAAGATATAAAAAATACCGTTCCGCATTTATACATGGAGAAATCTCTCAAAATGACCGCAAGGCTGTTATAGCAAAATTCCATAGTGGTAGCATAGAGATTCTTGTAGCTACTGACTTGGCAGCTCGTGGTTTAGATATCAATGATGTTGAAATAGTACTGAATTTCAATATTGCTTCATCAGGAGATGAGTATATTCATCGTGCTGGAAGAACCGGAAGAGCTGGAAAAAAAGGTACAGCAATCTCCTTAATTGAAGCTAATGATTGGAATCAAATGTCTAGTATTGAGCGATATCTTAAAATTCGATTTCAAAAAAGGGTGCTTAAGGGGTTAAAGGCAGACTATTGTGGTCCAAAAAAGATTAAAAATTCAGGCAAAGCAGCTGGAACCAAAAAAAATAAAGCCACAAAGAAAAAAACTTACAAAAAAAGAAGTAACCATCTAATTTATATTTGAGTCAAATAGTAACGTTTATGAAATAATCTTTATAGTTCTCTGGAATCATAGGCCCAGTGCAATAGAGCCTGTCTTTGTTTTTTTCTGCAACTGAAATCATAGGGCTCACAATACTTTTTTATAGCTCCTGCATGCCTACTAAAAGATCTCCATCGTTTAATCTGTCTTAAGTCCTCATCCTCCATTCTTCTGCCTAAATAATATCGACAATACCATTGAAACCAACCACGAGGATCTTTGGGGTGAATCCAACCCTTCTTATTCCACTCACTTAATGGCTGGGATGCATCAACAGAGAAATAATTTAATTTTATATTTTTCTTGGAGGGGCTAAGCTTAGCGTTTAAAAACCAATCTTTAGGATATTCACTTTTGCAATCATTTAAATATTTTCCACCAAAAACGCCCAACTTCAACATCTCTTTTGGGGTCAGTTGCGGTTGAAAGATAGCATTAAAATTATCGCCAGTAGGAGCAACCAAACTATATTTATAATCAGTCTGCATTTTATCGTTCACTAGAACTATCTTCATATCCAACCATTCAACCAAATTTTCGGGTCTTTTAGTTCTCTCCAATCTAAAGCAGTTATATGGTTTGATAGAATAGCTTCAATAAAGCAAGATGATATTTCGCCTTTCTCATTATGATCAACCTGAATGACCATAAAGTGCTTTTCTTTATTGATTGGGCTAACTGACGTCCATTTACTATTAAGAAGTTTCTTAAAATTTACTTTATTTTTTAGCATATTCAGAGGTTTGCCCTAAAAAAATAGGCATGAGGAAGTGTCATGAGCGCATCAATAAAGATACTCGTAACGCTTAGTTTTTTTGATCAACCAACCCTTAATATTCCAAGTAGCTTATCAACGCTTTCTTTCGCGTCACCAAACAGCATGCGTGAGTTATCTTTGAAGAACAAAGGATTTTCAACACCAGCATAACCCGAAGCCATTCCACGTTTGAGTATAACCACTTGTCCTGATTTCCATACCTCCAATACAGGCATTCCAGCAATAGGGCTGTCTGGATCATCCATAGCAGCTGGGTTTACTGTATCGTTTGCTCCTATCACAAGCACAACATCGGTATCTGGAAAATCATCATTTAGTTCATCCATTTCTAATACGATATCGTATGGAACCTTGGCTTCTGCTAATAGAACATTCATATGTCCTGGTAATCGACCAGCTACGGGATGTATGCCAAAACGAACTGATATCCCTTTATCACGAAGTATTTTGGTGATTTCACCAACTGCATTTTGAGCTTGTGCAACTGCCATCCCATAACCAGGCACGATTATTACGGATTGGGCAGAAAGCAATTCTTCACAGACTTCTTCAGTAGAAGTTTCTAGGGCTACTAAATCACCGTCAGCTGATCCTGCACTTGAACTTCCAGACGTTTGGCCAAAACCTCCTAAAATGACACTAACGAAAGACCTATTCATTGCGCGACACATAATATAACTCAAAATTGCACCACTACTGCCCACTAAAGCGCCAGTCACTATAAGGAGGTCGTTACCTAACATAAATCCGATAGATGCAGCCGCCCAACCTGAGTAACTGTTTAGCATAGAAACTACGACTGGCATATCTGCCCCGCCAATAGCTAAGATTAAATGGATACCTAAAACGGACGCTACGATCGTCATAATTATTAGGGGCATTAGGCTATCTGTGCTTATAAACCATGAGCCTAAGGCAATAACCAACCCTAAAGCTAACAAGTTCATCGCATGTCTTCCCGGCAAAGTTAAAGCGGAACTAGACACCACGCCTTGGAGTTTACCACAAGCGATAAGTGATCCTGTGAAAGTAATAGCACCAATAAATATACCTAAGAAAATTTCTACCATCTTGATGGTATGTTCCGCCCCAACTGTTTTTATTAACGGATCAAGATGTCCTGCAAAACCCACTAAAACAGCAGCCAAACCAACAAAACTATGCAATAAAGCAACCAATTGAGGCATTTGTGTCATTTCTACCTTATTGGCAAGAAACAAGCCTATGACAGCTCCAATAACAAGTGCTAGGATAATAGTTGAAGTACTACCAATCCCCATATTTACACCAGCGATAGTCGCTCCAACAGCAATTATAATGCCCGCTATACCAAAAAGATTACCTCTTCTGGCAGATTCCTGATGACTAAGCCCTCCAAGACTTAGTATGAATAACACGCTAGCTAAAACATAAGCAACGCTCACAAAACCTGTGCTCATAATTATATCTCCTATTTGCGGAACATATTAAGCATACGATGAGTTACTTTAAACCCACCTGCTATGTTGATGGTTGCAATCAAAACTGCGGTAAATGACATAATTCCGACGGTACCATCATCAGCTGCAACTAGATGCAATATAGCTCCAATTACAATTATTCCGCTTATAGCATTAGTAACGCTCATCAGTGGAGTATGCAATGATGCCGTGACATTCCATACAACTTGATAACCAATAAAGCACGACAATACAAAAACTGTAAAATGGCTCAAAAAGCTTTCTGGTGCATACCCTCCAACACCAAAAAGTACAGCTAATGTCAAAGCCAATAAAGTTCCTTTACCAAGCCATTTATCTAGAAAAGTGGGCTCTTTTACAACAACTTCTTTTGCTTCTTCACTTAGCTTAGAAGCTGGGGGTGCTGAAACCTCTACTTTAGGTGGAGGCCATGTGATTTTTTTATCCTTAACCACTGTCACTCCACGAATAACTACATCATCCATATCTACATTAGGTTTACCATTCTTCTCTGGAGTCAGATCGGACAATAAATGCACCAGATTACTTGAATATAGATCACTAGAAACTTTCGCCATACGACTTGGTAAATCTGTATGACCTATGAGAGTAACTCCATGCTTTTCTACTATTTTTCCAGGTTCTGTTAATTCACAGTTACCGCCACGCTCTGAAGCTAAATCAACAACTACGCTTCCTGATTTCATTGATTCAACCATAGCCGCTGTTATTAGCTTAGGGGCTGGTCTTCCGGGTATAAGTGCAGTTGTTATAATTATATCCACTTCTTTAGCCTGTTCAGCAAAAAGAGCCATCTCAGCAGCAATAAATTCATCACTCATTTGTTTGGCGTAACCGCCACCGCCACCGCCCTCTTCATCTGAAAAGTCTAATTCTAAAAATTGAGCACCCATACTTTTAACTTGTTCTTTCACCTCTAATCGGGTGTCAAATGCTCGAACAATAGCACCCATACTATTAGCTGTGCCGACAGCTGCCAATCCGGCAACACCAGCACCAATGACCATAATTTTCGCAGGAGGGACTTTACCAGCTGCAGTTACTTGTCCTGTAAAAAAACGTCCGAAGCAACTGGCAGCCTCTATAACTGCTCGGTAACCTGATATATTTGCCATAGCACTCAGGGCATCCATTTTTTGTGCGCGACTGATACGGGGTAAGCTATCAATAGCAAAAACTGTAGCGCCCTTTGAGGCAAGGTCATCAAGTAATTCTGAATTTTCAGCAGGCCAAATATAGCTTACGATATAAGCACCTTTTTTCATCAACTCTGCTTCATGAATCCCAGTATCTGGGTTTATCATCGGCGCTCTAACTTTTAAAATAAAATCTGCTTGAGCCCAAAGGTCCTCTGTTTTTTTGGATATCGATGCTCCTGCATCAATGAAATCTTGGTCTTCATAATGGGCTGTTTTGCCTGCTGATGACTCAATAATCACATCATAGCCAAGCTTAATTAATTTCAGAACAGATGCAGGTGTCGCTGCTACCCTCTTTTCATCTGGAAAAATCTCTTTAGGTATACCTAATTTCATCATCAATACTTCTCCGTTAGCGACGTTTTCCTTACTGATCGCGCTATAAATGCTAAAACCAAATTATATAGATTTATGATAAATCAATTTATATAATATTATAACTTTTCAATAGCATTTCTGCTATAAAAGAAAGTTAGTTCTCAGAGGGAATACCCAAGTTATTTACTGCATCGAGAAAATTTATAGCGGGCTCAAATCCAATATTTGCCGCTTTGGTAAACCAAATCGTACCCTTATCTGGATCTTTTTTGACACCAAGTCCATTGAAATAAAGTCCCCCTAAACCATACATTGCCGCTGCATAACCCTTATTTGCAGCTTTTTCATACCACAGAATAGCTTGTTTGTAATTTTGCTCTAACAAAAGACCATTTTGATAAAAAGTTCCTAAATCAAACATTGCTCTTGTATGATCAAGGTTTGCAGCCTTTTTATAATACTCTATAGCTGTTTTACTATTTTTACTTACACCCCATCCTTCCTTAAAAAGCAAAGCTATCCCGTAAAATGCTCTTGGATCGTTATTTTTATCTGCAAGAGTGAGGAGCATTTTATATCCCTGCTCTGGGTTCCCGTTTCTAATAATGCTATAGGCCTCCTCAGTAGTAGCGCTGTATGATGATGGAACCCATAAACTAAAGAGAATCAGACATGTATAATATAATGTATTTTTCATTGATATTGCCTAGTTATTACGAGTAGAAATTTATCTTAGCTCTCTAAAATCTATTTTAAAACTATGAATGCATATCTCTGCTTACATGTATAATAAATTTTTATATATTTTACTTTAAAATTCTCAGTGAATTTATAGTGACACACTTAAAAATATTTCTAAAATATATGAGAACATCTAATGAGTTTTTCTAATTTTGATCTATCGGAACAAATACTGAAAGCTTTAAAAGAAAAAGAATATATATTTGCAACACCGATTCAGCTAAAAACAATTCCGCTAGTATTTCAAGGTAAGGATATTATAGCCACCGCTCAGACCGGTACGGGTAAAACAGCTAGCTTTTTGCTTCCATTGCTTCAACTATTACTGGAGGCAGGAAAAACAAAACCAAATCAAGGGCGATCACTAGTGCTAGCACCCACAAGAGAGCTCGCTATTCAGATTGGGGAGCATGCCCGCCAGTATAGTAAGTATACTTCGCTGCGAATAAACGTAGTTTATGGGGGTGCAAAGATTAATCCGCAAATGATGAGTCTCCGTAAGGGTTCTGATATTCTTATTGCTACCCCTGGAAGGCTTTTGGATTTGATCAGCAAAAATGCAATCAAATTTCCAGCCCTAAAAGTACTAGTTCTAGATGAAGCAGATCGTATGCTAGACCTTGGTTTTTCAGATGAAATTCAGAAAATTCTATCACTACTACCAAATATCAGACAAAATTTAATATATTCAGCTACCTTTTCGAAAGCAATTTTAAGTCTTTCTAGGAAATTGCTGAATGATCCTATCGAAGTCTCAGTTTCATCAAAAAATACTGCTGCTGATTTGGTAAAGCATTGGGTTTTTCCGGTAGATAAAAAACTTAAACCTGAGCTTCTATCAAAGTTAATTTCTGATCAAAATTTAGATCAGGTTCTTATCTTTACTAATACAAAGAAAAATACTGAGCTTATTTCATCTTTTTTAAACAAAAAAGGTCTAAATTCATCAACACTTCACAGCGATAAAAATCAAAGTACAAGAGCTAAGCGCCTTTCTGAATTTAAAAAAAGAACTATAAGAATCCTTATTTCAACTGATATTGCAGCTCGCGGCATTGATGTTAGCAAGTTGCAATGCGTTATTAACTTTGAATTACCTAAGGTTGCTGAAAACTATATCCATAGAATTGGTAGAACTGGTAGGGCAGGAATATCCGGAAAAGCTATATCACTCGTAAGTGCCGACGAATTTGAAAATTTACAAAAAATCGAAACTTTACTAAGGAAGACGATACCTAGGAAAATTTTCGAAGGTTTTGAGCCCCAACACAATCTTCCTGATTCAAAGATGAAAAGTAAGCCAAGAAAATATAGGGGGGAAACTCCCAAAACTACAAAAAAAGGTAGCAGATTAACTGGTGGCTTAAATCTTCAAACTAGAACATCCAGTTTTTCTGATCTCAAGTAGCACTTAGCTAAACAGGTGTATCTAATAGATCATGCAGATGTTGATCAACTTGCTTAATGTACAGCGGATCCATGCCAAATAGACCAAGGTGGCCCCAATCAGTAGCAATAACTCTAAGCTCACTATTTGTTACCATTTTTTGGTTATCCTCACAGTCTTTTGGAGGAAAAAACATGTCTGTATTGATAGGCATAACAAACATTTTTGCAGTTATTCTACCTAAGGCTTGCTTGAGATCTCCATCTGTATTTCTACTGACATCACCTCTTTGCCATTTCCATGCTAGAGTTAGGAGATTATTAGGGTCCATTGGTGCAAAGTAAGCCTGTGTAAAACCCTCACAAAACTCTTCTGCAGATGAAAATCCTAAATCTCTCCAAAGTTCTTTTTTAAACATTTCGGTGCTATAGCCCATAACAGACCACAAATCAGCGTGGCGCCTTAATCCATCAATTACTGCATTGGGATTCTTATAGGCACCGCAATCCCAAGCAGGATCTGACATAATTGCTTCATTTAGTGTTTTTGTGAACAAAAAATCGTGTGTCGTGTTTTTAGCTGTTCCAGCAATAGGGGCAGCCCTCTTAACCATATCAGGATATTTTACAGCCCATTCCCAGGTTTGCTGCGCTCCCATTGATCCCCCGACAACAAGAGCTAAAGAGCTCAAACCAAAATATTTTGTTACAAGGGTATGTTGAGCTCGTACATCATCTCCTATTCGAACCCTTGGGAATGATGCAACAGCAAAATTTTTAACTTTATCTGGTGATGAAGATAAACCATTACCAATTTGGTTAACAATAATGACAAAGTATTTATTTGGGTTTATAGCGCGCTCAACTCCTACATAAACTTGCTCCATAATCTTACTGGTGCCTGAGTACCATGTACTGACAAGAATAGCGTTATCTTTTTTCGAATTTAAACTGCCAAAAGTAGAATAAGCAAGTTGACAGTTTTTTATAATACCTCCTTCTTCTAGATTAAAATCACCGAGATCAAAAAGAGAATATGGACCATGATTTTCCTGAGAATAATAATCGTTTTTTGTCATAGAAGTTAGCTCGTCGCATTAATGTAACCTAACTGTATCAGCATATCGCTATTTAATAAAATAGGTTGCATATAATTACAGATATGAGGTTTTAATATTTATTAACGATCAAGCTCTTGGTTTAATTTAAAAAAAATATGTGAAACTTAGGGGCACTAAGGAGTAACTTGTAAAATACAGGTTACGAGGGACAAGAATGATTATTTCTTTACAGAGCGGCCAGCAAAACGCTTACTAAAGCGATCTATTCTTCCGCCTGAATCTGCAACTTTTTGTTTACCGGTGTAAAAAGGGTGGCAAAGAGAACATACATCGAGATGAATTGAATCAGGTTTTGTTGAACCAACTTTTATCACGTTACCACAGCGACATGTAGCTGTAATGGTGTAATATTTTGGATGAATATCTATTTTCATGTTTTCATTGCCTCAATGTCTTGCATACCACCACTTAACCATCATACTGTTAGGTGTGGCATGACTCTTCAAAACTAAGCGAGCATAGTACCAGAAAAATCCACTCATTCAAGGATTTAAAGAAAATACTCGACAATGAAAATGATGAACAATACTAACGACCAAACTATCTACCATGTTGCAATACCGTCACCATTAAGACGACTTTTTGACTATTCATCACCCGAGCAACTTCAGAACAGCTCCTGCAGTAAAATTCTTCAGCCTGGTATAAGAGTTTTTGTTCCATTTGGAAAAAGAGAGCTTGTTGGAATTATCGTAGGAAATAGCAAAAAAAGCTCTATTGCGATATCTCGCCTTAAGCCAATAAAATCGATTATCGACACTAAGCCCCTGATCCCTAAACACCTCTTTGATTTATATATCTGGGCTGCTAGATATTATCATAATCCAATTGGTGACTCTCTGTTTCAATCTATCCCAGGCCTTCTTAGAAAAGGAAAAGGATTACCTTCTTTGGAAACACAATATTGGATGTTGACAAAAAAAGGGGTGGAGTTTTCTCTTACAGATTTATCGAGATCACCGAGAAAAAAAGAATTTATCTCTTGGCTGAAGGAAAAAAAAGCTATAACTAAAGAGAAGGCAAAGCAAAAAAAAATTTCGTCCTCAACTTTAAAAAAATTAGCTGAAAAAAAACTTATATTCTTGGGGTCATTGCCAGAAAATTCCTATAATTTTAAGAATAAAAATCCTTTAGCAGAAAAACCACAAAATCTTTATCCTGAGCAGCAAAAAGCTCTAAAAAGTATCAATATAAGCGGTTTTAACGCATATTTATTGTTTGGAGAGACAGGAAGCGGGAAAACTGAAGTCTACCTGCAAGCTATCGAAAAGATAATCTGTTCCGGGAAACAAGCATTGGTTCTCATTCCTGAAATTAGCTTAACTCCTCAAACGTTAAGACGTTTTGAAAATCGCTTTAATACGCCAATAGTAGTTCTTCATTCAAAACTAACAGATAAAGAGAGGGCTTTTGCATGGAATATGGCCCGTGTGGGAAAAGCCTCTATTATTATTGGCACTAGGTCAGCAGTATTCACTCCTTTAAAATCCCCAGGACTAATAATTATTGATGAGGAGCATGATAGCTCTTATAAACAACAAGAAGGGTATCGATATTCGGCTAGAGATTTAGGCGTTATTCGTGCACAGAAAGAGTCAATACCTATTGTTTTAGGTTCCGCAACCCCGTCAATGGAGTCTTTAAATAATTGCATAGAAAATCGCTACACCAAGTTAATACTGTCTTGTCGACCTGAGAAATCTTCTCGCCCAAATTGGCTGCCAATAAACATAAGGAAATCTCAACTTATTAATGGCTTCTCCCAAGAACTTATTGAATCTATCAAAAAAGTATTGTTTGAGGGCAACCAGGTACTGATTTTTCTAAATCGACGAGGGTTTTCTCCAACACTTTCCTGCTATGATTGTGGTTGGATTTCTAATTGTCCAAACTGTGAAGCAAGACTCACAGTTCACAGAAAACCAAGCCGTTTATTATGTCATCATTGCGAATACACAATCCAAGTTCCGTCAACATGCCCCTCTTGTAATAGCTCTCATCTTGAGTTTATTGGTCAAGGTACAGAGCGTATTGAAGATACTCTTAATGTATTATTTCCAAAAACACCGATTTTGCGGGTTGATAGGGATACAACTCGAAATAAGACAGCTATGGAGGATGTATTGTCTGTTGTCCACTCTGGAGATTCCTGCATACTGATAGGTACTCAAATGTTGGCTAAAGGGCATCATTTTCCTGACGTAACATTAGTGGCAATCTTAGATGCTGATGGTGGGCTCTTTAGTCCTGATTTCAGGGCCCCAGAAAGAATGGGGCAGCTCATAACACAGGTTGCTGGTCGATCTGGTAGAGGAGAGAAACCTGGGTCTGTAATATTACAAAGTAATTATTGTGATCATCCATTTATTTCTTCGCTGATCTTTAAGGACTATCAAAATTTTATTAATGAAATATCTAAGGAGCGGAAACTTTCAAGCCTACCCCCATACAGTCATATGGCTCTTGTAAGAGCAGAGTCAGTAAACAATGAAGCTGCTATAAATTTTCTCAAATATTGTAGGAAACAGGCTGAAAATATACTTCCCTCAAATAAAACTATCACCTACTTAGGTCCTTTACCTGCACCTATGGAAAGAAGAAATGAACGTTTTAGATATATATTTAGCATATATTGTAAAGATCGAAAAAAAATCCAAAAACTTATGGAAAAGCTCTGCCAAAGAGCTGAAATTTCACCTCTGGCTAAGCGCATTAGGTGGTCTATTGATATTGATCCACAAGATATCAATTAGCAAAAAATTTAATTTATAAAAATTAATCAAGGGTAGCCTAAATCTTGTCTTAACAATACAATATATATAATTCTGGAGCCCTTAAAACATGACTAGAGATTACGCTAAAAAACCTACCAAAGTTAGGGCGCCGAAAACAATCCAAAAAAAAAATCCAACGAAGATAGATCGCCTTGGTTTTTTAATAGTAGGAATTTTTTTTGGTATATTAATTTCACCTTTATTAGAGCTATCAGAGCTTGTAAATCAAAATGAAGTAAAAAACTCTAATGAAGTTATAGCACCAGTTGCTGATAATGAAAAAATACCTGAATTTGAGTTTTATACACTATTAAAAGAAGCGGAGGTAATTGTCCCAGATAGTTCTAATTCAAAACTCGATATTGGTAAAAAAAATAGCAAAGCCCCAACAAATATATTTATGCTTCAGACAGGATCCTTTAAAACTAGTTTAGATGCAGACACTCTGAGAAAAAAATTGGAACAACTTGATTTAAATACATCGGTTGAGATAGTCACCACAAAAAAGCATGAAGTATGGAATCGGGTAATGGTAGGGCCATTTTATAACTTAGTGGAAATAGCTGAGGCTCAAAAAGTTTTAAATACTAATAAAGTTGACTCATTATTGCTGAAGAGAGAAAAATAAAAGTACGATTTTAACAAATATTAAATTAATATTTTCTATAATTATTTAGTAGTATATATGTTGCACCTGTTCCTCCATGTTGAGCCTTGGCGCTATGAAAGGCTCTTACTGTATCAATTTCTTTCAACCAGGTATTCGTCCAACTTTTTAGTAGAGCGGGTTTCTCCCTCCCCTCTCCTCGGCCATGCACGACAAGCGCGATGCCAAAATCTTCGTGTTCGCATTCTTCTATAAAATTAAGTAGCTCAATTTTAGCTTGAACAACATTCATACTATGAAGATCAATTTTCGACTGAAAAGAAAGTTTTCCCTGACGTAATTTTTTAAAAATCCTTCCATCAAGATCCTTTTTTTTAAAGCTTAATACCTCTCTAGGATCTACTTGATCGAATTCATCTTTAGGTAAAACAGTTTCAGACAATCTTATAGTCTTTTTTTGTGCGGCATCTTTTCGAGATGCTACATCGAAGATCTTAGCCTTATTTTTTGACAAATTTACCCTATTAGCATCCAAGCGCTTCACATCGGACATTTGCTTCTGAAAAGACTCAAAATCATCTTCGTGCATGAAAAAATCTCATTAATTCATTGATTATCTTGGTTAATAACTTGATTCATCTCTCTTGAAGGCTCATCTTCCTCTGGACAACCAACTATTTTAGATGGAACCCCAGCAACAGTTGTATGTGGTGGAACTGAATCAAGGACAAGGCTTCCTGCACCTACTTTTGCCCCAACTCCTATTTCTATATTACCAAGGATTTTTACACCTGCAGCGATCATCACACCAGTTCGGATTTTTGGGTGTCTATCGCCATCTCCTAACCCTGTTCCACCTAAAGTAACAGAATGCAAAAGAGAGACATTGTCATCTATGACTGTTGTTTCACCTATAACCAAACCAGTGGCATGATCTATCATGATTCCACCGCCAATTTTTGCAGCAGGATGAATGTCTACAGAAAAAATTTCTGAGGCTCTATTTTGTAAATATAACGCTAAATTTTTTCTATTTTTTTTCCATAGAAAATGAGTCACACGATACATTTGAAGTGCATGAAAACCCTTAAAATAAAGCAAAGGCAGGTGGTATTCCTTACAGGCGGGATCTCTTTCGATATATGCAACAAGATCCATTCTAATACGCTTTTTTATAATATCATCTGCAGAGAGCGTCTCACTTATTATCAACCTTAAAGCATCCACAGAAACAATATTACTTTTCAGTTGTTCTGCTAAAATCCAAGCAAGTGCATTCTCTAAAGTCTTTTGATTTAGTACTGCATTTTGCAAAAACTGGTGTAATAATTTTTCTTCTTTAATGCATGTCTTGCACTCTGAAATAATAGTAGCCCATAGCGAATCCTGAGTAGTTAATTTTGACGTTTTTTTATTTTTTTTCATATTTAATTTTTTATTTTTTATTTAGAATAAATCTAAGGAATATTTCTTCAAGATTACTAGCCACGACATCACTTAACAATAATTTATCTGAGTCAATTATCTTATCGACATAAGAGATACTTAATGCATTTTCAAATTTTTCCGCTACAGGAGTATAACTTAAATGCCAGGGCTCTATAGCAACACCGCCATTGTCTATAGAATATGGAGTATTAAAATTGAAATTTACTGAATCACTTCTCAACCACCTTGATAACTCATAAAAAGGTCCGCCTACATCATACTCTGCAGTAATAAGTTGAGGTTGATATTCCTCAGAAACAGCAGCTGCGTCCCATATATCAATATCAGTACCCCAATGATGTCTAGAGCAACCTGGCAGTGCAGACCAACGTAAAATTGCAAACACTTTTTGTGCTTTTGACAAGCCATTCAAATCCAAAGGCTTACCAAGAGAATTTAGTACTTCTCTTTTACCTGAAGCTTTTTCATTCCAAATTAGCAGTTGGCGTTCATAAGAGCGAAAACCACTAACTATCCTGAGATCGAAACCCTGTTTTTCAGCAGCAGTTTTCAACAAAGAGAAGGGTTTTATAACTTCTGTATGTATTAAGCTTCCATTACCAAGGCTAGCTAAATGCAACTGCGTTTTTCCACTCAAAATATTTTTTGTTATTTGCATTTATAAACCCAGCTATAATATTTTTGTTGAAACAAAAATTATAAACAATACCTTTTTATTAACTAATAAAACGCTATAGGTTATATTTATCAGCTAAATTAACTTGTCCAGATTTCTCCGAAACAACCGGAAGCTTCCACCATACAGAACTTACTTTAGTTACAAGGTCGTATCTAATGACGCCATCTTTATTTTTAATTGCTGATTCTAAAACCCTAAAAGCTGAAAAAATATTCATGGTAACCTTAAATTGAACCTGTGTTTTTCCAAAAGCAGGAATCGGCTTTAAGCCATGAATCACTCCGCTTATTTGCTCAATATTCTCTAGAGCTAAACGATATGAAAACCGAGATATATGCAGGTCTTCATTCGTCGGATTTTCAATTTTGAAATAAACTATGATTACTTGGTCCAGGCCCTTACGATCTATGGACTGGAGATGAGTCAATTCAATATCTGGTTTTTGGTATACATTGCTAACTAATGCACATGAAACCAGAAATACACTCGATAACAAAAGAAAAGCTACTTTTATCTTTCTCATCAAGGCTTCTTAATCAGGTAGAAATTCATATCTACTGTTCGATTATTAATAGTCATATTGTGTACAGTACCAAATACATTAATAGTTTCCAGTAAAATAACTGTATATTTACTTTTTATGTCATTATGTTTGAGGTGTAATATTTAGTGTATATGTTCTCTTTAGTATTGAATTTAAGTAATTCAGCCCCCATTAACAAATGACAGTTGAAGAAATATGATTTTTAAAAGGAGAAGCCCTTGGAACAATATCGCGGTACTACCATCCTTTCGGTGAGACGAAATGGCAAAGTAGTTATAGGCGGGGATGGTCAAGTGACCTTTGGAAATACAGTCATGAAAGGTAATGCGAGAAAAGTTAGGCGACTTTACAATGACGAAGTTATTGCTGGTTTTGCCGGTGGAACCGCTGATGCTTTCACACTTTTTGAGCGATTTGAAATTAAGCTCGAGCAACATGAGGGTAACTTAACTCGAGCAGCTGTAGAGCTTGCAAAAGACTGGAGATCCGATCGCATCTTAAGAAAATTAGAGGCCTTACTTGCTGTTGCGAATAAAGATGCATCTCTAATAATTACAGGTAACGGTGACGTAATACAACCTGAGGATGACCTAATAGCTATTGGCTCTGGTGGTCCATTCGCCCAAGCAGGCGCAAGAGGGCTAATCGACAATACAAATCTTGACGCGAAATCTATTGTAGAAAAAAGCCTTGAGATAGCTGGTGATATTTGTATCTATACAAACCATAACCGCACAATAGAAGTATTGGATTGCGACAATAAATAACTTTTTAAAAATTACTCCTTAATGAGGCTCTATCAATATGTCCAATATGACCCCTCGTGAAATTGTTCACGAATTAGATACCCATATAATAGGTCAACAAACAGCTAAGCGATCTGTTGCAATTGCTCTAAGAAATCGCTGGCGACGCATGAATCTTGACCGGGATTTAAGATCTGAAGTTACACCAAAAAATATACTCATGATAGGTCCAACTGGTGTAGGTAAAACTGAAATAGCTCGTAGATTAGCTAAATTAGCTAATGCTCCTTTTGTTAAAGTTGAAGCAACAAAGTTCACTGAAGTTGGTTACGTTGGAAAAGATGTAGAATCTATCATTCGTGATTTAGTAGAGGTTTCAATAAAAAAATTACGTAACCAAGAAATTCAAAAAGCTCAGCATAGAGCTGCCGATAATGCAGAAGAGAGGATTTTAGACGCGCTATTACCGCCCCTAAAAAATAATCCAACTGACCAACAGGAATCAACAAGCCGGCAGCTTATGCGAAAAAAACTCCGTGAAAATCTCTTAGATGATAAAGAAATTGAGGTTGATGTGAGTAATATTTCTCCTGGTATTGAAATCATGTCTCCTCCCGGTATGGAAGAAATGACAAGCCAGCTACAAAATATATTTTCATCTATGGAAAAAAATAAAAAAAATAAACTCAGAATGACTGTAGCTCAAGCTATGGTAAGGCTGACGGAAGAAGAAGCTTCTAAGCTTATAAATGAAGAAGAACTGAAGGTGCGAGCGTTAGAGTCCGCCGAGGAAAATGGGATTGTTTTTATTGACGAAATTGATAAAGTTGCAAAAAGTGGGGGAAATTCAGGTGCTGATATCTCAAGAGAGGGGGTTCAGCGTGACCTTTTGCCTTTGATTGAAGGTTGCACTGTTACAACCAAATATGGAATGATAAAAACAGATCATATTTTATTCATAGCTTCTGGTGCATTTCATTTATCAAAGCCATCTGATTTAATTCCAGAAATGCAAGGTAGGCTACCTATAAGGGTTGAGCTCAGTTCACTTACGAGCAAAGACTTTGAAAAAATTCTTACGGAGCCCCGAGCCTCTCTCACAGAACAATATCATGAATTACTTGCAACAGAGGGACTGAATGTGGTTTTTCATGCCGATGGCGTCAAACGTATTGCTGAGATAGCTTATGAGATTAATGAACGCACAGAAAATATTGGTGCACGTAGACTGCATACCATTATGGAAAAATTGCTTGAGGATATTTCTTTTAGTGCATCCGATCTTGCAGAAGAGGGAAAAAGTATTGATATCAATTTAGAATATGTAAACAAACAATTAAATCATATATCACAAGACGATGATCTATCTAGATTCATTTTGTGATTTAAAAAATTGATCAGATATAAATATTATAAAAAAATAGGAAATAAGTGATTCCAAAACAAATCAAGCTAAACAAAAAAGATGGCAATTTATGCTTAGAGTATGAAAAAATAGGCAGTTTTCTTCTGTCCGGCGAGTATCTACGTGTCCATTCACCGAGTGCAGAAGTAAAAGGTCATGGAAAGGGACAAGGGATCCTTCAGCATGGAAAAGAATTTGTTAAAATTTCTGCTATTGAATCTATTGGAAATTACGCCTTAAGATTTACCTTTAGTGATAATCACAGTAGCGGTATATTCACATGGGAATATCTATATGATCTTGCTATTAATTATAATAAATATTGGAATGACTACCTAAAAGCATTAAGTGAATCTGGCAAATATCGTGACCCAAACTTCCAGATTATTGAGCTTATTTAAAAAAACTTGAGAGCCCTCTAAATCGGTACTTAGACGGATAATTAAAATTCAATAAAAAGGTACGGTTATGGCTGGAATTCGATGGATTTTAGGATCTTTAATATTATTTCTAAACTGGGTTTTTTCTCCGAAATCTATAACAAGGAATTCTGTCTTGCAAAATGAAATAGATCAACAGTTCGCAGGTTATACATTATTTCACTACCCTGCTTGTCCTTTTTGTGTAAAAGTCCGTAGAGTAATGAAAAAATATAACTTATCTTTAAAGCTTGTAGATCCAAGGAATTGCGAAACTGGAATGCAAGATTTAATGGAAGGTGGAGGTATACTTAAGGTGCCTTGTCTAAAAATACAGAACAGTGATGAAGCTATAACTTGGATGTATGAATCATCAAGTATTATAAGTTTTCTTGAGTCTCAAATACCCGAAGCCCAAGAGGCTAATAATGCAAAATAAAACAACCAGTGGCTCTTGTCTCTGCGGCAAAGTCTCCTATGAATTTTCTGGGAATTTAGGCATTTTTCAATACTGCCACTGCAGCAGATGCAGAAAATTCACAGGTAGTGCTTTCGCCTCAAATATATTAGTTGCCATAGATCATTTCAAGTGGATAACTGGAAGAGACTTAGTTGGAAGATTTGAACCGAAAGAAACTAAACACTTTGCAACATCTTTTTGCAAAAATTGTGGCTCCTCGCTTCCATGGAAAGCTAAAACAAATAAGGCTATTGTAATTCCTGCAGGTACAACCGATTCGGATACACCAATAAGCCCTTCACAAAATATTTTCTGGGGCTCTAAGGCATCATGGTTCAAAGATTCGAGCGATCTGGTAAAACACGATAAGCTACCAACAAAATAAGAACTAATCGTTAAAGTTATAGATGTTTTTTTTATTCGCTTGAAGCTTTTTCTTGATCAGCAAAGGTTATTTCCTTAACTAATTTTTCAGTCACATCTTGCAAGAGCCTCCCAACAACCTTTTCGTACTTAACTGGATCAATACGAAGCTCGTACGATCGAAGATCTTCATTCTTTTCTGATAGTGTTGAAATCCAATTCATAGCTTTTCCACCTAGATCAACAGCTTGGGACTTAAGGTTCGTGTCACTGGGACTTGTTTTTTGTTTTAATTGTTTTTTCGAAGATGTACTAGCAGCTCTCTTGAGAATTCCAACTTTTGAGGAACTTTTAATAGATTTTCCTAACTTAACGTTCACAACAGGGCTTGAACAATATCCTTCACATTTCGAAGCCTGTAATCCAAAAAACTGCATTCGGGATCCCTTGATAACAGAAATCTTTTGCTCTACATCTATACTATATGGAGATTGATTTCTAGGGTCGAGTTTTTTGTCAATATGAGTCACATATAAAGTTATATTCATAACCGAAGCATTCATTTCATCCATAATTTTGCTTATTTGTTTACCTCTACTCTCATCCAAGTTAGATGATCTCATCCCTGTTGGGGATACAGATTTAGCTCCTGGACCAAAGACTGTCTCTTTAAGCTCTGTCAATCCAGGATCTGAAAAGCTAGAATAAGTTGGAGAGCTACTTAAAGATTCAATTGGAAGTATTTCGATACCTTGTTTTTTGATCTCTAATATAAAGTTCTCATAAGCCTCATCTGTAATCTTTTGCATCAATTCTTCAGATAACTTAAGTACCTTTGATTTTATTATCTCTTTTTCTGCTCCAACCTTAGTGTACACAGGATTGTTTTTATTATAAAAAATAACCTCAAAGTATGGGACCACAGCTCGATTTTCTAACTTAATAGTATTTTTATCACCAGATATTTCTATGCCTTTAGGAGGAGGAAGAAGCAAAGATGGCTTTTCTTTTATGAACGGAGCCAAATATTCTGACTCTTTTAAAGTTGTACATGCAGACATCATAAGAAGAAGTAGAGATATAGTAATTAAGCGCATTTTTTCATGTACCTTTAAATTTTACAAAATTAGTGATTAAATTTTATTGTAGTAACATACCATTTTAGTAAGCATTATACGATATTAAGTGCATAAAAATTAATGGTCGAATAGGGAATTTAAATTAAATTTAGTAGTGATTAACAATAATGATTAAATCATTAATCAAAACCCCGAGGACACTAGATCGCCTCAGGTGTATAATGAATTTACTTAAGAAAATATATTTTTATTATGAAAGATAACAAAACAACACATTTTGGCTTTAAAAAAGTTCCTATTGAAGAAAAGGCATCTAAAGTAGCTGATGTATTTCATTCTGTAGCTGGGAAATATGACGTAATGAATGACTTGATGTCTGGGGGCGTTCACAGATTGTGGAAACGCTATACTATCAGTTTATCAGGGGTAAGGGATGGTCAATCAGTTTTAGATGTTGCAGGTGGTACAGGTGATTTGACTGCTCAGTTTTCAAAAATAGTAGGGAATAAAGGTAAGGTTATCCTAGTAGATATCAATGAATCTATGTTAAAAATTGGGCGAGATAAGTTAATCGATATGGGCTCCTCAAATCAAGTTTTCTATGCACTAGGTGATGCTCAAAATTTGCCGTTTCCAGATAATACGTTTGATTGCATAACTATTGCTTTTGGTCTAAGAAATGTAACCGATAAAGATATGGCGCTTAAGTCCATGTATCGTATTCTTAAGCCTGGTGGCAGATTGTTAATATTAGAGTTTTCCAAACCATCTAATGCACTTCTAAAAAAAGCATATGACTTCTATTCATTCAACTTACTCCCAAAAATTGGAAAACTCGTAGCAAATGATTCTGAAAGCTACCAATATTTAGCAGAATCAATACGCATGCATCCAGATCAGCCCACTCTAAAGGATATGATGATACAAGCAAATTTCTCGAGTACAGAATACCATAATATGACTGGTGGAATTGTTTGTTTGCACAGGGGTTTTAAAACTTGATTTTAAATTTTATGAAAAAAAAAATTTCTAGGCCTACTATAAACCCTGAAATAGAAGCGCTTGAATCACTAGTAAATAAGGCTATGGATTACGATCCCTCTACTCGATCTAGCTGTAGTGATTTGCATGGAAAAGTTATCAAAATAAAATGCGTAACCCCAGAGCTATCGCTGTATATTTTATTTGAAAAGGAGTCAATTCAGCTAAAAAAACAATATGAAGATTTTGTAGATCTGACAATTAGTGGGACTGCTTTATCTTTTGGGGCTTTATCTATCAATATAGATAAACAGGTATCATTTTTCGATTCCGGTATAGATGTTTCTGGTGATCAAGAAGTATTAAGCCAGCTTCAAAAACTATTTAAAAATTTAGATATCGATTGGGAGACTGCGCTCTCTGACATAATTGGAGATATTCCTGCATATGCAATTGGGAAATCAGTCAGATCATCTCTTCAGTGGAAGAGAAATATACTTAAACGAACAACTAAAGTGGCTATTGAGTTCGGACAGGAAGAAATCCAAATAATACCAAGCCCTGTTGAAGCTGCTGATTTCGGTAATTCTGTCAAAAAAATTCAAAATGAAGTTGAGCGCCTTGCTCTTCAGGTAAATAAGCTTAAAACTAAACTTAATAATTTAATCCCAAAAAAAGTTATCACTCAGGGCGAAGAAGGGATGAATTAAAGAATAATGAAAATTAATCGTTTAACTACAATTATTGGTGTTTGTATTCGCTACCGTCTTGATACTTTCATCAATAGAGGCAAGCTCCCCTATAGATTAAGAATATTGCTGTTGTTCACAAAAATATTTCCTAAGGCTAAAAAAACTAGAGGGGAAAGACTAAGATGTGCTCTTGAGAGTCTCGGGCCTATATTCATAAAATTTGGGCAACTTCTCTCTACAAGACCAGATTTAATTCCCCCGGATATTTGTAGTGAACTGAGCAGACTTCAAGATGATGTTCCTCCCTTTGATAACGAAGTTTTCATGAATATAGTGGAGGAAGCCCTTGGTAAAAAAATTAGTGATCTTTTCTTAAGTTTTGACCGCCAGCCACTCGCCTCAGCATCAGTTGCACAAGTCCATTCTGCTATATTACCAAATGGTGAGAAGGTGGTAGTAAAAGTTATTCGACCTGGTATTGAGCGCATCATAGAACAAGATATTGAACTAATGCTTTCTATAGCTAAATGGTTAGAAAATAATACTTTAGATGGACGAAGAATGAAGCTTACAGAAATAGTAAGTGACTATAAAATAACAA
>Ga0209634_1000152_pt1 | contig 53460 bp, 74 predicted proteins | sample LinPmetageLP40_FD_184043 | JGI IMG/M metagenome (GOLD analysis project Ga0209634, IMG submission 184043) | Marine viral communities from the Pacific Ocean - LP-40 (SPAdes) (version 2) | ecosystem: Environmental > Aquatic > Marine > Oceanic | place: Pacific Ocean | collected 2010-08-26
CTAATAAAACAACAATTGCTTTTAAAGTTGCTTCATAAATAAATAAATAATTTAAATAACCTAGTGATTAATTTTGCTAGGTTATTTTTTTATCTTTTTTTTATTCAAAGTGAGAGCATTAAAAATGTTCTTACTTTTTTTTATTTTTTTTTTGCAACTACTATCCTAAGGGGGGGGGTGAGATGAGTTAGGGAGAAGGGGGAAAGACAAACTGTCAACTCAATTGACACTTTGGGTGTTCGGCTACAAAAGGTCTGAGGGGTTGACAACGGCATAGAAACATGCTCTAATATAGTCATAATTAATTGAGGAGATTTTATGAGTAGAAAACATGGAACGGGTTGGGAGAATGGAAACATTGTACCCATAGGCAAGAACTTGAAATCACATAGTGGCAAGTATTGTGTTAATGAACAAAAGCGAGATGAAGGGAATAATATTATTGTTAATACTATATATCATAATAAGTTACAGATGCAAGTGTATCTACAGGAGCAAGGTGAAAAAAGAGATAATGCATTGTGGGCAGATACTATGCGTATGTATGATGAGTTACAGCAAACTGTCAATTCAATTGACACTTTAGATGATGAGGGGGAATGAATATGATTAGAGTAATAATAGATTGTATAGTATTAGTATTACTTGTATGTATGATGTTTATAGCATTGGTGTACAAAGAACCTGTATACTTTACACTAGCAATCTTTGGGGGTTTCTACATGGGGTATGAACTACTAAAAGATTTAAGGAATACGTCACAATAGTGTGATGTGTAAGAGGGCTTGACAACGGCATAGTCTTATGCTAGTGTTTAGTCACAATCAAAAACCAACGACATTAACCAACAGGAGATTAATCAATGTCAAATTTTCAAATCAAAGCACAATCTAACTTTGTGTACCCAAATGCTATTCAAACTAAATATGTTACTTATGTTACTGTTAAAGGACAGGTAGCTAAGAATGGTGGTAAAAATGCTCTGAAGGTTTCAAGAGCAAAGACAGGTGGTGCTGTTAGTTCAATCAATGGTGAATTTTATAAAGGTGGGTGGTATATGCCTAAAGAAGATGTGCGTGAGTTAGACCTATACAAGGTTGCACATACTGTACTGTAAACTGTCAATTGAATTGACACTTTGAAGGGTGGCACAATCCTGTGTCACCTATATAAAACTAAAAGGATAAAATTATGTCAGATATAAATAATAGTAACTATACTATGCTACATGTAGAAGCACGAGTTGATGAACTTATGAGTGAAGGTAAAAATTCATCTTTAAGAGGTTGGTCTGCATCTAAAATAAGAGAAGTTATATCATTAGAATTTGATGAAGGTGCGAGTAATTATGCGTGGTCTTACATTAAAGATTTACATGGACATGGAGATAAGTAATGAATGATGATGAAGTAGAATTATTAGAAGATGAGTTTGATGAAGGAACTCAACAATCAATTGATGAATTTATTAGTAACGTGAATTTAGGAGAAGACAATGACTAACTTTAGAAAAGCAATAGTACATCATGCAGAAGATATATCTGCTTGGAGAAACCCAAACGTAGAGAGTCAGATGCATTGGGTAGCAGACTTATTTGTAAACAATAGCCTACCTACAGTTGAGCATATGCTAGAGGATATATATAAACGAACTAACAACATAGAAGACAGTTGGGTTGACAATGATGGTGTTATTTGCTATAAAACTCCTATGAATGGCAGAGGTCATAGGTCTACATCAGTAGGAGATACTATACAACTGTGGACAACTGAAGCCTATCATAGTCGTTGGAAGGTATCCTTTGATGGGTTTGAAAATCTTGACGAGGTAGAATAAAACATTAACTGTCAATTCAATTGACACTTTAACAAGGAGATATGTTATGACACATATAATATATGATGGCAATTCTTTACTAGATGGCAAACCAATCGTGGTTATTGCCATACCTAAATCTAGTAATAACAAGACAGGTAATATGGTGCAGACGTTCATCATCTGTAAAGATACAGACCCTATTACTGCAAGTAGACGAGGTGAAGATTACTCTATCTGTGGCAACTGTATACATAGAGGTATACCTAATCACAAGAAGAATAGTGGTGGTGCAGATAAACGTAGTTGTTATGTTATGTTACTAGGTGTGCTGTCTGTGTACAAGGCATACAAGAAAGGTAACTACACACTAGCACAAGGACATGATGGCTTAGCACAGTTAGGTGCAGACAGAGAGGTACGGCTAGGTACTTATGGAGATACAAGTGCTGTTCCGAGTTATGTATGGGATAGCCTACTGTCTAAGTCGAGTGGTAGGACAGGTTATACACATCAGCACAATGTAGAAGGTGCAGACGTTAGACCTGACTTGTGTATGATTAGTGCAGATACTAAGGAACAAGCAGAGTATCATTGGTCACTAGGTCATAGAACATTTAGAGTAGGTAAGTCTATACATGATATGGTCAAAGGTAAAGAGATACTATGTCCTGCATCAGAAGAAGCAGGTAGACGTACTAACTGTAAGAAGTGTCAGTTGTGTAGTGGCAACACTATTACTGCTAAGAATATATTTATACCTGCTCATGGCACAGGTAAAAACAATTATCAAACTGTCAATTGAATTGACACTTAACATGACCATATTTTTTATCGAAGGGAGAATGTAATGATTAAACCAATCAATCCCATAGCTAAGGCTATGTTAAAAGAAAGAAGAAAGAAGCAAGTTGTATCCTCTAAAAAAGTTTACAGTAGAAAGAAGGAGGGAAAATATGCAGATACATTTCGAGAAAATAAAAGTAAAGAAGAAGCCCAAGAATAAGTGGGTTAAACAACAATACGTTAAGGAACGTAAATCAAAAGAAAAATATAAAATACACACAATGAAAAAAACCTTAGGAGGGTTTAGACAATTATGAAAATTAAAAAAATAATTAAACTATTAGAGTGCATTGAAGATGGCAAACTTCCAAGAGATATGCATGAGTTAAGTACATATACACAAGGGACAGGGACTTGGATAGACATTAATGAGATGGATTTTGTTCATGTTATGAGGGCTTTTGAAAATATGCAAGACTCTCTTGCTGAAGAAGTAAAGACACCTGTATCTCAAGACAATCAGATATTTGCTCTAGAAGAAAAAGTATCTCAACTGCTAGAAGAAGCACAGAGGTTAGTCAAATCAAAGATTATGTTAAAGGAACAAATAAAAGCCTACGAAAAAGAAAGGCAAGGCTTATACAGAAGGCTTGAGGAAAAGTCTTACAACGAAGTATCTACACCACGTTATGTATTCAGCGAAGTACCTAACGATAGTGATGGTCAGAGATTTACTGATGACATGAAGACATATCTCAATAAGGCAAGATATACCTTGCGTGTTAGAGGTCAGCATATTAAAGATGAATACAAAGGTACAGGTGCTACGGCATATGGTCAGAGTATAGAACAATCAACACACCTAAGAGTATACATAGAGGAGAAGTAAATGACTTTCAGATTGCAAGGTAAAGAACTTGATTTGTTTAAAGAAAAATGTAACAAAGCTGATAAAGTATTTGACAATGGTGGTACATACATATGCCCTGTATGTGATGGTTCAGGTCAATTATGTGATGTTGATTATCAAGGTTCAGAATGTGAACTCATAGAACGAGAAATGTTAGGAGATAGATACTATGGATAACAAAATTGAAGCTATGAAAGTGGAGGGTTAAAATAATGAATGTATTAAGTTTATTTGATGGTATGTCATGTGGACAGATAGCACTTAACAGAGCAGGTGTGAAGTACAACAATTACTTTGCATCTGAGATAGACAAATATGCTATCAAGGTAGCAAAGGCTAACTACCCACACACTATACATGTAGGAGATGTTACACAGATAGGTAGACCATCTTCTGATAACATTGACCTGCTCATGGGTGGTTCACCTTGTCAGGGGTTTAGTGTAGCAGGTAAACAGCTAGACTTTAATGACCCACGTAGCAAACTATTCTTTGAGTTTGTTAGGTTAAAAGATGAGTTAAAACCTAAGTACTTTCTTATGGAGAATGTACCTATGAAACAAGATTCGCAGGACATTATTACAAAGTATCTAGGTGTCAAGCCTGTCACTATAAACAGTAGCTTGTTCTCAGCACAGAATAGAAAGAGATTGTATTGGACTAACATACCCTTTGACACAATGCCTACGGCAGATAAGTGCATAGTATTGCAGGACGTACTAGAAGAAGATGGCATTGCCAATGAACTTATGACTAACAAACTAGGTAAGTCACATTGCATTACAGCACGATACAATGGTGCAGTATGGTGGAACAGTATACAACGTAAGCAACGTACTATGGTACAAGTAGGTGAAGCTGACAACATCAAAGGCTTTGACAGTATCAAACGTATATACTCATCTAGTGGGAAGTCTCCCACACTTACCACAATGCAAGGTGGGCATAGAGAACCGAAGGTAGCAATAGGTAGGATTGTTAATCGTAGATTAGATGAGCATGGTATTCGTAAGGATACTCAACTTGACCTACCATTTACTAATCAGCTAGAGATAGGTGACTCAGGTAAATCTAATTGCCTGACTACATTTACAAAAGATAATGTACTTGTAGAGGGTATGCAATGGAGAAAGCTAACACCATTAGAATGTGAGCGATTGCAGACTGTACCTGACAACTACACTAATCACGTGTCCAATAGCCAACGATATAAAATGTTAGGCAATGGTTGGACAGTTGATGTAATAGCACACATAATGAAAGGTATAAATCAATAAAAAGGAGAACTAGAAGATGACAAATGTAATTACAAAATGGGTAGCTGAACACAATAGTAATGCTACATTAATAAATACTGTAAACATAACAGACAAGATAAGTACTGTTGATAAAGAATTGATTAGTGAAATGGTTAAAGATACACTTATAGACATGGGTATACTCATTGAAGGTGGTATGTTTGATTGGAACTTATCAGTAGATTATGATACAGAAGATTATACAGGAGAATGAATAATGATTGTTGAAGCATTAATGTGCCTAGCACTTAACGTATACCATGAAGCTAAGAATCAAAGTTTCATAGGGCAAGTAGCAGTAGCACAAGTGACTATGAATAGAGTAAAAGATGAACGATACCCTGACACAGTATGTGAAGTCGTTAAGCAAGGTCCAACCTACTCATGGAAGTCTGACTATCCTGTGCGTAACAGATGCCAATTTAGTTGGTACTGTGATGGCAAGAGTGATAAGGCTAAGGATAAAGATGCATGGGAGTATGCTTTGCTAGTGTCACATGGTGTATACTATGGTAACCTAGATGACTTTGTAGAAGGTGCTACACACTACCATGCTCATTATGTGACACCATCATGGGCAAGTAGCAAGACTTATATAACTAGAATAGAAGACCACATATTTTATAGATGGGATATTAATTATGAATAAATATACAGTAGTCTACGTTGCTCATAGTAGATATGATTCAGTTCTAGATGAACCAAGAACTAGAGTTGAATATGTGCAAGGTAATACATTAGAAGAAGCCATAGATGCACATATAAAATATATGAAAGGTTGGGCAATACATGATATCATAGGAGAGGTAGTTTATCTAGATGGTCATGTAAAACAACATGATATAGGACATGGTATAGGTCATGCTATGGGTCATACACACACAGACGTTATTATAACAGGTATAAATAATAGTAAAATTAAATTTGATAAAAATAGAGAAGAAATACTTACTAAACACCTAGAAGAAACACAAGAAGATGACCCACATATAGCTTGTTTTAGTTATCCAAATTGTGATGAAGCACCTCTTGGATGTATTGCTGTTATGGGTAGTGACGTTGAACCTTATGGAAATAAAGATTAGGAGATTTAGTTATGAGTAAAATTAAATGGAGAATAATTAAAAATAATTTAGGCAATGGTACAACAGAGTATCAAGTATCAGATGGTGATGTAGGAGAACGCACAGTATCCTATGACTTTGATAATAGGCTAGATGCAGAGAATTGTTTGTACGATATAGAAAGGAAAGAACATGAATAGATTTATTATAGAAGAGTCACCACAAAAGATTGCACAATCTTTATGCGACCAACACATAGTCAAGATGCCATTAGAAGAAGCACAGATGTTATGTACTGCACTGTGGCATGTTGCACCTAAGTATGCAGAAACTTGTGGTTTGTACAAACCTGTGCATCAGAAACATCCCTGTACTCTATGGGCTATGGAGAGTCACAGGAATTATAAGTTTGCTTTTAGGTTGTATCATCATATGCTAGATGAATATACAAGTAGGTATGGTAGAATACATGGAGCAAAGAAACACTACAACTCTCTGATGAATGGTGTATCACTAATACCTGAAGGTCATATAACACAACACCCACAATGTTTTAGTGGGCTAGATGAACTCAAGACAGATGAGTTTTACCCTATCCATGCCTATCGTGCATTTTATAATGTTGACAAAGCAAGATTTGCAAGGTATAAGTATACTGACAGACCAACATGGTTTAAGGAGGTATATTATGGATAAAGATGACCTACTTGAGGTTAAAAGAGAAAAGAATGTTCGTAGAATTAAGCAACGAATATTAACAGTAAGAAGAATTAGTCAACAACAACAAAACAAGGAGAAGAATAATGACAAAAATAAATAAAGCTTTTAAAGTAGACTTAGATAATAAGGATATACTCGTAACAGGTGAACAACGTCTAGAATTTTTAAGGCTGCACAATAAATTGAGAGAAATGGTGCAGTATATAGATGAGTGTAGAGATATAACAGTTAATCATCTAACTACACTTGATGAACTTACTCATTTATTACATAGTTCATTGCATTTTGCCCCACAAAAAGATGAAAGAAATGATAGTCCAGCACATTGGAAAGACTATGTATTTAATTCTGATGAACTAGCTTGGAAAAGAATAAATTAGATATTGACAAATCAACTATTATATTATATAACACAGTATCAGTTAACAAAAAGGAGAATTAATATGCCATATGATGTACTACCAAATACTACACCTGTACCAATAGATTTAAACTTTGATGTAAAATTTGAACCTACTAAGGTACACGATAAAAAATATGTAATCAACAATATCACAGGAGAATACTTAGGTATTGTTGGTAATGGGTTTAGATGTGCTAATCACAAAGATTTCTTTGAGGGTACACAAAATGTGATGAATGAAAACTTATCACAGGAAGCTATGTCAGACCCTCAAGTTACATGGAAAACTGCAAGAAACAATGCTTGGGCGATGATGGATATAACATTACCTAATGTAACAACTACTATCCTAACAGACAAACATGAAACAAAGATAGGTCAACGTCTTATTGCCTTACATGGTATAGATGGTTCATGTTCTAATCAAGTATTCTTTGGTGCTATAGATTTCTTCTGTACTAATGGGATGATTAGAGGAGATTATGATAAAGTAAGACGTAAGAATACATCTAACTTTTGTATGGATAGGTTCATACAAGAACTCAATCAAAGTAGTGCTGATTTCTATGAACATACTGAGCAGTTACAACAATGGGCTAGAAAACCTATTACCCAAACTCTCAATATGAAGGAATTATTAGAAGCTATCATAAAGTCTGAAAGGAAAGCACAGAAAATGTTTCCTCTAGTACAACGAGAGATTAGTAAACGAGGTAAAAATGTATTTGCTTTATATAGTGCTTTTACTAACTATGCATCTTATGCAGATGAACGTAATGGATTTAATTTACGCAACACAGGCAATGATACTGTTTCACAATCAATGTGGGCAAGAGAGCAGGAAGTTTCTAAATGGATTTCCACACCACAATTTAAACAATTAGTTGCAGCATAATTGTGGCAACTATTACTCTTAAAAATTTAGTTAAAGAGTATTATTTATGCTTTGAGTTCAAGGGTTTACGTGATGAAACTAAACAACAATATCAATACTTTCTTAACGTACTCTTGGACACAAAGTTGCCTGATTTTGATAAAAGATTAGGTGACAAACCCATAGATAATTTAACAACTTTAATGGCTAAAAATGCTTATAATGATTGGTGTGGTCGTGGAATACATCTTGCTAATCATGTCATGTCTGTATCTAGAGTAGTATTTAACTATGCAATAGGAATGGAAAAGATAAATAAAAATCCTTTTTTTAGTGTAAAAAAGCGTATACCTGAAAGGCGTAAAACTATTTGGACAAAACAAAATATAAAAGACTTTTTAAATTTATCTTATGCTAATTTTAAAACACGCAACATTGGTCTTATAGCACACATGGCATATGATTGGTGTCAAAGGTTAGGTGATATGCGTTTGCTAAAGTGGGATAATCTAGACTTAGATAATCAGAGAATGCACGTAGAGCAGTCTAAACGTAGGGCAGAGGTTTTTTTACCTATAGGAGATCAGTTAGGAGAAATGCTTATGCAACAGAAAGAAGATTTTGGGTTTCAAGAATATGTAGCACCTCATATAAAACCAAAGAAGGGTATTTATCAACCTTATTCTCTCTATAGGCTTCCTAAGGTGGCTAAAAAGATTATGAGGGAAGCTAACCTGCCTGATGATCTACGTTTATCAGACCTAAGACGTACAGGAACTGTTGAGATGGTGGATGCTGGTGTATCTATGGGTAATATTATGTCTGTAACAGGACATTCTAACCCTCAAAGTGTAAAACCTTATATGAAAAACACATATAAAAGTGCTAATTTAGCATTAAATCAAAGAAAACAGTTGACAGAAGATTAAATACGTGATAAAAGAACATTGTCATTGCCCAAACATATATAATATATATATTAACATATATAATGAAAGACATATATAATGCTAGACTATTTATATAATTTAGAAATACCTATTGGAGAAACACGTAGAATGAATTGCCCTAATTGTAATGGCTATAAAACTTTTACTGTAACAAATAATATGGGTGCTTTATTGTGGAATTGTTATAAGGTTTCTTGTAATATTAGTGGTAAGAAACGTGTATATTTATCTATAGATGATATTAAGCAAACATTTAATAATAATCCTTTATGTGAGGAAATTGAAACATTTGTATTGCCTGAGTATGTTGTGGACAGAAAGAATACACCTGACGTTGTTAGGTGGTGTGATGAGTGGTTATTAAACCCTAAAGATACTGACATACATTATGATGTGAAGGAGCATCGTGTTGTATTTCCTATCTATAATAAAGGTATCATAGTTGATGCTATAGGTAGGACACTCAGAAATAAATTACCTAAATGGAAGAAATATGGAAATTCAGGGTTGCCTTTTTCATTTGGGTGTGGTAAGGTGGCTGTAGTTGTTGAGGATTGTGTGAGTGCTGCAATTATAGGTAGTGATGTATATGTCGGGGTGGCTGTGTTGGGTACATCTCTTACCGAGATACATAAGAAGTATATATCACAATTCTCAACAGCCATCATTGCATTAGACCCCGATGCATTACCTAAGACACTTTCTTTTGCTAAAGAACTTAGAGGGTGTGTACAAGATGTTAGAGTACTTAGATTGGAGGATGATATAAAATATAAAAATGAACAGGATATAATAAATTTAAACAACCTAACCCCGAAGGAGATATAAACATGGAACTTTCATTAGTACGTAGTTTGATGGACAAGGAGTTTTACGAAGAGCATCGTGGAGCAAGATGTCCTGATAAGCTATTTAGTAAAGACACTAGAAAAGTAAAACAAGCTATAGACAAAGCTATGGATAGATATGAACGTACTGTTACACCTGATGAGATTGAAGCACTATTTATGTCTGACAATCCATCTTTAACTACAGCACAGAAACAAGCCTATTCACATTTATTTAAGCAGATAAAGAATGAATCCCCTCTAGGAGGAGATATAGCACAAGAGGTATTATCTAAATTATTTCAACAGGTAGTAGGAGAGGATGTAGCTAATATAGGATTTGATTTTGTAAATGGTACACAGACAAGTCTTGAGCCTTTAAGATTATTACTAGAACAGCACAATGATGATTTTACACCTGATTTAAATGTGGAGTGGGATGATATGGATATAGAAACACTACTTGCTAAGAATGCTTTAGAAGCAAGGTGGCATTTTAATATACCTGCATTGACAAGGCAGATTAGTGGTGTAAATGAAGGACATCTTATTGAGATAGGTGCTAGACCTAATACAGGTAAAACATCTTTTCATGCTAGTATGATTGCTGCTCCTGATGGTTTAGCACATCAAGGTGCTGATTGTATTGTGTTATGTAATGAAGAGGGAAGCCATAGAGTAGGTGCTAGATATTTAACTGCTGCTACAGGTATGACTATGCGTGAAATAAAAAATAATCCCTCTAAGGCTCGTGACTTATATCAACCTGTAAAAGAGAGAATTAAAATTAAAGATGCCACAGGAAGAGATATGGCTTGGGTTGAATCCGTATGTAAATCTTATAAGCCTGATGTAGTTTTATTAGATATGGGAGATAAGTTTGCACGTACAGGAGGTTTTGCTAGACCTGACGAAGCATTGAAAGCAAATGCTATATATGCTAGACAGATAGCAAAACAACACAAGTGTGCTATGTTTTATATGTCACAGTTATCTGCTGATGCAGAAGGCAAGATTTTATTAAATCAAAGTATGATGGAAGGTAGTCGTACAGGTAAAGCCGCTGAAGCAGACTTAATGATACTTATAGCTAAGAACCCTCCTAAACAAGATGATGATGGAGAGGAAGATATTGAGAGACATTTAAATGTAGTTAAGAATAAATTGTCTGGGTGGCATGGCTTAGTTCATTGTCAATTAAATTATCAAATAGGGAGATATGAAGCGTGACCCAAAAAGAACTGTTTGACATTGAACTACTACATATTGATGGTGAAACAAAAACATGTAGTAAGTGTAATCAAAGATTGCCCCTATCTGCATTTAGTGTTTCATCAGGTGCAAACTTTCTTAGACCAGAATGTAAAAAATGTAACAACGAACTAACAAAAGTTAGAAATATGTTACGAGAAAAACATGGAATGCCTGACAAAGATTATAACTGCCCTGTATGTAATAGAGGAGAGACAGAGGTAGCAGGAAAAGGGGGACAGAGAAATGGTGCATGGGTATTAGATCATTGTCACGATACTAGTACTTTTAGAGGTTGGCTTTGCCACAGTTGTAATAGATCATTGGGTGGTTTTTCAGATAGTGTTGACATTTTAAAAAAAGCTATTATATATTTAGAGAGACATATGGAGAAAATAAATGAAACTAGTACTTGACGTAGAGAATACAGTTACTAAACGTAATGATAAAATGCACTTAGACCCTTTTGAAAAAGATAATAGCCTTATTATGGTTGGTTGTCTTACAGAGACAGGAGAAGAGTATCTATTTCATCACGAGACAGGTTTTGATGGAGTACAGGAATTATTAGATCAGACTACTATCCTAATAGGACATAATATATCATATGATTTAATGTGGTTATGGGAATGTGGTTTTAAATACAATGGTTCTGTCTTTGATACTATGCTTACTGAATATATCTTTCTAAGAGGACAAAAGAAACCTCTATCACTTGAAGCGTGTGCTGAAAGATATGAGTTAGCTACACAGAAAAAAGATACCCTAAAAGAATATTTTAAAAAGGGTTTGGGAGTAGATGATGTTCCTAAAGATGAATTATCTAGTTACTTATCTGCTGATTTACATTCAACTAAGGAGTTAGCAGATGAATTATATAGAAAACTTTCCATGGAAGAGCATAGGGGTCTACTTAATACTGTTGAGCATACCAATCGTGTTTCCCTTACTCTTGCTTATATTTATAGGCGAGGTTTTAATGTTGACCAAGTGTCACTTGATGAAGTTCAGAAAGAGTTTGAACAAGAAAAACTTTCTATCGAGAAGAGACTTTCTGTTCAAGTCAAAGAACTTATGGGAGAGACACCAATAAATTTAAATAGTCCAGAACAGATGTCCTGTGTTATATATAGTAGAAAACCTAGAGATAAAACAACGTGGTTAAATAACTTTACTCCTTATATGAATAAGAAGGATTTATTTGATAAGATAAGAGAGAATAGTGATATTATTTATAAGACAATAGCTGTTAGATGTAATACATGTTATGGTTCAGGGATAATAAGAAAAGTTAAAAAGGATGGAAAGCCCTATAAGAACCACCCAAAGTGTAATGTCTGTATAGGTTCTGGTTACATATTTAAACCAACTAAGATGTTAGCAGGTCTTAAATTTAATATACCTTCTGCAAAGTGGGTTAGTGCTAATGGTTTTAGTGTTAACAAAAATATGTTGAGTGTTTTACAGCACGTATCTAAGAGGAGTGATTCAGTTCCAGCCTATCAGTTTTTAACTGATCTTCAAAGGTTATCAGCTTTAGATACATACCTTTCATCTTTTGTAGATGGCATAAGTTCTTTTATTAAAACTGATGGTAAATTACACGTTAGATTATTACAACATAGAACATCTACAGGTAGGTTTAGTGGGGCTGACCCTAATATGCAGAATATGCCTAGAGGTGGTACATTTCCTGTTAAGAAAGTGTTTATATCTAGGTGGAATAGGGGTAAGATATTAGAAGCAGACTTTGCTCAATTAGAGTTTAGGACTGCTGCATATCTTGCTCAAGATAAAATAGCAATGAAGGAGATTGAAAATGGTTTTGACGTACATAGCTATACTGCAAAAGTTATATCGGAGAATGGTCAAAAGATTACTAGGCAGGTGGCAAAAGGGCATACCTTTGCACCCCTCTTTGGGGCAACGGGATTTGGGAGATCAACTGCTGAAGCGGCATATTATAAACAGTTCACGGAAAAGTACAAAGGGATCGCATTATGGCATTCCCGATTGGCTAAAGAAGCTTTAAATACTTTTAAAATAAAAACACCATCAGGAAGAGAGTTTGCTTTCCCTGATGTGATTAGGAAAATGAATGGTGGAGTGTCACATTTTACACAAATTAAAAATTACCCTGTACAATCTTTTGCTACAGCCGACATAGTTCCTTTAATACTTATGGACATAGATAATAGGCTTAATATATTAGAATCATGTGTTGTTAATACTGTACACGATTCTATTGTAATTGATGTACACCCTAACGAAATAGATGCTGTTATGAAAATTATAGAAGATACCAATAAAGATATGACAGATACTATAAATAAACACTTTAATATAGACTTGAATGTTCCTTTATTATTAGAAGCAAAAATAGGTAATAATTGGCTTGACATGAAAGAAGTAGTGTGATATAACTTTAAATTCAACAGAAAGAAGGAGAAATTATGAATGAAGTAATAACAATAAGCACAGACAACTATGCTCAAATGGCTAAAGCTATGGGTTTAGAAGCTGCTAATACAAATACAATAAGGAAAGCTAATAATCTCAATAGACTAAGAATATGGCATTCACCTATTATGGGTCAAGCTGAAATAAATGGTAAGACTAAAAATGTTGAGATTATAGAAGGGGGTTCATATAGATTAGAAGTATTAGATGAAGAAAAATCAACGTACTACTATGCTAAAACTGCTGAAGTAAGACCCTTCATGCAAAGATATATGTACAGAAGATATTTAGCTAATCCTAATGCAAAAGCAGGAGAGCCTAAGGGTAGTTTTCATAGAACTATTATGTCCGATACTCTTAATAATGACTTGAAGGATAATACAGGTAGATTTAATTGTGGTAAACCAGCAGGTTTTATTGAAGATTTCAAAGCCTTACCTACTGACATGCAGGATTTAATTAGACAGATAAAAAGAGTACGTGTCGTATTTGGAACAATTAAATTAGATAAACCTGTAGATGAAAAGGGTAAAGAAGTTACTGTTGAGAAAGTTCCTTTTATATGGGAGATTGATAACAGGGATGCATATAAAACTATTGGAGATCAATTTAATATATTCTTAAAGAAAGAGAGATTACCTCTACAGCATAATATGTTATTGAAGGAGACCAAAGAGAATCCCTTACCAAATGGTTCTAGTTTTTATACACCTTTAGCACAAGTTAATTTATCTAAATTACTTGATATAGATGCTAGAGATCATAAAACATTTGGAGATTTTGTTGATTGGGTTAAAAACTACAATGACTATATATATAAAGAATGGGATGAAAAATCTCAAGCTAGACAGAGTACTATATCAGAGGAGGATTCTAATACAGTAGACCAGTTTATAGATGTAGATTTAGAAGGAGATAAAAAGTAATGACACACTTAGCAGAACTATCTCTTCATCAATATATGACTGATGCTGTAAATGGAAAAACAACTATGTCAAAAGATGTGATTGACCAAGTTGGCAACGATGTTAAGGAAGCTTTAAAGAGACAGTTTGATAGTGGTAAGAGTAGAGGAGATTTTACTTTACGAATGTCTAATATTGGTAGACCTACGTGTCAGCTATGGTTTGAAAAGAATAAACCCGAATTGGCTGAACCCAAGTCTACCAATTTTTTAATGAACATGATGTTAGGTGACATTGTTGAAGCTGTATTTAAAGGTTTACTAAAAGCTGCAAAAGTTAAATATACAGATTCAGAGAAAGTCACACTTAAAACTAAGGAAGAAGACATAAATGGTAGCTATGACCTTATTATTGATGGGGCAGTTGACGATGTTAAGTCTGCTTCTGATTGGTCTTATAGAAATAAGTTTGAGTCTTTTGAGGTATTAAGTAGTGGTGATGCATTTGGCTATGTAGCCCAACTTGCAGGTTATGCTAAAGCTACAAATACTAGAGCAGGTGGTTGGTGGGTAGTAAATAAAGCCAATGGTAAATTTAAATATGTATCTGCTGAAAACTTGGATATGAAAAAAGAATTGTCTAAGATTGATAAAACTATTAAAACTGTAAATGAAAATATATTTTATAGATGTTTTGAACCTGAAGAAGAATTATTCAGAGGAAAACCCACAGGTAATAAAGTTTTAAATAGGAGTTGCACTTTTTGTGATTTTAGAAAAGCATGTTGGGAAAATTTAATAGAAGCCCCTGCTGTAAAATCTAAAGCAAAATTTCCTAAGACAATATCATATATAGAATTAAATGAGAAGTAGATGACATCTTATAGTGTGACCCAAGTAGCACGTAGAAATGGGTATAGGAGTGGTTTAGAAGATAGTGTTGCCACATTTTTAAAAGAAAACAAGATAGAATTTCTTTATGAAAAAATTAAAATTGAGTGGGAAGATTTAGCATATCGCACCTATACCCCCGATTTTGTATTGAATAATGGAATAGTAATTGAAACAAAAGGTTTTTTTACTATAATGGATAGACGTAAACATCTTTGTATAAAAAAACAACACCCTAAGTTAGACATAAGATTTGTGTTTACTAATAGTAGAAATAAGTTAAGAAAAGGAGCTAAGTCTTCATACGCTGATTGGTGTGATAAATATGATTTTAAATATTATAATAGAATCATACCCGAAGTTTGGTTAAAAGAAAAAGGCAAAAACAAACATCCTGAGTTTATTAAATTCTTAGGAACAAAATTAAGGAGATAACTATGATAGATTTTTCAAACAAAAACCCTGCATCATGTTTTATAGAACTTGATCCCGATGTCGATGAGTTAGGTTTTTGGACAGGAGGTTTACGAATTAATATATTAACATCTAAAAATAACCCCATGCCCGAATCAAGTAAAGAGAGTTTGTTGCATTTAGCACAGCTCATATCAAGCACAGTAGCTTTAATGGAAAGAGATCAAGAATTAACAAATAGATTAGAGGAATTTGTGGCAGAGCCTGAAGAACCTAACTTTCAGTTTGTAGATGATGGTTTAGAGGTAGTCTCTAAAAAGGATAATATAATAAGTATAAACTTCAAAACAAAAACAAAGGGAGAAGCTTAATGAGTTATAAAAAAGCAATTTCAAAACATGTAGAAATAGAGGATAAAGAATCTAACGAAAAAGGAGTAAAAAAAGATATGACTGATGGGCTATTTACAAAATTTACAGGTAAGGGGGATTTCTTTACTGATAATAATAATAATAATAAAAAAGAAGACATGATAAACAATCCTGAACATTATAATCAGTATGAAATTGAGTGTATAGATGCCATAAAAGCAGCTACAGGTGTTGGCTTTGAGCCTTATCTACAAGGTAATATATTAAAGTATTTATGGAGATATAATTATAAAAATGGTATTGAGGACTTGAAAAAAGCACGATGGTACTTAAATAAATTAATAGAAGTTAAAAATGACAATAAGAGTTAGACTGTTAATAACTCTAGATGTAGATACAGAAGAGTATATTGTACCTGCTGATGGAAGAGTAGATGAGGAGATTGCAGACTATATACAAGAAACATTTTATGACCTAGAGGGTACAAAAATAAAACATATTAAAATAACAAGTGAGGAGATATAAATATGAACAATAAAATACTGTCATCAGATTATCAAACTTTTATAGCATTGTCTAGATATGCTCGTTGGTTATCCGTTGAAAATAGAAGAGAGGAATGGACTGAAACTGTAAATAGATACTTAAAATATATGGTAAATCACCTAAAAGAAAAACATAATTTTACTATACCTGATAAAATGCATTCAGACTTGTTTGACCACATAACTAACTTAGACATTATGCCTAGTATGAGGGCTTTGATGACATCAGGAAATGCTCTAGATAAGTGTCATGTAGCAGGTTATAATTGTTCTTATTTACCTGTAGATAGTCCTCGTTCTTTTGATGAAACTATGTATATACTTATGTGTGGAACAGGTGTAGGGTTCTCTGTTGAACGTGAAAATATAGATAAGTTACCTATTATAAATGAACATTTTGAAGATAGTGAAACAATAATTAAGGTAGGAGACTCAAGACAAGGTTGGGCTAAAGCTTTACGTGAGTTAATTGCCGTGCTTTATGCAGGACAGATACCTAAATGGGATGTATCAGATGTTAGACCAGCAGGTGCTAGATTAAAAACATTCGGTGGTAGAGCATCTGGTCCTGCACCACTAGAAGAATTATTTGAGTTTTGTATTGCGATGTTTAAAAATGCTGCAGGAAGAAGATTATATGCAGTTGAATGTCACGATATAATGTGTAAGATTGGTGAGGTAGTAGTCGTGGGTGGGGTAAGGCGATCAGCCCTCATCAGTCTTTCAAACTTAGGTGATGACCAAATGAGATATGCTAAAGCAGGTCAATGGTCAGAAACTGAAGGTCAAAGAGCATTAGCTAATAATAGTGTAGCCTACAAAGGTAAAGTACAAATGGAAACATTTATGCGTGAGTGGTTATCTTTAGTAGAAAGTAAATCAGGAGAACGAGGTATATTTAATCGTAAGTCTGCTATACGTCAAGCTGAAAGAAATGGAAGACGTAAAACTGATTACGCTTTTGGTTGTAATCCATGTAGTGAAATAATATTAAGACCCTATCAGTTCTGTAATCTTTCTGAAGTAGTTGTAAGAGAACATGACACAGTAGAATCCTTAATAAAAAAAGTAGAGATAGCTACTATCCTAGGTACATTTCAATCCACACTTACTGATTTTAAATATCTTAGGTCTGTTTGGAAAAACAATACAGAAGAAGAAAGATTATTAGGTGTGTCCTTAACAGGTATTATGGATAATAAATTATTAAATGGTGACTACGCAACATTACCTGCTATATTAAAACAATTAAAGGAGAAAGCAATTGATATTAACAAAACATTTGCAGAACAGCTTGGTATACCACAGTCTACTGCGATTACATGTGTTAAGCCTAGTGGAACTGTTTCTCAACTTGTGGATAGTGCGAGTGGTATACATGCTAGACATAGCGAATATTATATTCGTACTGTACGTGGTGATAACAAAGACCCTCTTACACAGTTTATGATGGATAGTGGAATACCTAATGAGCCTGATGTTTCAAAACCTGAAAGCACTACTGTTTTTAGTTTTCCTATGAAGTCACCCGAAGGTGCTATTACTAGGAATGATATGTCAGCAATACAGCAGTTAGAGTTGTGGTTAGTATACCAAAGAAATTGGTGCGAACATAAACCATCAGTAACAATAACAGTACGTGAAGAAGAGTGGATGGAAGTAGGAGCATGGGTGTATAAACATTTTGATGAAGTATCAGGTATTAGTTTCCTACCACATAGTGACCATACTTATGCACAAGCACCATATCAAGAAATTACTAAAAAAGAATATATACAGCTTGACAAAACCATGCCTGATGTGATAGACTGGTCTTTACTTCAAAATTATGAAAAAGAAGACAATACTATAGGCAATAAAGAGTTGGCTTGTGTAGCAGGAGTTTGTGAAGTTGTGGATATACCAGCTTCATAATCAGGTATAACCACACACAAGGGTGTCGTTTCACCCATCTGAGGGTCTTTACATGAAGACATTTTTTAAAAAAAGGAGAATATTATGAGAGAATTACTAATTGGAGCATCTAGAACCTATTATGTGGGGATGATTAATAGACACATAGCAAATGTAGAAATATTATTAACTAATCCTGTGGGAATTGGAGAAGCAGAGCATCAAGATATACAAGCAGTTATTGAAGTTGAACTAGGAAGGATTGCAGACTACCATGATAAACTAGACATGCTTATAAAATATTTTACTAAGCCAAAAGAAACAGAAGAAAAACCATCGGAGATAAAAGATGAAAAATCTAAGAAGTAGACAAGAAAGAGGTCTAGGTAAATATGATGCTCCCCTACATATACAATATACTAGGGGAGTAACGGACTTTAAAAGAAATAGACCTACACCATTTAATATAAATACTATGGTTTATAGGGAATGGTTACGTGGGTGGAATGATGCTTATGCATTACAGTTAAAGAAAGTTAAACAATATGAAAATAGAAGAAGAGGTTAGAAAATTTATGGAAAATAAATATAGTATGATGAAAGCTAGTAATTACCAAATACAAGCAAAAGAAACTGCCATCTTCCCTTCAGACAAAGCCCTAGAGTATTTATCTCTAGGGTTAGTAGGGGAAGCAGGTGAAGTTGCTAACAAAATTAAAAAACTTATTCGTGATGGGAGAGTAGACCATGATTGGAAGAATACTATTATGGCTGAAGATATAGCAAGTGAGGTGGGGGATGTCCTATGGTACTGTGCTATGTTAACTGACCATATAGGAATTGATTTAGGTAAGGTTATGGAAAAGAATTTAGATAAATTAAAGTCTAGAAAGAGTAGGGGTGTGTTAGGTGGTAGTGGTGATAATAGGTAAATTAAGGTAAATATTTACTTCTAAATTCTTTTCCAAATACACGTTCAGAGTCATCTTTTACTTTAACTAAATCTTCATCTGTGTCACCATAGAATCTTTCGTACTGAAGTATAGCTTTTTCATAAGCACCCATAGTACCATCGGGAAATTTTATATTATAAAGGGAAGTACCATTACCTAATTTAGGGTCTTCTTTAAACTGCCATTCTATATTTCCCTTTTTATTCCTTGGTAAACTGTTCCAAATATTTTTAAATTTTTGATGTCTTTCTGCAATTGTATCTGTATCTAATAAAGCTAAAGTTTTAGCTCGTGCTTGATTTCTTTTTGCATTTATTAATTCTTTTAAAAAATATTTTTTTAATCCATCGCTAGGTATATTTTTGTAATCATCACCTAATATATATCCTGTAATTTGTGTATCTGAAAATAAACCCATCCATCCTTTTGAAATATTTGATGCTGGTGCATCTCCTTTTATTTTTCTAGGAACAATTTCTCTATAGTCAAATCTCAATCTATCTAGTTCAAACTTTACAGGATTTTTATCCCCTTCTTCTACAAAACCTGTAACCATTTTTAAAAAAGGATTTATTTTATGTATAGGTTTTTCATTTGTTGTAGGGTTAAAAACTGGCACATCACCTTCTTCAGGTTCATATTTATCAGGAAATGACCTAGTAGCTTGTTTAAACCAATATTCCATAAAATCAGTTGAAGTATTATCTTTAAGAACTCTATAATTAGGGTCTAATACAGTTCCAGCTATATCTTTTAACATTCCCGTAGGTACAGTAGCCCTATTAAATAAATTTCCTAGATACTTAGCTAAACCTTCTTCAAAGTCAGGATTATTCATTAATCCACGTTCAGAAGCATTAAGTGAAAAATCAACTAGTGCATCTGTAATATATAAACCAGTTCCAGCTCTTCCTTGTCCACCTGTAAGTGCTTTTACAAAATCTCTTGTGGGAGTTGGTACATCTACTGCAATCTTATCATTATTGTGAAGCTGTGGCATCCATTTTCTTTTTCTATTAGGTCCAGTCATTCTATAAAGAACATCTGCAGCAAAAGCAAATGCCATATATGGACCTAGTGCAGCAGTAAGATTTAATCTACCTGTTCCAAAAGGATTATTAATTTCATAAGGACCTGAACTTTCATCTCCAAAATGATGTCTTATACCAAAAAAAGCTCCTAAAGTAGCTAGACCTGATACTTGTGACCCAAATGTTTTAGCATCTAGTGCTAATCTAATTTCAGGTAATACAGGTATTCCTCTTGCTCCCTTTGCACCTGCTTCTTTATTTAGAATACCACCCATATTGACAATGCCAAATATTGGCATATGCTCATATAAAAATATAAGTTGATTGACTAGGTATCTAGGAAAAGGTGCTGCTGCTGTACCAACGAAAGGTGTCATCTGTACCAATTTTATAAATGCATCTGCACCAACATTAAAAGCACCTGCTCTTCCTTTAAAATTACCTGTTTGATATGTTTGCTCCAAAGCAACTTTCATTGCTTCACCGATAGCTTTATCATCTATTATACTAAACATTCCTGTTCTACTTGAAGCGTTAATTGGGTCAAGGTATTGGTCTTCAAAAAAACCTTTTAAACCCCCTCTTTGACCTGATGCAAAAAGATACTTATCAATTTCTTTAGAAAACGTAGCACGTTTAAACATGTTATCACTTAGTGTATTAAGATAATTTGCTTTTCTAGCTATCCAAAGAAGACCACCTTCTTCTCCAGTTAATTCTCCTATGTCACCCATTTCCCTAAAAAGTTGTTTAGCTAATTCAGATTTTTTAAATCTTTTATCTCTAAACAGTAATTCAAGAGCTTCTGTTTCCCAAGACTTTGTACCCAACCACAAATCTTTACCTAAAAGAGAAAAAGCACCTGTTCTCATTTGAGCCTTTCCCATTCCAACAGCACGAGTTGCTTCATCAGATATTTGTTTATTTGTTATACCGACTAAACCTGCACCTTTATAAGCTCCACCTTTTAATAATGTGGCAAAACCTTCACCTAAGTTATCAAGAGCATATGAAATATTACGCATATAACCATTTGTTGTATTACGTGCTGTAGTTGCAGTTTGTATTGTCATTAAACCAATACTAGCTTTATCTATTGCTTTTAAACCACCCCATGCTCTCATAACAGCTGCGACTTTAGCACCTTGTCCTAAAACACCACTCTCTTTAATAATCTGTTTTGCAGGTGTAATAACATCAGATAGCGATATTAGTTTTTGGTCTAAGTCTGTTAATTCTGCTAGTATTGTGTTTTTCTCTTTTCGTGCAATTCTTCCTGCTTGACCAAGTAATGCACCAGCTTGGCTATATTCTTCAACCAAAAGACCTGCAAGTTGTTTCATGGAAAGGTCATGCTCTTTTAAAATTTTAAAAAGTTGTACATCATTAATATCTCCATTAATTAAACCACGAGATAAACGAGAAGCAATTCTTTCCTCAACAACTTTTGTTTCCATCTTACCTGTTTTTTTATTCAATACTTCTCTTGTTGTTTTTATGGGCTTTATTTTATGAATAATTAAAGCTGCGGCTGAAGCTATATTCTCATGTAGTTTTTGATCTAAAGAATGACCATACCCTATCTGACCAAATTCAACATCTCCAGATATACCTGCATCTTTTAATTCTTTACCAGTTTTTTTAAGTTCAGGTACTGACTCTTCAAGTGACATTTTTAAAGTCTTAGCAACTTTTTTGGCTGTACCTGCAGTCTTAGCATTTTTAAATGTGTTAGAAGTAATACCTTTATGTACTGCTTCTATACTTCCAGTTTCTTTAGCTATTGCAACATTCCTTATTTGTTCAGCTATATTAGCACTTAGTGTTTTACTTGTTCCTATAATAGCTCCCACAGAACCACTTGCAACAGCACTTAACGCTGTAGTCATTCCTACATTTGCTAAACTAATATCCTCTGTTAATCCTAGCTGTTTTCTAGTTCTTTCTTGTTGAAATACTGTGTAACCTGCAGCTGCTGAATCAACCAAGGCTGACCTATAAGCAGTCTTGTAACCACCTGTCATAAATCCCTGTTTATATTGAAGGGCTTTTTGTCCAAGAGTAGGTGCTTTTTTCACTTGTTCTTTAGCTATATTTTTTGCTGTAAGAGCCATTCCTTTGTCTTTTAATCTTTCTCTTGCAGCCTTTTTTAATATTTCTCTTATACCTAATTTAATACCTTGATTGGCTGCAACTGCCCCAGCTTTTGCCGCCCCACCAGTAAGTATACCAGCATAAGTAGATGGAGCAAGAGCTACACCCTCTAAATAATCACCTGCGGCTCTCCAACCAAAATCACTATCCATACGATCATACACACCCATAAGATTTGAAAAGCGTTCTCTACCTTCATCAGTTGTGTTTTGAGCATGAAATAAATCTTTTGTGGCTGTATATTCGTTTACGTTTTGCCTTCTAAAATGCTCCATAAACTGATTATAAATAGCTTCTTGGTCTGTTTTAGTATCAAAATCGTAGTCAGCTCTTTCTTTTAAAAAAGTAGATGCTTCACTTAAAAAGTCCTCATCTTCAATGAGAACTTCTTTATTTAAATCTTCTGTTCTGTAATTGTTATAAGTCATTTTATTATAATTGATCTATACTAATACCACCCCAATCAGAAGGATTATACGGATAACCAACTTGGTTTTGCCATTCCTCTTCTAGGTCAGTTTTATTTATTTGGGGATTATTCTTTTTAAGTCCATCTATTAACGATCTAGCATTAGATGTTTTTACTTTAGAGTTTAAACTTTTATCGTTTATCTTAGCAACGATCTTATTAGCATTAGGAAATACTGGAGGGCTTGTATCTAAATTATTATTATTACCACCTCCACCACCACCACCACTACCTGCAGGATCATTAGCTATCCAATTCATAGGAGAACCCCAAGTAACGTAGGCTTCTTTAGGGTCGTTAGGATGTAAATTATCGTCACTATCAGCAGGTACAATCTTTAAACTCATTCCTGCTTGAGCTGCCCAAGACATCATTTCAGATACACTATATTCTGTATTTGGTTGTAGATTAAAACGAGATGCTATTTCTGATGGTATTACACTAGACCATCCTTTAATTACACCCTGTCCATCTTTTCTAAACATTTTTTTACTTTGTGCTAAAATACCAACAAGAGCAGTAGATAAAGCTGCAGCTTGATTATATCTATCTTGTCCTGCTTCTACACTAATCCACCTTTGGTTAAGGTTATCCCATAGACCGAGTACATTATTACCTTCAGCAATCTCTTTTAGTACAGCAGCTTTTGCTGATTTTATTTGTGCAGGTGACAACTCTGAAGCATTTATATTCTGTTTATGCGTTTTTAATAGATTCACCATACTATATAGTTTAATTTTATCTTCTTGCTTAGGGGCATTAAGTGCTGCCGTAGTTAGAATTTGGATTCTATTATCTATGCTACCTACCAAACTTAATTGAAGTCTATCTACTGTAACATCTCCTGCAGCAACATCACTAAGTTCTTTTTTACCAAAGTCTTCAGGAAATCCTGCAAGAGCCATTTGTTGTTTACCTGACTTTTCAGCATATCTTTCTACTGAACCTTCACCTGCTATTAAATTTAAAATACCACTACCTGTTCCTTGTAAAGCATTTTCCATGTTTATATCAGATATTGTTATAGGTGTTGTAATAATATCAGCTAATTCTTTTGCTGTAATACTCTTTTGACCATCTTTTTTAGGTGTGAATTGTAAAAATTGATTTACAGGTATGTTATCTTGTGAAGTTTTAGTAACAATTGCTGGAACAAGTGCTTTAGCTCCTGAATAACCATTATCTGTAATTAGACCATGTAAAATATCAGTTCCATTAGGACCTAAAGAAGCTGACATCGCTTTAATTTGTTCATAGTTATCTTTATATTCTAAATTATATTTAGATTCTTCTTTTGCTAGTCTATTTTGTCTAAGCTCTGTTAAACGACTTATATTGGCATCTAATCTATCATCTTCGTCTTTTATTATTTGTGTAGCACTTTCGGCTGAACCTTGTATTAATCCATAGCCTACATGTTTATCTCCACCACCTAATATTTTTGCTATGTTTTCAAATAGACTCATTCTGCTCTCCTAGACATTAATCCCATTGGTTTCTCTTCTTTTGCATTAGCTACCATTTCATCCACTTGGGGTTTTGAACTCAAGGATACTCCTTGTACTTCTTCAAGATTAGGTAAACTTTTGTCTTCCTGACTCCTTAATTTTCTTAAACTTTTATGGGCTAGACTATCTCTTTCAGACATTAATTTTGCATCATCTTCTAAACCACTGTCATATTTAATACCTAAAGCATCGCCTATAACCATCATCTGTTCTATTAAGACAGGCATAACTAATATACCTGCATCAATAGTATGTTTTCCTTGCATAACCCCTGACATTTGAATGGAGTTTGCTAATGTCGTTAAAGGAATACCCATATCCATTACGTCTGCGAGTTGCATAGAAAATTCTTCAGTATTCATACGAGTCATATAATAATTAACAACTTCATTTATATCAGAATATTGAGAAGGTTTTTGCCAAGGTCTACCCCCCAATTCCGTTGTTAAAGATTCGCCCGGAATTGGTGCATTAAATTTATGTTGTGCTGTTTCTTGCATGTAAAAATTCCATTCGTTTTTTCTTAATTGTATTTTTATATCGTGCTATTTTAAAAATAGGTTGATTTTTTGTATCACTACTAATTTTAGAATATTGTGAATTTTTTGTTAATAGACCATTAGAAGGTTTCTTTTTTTTATCTAAAACATTAAAACTGTCAAAAACCAAAAACATATCTCTAGCATAATTTGTTTGCATTATTTAATCCCCTATTTTATCCAACTAAAGCAGCTTCTCCACCTAAACTATACTTCAGATAAGTACCACCTAATGTAGTAATTAAATTACCAATTGATTTACCTGCTGCAGATTTACCTGTGGCATCAGAAGCATATTGTCTTGCTTCAGCATCTAATTGTGCTTCAGCCATTGTTACTATTCTATCTAATTCACTTTCAGCACTTTTCCAAGCCATTTCCATAGTGTCAGAGTATGCAGTCCACAAATTATCGTAAGACTGTTTTGATATACCTAGAACAGCACTAGCATTTAACTCATTAGCCCTGTTAACTGCTACAGTATCAGCCGTAGCTACTTGTCTTCTCCATTGAGCATTATGCTGTGCTATTACAGTTTCATTGTTAGCATTAAACTGGTCACGCTGATTATTAACTTCAGCATTAAATCTTTCAATAGTATTTGTTTGACCTGCATTAAACTGTGCCTGTGCATTAGCTTGTGTGGCATTGTATTGTGTTGCTTGTTGTTTAAGATTGGAAAAGAATTGATCTGTTTGATTTTGTGATGTAGCATTAAATTGTCTAGAAGCATTTGCTGCAGCTTGATCGGAAAATAAAGATTGTACTCTTTGTTGTGCTTTAAATATTTCTGTTTGTTGTTGGTTTGATAAATTAGCCATATCCATTTCTAAGAAGTTTTTAGCATTCTGAACACTTGCTTGTTGTCTATTATTTAAACTACCCATTTCTAAATTAGATACAGCTGCTGCTTCAGCCATAATTAAAGCCTGATTATTCGTTAAGTTAGCCATATTCATACTATTAGCATTACGACTGTTTTCTAAAGCAACCTGCTGTTCTGCCGTAAAGTTTTGATTAGCTATATCTGATACTTTAGCTGCATTCTGTACTCTAGCTTGAAAGGCTTGGTCAAACTCTTGACCCATAAATGTAGCTCGTTGTTCAGCAGCTAACATAGCTCGTGATTGTCTATTAGATAAATTTTGTGCTTCAAATCCAGCTATTGTTTTAGCATCAGCCGATGCAATAGGTAAAGCAGATTCCATTGCAGCTTGAACCATTGCCTGACCTGACATACTAGAAGCACCCATACCTCTAGCTGCCATACGAGCCATAACACCTCTCATAGCACCTGCAGCCCAAGGAGGTGTTTTACCACCTTCAAAGTCTGCCATTCTTTCTTCAAGCTGACCTGCTACTGTAGCTTTTTCAGAAGGTTGAGCTTCAGCAGCCTGTATTTGTTCTGTATATGTAGCAGCTTTTTCTGCATTAGCTACACCCTCTATTAATTCTCCTTCCTGTATTTCTCTTTGTACAGGATTATCCATTTTAATAGCTTTACCTTGTGCGGCTTTTAAATCACCTACGGCTGACTCTGTTTGTTCTGCCGCAATTACTTTTGCTCTAGGATCATTCTCATCTGTCTGAGCCGTTTCTACAGAATCTAAAGCAGAATCAACATCTTCTTTACTTTTTACTGGCTCTGTTAAATTTGCATCTGTTGTTGTAACGTCATCAGCTAATGTAGTATCAGCAAGAGTTGGGTCTACTACAATATCCCCAGATAACATACCTTCTTGAGAATCAATTGTTTGTGCATCAGTTATTTCTGTTCCAACAGGAGAAACTACTGCCCCTGTAGGTAAACCCGGTTGTGTTAGACGATCTGCTGCTACATCTCCTATACCTTTACCTGCCGTTGATGCAGTAGGAGGAACGTACTCTTGCGATAACTCTCTTGGTTGTGTTTGTCCACCTGCAGCACCTGAAGGCACTAATGTTCCATCTGCATACACATTTCCTTGATTACCCTGACTTCCATCTGAAGGAAATCCGGGAGTTGTTATATACTGAGTTCCATCAGTAGGTTTTGCAACACCACCTTCTTGTAATCTTACAACACCACCTCTAGCCATAGCCACAGCTTTCTTTTCAAATGCCAACATTTCTCTTTTTTTATTAGGGTTTTGTTCTAAGTAATTATCAAAGTTTTCCATACCACCTTGATAGCCCATTTTATTTGCAATCTTTTGCATACCCTGTGGTTTAAAACCTTTAAATATTGCCATACTTATTTACTTCCAATCAATATTTTATCTAATTTAGCTTCTAGTCTTTGCATAGCATCCATGATGTCATGCATATCATCTTTAACATCGTCACGCTTGGCATACTCCTCTCGTGTTTTATTAAGAAGTATATCAAGTCGTTTAACTTCCATAAACATACTACGAAACACCCATATAGCAGGGGCTATGACTACTGTGAGTAATCCATTCCAAAATAGTATAGGTGAGATTTCCATTAGACAGTTTGACTTTCTGTAAATGTTTTATAGGCTGTCTTAATTGCATTAGTCCAAACTGCATTACAGATTGCCTGTACATCTGCATCTTCACCACTGATGTCAGTCGCTGTGTGTGTCCATTTGTCATCACTATCTTTTGATGAACTAAATGGTTGCAACACATGACGATGAAATGAACGAGTTAATTCTTTCTTAGAACCATCTGCCTGTTCTTCCATTATCTTTGTTGCCTTGCGAACTTGAATGTTCCAAGACGTAACAACTTCTATTTTATCGTTTTCTAATTCTTTTGTAATGTCACCATTTGACATATTGTTTCTCCTTTTTAGGTTTCCAACTCTAGCAATACACTAGAGTATTCCTTTATGTTATTATCCAAAATCTTGATAGCCACCACCGATACCAATATAGCCTGTTCCCGTTTCTGACCAGTTGACGGCAGTTGTATCGGGTTTAGTGAAAGCTAGTACTGCACTACCAGCATTTAATTTTGCTTTAATATTTGCTGAAGCATCATTTCTACTATTAAAATTATGAAAGGTTATACCTATACCAAAACCATGATTTGGTCCTGCAGCAAAAGGTATACCAGTTATTTGAGTAGTTCCACTATAACTGCCCATATTACTTGGAGTAACAGAACCATTAATATGTATAAAATTACCTATTTTAATATAAGTCCAAGTAGCAGTATTTCCTGCTACACTTCCAGCTGAACCACCTGTTCCAGTTAGAGTAGCTGTGAAAGTTCCTTTTTCGTAATCTGCAAGTAATTCACTTATACTGCCACCACCAGTTCCATCGCCAGTAGCACTAAAATCTATTCCTTTGCCAGAAGTTCCTATGATAAGGTTGCCATTGGTAATAGTCAGATTAGTTCCGACAGTTAAAGTACTAGCCATATCTACTGCACCATCAATATCCACAACATCAAGGTTAGCAGTACCATCAACATCTAGGTCTGTAGTAACTACTAGACTCCCTGCAACAGTTGTGGTTGATGCTGTTCCTGCAGCGATTGTTACATCAACTTCACCATCTGTAGCATGTTCGCCTTCAAGGACTAATCCTGCTGTTAAAGCTGTCGTTGTTCCATCGCTTTCTGCAACAAAAAATGATAACTTCCCTGCCTCATCTGTATTTGCAGATTCCGATACTTCAGCAACTATTTTTGCAAAACTAGTTTGAGCCTGACCTGAATCATCAGAAATAAATTCTATTGTTCCAATATCATCACCATCAGCACCTGCAGCACCTTTATCTTTTACAAAATGTAATCTTCCAGCTGCTGTGTCATTAGTAGTATTTTTTATTATTACTACTGGGTCAGTTGAATTTACAGAAGTAAATGTTGCTGTGTCTGTAGTAAAATTAATACCACCTGCACTATGAACAACTAATTCACCTGTATCATTAACTATATAAGAATTAGTGCCACCATGATATAAATTTAAATCCTCACCTGCACCCATTGTTAATCTGCCAGTAGCACTATCTCCTGAAACATCATCTGCATCAGAATCAACGTCTAGCTTAACTAACCCACCTGACGTTATATTACTTGCACCATTATCAATATTACCAAAGCCACTTGTTATGCTACCTGAGTCTAATGCTCCTACTGAAACTAAACCAGTAGCAGTCGTTATAGAATTTTGTGTTGCTGTGGATACAGTGCCTGTCAAGTTACCTGCAACATTACCTGTTACAGCACCTGTTAATGCTCCAATAAATCCTGTAGCAGTTACTTTACCTGTACTTGGATTGTAGGTTAATGTTCCATCAGATTCAAGACCTATATTACCACCATCAACATCACCACCTGCTGTAAATATAATAGCATTATCTTCATTTGTACTTGCATTATCTGTAATCGTTACTGTTGTTGCTAATGTAGCAAGTGCTACTGAGATATTACCTGTTCCATCAAATGATGTTCCACCAATAGTTCTAGCAGTTGCAAGAGCAGTAGCAGTAGCGGCATTACCTGAAGTATCCTGATTTCCTGAAGTATTAACTCCCGGAAGATTTATATTTCCAGTACCATCAAAAGAAACTCCACCAATAGTTCTGGCAGAAGCTAAGGCTGTTGCAGTCGCTGCAAGTCCTACTGCAATATTAGCTGTTCCATCAAAACTAGTTCCACCTATTGTTCTTGCTGTAGCCAAGGCTGTAGCTGTCGCTGCATTACCAGTAGTTGAACCTGATGAACCTGATGTGTTACCTGTTACATTACCAGTAAGAGGTCCAGCAAAAGCATCTGCTGTTACAGTTCCATCAAAGTATCCATCTTTAAATTCAACACCACTACTACCAAGGTCTAAAATATTATCAGCACCCGGAGTCAATGCTCCATCAGTTAGTATTAATTGCTTTTCGTTTCCTGCATAAAAATTAATTGTATCGGCTGTTTCAAAATCTATCTTCGTCTGGTCATCTTCACCAATTTTTATGGCAGTTGCTAGTAAAGATGTAATACCTGTCTGTGCCACATCTAAACTAACAACCCCACTTGATACAGCAAAAAATGTATCGCTAAATGATGCAACACCTTTATTAGATGTGGAAGCTTCTTCTGCTGCTATTGTTATTGTAGTTCCAGATGCAGAAGTATCAATACCCTCACCACCTGCTACTGTTAATGTTTCCGAATCTAAATCAATGTCGATTGTGCCACTATCGGTTGCAGCATCAAGGTCTTGTGCTGTTACTTGGCTATCTACATAAGCCTTTACAGATTGTTGTGTAGGAATTAAGGTAGCACTGTTAGTAGACATATTATCTTCGTCAACAAAAGCTGTAACAGTTATTGAACCATCAGATAAACTTCCATAGGTAATAGTTCCTGCTGATGCTGATAAGTTACCTGCTACAGCTAATGTAGAACTAGCTACTGTAGAATTTGGAGTTAAAGTAAGATGTGTTACATATGTTCCTGCACTTGCTATATCATTACCTAATGTTAGTGTACCACCATCTGCTATATTTAATTTCCATTCATCTCCTGCATCATCACCTTCATCAGCCATTAATGTAATAGCTAAACCTGCACCCTCAGTTGCAGCTATCTTTAGTGAATCGGTTGTAGTTTCATCATAACTAATTGCAACATTTGAATCTGAACCAAATATTAATTGCTCATTGTCAATAATTAATATATCATCAGAAAATTTAAAATGGTCTTCATCTTCCATCCACGTAAGAACACCATCATTGGATTCACCATCAAAAGTTACAGCTATATCTGCTCCTGAACTTCCATCACCTAGTGTAAGAGCTGCTCCAAGCATTTTGGTGATAGCCCCACCCTCGTTAGCAGTACCATCATGTGTATGTCCACTACTTGCTTGAAAAGTTGCTAATAGTTGGTCAAATTCATCATTGCTATCTGCAGCTGATATTACATCACCATCTGTAAAAGATGATTGTCTTGTATACGTTGCTCCCATTTACCTTCTTGCTCCTAATTGATATTCTAATTGAAACCCTTTTAATGAATAAGGTGCAGTTGATGCATTATCATTAACTCGTAAGGCTACAGCAAAACCTGAACCTTCTACGGACTGTCGTATTAAGGGTTCTGATGGACCTCCATAAGTACCTGTACCATACAAAGATGTGCCATATATAGCTACAACATCTGATGAATCTAATGCATATGCTGCAGGTTTTGCAGAATTTTTATCTTCAAAATCATATCTTACAAACAAATCAGCATTAATAGCTGATTCAGGTTTATAATTTATAAGTACTCTTTGCATATGTTTTCTTATTCCCGGGTCACCAAATGTTAAGTCAGGGCTTCTATATCTACCAGATATTAGTTCTCCATTAAAATCATTGCCTTTTTCTTGTCTATGAACATAACCATCAAACCCACCATGTAAAACTAAAACATCTCCTGATTCTACAAAAGTATCTGTACAAGATGGTTTTATACCTCTTAATTCAGAAAATTCAAAGTTTTGACCTTTCATAACACAGGTAACACCCTTTGATGAAACAACAGCCTGACCATCTTTAGCAAAAAATAACCTATACTGTGTTTTATTAGGTATAACTAAAGATTCAAATAATCCAGAATCACTTAGGTTTTCTTCAAATATAGATTGCACATTTGAACTAATAGTTCCTAGTTCAACGTCACCAATTCTAGCTGTACCTGCTATAGTACGTAATCCATCAGGTCCTAAAAATATTAAGTCACCTGCAAATTCTTGAATAGTATCACCATTTACACATCCTATATTACGTGTAACAGGAGTCATTGAAAAGTCAGCTTGTGAACTTCCTGATAATTTAAATATTCTATTTTTACAGAATATAAATAAATCACTTCGGAAAACTTTTAATCCAACTATAGTATCATCAACTCGTATACTACCAGCACCTATAGCTACAGAAAACTCAGTTTCTTCAAAAGGTACAGAAAACACTAGTTCTTGTGGTGTACTAGACATACCTGAATAAAACATATGTTCTTTAAAAGCTACTACGTGTTTTGCACCCGTTACTGTAGGTGGAAATAAATCAGCTACTACAGTACCTATTGTGTGGTCATCTGCAACTGAACCATCTTGTGCTCTTGTTACCCCAGTAAAAGTAGTAGCAGTTTTACCTGTATAATCAAATATTTCACTGTTAATTAATACAGAACCACTAGAATTAAAATTTGTAGTCGATTTAACTGTTACAGTACCTGAACCTGTCATGCCTGTTCCAGAAGCTATATCAGCACCTAATTGGGTTACATTACCTGTTGCAGCATTTGGAGAAGAAACATTTGAAGCTACGATTGATGTATTAAATACAGTAGGAGCATTAGTTCCATCTACTACAATTAATTTATCAGTACCATCAAAATTATATCTTTCAAAATTATACTTACCTGCACTAGACCTACCTGTATCTTTTTCAGTCCAACTTTCTGACACAGCATCATCTACAGCATGGGCTGCAGCTACTGTGCTTGATGCTGCTCTTGTTACACCTGAAAATGTAGTAGCTGTTACACCTGTGTATGTAAATATTTCAGAGTTAATTTGTAATGTAGCTGTTCCTGAACCTCCCGGGTCAGTAAAACCACTTGTACTGTCAACTATTATTTCTCCTGAACCTGTCATTGCAGTTGTTGAAACTATTTTAGTATTTAATTCTGAAGAAGCTGAACTAAATATTTTTTCACCTCTAGCAGCTACTATTTTATTAGCAAAGGTTGCTGTCAGTAAAACTTTTTCACCACTAGAGGATGTCTGAGGTACTATATGATTTACATATTTTCTAAAGCCATTAATTCTTTTATAACCACCTTCAATATCAGGTTCAAAATTTTGTAACTCTAGTGCCTGTCCGGGTTGCATTATAAAAGTAGAACGACTTTTAATTAATCCACCTTCACATACAAAAGCCGATGGTTGTACTTGGTCTTGAGCAGCCATACTATGATACTCTAGGTGAAGTACTTATAATATTACCATTTACTCTCGGTATATATGTTGACCTTAAATAATCAAATCTATTAATTAATAAAGTCTGCATATTTTTTATACCTTGTTCAAATCTCTCCATATTTAATTGATACTGTGCTGTCTCACCTCTATATTGATATACAAAAGCTGTAGCACCATCAGCTATAATAGGTGCAAATCTATCAGGTATAGTTGTTGTATCTCCGTGAGCATCCATGTCAGTAGGAAAAGTAAAATAGTCGTATTTAATTGTATATGATTTTGTGGGGAAAGGATAGAGAATGTAGTTATTGTCAGGTGTTCTTATAACATATTGAGGAACACCTCCACCATTAAATTGAGCTACTACAACTCCACTATCGTGTTCAGATTCTGTAGTGCTATTTGCTCCTCTTGTAGCACCTGTGAAGGTTGTGCTTGAACCTATAGCTGTATATGTTACAACTTCATTACCTATATATAAAGTACCTGCACTATCAAAACCAGATGTACTTGTTACAGTAATTGTTTCAACTGAATCTGTATGTGATGTACTTAACGTGGTTGTATTTATTTCATCTTCTTGTGTTATAAAAGAATTAAGATAATCATTATAATTTAACACGGATAATCTACCACCACTACTTCCTATGTCACTATCTTTTACTATTCTAAATGTATTATAATCTACAGTTTTAGCAGTGGCAGGTATAGAATATTTTACTGTTCCAGCTACTAACACTTCCGTATCTGTAGCGTGATTAAAGGGATAATTAAATTCTCGTTGATTAATAAATCTAATAGCTTCATTTACAGCATTCTTACATTGTACTTGAATACCTCTTGCTGATGTAAAATTAGCCGAAGTTAATGCTACCTCATTTAAACGTGCTATTACTCTATTAGTATGTGTAAGAAAACTTTCAGCCATGTTGCTCCTAGATATAGTTTAACAGCTATAACTAAAGCTGTCAAGAAAAAAATATATAAGTTAAGAGGGCAAGTATTATCCTGCCCCCTTATGTAGTATTTAGTTGAGTTACGCTAATGTATCTCTGTCTACTTCATTCGCTCCGAAATTCGTAGCATTTTGACTAGCACAGTCTATAAGAATTGCAAACATTCTTATTTTGCCTGTTAAAGTTGTACCTGTCATAGCTTGAATTTCAAGGTCAATGGTATCCGTTGCATTAACCATTACAGGTCCTCCTTCAGCCGAAGCTGCAAAAGCACCGACAGCTGCAGCAGAAAAGTCAAAGTCATCAACAAAGTTGTCGAGGTCTCCTCCTGTTATACCAAAGTCAAAGTCAGTATCTGTTGAAGTGCCTGTATGTAATGTTAAACATTCTAAACCTGCATGTAAAATTAAAGTATTTGCAGGAATAGTTAATCCCGGAATAACATCGTTAGCTGCAAGAGCAGTACCTTTATCCACTACAGCTTCTGCCATATCTAGAATACCTTCGATCATATAAGGTTGACCTTGTCTTCCAGCTCTGCCATAAGAGTTAACTGTAGAAGTTGTTTGTGCACCTAATGCCATAATCTAATCTCCCTTACGCTAAACAATATGCAGCAGTTACGATAGCTTCAGGTCGAAGTATCTTTCTGCCATACAAATGCATACCACGAACAATATCAGCGAAACTATCAGGGTCTCTGTAAGTTTCTGTTTTATTGATTTGTTCAGCAGTAGCTATCGCTGATGAATGACCTGCTACAATAACACCAAAGTTTGAAGTATTCTGACCACCTACTGTCGCAGGACCTGTGCCTAGTGACGGAAGGTTGTTAGAAGTATATACTTTAAAACCATGTAAGTTATTTAAAACAAGACCATTTTTTAAACCAGCAGTATCTCCACCAAAGTCAGAGTTTAGAAGTCTTGAGTCTTCATCTTTTAATAATTCAATGAAAACTGGGTCAAGAACTAACCACCTACTTTGTGCATCAACATTTTGTTGGTCTAAGAGTCTAGACATACGTGCAACAATTTGTAATGGAAATGCATTACCTGTTGTTCCACTTTTAGCTGTAGTTGATCCACCTGATCTTGGCTCAAGTCCAATCGCATTATTTGCTGTACCAGCTGTGCCATCATCTTGTGTAAAATCAGAGGAATCAATAGACATTGAAGCCAATAATTCTGCACCAACTAAGTTAGCACCAGTAGAAGCTGTAGATACAGCGGCAGTACCATTTACTGTTGTATTAACAGTATCAGCAGCACCATGTATTGCAGACTGTTTAAAACCTGACAAGTAACCAAGAACGTCTTGGTCAAACTGGTCGGCTAGTCTATAAGCAGCTCTATCACTAGCTAACTGTTGAAAGTTAACGTGTGAATGTGCTTCTTCTATATCATCAACCTTAAATGCAAAGTAATTAGCTTTGTCAATTGTTAGGCTGAACTCTTCATCGTCAAGGTCTTGAGGTGTTATTGCTGTACCTCTTGTATAAGCCTTAACTGTAATTTCAGGTTCTTTAATAACCTTAACGGAATCGCCCATGTTAGCAATTTCCCCAAAGTAATCAGAGTTAGTGATTGCTTCAGAAATAGATGACTTGCGAAATGCAAGTTGCACCTGTTTGCTGTAAATAACAGGGGAGAAATTTCCATTAGGTAGGTTACCATAACCAGTCGCAGTAGAAAATGCCATTTTATATCTCCTATTTTAGCATAGTTTACAGATGCGAACATACAAACGTAATAGCAGGGCTGACTTACGCTAGGTGCAAATTATACAGGATGTACATTACTGTAATCATTGGGCTATGTTTATCAGGTATCTTATAATACTTTTTTGTTGTTTGCGAGGTATATAAGTAAAGGTATTCACATAATGAGGGCTATACTTATATTATATAATATAGTTATACATATAAATTACTGTTTGTCAACAGTTTTTTTTGGAACTTCAATAAAACTAAAGTTCACACTAAAGGAACGTCTTTCACCTTTAGTTTTAAATGGATAAACACAATGAAATAATTCAGCAGGAAATATATAAAAGTCTCCTACTTGTGGTTTAACCATAAAATTTGTTTGGCTATATCCTGATGGTGTACCATGAGCAAATTGTATATGCCCATTTGCAGGATGGTGGTCTTTATAATCTTCTTCCCATTCTTTTTCTATACCATCGGGTAATTTTAAATAACCAACACAGGACATTCTAGCTCCTGTGTGAATGTGTAATGGATTATATTCATTCTCAAATTGTCTTACAAACCACCCTGAAGCAAGTTGTATTCCATAGTTATATTTTTCTATATCTAATTTATCTGTACCAAAAGAATGTCTGTGTTCGACATAACTATGAAATCTACCTATAAATTGAGAAAACTCTTTTAACCACAACTGTTCAATATCTTTAGAAAACTTTAACTCTTGTTTTACTTTGCCTACTAAAAAGTTAGACCAATCTTCTAAATCAGGATTCATTAACTCATTCATTTTTTTTAAAAAAGCAGGAGTCATTTTTTTGTATCCCATTACAGGACCAAAAGGTGCTAAGTATTCTTCTTCCTTTTTAGGAATGAATATTTTACTGTGCTGTGCCATTATTTACTTCTATCTAGCCGAACCAGATACGTCATAAATAAATTTACCACTTCTTATAGCATCCATAATATCGTCTGAATTTTTCTCATATTCTTGAGCAGACATTTTTTCAACTGTAGATTCTTTTAAATAAGAGCTAGACTCATTTTCTACAGGTTTACTTCTATTACCTTTAGTGTTAACTAACTTAGCAGCACCTTTGTTACTAGAAACTTTTTTAGATGTTATATTTTTATCTGATTTATATAAATCTATGGCTCTCGCAGCTGATCTAGCATCATTGTCATTATCATATAATGAATCTTGTACCCACTTAGGTTGTTCTTCTACCCATTCATGGAACTCATCGCTGTCTCTTATTTCTCCAAAATCAGGATGCATATGCATTAAAGTTGCTTCTGCTTTTTCTTTTACAGCAGAAGTTTGCATTTCATCTATACTTTTCATTCTCTCTTCTAGTTTTTTAGCTTGTTCTATTGCTTTTTTAGTAGCAATAGTTTCAACGATAGCAGCTACGTCAGGATAATCTTTTGCCCATTGTTCAATGTCTTCATCAGATTTAGGCAGTTGAATATTTTGTTTAGTAGATTCAGATAATTGATTTTTAAGACCATCTATTTGGGTTTGAAACTCTTTTTCTTTTTCCTGAACATGTCTTCTTAAATCACCATATCGTTTTTTAAAAGTTTTTTCTTCAGAAGAAACAGGTTCTTTTTCCTCAGGTTCAACTGTTGTAGATTCTGCATCTTTTTTCTGCTCTTCTATTAACTGTTTTATTTCTTCTTCATCTTTTTTTTGTCTTTCTTCTTGTGTATAAGGCTTATTTACAAAAGCAACTTTTTTAGGTGTTGACTCCTTTGTCATAACTAAATTTTCTGACACTTTATATTCTCCTTGTTAGGGCTAACTGTTTGCCATGTTGGTATGGGGAGTTAGGTAGCCAACTGATTGCAGGTTATTTTTTAGAAGCTAACCCACCACGCTTCATGGTTTTTTTCTTATTCTTCTTAGGTTTCTTAGATGCTATACCACCTTTGTTAAAACCTGTTATTCTTCCTGTTCTTCTAGTTTCAGCAATTTTTTCTCGTGTGTCGTCATCTAATTCTTTTTGCTGTTTATCTCTTGCGGCTCTATCAGCATCTCTAATGTTTTCTTTTTGTTGTTTTGCAGCTAGTTGTGTTCTAGCTAATTTTTGTAGACGTTTAATACGTTCACTCTCACCTTCTATAGCTTTATTAACATCTGCTTGTTCTACCCCTTCTTCCTTCATTTTTTGTGTTTTAGGGTCAACATATTTTTGCATTTTTAAAATCAAGTCACGATCTTTTGCTTTATCTTTTTGCTCTTGTGCTGTTAAAACACCTTCACCTGTTCTAGCTTTCTCAACATCTGCTTCAGTTGTTATAGGAGCTACTTCTGCTGGTGTATCAATAGAAGATACAAATTGTTGATTAGCAGAAGGGGGACTATAATCTGCTTGGTTTATATTACTGTCCGTAAATTTATTTATTTCTTCTACAGCATCATCAAGACCATAAGTAGCAGGTATAAGTTTACCATCTTCATCTCTAGTATAAGTACCTGTAGCTGTTAAATTAAAATCTTTAAATAAAAATCCCGGAACTTTAATGCCTTTAATTTTATGATTACCATTTTTAATATATTGTGCAGCTTCTGCAGGATCAGTTATACCTTTTTCTTTCATAACGGCTTCAATAGTATTTTTAAAGCTTCTAATTCTATTATTTTCAGCATTCCTCATATTCTTAGGGTCTGTAGAATCACCCTCTCTGTCTCTTACTTGTGCTGTATCTACCATTACATCTCTAGGGGCTTCTTCTTCTTCATCTACTGTTGCTGGGTCTTCATAAGTATAACCTGTTTTTACTAAGTTGTCAAGTATTTTTGTATAAGCAGGTAGTGGTATTCCATCTTTAAAAGCTATAAAACGTATCTCACCATTAGGTCCTACATATTTACGTAACTCATCATACGTTTCAGGCGATTCTCCTAATAAACTTTTAAAAGTTGTTTCGTCTGTTTCTGCTTCTGTATCGTCTATATCTGTATCATCTGTATCTATATTGTCTGTAGGTGATTGTTCAGTTGGAGCATTCATAAATGTAGCTTGTTTATTTTGTACAATATTATTTTGAGATGGTGGATTAATACCAACTTCAGGTACTCTTCTAAATCCTCTAGTTGAAGGTAATGTAGCAATTCCTTCGGCAGCTTTTATAACACCACCTTCTGCCATAACCTTTTCATCATCTTCCATTTCTAAATCATCTAAAGTAAAAGGTACATCGTCAGGCATAGTTGCTTCTTCGGAATTACCCATCTGACCCATTTCTTCCATACGTCTAAGACCTGCTTTAGCTTCCTGTCTTATCATCATAAGTTTTTCTAGACCTATAAACCTAACTACATCAGCAGGAAATACAAATTCACCTTCACTTAATTGTGCAGGTATATCGTCACGCACTTCCTCTTGTGAAGAACCTAGAGGAACATCATTGCCTGATACAGGATCAACTGTGTTTCCATCTTGTTCTAACCCACCTTCTTGAAATAGCCTCATTTGTTGTTGTAAACTCATATTATACCACCTTTATGTTTATCTAATCTAGGATTACCCTTTGTTTTTGTTTTACTAAATTCATATTTAACCTGATCTTGTTCTAATAACATATAACTATCTGCCCACATGTCTAATTGATCTCGTTCCTTTTCATTTCTATAAATATAAGAATCATATCCATTTTTATTTGCTACTTCTTTTATTTTATCAAACCACACTTGACGTTCTTTAAAATCTACACTTTTATTTTTTTTAAGTCTAGTTTGTTCTTCTAATGCACTAAGCACTAAATCTTTCCATAGTTGTTCATCCATCTCTTCTCTTACCATAGATTGATTTAATTTTGGATCATAGTTTTTTATATCCATTTCTTTTGCATTATCAGACATGTAATATGTCACACCTTTATATTCTACTCTTGGTCTATTTTTTAAATCTGTCTTTGCTGCAGTTGTTTGTGTCATATAATCCATTCCAGCTTTATCATCTGATGCAACAGCTAAATGATCCAGCCATTTTTTAGGCATTTTAAATGATTCTACGTCAGGAATACGAGCAGGTTTTAAATCATCTGCAATCTGTAAAGGAAAAGTTCTCTGTCCTAGAGCTTTTATTTCTTTTCCTTCAAGTTCTAGAGTAGGTTTCATTGTAGGTTCTACTACTCCATATTTTATTTTATTCATAGTATCTGCTTGTCCTTTTGTACCTACATGAATACCAAAATCAGACTCGCCCATTAAATTAAATTTATCTCCTTTTATTTCTCCCTTACCTAAATGATATATATTTTTTGTGTATGTTGTTGTAGGTTTTAATGTTACATCTTTTGGTCTAATAATTATTTCATCTTCAAAATTACTTTTGTATAAATCTGCACTTGCTAATATATCTTTTTTATTTACTTCATATTTTTCTAAAGGTGGATTTTTGACGTTGCTTCTAAGGTAAAAACTTTTTAAATCAAAGTCTGGATTTAAAGTAAAAGATGTTGGTATATCACTTGCATCTACATCATATTTTTTTAGATTTCTAGGGTCTAAACTTCCTGTTCTATATACAATTATTTTTTCAGGATATGCTTCTAATTTTTTTTGAGTTAGATTATATATATTTTTTTTGACTTTATTTAACCTATTTTCTGATACTATGTCATAAAATTCTTTTGTTCCACCAAAAGTTTTGCTATATAATAATTCTGATAAATATTCTCTTGCTTCATATATATTTGTATTAAATAAATCTTTAAAGTAATCTGTAGCAGGTTTTCTAGTAGTAAATACTGTATTAAAAACTTTTTTTGTTGTTGCATCTAAATTTTCTATATCTACTGCTTTAAAAGCAGGAAGTGTTTCTCTAGTAACCTCTAATTGAGATTTAGGAAATTTTAAAGGTTCTTTGTATACTTGTTTATCTTTTGGTAAAGATTTTTTTATTCCTGTTTGTATTCCTTTAACTAATACTGCACCCGTAAGAAAACCACTAATTATTTCTCCTGTCATTTGTGCAGGATCACTAGCATCTGAAGGTATACCTATAGAATTTAACATTTTATCAAATTTATCCCTACCAAGTTTTTGTTGTAAGAAATCTATTTGAGGTTGTACAGATTGTGCTATAGCTGATATATTTTTTGAACCATAGTTTATTGCTAAATCATTTACAAGTTTATTTAATTCTAATATATCAGATGGTATAGCAGGTATGCCAACAGCAACACCTAGTGCTGTTTTCTTTGCTACATTAGGTACACCTTCTAAAATCATTTTTTTACGTATAGCACTTATTTCAGGAGAGTTAGGATCAGGTAAAGGTGCAGGTAAACCCATCTGTGGTATTTTTATTATTGGTTTATCGCCAAATCTATTTTCAGTTTGTTCTGCTAAACTAACCATTAACCTCATCTCTTAACATTTTAAGTCTACGCAAAGATGCAATAGCACCTTGTGATCTATGCATAAGTATATTATTATCTGTTTGCTCTAATGCCCTGTGTTGTTGTTGAATTAAAGCATCTATATAATTACTGAATGCTTCCCATTGGTTGCTGTTGCTGACCATCGGCTTCAGTTTGCTGAGTATTTGCTTGTCCACTTTGTTGAGGTACTCCTGTAAATCCTTGTTCTCCCGGAGTTGGGGCTACTCCTGTTCCTATTGTTCCACCACCTGCACCCGTAGGATCATCTGGATTAGTTCCTGCTGGTGCTTTTCCCTGTGGTTGACCTTCTGTTGGTTTTTGAAATTGTTTCATTAACTCTGCCTGTATTGCCGCATCATTCATATTATTTGTTACTTTATCAGGGTCTAAATCTAATGACTTAGCTATTTCTCTAATAACATATTGAAACTTAGCAAAAGGTGCTAAAGCAGGATTACTCGCAACCTGTAAAAATTGCATTAATCTTTGACTTCTAACTTCATTAGCCATAAGACTTTCCGTACCTCTAGCCTTAACTTCTAAATCTCCTCGTATTTCAGGGTCAAAATCAAACTGCATATTAAATCTAAACAAACCTTCGCCTAATGGCTTGAGTAAATAATCATCAACATTTTTAATAACAGTTTTAATGCTCCCACTAGCTGCATTCATTAACATTGATATACCTGAAGCTGTTCTGCCTACACCAGATACACCAGTTTGACCATGAGAAAAAGAAGGTAAACCTGTTGATTCATCAGCTAATTGTCGAGCTTTATCAAATAACTGTAAATTTTCATTTGATACATTAGGAAACTTTGTTCCAAATATAGCTTGACCCGGTGCACCTCCCTGTCTTCTAAATATTTTTCCGGGGTAGACTGATAAATCTTGTCCCGGAACTAAATTTGTTTCATCAACTTCTATTAACATATTACCTGACAATACAGCATTATCTACAGCCATACGCATAAAACCATTCATTAAAGTTTGTGTATCATCCATGTTTTCAGCTATACCTACACCAAAGAATGAGTAAGGATTAAGTTCATATGGTGCAGCTACATAAGGTATCTTAGCAGGTTTAAAGGGATTAAGAACCATTCTTAAAAGTTTACCATTGCAAATCCACGCATTAACTTGTACTTCTTCAAAATCTGCTAGTTCTTTTGGTATAGATATACCCTGCTTCTCAAGCATATCTATATCACACATACCCCAATATTCAAGAACTTCATATCTTTCAATTCCGTGTTCAGGAGAATAATCAGCTAAATCATCTTCCCAAGATTCTTTAGTGTAATTTTCGCCTTCTTGTATGGCTTCTTCTATAACTTGTTCTCTAAAATGAGGTCTTCTTTTTAAACTACGTAATTGACTTCTAGACATTTTATGTCTTTCAATTACATACTGTGCTTCATCCATATTATTTGCATCTGGATCAGGGTAAAAATTCCACACAGATACGTGGCTAACTTGAGGTACAGTTTTAAATATAGGAGCATAATTACCTTCATCATCCCAATTAGGATATTCTTTATCTACAGCAAAAGGACCTTTCATAACACCCGTACCGAATAAAGCCATTTCAAATGAGGTACTTCTTAAATGTTTATTAGCACCAGATTCTTCTAGTTGGTCGTGGATTTTCTTTTCCATACTTTTAGCAGCAACCATTGCAGGGCTGAATGTGACAGATGAAGGGGTAGTACCAGCACCTTCTTTAAGACCTTCAATATCCGATAACTTGTTTTTAAGAGGTCCAAGATTATCTTGTAGAGTTTTTTCAGTTGCTCCAGCAGGTAATTCGTTGCCGTCACCTGCAAAACCATAAGGAGAAGGCTTACTCGTAGATTCTCTAATTTCTGGAGGTTCTTTTGGATCAAAATGTACATCTTTTACTACTCCTTCTGGCAATTCTGTTGGATCAACACTTAATGGAAATTTATTACTTGCAAATAATACATCAACTATTTGACCATATGCTGCTAATGTTTTTGTTTTAGTTACTTTAATAAATACTCTAGACTTTTCAGCTTCAGTAAATTGTACATCTGCACTATATAATCCTCTATAATTTCTATATGAACGTAACCATCTTTCTTCATCATTTTCTCTATAGTTGTCTGCACGTTGATACTTATCCATTATAAATGGTATAATACCTATAGAGTCTCTATCCGATACAATAGAATCTTCAGAGTCTTCTAAAGCAATTGCTTCATCTTCAATCATAATTTCTTCTTCAGCCATATTTTATCCTTTAATATCCAAATGTTGCATCTGCTACTGGCATACTGCTAGATGGTCTGCCATGTGGGTCGTAGTCAAATATACTAAACCTTGGTCTTGACATTATACCATATCTTAAAGCATCATACAAGTGGTCTTCTGCTCTAGTATCTACATCTTCTGGGTTTCTTTTGTCTAAAGGTATTGCAGGTAACTGAGATATTATATTTGTACAGTTACTAAAAAATACCATTCTAGGTTCTTCTGTAAATTCATCTACTTGTAGTCTCCTGTGTACTTCATTCTTTCCAGACACACGAGAACCTCTACTTCTATCTGAAGGTCTCCAACGACAACCTCGCATAATCATTTGTTCAGCCAAAGATGGACCAGTATCACCACGTTTATGCCAAAGACTAGAATCCAAAACACCATATCGAATATTTCCATCACCTGATTCTAATTCTAAAACCATATCGGCTAAATCTGTAGCTAATACTTTGGATACGTAGATTTCCCTGTAAACAACCAACTGTTCTGAAGGCGAAACAGCAATCCAAACAACTGCCGAGTAAGAGCCGTAACCATAATCACAAGCCCTGAACTTAACCCAATTAGAAGGTATCTTAAAGGGTTCAACAACATGTATATCCCTATTAAACTCAGTAAATGCAGCCCCTTCTTTAATATCCCAATCACCTTCCAAAAGCTGTCTACGCTGCTGTTCAGGTAAGGATAAGAGCATTGCTTCATAGTCTCCTGACTCAGCGAGGTATGGATTGTCAGATAATCTTGCAGGAATAAATCTCCTTTTGAATAAAGATTTTCCAGCTTTAGAATGTCCTGCTGGGTATTTAAGGACTTCTCCGGTTTCAATATCTGTTGCATCAAATGCCTTTCCATATGGTGATCGGTCAATAAACATCTTTTTAACCCATGAATGTCCTATACCACCCGGATTTGTTGTAGCCCTCATAAATATAGGCAAATCGGCTGCAGTAGAACGTAAACGTGAACGCATGTAGTTCCAAGCAAAAGGAGAACCCCATTGGGTTAACTCATCAAAGCCTATCCAACTAAATGCTAAACCTTGATAACGCATAACGTCTTCATCTCTATCAAGATAAGACATCCACAATCTTGCACCTGATGGTGCAACCCATTGCATCTTTCTTTCATACCACTTTATACCCTTCCATATTTGAGGATATAATTCCTGAGACTTAAATATAAGTTCTCTTAATTCTTCTGTAGTATGTCTTAATAATAATCCACTAAACTGAGGATGACCCATATATCTTAAAGGGTCTGCTAACATAGCATATGATTTACCACCACCTGCTGAACCACCATATAAAACTTCACGTTCACCTGCAGCTAAAAAATCAGTCTGAGGACCTTCATTAGGTGCAAAAACTATATTTCTTTCTTCTACAGGATTTGTTTCTATTTTATCTACTATAGAACTAACTATTGTAGACTTTTGCTCCTGTACGACTTTCTTCGATTTCTTTCGCTTTGGAGATCGCCTTTTCTGCATACTCTGCCCACTTGCGTAGGACTCTAGCTTTGTTCTTACGTTGTTGCTCATCCTTTAATCTTTTCCTTAATCCTACATGAGAAATATATCTATCTGTCCGTGTAGATAACCAATTAGATACAGCCCTAAAAGAATACTGTTTTATATGTTGTCGAGCTAATTCTAAATTATCTAACTCTATTTGTATTGGATTAAGTACATCGGGGTCTTTTTCATCTATAACATAACCAAATGGTATTGTTCTTGCTATTTTCGGAATGGAAACCCACTCATTGTCTTCTTTTATATCAACAGGCTGTGGGAGTTTCCATTGTCCTGCTCCTCTAATCGTCATTTACTTCTACTAGTTTAGTGGGCATAAGCATAACACCTCCAGAAGCTTCAACTTGAATTTTTTCTGTTTTAATTAAACCTGTCCTATCTAGTAATTCTTTAGCTGCAGACATCTTATCACGTATTCCTAGCTGTGTAGGGTCATCTATACCTGTTACCATAGCCACAGCAGCCTTAGGAGCATTACTAGCCATATATAATTGTGTAGCATCTAATATTTCATCTTTCATAGACTTTATTATTTCATTATTATTAGAAGAAGGTGAATAACCTGCTATAACTTTAGCATCTTTAATACTACCATTTGCTTCTGCAAACAATGCATCTAAAAACTTTTGTTGACGTTCTGTTAATTTTCTAGCCATGTTTAATAAATTCTTTCTTTTTAATTTTAAAAAACTCACTTATTTTTTTAATGTGAACTTTTCTATGCTGCTGTTTTTTTAATTCAGATTTACTGCTCTCATTCGGGATATAAGTCTGTCTGCTCGATTTGTTACTTGTTTGTGCCATCTTGAATCTTTCATCTGATTTCCTGCTTCTAACCAGTCACCATCATGTATAGCTTGTATCATTTTTTTAAATTTAGACAATCTAGGTCTGCCCATATTAAACATCATATTTGCTATAATTAATTTTACAGGTTCAGGTAACTTACTCCAATCATCAAATAATCTTCTACAATCACTTATAGTAACATGTATATCTTGTTCAAAGGCTTCGTTGACTCGACTTTCGTCAACTGGAGTTCCGACACCCATTTGATGTTCTGGGTCTTTTTCAGTAATGAGATGTCCGATGCCAAACGTAGGTAGTCCAAGGTGGTCCAAGTATACTTCATATTTGCATCCTTCATCTATCTTTAATTCCTCTCTAAGTTTATCTGTAAAAAATTCCATATTTTATTTCTTCTTTTTCTTCTTTAATTCTTTTTTATGAAACAAGGGTTTACTCGACTTTGTGTGAGTTTTACCTGTATGTAGTTTACCATTAGGCATCTTATGGTATGCCCCTTTCCATTCTGTTCCATTTTTAAGATAATGCTTCATTGTAGGTGACATTATTTTTTAATCCTTTATTTTTTAATTGGTATTTTACAATTCTTTTCAGAAGCTGTTAGGTTCTCACCTTTTTTATAAATCCAGATGTAACTCCACGCTTCTTCATTACATTTTTTACCATATGTTGATACAGCCATATTATCTAAAGGTTCAGGTAAATATGAACAGGAAGTTAAAAGTAAAGGTAAAAGTAAAAATAGTTTTTTCATTATATTCTTTCTGCGTTATTCAAATGATAAAGAATTAGCTAATGCATTATTATGTTTTAATCTATCATTCTCTCTTAATACTTTATAATAAGAATCTGTTAATTGTTTTAAATCTTCTTGTAATAGAAACCTTTGTGTTTTTTCAGCTAACATTTCTCTTCTCAACGCTTCTTCAAATGTTTCTTCATGGTTTTTCCATCTGATACCTTTTAACATTATTTCCTTCCACTCAAAGCACTAAAACCAAAATAAGCCCCTACTAAGCCACACATACTTATGTATTGAGTCATAAGAATTGATTCTGCTCCTGCAAGTCTTGTAGGTGCTATTAAAGTAGCTACTGTAGTTACTCCCATTAAAATAATTAATACCCATGCCATCCTTCTTTTGTTTACTTGATATGCTACCTTATCTGGTATTAAATCATTTGTACTGCATGAGCAGTTTTTATTTCCACATGCACAAGTCACTATTAAGTAGTTCTTTTCATTCTTTTCTTATTTCTTTGTGCCTGTTGTATTGCAGCTTGAAGAAATCCCGGAGGTAACTGAGAAGCCTTCAACTGCTTCCTTTGTTCTGGTGACATTCTTGCTAATGTTGTCCTCTGTTGTGTTTGCCCAGAGTTAGATTTTCTTTGTTCTACATTAAAACGATCACGCATTTGTTGCATTCTTCTTGCGAGAAGTTGGTTTTGTCTGTCTGTAGGTTTTAAACCTTGCAGTTTTCTTGCTTCATTTTCAAATTGTGCTTCACGTTGAAACATTTCTTTTTGACTTGCACCACTTTGTTGTAGATTAAACATTTCTCTTGATCGTCTTTGTTTTAAATCAAATGCAGCTCTTTGTGATGGGTCACCAAATCTATTAAATCCTTTTCTTTGAAAACGATTGTCTATGTCAAATAATCTACGTTGTATATCTTTATTTGATCTACCTTGTGACTGCATTCTGTCTCTAATATTTTTAAGCCTTAAATCTCTTCGTTGAGCTAACCTCATTTGCTGTTGTTGTTGTTTAGTCAAACGTCTAGGTTCTTGTTGTTGTCGTTCTTGTATAGTTTTTATAGCACTTTTAGCATATTCAGGAATTTCTTGTTGTCTTGTTCTTGGATCAGCAGTAGGTCTACGTCTTCTTCTAGGTGTATCTTCTTTAGTCACAAGTGTAGGTCTAGGTTCAGCAATAGGTCCTCTACGTTTTCTTCTTAGTAACTCAGTAGACATAGGTATAAGTCTAGGATTAACAGTTGTTCTACGTTTCTGTGGTCTATCTATACCTTTAGCTCTTTCTCTAGGTCTAGGTTCAGCAATAGTAGGTCTAGGATCAGCAGTAGGTCTAGGATCAGCAGTAGGTCTAGGATCAGCAATAGGTCCTCTACGTCTTCTTTTTGGTGCTTCTTTAGTTTTTACAGGATTTCTTTTAATATCATCACCTTGAGTTACAAGAGGTTTTTTTAAACCTTGAAGTTTTTTCATTGTAGAATTTATTGTATTTGTGTCATTGCTTTGCATTGCTTTATCAAGCTTTGCTTCGTAGAATGATCTAGGGGTAGGTCTACTCATTTTATTTATCCTTTTTTGTTGTTATTCATTAACTGCAGACCTGTCTTACCAAACCTGTATCCAAAACTGCTGCCTATACATATATACAAACATGTACTAAACCAATCTGGTGTACTTTCGTTTAGGAAGGTAAAACCCTCTGCTACATACGGCTGACTCCAAGGTAAGAAACATGCTACAAGAATGCCACCAAAAATAATTGTCCAAAATTCATCTTTCCATGACCCTGCCATTTGATTGGTAAGGTTCTGTTCCATAATCATACTAGATGTAGCTTCTGTCTCATAGACTTTAGCTTCTGCTTTAGCACGAGCTACCTTTACTTCTGTCTCAGCTTTTTGTTTATCCATCTTGCCCTGTATATATGTTCCTGCTATATTAGCAATAGGGCTGATAAGAGTGCTTAATCCAAACATCTATTTCTTTTTTCCTTTTAAATACATAACTTCTTTTATTCTAAACTTTTTTACTTTCTTTGCAATCGAACTCGGTTGTTTCACAAACTGTTTGCCCTGCTTTGTTCCTTGCCGTTTGGCTTTTGTCGTTGCCGCATACTGGGCAGGTGTTAATGATTTTATTGCCTTCTCTGGTAAGTATCTTTCCCCAGTTTTCGATGAGGGCTTCCCAGATTTCGTTTGCCACTTTTGTTTTGTCCATGCTTTTAATGACCTTTGTGATTTAGCTAGTGCCACTTCGGTATCCTCCACCTTTAGCTTTGTATTGCTTTGCTAACTGCTGTGCTTTTCTAGCAGACCATTGACCGGGTTTACCACCCTTGTTTCCAGCTTTTATACTATTAAATAAACTTTTACGCATTGTAGGTTTTGTATAATTAGCTGCTTTATTGACTGTCATATATAATTACCACTTTACTTTATCAGCCCAATAGGCTGCTGACATTTTACCTTTTTTAATATTCTTGCCATGTCTAGCTTTAAATGACTTTCTTTTAGCTTTCATTTTAGCTGACTCACCTGCTTTAGGTTTACCTGCTGTACTAGCTCCCTGCTCACCAAAACGTATTATCTTTTCTTTACCACCCTCACATGCTTTTACTATATGAGATTTTTTAGGGTGATCTGGTGTCCTTTTAGGTTTATTACATTGTAGTTTAGCTTTATCTATCACTTAAACAGGTTCTCCCTTTTTAGGTACTTCAATACAAATACTATAACCTGATACATAGTCAGCACTTAATGTAACTTGACTTTTAACTCTTTTTATATATACAGAACAACTTTCTAGGGATTTAAATGGAAAAGTTATCATTGGAAAGTTAATCCATGTTGGTGTTCCATTTAAACTCCATGCTATTATTACTACAGGTATCCACATATAAGTATTAACTCTTTCTAGGTACACAGTATGCTTTTACAAATATTTTATCTCCAGCTACACGTTGATGATTATTCTGTTTCTGTACTTTTTGTGAATACTCTAAGCAGGTATCAAAATTATCAAAAAAAACTTCTTCTTGTATATCTGTTCCTTGCAAAAAAACTACAAGTACCCATAGTAGTTTCATTTTACTATGGTAGCATAGAATGTATCATCTGTCAAGTTATATTGTACCATTAGTTTGTAATCCTTTTATAACTAAAACAGCTAAACCAGTTACAGCCCCAATAAATACAATAGAAGCAAAAATAAGTCCGACTGCACTTGCAATTTTTCTAATACGTTCTTGATGAGCATAGACCATTTCCTGTCGTTGCTTTCGTATCTTTACTTGCATTTGTAATAACTCATTCCAAGAGTTAGGACCATGAGTCATATTTATCCAAGTACGTAATTCATCTTCCATATCTTGAGCTTTTTTCTTAGCTGCGAAAGCATCCATTGCTTCCTTCTCAATAGATGAATTAAAAAATAACTTCTTAAATAAAGGTGGATTCTTACATTGCACCTCTGCTTGTTTTATATCGGAGATAGCTCCCATCCATTTGGATAGGTCTCCTGTCATGGCTTCTATTTCACGACCTGCTGCAAAACCTTTTTTAATTAAATTAAAAGCAGTAGTCGCAGCTGTCATAGCTGTAAAGGGGTCAATCATTAAGGTGGGGTATCCTAAAGTTTAATTAATTTAACCAGTCAAAAAAACTTTTCCCCTTTTCCTTAGAAGTTACTTTTTCTAACCAATCATAAAATGGTACTAAGGGCTGTGTTATTTCCTCAGTAGCCACATTTATTACTTGTAAATCTCCGTCAGCATCATCATCATCATCAAATTCTTTTTGATTTACAGTATTTATTATTTGGTCACTATTTTTATTAACCATTACATTACTTCTTTCTCGCTGCTCCACCTTTAGACATTTTAGGTTTGTTAACATTCATTTTACGAGTAGCAGTACCATAACCACCCATGTTCATCATTTTCTTTTTAGCAGGTCTTCCTACTTGTGACCCATATGTTCCTTTTCCTTGTGGCATTTTTATATCTCCTTTTTTTTATGCTTTTGATCTAACTTTACTAGCACTTTGTGTACGAGCAAATGATCTATTTCTACGTGCAGATGATAAACCTAGATTAGACCATTTATTATCTCTAGGGTTTCCATTTTTATGTGTAACATCTTTACCTACTACATTAACACCTCGTTTCTTCATAGTGTTACGTGCAGCATTTCGACTGTCTCTTCGTTTTATCTGTTCAGGTCTACTGTGGTAGTTGTCATATTCCTTACGATAATTACGTGTAAATGCCATTACTTACTTTTTTTTAGTTGAGCCAACAGTTCTTTTCTGTCAGGTATTCTGCCTAGTTTCTTTTCTAGTTTTTCTTCAATAGCTATTTCAGCGAACCTTTGTTTAGCTGTCCCTTTACCACCAACTATAAGAGAAAACATAGCACCACTACCATTTTTATCTGTTATTTTCTTTTTATCATTGTATCTTTCTGGTTTTTTTACCGGTGTTGTAATAGTTATTGATACACTTGATGATTTATCTTTAGAATCTATATTCTTTCCACCTTTACCATTTGTATTAGATTTAGGTATGTTAGGTCCTAATGGCACACCTGATTTTACTTTTGTTAGTGTAGCATCTGCAATCTTTGAGGGTCTTAACATTTCAAGTATAGTAGCAATACCAAACCCTACACCTGTACCTACACCTACAGCCGTTAAAGGTCTTTTACGTATCTGAGTACGTATGGTATCAAGTATCTTTGACATACTTATATTGGGTGCTTTAGCTTTAACTTTCTTAGCTAAGTCACGTATTTTTTTATTAAGTGTCACTTTTTTTTGATTAGCCGTTGTTGTTGTTGTTGATGTTTTATTTTTAACTGGAGCTTTTAATTTCTTTGAATCCACATTAGCCTTTGTTGGTCCTGCAGTGGTTGATTTTACATTAATCTTAGTAGTAGTAGTAGTATTACCACCACCTCTATTTTTTGTACCACTTCCTTGATTTACTCCTAACCCTTTTGATAAATTAACTTTTTTTATATTCTTTGCTAATTTACTCTGTGCTACAAAATTATTTTTCATTCCGGGATTGTTAGCACCTCCGGGTAATTTTCCTTCAGTAAAAAATTTAGCAACAGAAGCTTTTACCTGACTAAGAGGAGTTAGTTTAACTTTAGATAGCAAAACTTTATTTTGTGCTGGTGTTAATTTAGGATTTTTTCCTACAGGATTTTCAATACTAAAATTTTTAATACCTAAACTTTTCATTTTTGCTGTAATTGCAGCTTTTGTTGCTTTTATAAATATTGTACTTTTATTAGATATTTGGACTGGATATATAGTCATTTAACTTCCCCTTTTTATATTAGCATAAGCCTTAGGACTAGCTTTCTTTAAAGCACGTAGCCCTGCATTATCTTTAACACTACCACCTGCAGAATACATATGTTTCTTACCACCTGACATACCTCCGTATGCCATTTTCTCTATATTCTTTTTAAGTATAACTCCACCCTTGTTGTTTTTCGTACCTATGCCCATCTTACCCATGTTATCAACCATATCCTGTTGCATAGGTTTCATATTTTGATATTTGATAATCTTTTTATCTTCTTTGTCTTCTGCTATTAATTTTTTTCGTAATGTACTAATTTCTGTTTTAGATAAATCTGAGTCTTGAATTACTTCTTGTGCCCTTCTCATGTTTTTAAAATCTTCTTCTGACACTGGATTTGTTTGTGATATATACAATAAAGCAGTTGGTAATGTAAAATCAATTATATTACTATTATTTGTGTTGCTCATAATCTTTGGTTCTCAATCATTATTCATCCTTCTCTTTCCACCCTTCAGCCCTCATTGATTCCTCTACATGCTTTAAAGTAAACTTTCTACCATAATAGGCTTCAACAGCCTGTCGCACGTAGAAGACATCACTATGAGGAATATGCAATCGGTCTAAGGAATTATTACGTATAGCAGCGTAAAAAGCTTCTAACACGTTATCTGTATATAGTTTTACTGATTTTTTCATACTTGTCAAGTGTTTATATTAGTTTTGTACGGATGTAATACTATTATAATACTATATACATATATACATATATAATGTCTCATTTATATTGCTTTTTTTCAAGGGATTAGTATTATACATTTATAATGTATCATTGTATATGTTATTTAACAATTTTATTTAATAAGCATTTTTAATGTAACATTGTATATGTTCTAGTTATAAGGTAATTATACTCGATTTTATGTAATCTGTCAATCCCTAAAATGTAATCACCTCAAAATAGTACATAAAGTGTGTTATTATTGCAACAGTATTAGACTAGATGTGTCACTTTATTGCAACACTTTATCAGTTACCTCTGTGGTTAACACTACAAAAACCCAATCTATTGCATTCCCCATGTATATAACGTATACCCCGGGGGGTGGCTGTGGCAGGTAGGTGCTAAAAAGATAGTAAATATGGTATATCTGCCCATTTTAATATATATTTTACCTGTTTTAGCTATATATAGGCTTATTTTATGCTATTTATGGCAAGTGATAACATAACAGTTGCTGTTTTTATGTGAATCTATAGAACAGTCAATTCAATTGACACTTATTAACCATGTAGGTGCACAATATATCCCTATAAATGCTATATATACACCTATATTTAAGTGATGGTCATTATTAAGTTGACATTGTTTTAAAAAAATGTTCTAATGTAGTTATTGATTCGCACTTATGCTTATCATGTATTAACAAGGATTTGTTATGTTAAATATTATTAAGGGATTTGTAACACCTACAGTTACTGAGTTAAATACTAACGTCACATTAAATACAAAAGATGTTTCATTAGTTAATTTGAATAGTGATGTATCAACAGTAATTGAAACATTAATAGACATAAACAATAAATACATGTCTATGTTAGACAATGGTAGTTTTTTAAATGTTGCGTATGCTTGTTTTCTTACAGGTCAAATGTATAAAGATAAAAATCATTTTAGAACTATTAAACAAGGTGATGATTTTGTAGAATATACTAGACAAGAACTAATGAACGCATTAAATCCATTCTTAACAAGCTTTAAAACACCT
>Ga0209634_1000153_pt1 | contig 53319 bp, 63 predicted proteins | sample LinPmetageLP40_FD_184043 | JGI IMG/M metagenome (GOLD analysis project Ga0209634, IMG submission 184043) | Marine viral communities from the Pacific Ocean - LP-40 (SPAdes) (version 2) | ecosystem: Environmental > Aquatic > Marine > Oceanic | place: Pacific Ocean | collected 2010-08-26
GTTAGCACTTTCTCAGATAGAAGTTAACAAAGCAGAAGCGGCTTCAGGATCATTATTCAAAGGCGGGTGGAGGCCAGCGGTTGGGTGGGTTTGCGCGATTGCTTTTGCTTATCATTTTATACTTAAAGATTTAATTGTATTCGGATGTGCTGTAGCTGGTGTAGATATGCCAGAGCTTCCCGAATTTGATATGGGTACACTTCTCACGGTTCTCGGCGGCATGCTCGGAATTGGCGGTTTGAGGTCATATGAAAAAACAAAAGGACTTACTAAATGAGAGAAAACTTTGATAAAGCCCTACAACTTATGCTGAAGCACGAAGGCGGATTTGTAAATCACCCCAGTGATCCGGGAGGGATGACTAATTTAGGGGTGACTCAAAGAGTCTATGAAGATTGGGTTGGCTACGAAGTTACTAAACAAGATATGATGAAGCTTACACCAGAAGACGTTGCTCCAATATATTTAAAAAACTATTGGGAAAAGGCAAGCTGTGATGAATTACCCTCCGGTTTAGACTATGTAGTTTTTGATTGGGCAGTTAACAGTGGCGTAAGTAGAAGTTCTAAAGGTGTACAGAAATGTTGTGGTGCTGAACCGGACGGTGTCATTGGGCCAAAGACGTTAGAACTTATTGCAGGACAAAATAATAAATATATGGTAGAAAAGTTTAAAGAAATAAGGCAAGATTTTTATGAGGGTCTAAATCACTTTGACACATTTGGAAATGGTTGGACTCGCAGAAACAATGAAGCAACAGAAATTGCTTTGGAAATGGTTGATTAGTAATGGGATCAGTAAAGCTAACAAGGTTTTTAGGGGAGTCTCCAAAAATATCTTCGGAGCTATTACCTGATGGAGCCGCACAAAACGCTTTCAATGTTAAATTGTATTCTGGTGATCTTATACCTTATAGGACTCCGAAGCTTGTCGAGAATGTCGGGCGAACGGGTACAATTCAAACACTATATAAACTTACTAATCCTACTAACAATAACAACGTATTCCTTACATACCTCAATGATGTAGATATTGCTACTGCATCTGCGCCTTGGACAACTACTTCTAACACAGAAGATACCGAACAAAGATTTTACTATACAGGCGATGGCACACCTAAAGTTTCTAACTATGAGCTAGCTACTACCGGAAGTGCTCCATATCCTGCTGCCAATGGTTATTATGATCTTGGTCTACCACTGCCCATAACAACTCCTAACACTGTTGCTGTTTCGTTTAGTGTTGTATCTGCAACACATTATGAAAGGGATAGTGGTAATACAGCAACATTCTATGGTTCAGGAAACCACAACTTACGCTCAGGTAATATTGTTACTATTAGAGATTTTGGAACATCAGATGAAGCAAAAGCTTTTAATGCTACTAATGTAGAGATTACTGTTATTAATGCTACAGATTTCCAATACTTTAGTCCCGGTGATCAAGTAGCTAAGACATCTAATACCACTGGTCGTGCTGACATGGCGGGTAATACACAGATTAGAACATATGTTTATACATGGGTCACACCTTGGGATGAAGAATCTATACCATCTTTAGCGTCTAGCGAAGTCTATATTAAAGAAGGTCAGACTGTAACAGTTAGTAATTTACCACAAGCAAAACCTTCTGCACCTGCACAAAATTTTGTAAGGGGTATTAGACTTTACAGAACTGTAGTATCAACTGCTGCAACAGAGTATTTCTTGTTATCTACTCTATGGTTTCCAACCGCTACTACTAAAGTAAAACGAGTTGGTAGTGTAGTTACCTTAACTTTAGAATACCCGCACAATTTTATTGTGGATGACAGATTTAAACTATCTGGTATGACTACAGATAGTGGCAGCATGAATGGTGAGTTTTCTGTAGTTTCTATTATTGATAAGTATTCATTTACATTTACTGATAGTGGTAATGCTATTTCTGAAACTGCTGATACTAACGGTACTGTATTCCATGATATATCAGAAAGTTTAGACAATACAGTTAGGTATTGGGGTGATAGCAGTTATAATTTTACAGATGATTTTCTTATATCGGGTTTGTCTACAATTTTACCATCTATAGATTTTGATCCCCCACCTACAGGTATGAAAGGTATTCGTGCATCACACAACAATATCCTTATTGGATTCTTTGATAACCAGTTATGTTTTTCTTTTCCTGACAAACCGCACGCTTGGCCTGAACGTTTTAGATTAACATTTGATTCTGATATTGTAGCGGTAGAAGCTATACAAGGTTTTATATTAGTGCTTACTGAAGAGTACCCATATCAAGTATCGGGTAATGATCCTGCTACAATGGTGTCTGCTCGTATTGATACCTTATACCCATGCCTTTCTAAAAAATCTGTTGTTAATATGGGGTATGGAGTCTTGTGGGCTACGCATGGTGGCCTAGCTAGTTATGCTCCATCCGCAGGTATAAGTCTTGTTACTCAACTTTTACACGACTGGGATACTTGGAATACTTCTTTAGACCCAGCTACTTTAATTGGGCATTATTATAATGGTAAGTACTTTGGTTCTCACTCTAGTCAATCTTTTATATTTGAAAGAGATGATAAAGTAGGAGGGCTTTTTGTAAGTATAAACTACACTTTTTCAGCAGCCTGTACTGACTATAAAACAGGAACTATGTATTATATTGGTGATGACCAAGGGAATCTTTATGAGTGGGACAATAAGACTCAAGTACTTTCTCCACTAGAGTGGAAGTCAAAAACCATTGTAACTAAGGATTATATGAACCTTGGTGCTGCCAGAGTCATTGCAGATTTTGCAACTTCGACTGAAGAAGCAGAAAATGTTATAGCATATAACAATACACTCCCAGCTTTTAACAACGGTATATGGGCTAAAAGTATACAGTTAGGTACATTGAATGGGCCTACAGACTATACAGACGCAGGTACAGCTGTAAATAATATTGGTACATTAAATGCTTTTCCAATTAATGCAGACGGGCAAACAAAATTTCCTTTAGAATCTACTGGTAATCAGCCTGTTACCTTTAAATTGTTTGTTGATAAACAGTTGATATTCCAAGGTACAGTAAGTTCTGATGAAGTATTTAGATTGCCATCAGGGTATAGAAGTGATACATTTGAAATTGGAGTGTCAGGCTCTTCAAGAATAAGGGCTATACATATAGGTGAGACTCCATACGGATTGAGGTCAGCATGAGTGTAGCAAATAGATTTACAGGAGTACCAGCAGTACCACAAGGAGGTTTTACAGACTATCAAACTGTACTTATTGGTGCAGTAAAAGAAAATGTAGAACTACTAACGGGTCTCCGTGGTGAAACTGATCTTAACAGTAAAGCTATTACACAAGGTCAAGTTACAGTCAATAACATGAGTGCTCAGAAACTACAGCAAGTAACTGCAAAAGGTACAGGCTTTACAATAAGTAGCCAAGATGTTGCAAGTTTAGAGGATCATAATAAACTTATACTTGATGTACAGACTTTAGCTTCTGATTTAGCAGAGACTAGAGCAGTACTTAATTTTTTAATCAAACAGATGAAAGGACAATAAGCTATGGTAATGAAAGCTAGCCCTGATCCTATGACACCGTCTGGCCCAGCTATGACTGCTGTTCCTGATTCTGTCTCTATGGATCTACCACAAAGTATAGAAACATTAATAACAATGCCAACCGCTGTTACTACAGATGCAGGTTTAGGTGAGATACCTACAGGAGTAACAGGTGGAAACCCTAATTATCCAGTTATGGATTTTAGGATGCAACCAGCTACATATCAAGAAGGTGGTATGGTTCAACCGGGTCTGCAACCACAGATGCCACAAGGGCCAGCAAATCCTGCTATGGTGGACAGTCAAATAAATCAGACTCTAGGTAACAATCCAGAAGCTGTTGCTAGGATACGAGCAGCTATTGAAGCAGGTCTTCAGTCAGGCGAAATAGATGCAAACGAATTAAATATGATTATAGAGCTTGCAAAAACAGTACAGCAAAATCCTGCTATGTACCCACAGATTAGGCAAATGGCTATTCAACGGGGTATAATACCAGCAGAAGAAATTCCTGAGCAGTATGATGAAGGTTTGATAACTGCTATTCTTATGGCAGCAAAAGCTATGGAAGCTGATGTTCAGATTGAAGGCGCTGAGATGATGCAACCCCAGCCAACACAAGTAATGGAACCGGGAGGTGTGCTTATTGGCCCATCACATGCACAAGGTGGAATACCTACTAAAGTGGCAGGTGTTAACAATGCTGAGATGGAAGGCGGAGAGTATGTCATCCCTAAAAAAATTGTTGCAGCTAAAGGTACAGAGTTTTTCGATAAGATGTTAGCTCAGTACGAAGATAAAACGGATATGGCTTAATGACATTACAAGTAGTGGAAAAACCAGAAGAACATAAACAATACAACGCTCAGTTGTTATCTACAAAAGAGTTATATGATAAATACTGGGGTCAGTGTATCCCGTTGTTTCAAGAGTGTATTGATAGAGCTATGCACGGAGAGATGACTGTTGATGATATTTATGATCGTGGTCTTAAAGGCCAGTTGTATGTAATTGCTGTTAAGAATGATGATACTGAAGTTCCTGATGTAACATTAACACTTGCTCTGGAACTTGTTTACTATCCACAATTTACTGCTATGAATGTATTAGCTTTAGGCGGAAGAGATTTACGCCATAATATGAAACGATATTGGAAGCAAGTTTGCGGTTGGGCGCAGATTTGTGGAGTTACTAAAATAGAATGCTTAGTCGCACCAGCTATGGAAAAGATACTACAGGCACAGGGCTTCGAGCGAAAGTATTCATTACTTAGACAAGATTTAACGAAGGAGGTCTAAATGCAAACTATAATAAACCCTCTAGTAGTTTCGGTAGGCCCTACTAGCGAGACTATTATAACACCCGTTCCTATGACACATCATGGTGGCGGTATAAAAAAAGCTATAGCTGTTATTGCAGTCATAGCTATTCCTATTGCAGCACCTATGATTGCAAGTTCACTAGTAGCTTCAACAGCTCTTGGTGCGGCGGTCACTGCAAGTATTGGTGCTACAGCTACAGCCGTTGTCAGTTCAGCGATTGTTGGTGCAGGACTCGGTGCTATTACAGCTAAAGTCACAGGCGGTGATGTAAAAGCAGGTGCTATCTCAGGACTTATTGGAGGTGGTATCGGTGGTTACACATCAGCTTCTAAACCGGGAATGTTTGGTAATGCGGCTACACCTACTAGCAGTGGTTCAGTTACTACTTTAGATGGTGGTTCTGTTAGTTCAGGTACTGCAGGCACAAATGGTGTAACTAACGCTAGTCTTACTACTACGGCAGATGGTACTTTATCAAATGCTGTAGTTAATACTGGTACAGATGCTGTTGTAGAAGCTAGTTTTACAGATAGTTTGAAAGCAGGTTTATCTAGTGCAGGTGAGAAAATTGTAGATAAGTTTACTAATCCAGATGCTTTGGCTAATGCTGTTCTTCAGGTTGGTGGTGCTGTAGCTGCAGAAGCTATAGTCGGTACACCAGATCAAAGTCCTGAAGCAACTGCTGCTATAGAAGAATATAAACAAGAACTACAAGCTCTTAAATCAAAAGACGAAGCAGCGTTTAATCAAAAATTAGATGCAGCTAAACAGTATATGGTTCAAGCTGGTTATTACGACCCACAATATTTTGGTCTGCAAGCTGCCAATAGAGCAGCTATTACAGAAGGTCGTAAGCTACGAGAGTTTGAGCGTAAAGCAGGACTAAAATCAGGTGGTGTTTCTTCAGGTGATCGTAGACGAGCAGCATTATCTGGTAGTAAAAATGTTCAAACTGCTTTTGATACAGGATTTGTACAGGGTATAGGTCTTAAAGATAAAGCTATGGCCACAGGTGTGGGACTTATACCTAATGCTTCGCCGAATGCAGCCAATGCCGCGTTGAATATGGCTAACTATTATACTGGACTTGATGCTCAAGCTAATGCAGATGCTACTAAAAAGAAGGACAATATTCAAAAGTTCTTCGGTGGGTTTAATACTGCTAGTGGCGTAACTAAAAAAGAAGAAGAAGAGCGTAACAAAAAAGCTGGGTTAAATACTACTAACAGCGGCTTGCCTCAAGGCATAATGGTATAGGAGTTAAATATGGTATTAGGTCTCCTTGGAAATGTAGCTGGTAATCTAAATCAAGAAGCTTTTGTCAGTGGTGCAGAAGCTGAAAACCGATTGCAAAATCTACAACGGGCGAATCAAAATAGAATTAATAGGGATTTTTTCCGTAACGCTCAAGGTGGGCCACCAGCTTTACCTACACCTAATGTTTTGAATCAAGGGTCTGCAGGTCTTAAACTTGATGGCTTCGGTGGCAACTACATAGATATACCTCCTCCAGTTGTAGAAAAGAAGCCAGAAGTTGTAACTCCAGAAGTGCTCGTACCTCCCGGTCAAGTAGGTGATGGAGAATCTATAGTTGGCGATGATCAAATTGTTATTGACGACAATGAAGTAAAACCTCCAACTACGCTTACTATTCCAAACTTTGATCCTACAAAAGAGTTAGACTATGGCAGCATTGGTGAATCTGAAACTGTTGATATAACACAAGTTGACCCTGAGTCTTCAGCATTTGCACAGGATATTCAAAAGTTATTTGCTAATAGTGATTTTGGAACCTTGTTTATGAGGTTAGGAGATCGTGCTGCAACAGGATATGGCGACACATTAGCAGGTTCTCCCGCTGGTCGTATATACGGATACTTTACTGACAATCCTGCTGAAGCAAAACAAAGAAGTAAATCTGCAGCGGCATCAAAATGGTATCGTACAGATGAAGCTAAGAATTATTTTTTACAAAACCCAAATCAATTAACCGCAGCTGCGGTTGACCCAACAGGTTGGTACAACAAATTTAAAGAAGAGCAGCCTCAACGACAAGAAATACAAAAACAAATAAAGATTAATGAAAATTCTGCAGGGTTAGCAGATAAAAGAATTACTGAGTTGTCTGCTGAGGATATACTAATTCCAGCTTTAAATAATAAGAAAGTAAAGAATGTTAGAAATGTAGCTGGAGTAATAGGGTTTGATCCTGACTTTGCTACAGCAATCATGGGTATAGAAAGTTCTTTTGGAACTACTACTGCAACATCTGCTAAAGGTGCTAAAGGTATTATGCAGGTTATGCCTGATACTTTTGATCAGATGAAAGCATGGTATACAAATCCAGCGAATGTTACAAAATATAACATACCTGCAAACGTAGTTGCGTTAGCTAAGAGTATGAAGAAAGGATCAGCAACTGATCCCACAGCTGGGCTTTTATATTTAAAGTATGGTGAGTATATTGGTGTACCTAAGAACTTGCTTGCTGCAGGTTATCAAGGTGGTATGGAATCAGTTAAACAGCGTGGCACACCTACTACTGCTAATGATGGCTCTCTTACAAATACAGATTATAACCGAGCTGTAGTCTCAATCTATAATAAACTTATAGGTATAACAGGTGGTACGACCACTACAACTACAAACAATGTTGTTAATAACACTTTACCAGATGGTGGAACAGCCTCTTTTACCAGTGGGCTTCAAGTAGCTCCGAACACATTAAAAGGTTTAGAAGATGCAAACGCTAACCAAGCGGGTCTTATCACTGATGTACAGACAGACACAGATGCAAAATCTGCAAACACTGGTAACACAGGCACAGCAAGTACAGATGTAAGCACCCTTAAAAATGTAGCGGGTGTCGATGACGGTACAACCATAAAGAAACCAGAAGAAGTTGTTCCTGAATCTAAGACAGAGGTAAAACCTCCTGCATTTTACCAAAAAGACCCATCACAAACTGGGTTTGAGTTGCGTAACTTTCTTGAGGAACGAAAACTAATTATCAACCAAACCAATCAGAATGTAAAAATTCTTGCAGAACGATCTGAATATTTTAGACGGCTTGCAGAAGTGTCTCGTGTTGGTGGTACTGATGAAGCGTCTTATAACCAGTTAATTAATAACTCTACTGAGCTTATGGCAAAAGCTCAAACAATGCAGCAAGCTGGTGCATTAGAAGCTAAGAAAGCAGAAAACAAAATTATGTACCTTCAGGGTATGCAAGCATTATCTGATCTAACTAAGGGTAGCACTAATAGAGCTGCTATGGTTTGGTCTCAATACTCAGGTATGGATATTGGTATTAACACACGATCTGATGGTAAGTACGATATTACTATCGGTGGTAAACCATATAAAACATTAGATAGTAAACAACTTAGTACTACATTACAGCTAGCGTTTGACCAAGGTTATAGAGGATCACAAGCTACTCTATCATCTACAATGGCTATGAAGACTTTTGAAAGTCAACTTGAGATTGTTAAACAGCAGTATAAAGATAATGCTGCTAACTATAGAGAAAGACTCAAATCGCAGTACGATCTTCTAAAAGAAAAATATAAAACCGACAACGAAGTTAAGTTACAGCAGCTTGAAGGTGCTGTCGTTATAACAAAAGGAAAACAAACATTTATTTTGTCTGAAGAAAAATATACTGATATAAATGGTGTCGAGTCTTATAGGTTTGTAGAGAAACCTGTATCAACATCTTCACTAGGTAATAATTCGTATAAGCGTGAAAAGAAGGATTAACTATGGCTCCAAAAAAAGCAGGGCTTCAAGCATTTTCAAGTTCTTACTATGATGCTACAACTGCGCCCGGGGCAGGTAATCCATTCGAGCCTATTGGTGGGGGGTCGTCAGGACTCCAAGCGCTACAAGCAGGTCTTGCTGATCAGTTAGTTCAACAACAAAAAGCTGACAAGACTCTTGAAGCTGCTCTCCTAGGGGGATTTGACCAACCACCTGAGACTGGGCCTCGTGTATTATTTAGTCCATCGACAAATGAAATGTTTGTTAATGGTGCATTATACAATGCTGATGATAAACAATCAGCGTTAGATGCAGAGTCTAGGGGATACCTAGACAGACCTAGGGCTAAACAGCCTGATGGTGACTGGCAAGCTGTGTCTCCTGATTCCTATAAAACATTTATGAACAACATCGAAGACCCTAGCTTGGGTACTTTGTTTGCAAGAAACTTTGAAATAGGTGGAGATAACCTAAAACTTCTTGCTGGTAGAGGTGCTCAGTTCCTTGGGTTTGAAGAGTTTGGTCAAGATTTAGTAAATGATGCAGTTGCAGAATTGTATTATAACCAACCATTTCAAAGAGAAGCTGTAAGTGAAGATGGCGAATATTTTAAAGGCGGAGCTATTGATTGGTTCGTTGCTAACTTCGCACAGCAAGGGCCAAACTTAATAGAATCTATTGGTGTTGCCTTAGTTGGTGCTGGAGCAGGTGCAGTTGCAGGTGGTGGTGCTAATCCATTTACTGCAGCAGGTGGTGCTTTATACGCTATGTTGGGTAAAGAATCAGTAAAACTAGCCGTAGCATCAGCCGCTAAAAAATATATGAAGGGTCAAGCCCTTAACAAAGGTGAGAAAAAACTACTTCGTGAGTTTTCCGGTCTTACAGCCGCAGCTAAAATTAAAAATCCTAGTGCCTTTTATGTAGCCCCTAGTGGTGCAACTATGACAGGTAATCAATTTCTTAAAAAATTAGGCAAAGAACGAGCTGAAGACTCTCTTGCTGTTGGCGCACTTAAAGCAAGTAAGCAAGCTGCAAACCAAGCTAAAGCAGGTGGCGCAGCAGGAGCATCAATCCTTGGTTCTTATGGTATGGGTGTCGCTGACATATATGGTGAAGTAAGAGATACAGGTGTAGGTGACAGAGGTACTGCGGCTCTTGGAGCTATACCATATGCAGCTATGGAAGTATTACCAGAATTTTTCCTAGCAGGTCGTATCTTTGGGCTTGGGCCAAATCTTCTTAAATCAGGTGGTGCGGCTAAACGATTTGGTAAAGGTCTAGGCGTTGGTGGTACGCTTGAAGGTCTTACAGAACTTGGACAAGAATCTATTTTATTATACGGAACAGATCAATCATTCGGTGACGCAGAAACAACTAGACGATTAATTAACTCTTTTGCAGCAGGCTTTGCTATTGGTGGCCCACTAGGTGGTGGCGCTAACCTTCTTAAACAGGGCAATCCTACTAATATATTAGACAAAGACGATCCACAAGCAGATAAAAAATTATTACCTGCTCCTCCACTTACTGGCGATGTACTTGACCCGACAGCTCCTCCTCAAGGTCAATTACCACCCCCCGCTGGTACTGCGGCTCTCCCTGCTCCTACTCCAGCGATTACTACAGTATCTGAATCTCCTGACTTTGTTGCGGGTGCGGATGGGGTTCGTGCGGGAGAGCCGTTAGACACAGTGGTTCAAGCTAACCAACCTGTACTCCCGGGCCAAGAACAAGGACAACAGGGAATTATGTTCCCACCTGAAGGGCCAACTACTGCTGGAGCACTAAACGAATTATCAGAACAACCAACTGCTGGAGAAGCAATAGCTAATATACAACAAGCTAATACACAGCCTACACAGGCTGAACTAGAAGCAGCTGGACAACAGACACTTAATATTCCTGCACAAGACGTAGCACAAAGTGTGCAAGACTTGGCTACCCCGGCGGTACAAGAGACAGCCATAGGACAACAACTTCTACAAGCTGCTAACACTAGAATAGCTCAGCAAGAGCAACAACTATTAGAGTCTAGGCAATTAGCACAGGAAGCTGAAGAACGAGCACAAAGACAACAAGAGTTTGATCTAGCTGAACAGCAAAGATTAAACGAGCAAGTGGCTCAATTAGAAAACGCTAGGGTAGAACAAATACTTGCAGAGAATGATAGGCTTACTCAAGAACTTGAGGAGCGTAAAGCTGCACAGATTCCTGTACCACAGAGAACACCTACGCAGTTAAGTCTGCCGGGGATGGCAGCACCATATAGTGCAAGACGACAAGGATTACGAAGAGGTCGAGCTGCAGCACCTGTTGTTGCAGAGCCTACAGCTGCTGAGTTAGAAGCTGCAGGGCAGATGACATTACCATTTCCCGAACCTACTTCACCTGAATTAACACCACTTATAAATCAGATGGTAGCTAGTGGTATACCTATGGAGAACATACAAGAGTATGTTGATGACTTCCAAGCTGCTGTGACTAACAACGATTTAGCAGAACAAAACCAGATTATAACAGAGATGCAGGAGATAGTTAATCCACCTGCACGAGTTAACCCTTTACAAAGAGTACAAGAGACAACAGCCCAACTAACAGGTAGAGCACCTATTCCAAGAGTAGGCACAGGAACAGACAGAGTAGTTACTGACCCTGAGACAGGAGAGCAGTTTACTGTAACATCATATGAACAACCAAGGAGGCCAGATGCCGTTCAAAAGCGAAGCACAGAAGAAGTGGCTGTACGCGAACAAACCGGAACTAGCGGAGCAGTTCCAGTCGGAGACACCCAAGGACGCCAAACTACCAACCAGAATAAGCTCCAAGAGCAGCTCGGAAAAGCGTCAGTACGCCAGACAGCAGCGAATCAAGCAGACGAACAGCGAGCGCTTCGGGAAACTCGCGAAGAAAATCGCCGTAAACAAGCTCAGGAATCAGAAGCTCGTATAAGTGATGTCTATGTTGATGTCACAGGTAAGACACCTATTGAAGCATGGAATGACTTATCTCCAGTTGGTACTATACCGTTGGATAGATTGCCTCAACAAGCGAGAGAACAGTGGGGTCAGCTTGTAGCTGGTAATGCAGTTAACGGTGATATTGCACAGAAAATTTTTGATGATAACTATCAACAGTTACAACTAACTACTAGAGAAGAGCTTGATGAGTTTAAAGCCAAGTTTGATATTACTACTGACTTTACTTCAAACGGTGAAGCATGGGCATACGCACATCAGCTAATTGCTTTTGCGTTTTTTGAAGTTGACCCTAATGCAACTAAACAAGGTATTACTGCTGACGCAGTGAGATATGTAACCAAGACTGGTTTTACTCCTCAACAACGTAAAGCACTAAACGCAGCTTTTGTATCTCAAGCTAACGCTCAACCACTACAAGGAACATTTGATAGAGGGTCTAATAAAGGTAAGATGAAACCTTGGTTAGATTATGCTACTCAAAATCATATACTTAGTGATGTTAAAGTTGCCCTTACAAATATGCCAGTGTGGTTTACATCACCACAGCAAGAAGCGGTCAATGAAACTATAGCTCAAGAAACACAAGGTGAAGTTCTCGGTCAGGATACTGTAAATAGACTGCTGACTACTTTACGAAACCGACAAGCTGCTGGAGAAAAAATTGATTTTGAAGCATTTAGAAAAACTCTTGAACTAGCTTTAGGTGCTTCAGGTGCAAAGACTGCTGCTCAAGTAACAAAAGAAATGCAAAAACAAAACTCTGTACTGCTAGAAGATATTCTTAATTCACACTTAGAAAAATACGAGCATAAATCATTTACTGGTTACAATCCCGTGGTTGAGCTTACATCTGATAGAGCCTCTATTGAGCAACGAACTCAGCAAGGTGGTGAGTCTACAGGTAGTAGAGAGATAAATCGTATCCAAACTTATTTTGCTAACTCAGATAGAAATTATCTGATGGCTAATGGGTATGCAATTAAAGACTTCTTTGATGTTAGAGGTAACCTAAAAACAAAACGATTGTATAATGGTCGTATTGTACCTGACCCAACACCCGAAACACAGACAGAAAGAAATTCTCAGCAGACAGAAGGCCAACGCCTCCTTAAAAAAGGTAGACGTACACAGCGTGAGAACGCAAGAGTAAACAGGCTACAACCTACCGCTGAGATAATGAAGGAGATGGACTCTAAGAACACTGATGGTAACTTCAGTAGAGCAGATGGTAAGCCTACTAAACCATTAGGTAAGGGTGAGATAGACCTTATTGTTAGGCAAGTCCTTAAAAAATTAAAAGTAAAACCGACTGTTACTGTAGTTGCAAACGTTCAAGAGTTAGCTAGGACAAACCCTGAGCTTTACAAGCGTGCTCAAGCAGGTAGACCACTCGGTGATTTTGATACAGTAGAAGCTGTTGGTTATTCTGTTGGCGATCAAGTTATAATCTTCAGTGATTACGCAAGAACAAAAGAACAGATTAGATTAACTGTTGCTCACGAAGCATTAGGTCACTTTGGTTTCCGTGCCTTCATGCCTCGTAGTAGAATGGATCCGTTGTTCCGTGAGATATACAGGACTGATGGTCATGTAAGAGCTGCTGCAGATATTCTGCGTAGAGCTAATCCACAGATGGACATGATGGAAGCTGTAGAAGAAGTGCTTGCTGAACGAGCCGCTTCACTTGATTCCAGTATGATTGATAGACTTAAAAATATTATTCAATCTGTGCTTGATGCTATTGGATTAGGGGACTGGTTAGCCGTTGGCGATCCTGATCTTACGCGGTACTTCCTAAATCAATCTCGTAAGAACTTACGCTCAGGTGGCAGAGGTGTTGTAGGGGCCCAACAGTTAGCTCTCAACCTAAAACAATTACAGTCAGAGAGTGAGTATGGTCGATTCCAAATTGAAGATGTACGAGCTGATCACGCTACTAACTTCTTCCAAGCTGATGGCCTTAATCGTAGGTCAGGTAGATTCGGTGGTTTTGATAGTGTTAATGAATTAGTAAGAAAACTACCAAGAGGTAAAGGTAAATCATTAAGTAGATTTTTTGCTGAGATGGCTGAGACTGTCCAGACTCTTGATAACAAAGCTCAACGTAGTGAGGGACTGTCAGATATATTTAAAATCTTTCAACTTCAATCTGGTAAGACAAGACGTATGATGTCTGAGTACGAGAGGCTTACAGCATTTACTCATACTCCTGATTGGATGGGTGTTGGTAAAGGCCCAACTAAAGAAGAATTACAACAGGCAGGTGAGATGCTTGCTTATGGTGCGCTACTAAGAAAAAGTCAGAATGGAGACCAAGTTATCCAAGCATTGGATAAACTAATGCAGGGTGCGGAATCTGGTAACCCACAAATAAATCCTGATGTTCGTCAGCAACTAGAAGAAATGGGTATGGTATCCCGTGAAGAATTTGAAGCAGGGTTTACTGTTCAAAATTCTATGGGCCAAGACATGCCTAAAACTTTTACTGTTACTGATAACACATGGCGCATTTATTCAGAGAACAGGTCTGCTGTAGCACAGTCAGCTATTGATGTACTCCAAGCTAATATGGATGCAGTCATTGGGCAACGAAAACAAGCATTAGAAAATTTTAAACGGTTCGTTGGTGCAACTAATAATAGACCTACTGATGAAGACATTCAAATATTTGAGAGGATTATTGAAGAGTATTCTAATCTATACCAAGAGAACGCTGGAATAGACGGGCCTATTGATGCGTCTACAGAAAAAGCTAATAAGTTTCTATCACAAATTAATAGAGCATTATGGGAAGATAAAAAAGTAGACGATTGGTTTGGTAGAAGCACAGATGCCGATGGTAATCTAACATTTGATCAAACTGCAGAGTTTCAAACTGATAGATACAGAGATATTATAGCTGCTCTCCCACGATTAAGAGCCTTGCAGTTTAAAAAAGACACTGCGTATAACGCAACTAATGCTATTCAAAATTTATTTATATTAGATCAAAGGGCTATCAAAGCAGACTTTGATGCAAGAGCTACACTTGCACAAGGTTATGTAAGATTTGCTAGACGAGGTACATGGCAAACTCGTTTGCAAGCATATGATGCAACCACAGGTCAGGCCATTAAATTGGAAGAAACATACGCTGGTTCTATGCCATACTTTCAAACTGAGAGCGAGCAAGACGCAACAGATTTGGCAACAGACCTACAAGGTATGGTAGCTGATGATAAGTCTAGCCGAATTGTATATAATATGCGTGACAGCGATGGTCAAACTCGTAAGGTAGTATTCCAAGCTCAGGTGGCCAAGGCTAGACAATCACAACCACTTACTGATTCTATGAATCTTACAGAGTTTATGAGTGTTGTGCAGCGTTTGGATATTGGTCTTACACCACAAGAACGACAACGTATTATTACAGCTCTTACTAATACTGAGTCTACTGCACGAAAGAAAAGCCTCCAAAGAACAGGTAACCCCGGTTGGGATAAAGATGTTGTTAGAAGTAACGCAGAACACCTAGAAACACAGGCGCATGTAGCAGGTAAAATTACTTACTCATGGCAGCTAAATGATATTATGGCAGATGATGCTAAGTTTAGAGGTGATCCTGAAAAACTACAACAGTTAGAAGAAGCCACAACACGAGGTACAGAAGCACAAAGAGAAGCAGCTAGAAAAGAATACGATGCTTATGCTTATCAGTACAGTTTTTCTGCTGATATAGGTGCTGCTCAAGCCAAAGATAGAAATGGTAAAGCAATACCAAACGAAGGTCGTGGTGAAGACTATAGAGAAGAAGCTAAAAAATTATTATCTTTCTACGCAGAAGCAGCAAACATATCTAATTCTACAGAGGATATACTATCTGGCGAAATAGGATCTAGGTTTAAACTATATGCTGTACTGTTACAACTTGGTGGTTCTATAGCAACTGCTGCTGTGAATATGATGTCCATGATTACACATACCATACCTTATCTTGGTAGTTATAATCCAAACCGAGGTTATGGTGGTGGCTTTGGGTTTGCTAAATCTGCGGGTGCTATGAGTAGAGCTGCTTATAATGCAGGTAATGGTAAACTTGCTAACTATGACTATATGGTACGAGTAGCTAACCCGACTGGAGACCCTACACTACAGGCAGAGGCTGATAGATTACAACAACAACATGGTCTATCTCCAGATGAAGCTGCTGCTATGCTAGATGCTACTGGTGCAGGTGTGCTTCAAGCTGCACAGTTTAACGCATTGGTAGGAACTTCAAGGGGCGGTAGGTCTAGTAATAATTTTAATGGTTTAATTAAAACATGGATGATTGCTTTTTCATACACAGAGCAACTTAACAGACGTTCTACATTCCTTGCATCATATAGACTAGAGCGAGAAAGAATACTTGCTGACAGTAGGTATGGAACTAATATCGATAACCTTCCGTTTGAAGACCGAGCAGAGGTACAGCTTCAAGCACAAGAGTTTGCAACGAAGGCAGTTAATACATCACAGGGTGAATACGCTATGTATAACAGACCCGAGATGGCTAGAGGAAACGTAGCACAGTATATCTTCATGTATAAACAGTTCGTCATTATTAGCGTACAGTTGATGAAAGGCATGGATAAGAAGGGCAGGTTAGCTATGCTGACTATGTTGTTCTTAATGTCGGGTATGAAAGGACTACCATTTGCTGATGATATAATGGACTTGATTGATACGCTTGCTCAGAAGTTTGGCATTAAAATGAAAAGTGTAGAGGAAGAAACTGCACGACTTGTTGATGCCTTTATCCCCGGCGCATCACCGATATTCATGCGAGGAGTTCTTGACAAGTATACTGGTGCAACGATATCCACAAGGTTAGGCTTTGGTGATTTGATTCCGTTGTCGGGTGCTTTCAAAGCAAAGAGTCATGCAGGTGAATACTGGAGAGAAGCAGAGAACTTCTTTGGGCCAGTGTTCTCTGGGATGACAGGGTTGTTTGGCACAGGAGCACAACTTCTCAGGTACGGAGCAGAGACTGTGGGCCTCAAGGATGACACGACACGATTTACAGATATACTAAGAGATGTACCATCTTCTGCTGTAAGAGGTTTGGTTGATGGTATGACTTACCTACATGATGGGAAGATTACTAGAGCCGATGGTACAGTCCTAGATAACGAGGTGGGTATAGGAACTTCTGTATTTAGAATGTTAGGATTTTATCCATATCAAGTTATGGTACAGAACGATATCATTAGAATGACAAAACAATCACAGGCTTATGTACAGGATATGAAGGCTCACTATCGTCAAGCATACATCAAGGCTAAGATGGAAGGTGATAGAGGAGAAGTTCGTAGAATCTTAAACTTCGTAAAAGAATGGAACAGAGATACCAAAGGAACAGAGTTTTACTTTAAAGATTTTGTTGCCTCATCAAACAAATCACTGAAGTCTGCTAAGAAGAACAGCATCAACAGGTATAAGAAGTTTGCACCAAAAACTTTACGACCTACAGTAGACGAGTTGCTAGAAATCTATGGAGTTGAAACAAACTAATGTCTGATGAAACCGAGATCATAGACAATGGGATTGGTGAAGCAGAACGTATTGCTGTAGACTTTAATGAAGATGGAACACTAGGCAACATCACAATAGAAGATACACCCGAGGGTATGAGTGATGTCCAAGCAGGTATAGAATTTATCTACCATATGCGTGAACATCTCCTAGATATAGGGGTTGCAACTATATACTTTTTTTCTGTTTATGCTATCTATTTGTGGATAACTAAGAAAATTAAGGGGTAGCTAGACTACCTAGAAGGGTCTTCACCCCTCTGTACGGCGCTTAAAACGGCTTGTTTTTCTAGCATCTCCTTCCTTTTTGCCATAATCCTCTTTGAACTCATCAATGCTTTGTTTATACGATGTATTGTTTTAGGGTGTGCGAACTTGTATGGTGGTGTATCCAACCTAAGATATAAGTATCTACCATTAGGTAGTTTTATCTTCTTAAAGTTCTGTATCTTTCACCACCTGCAACTGTCCGTATGATATATCGTCAGCCACTACATCTGCATTCTCAAGTAGGCTTTGGAATCTTGGATGCGTTAAGTTAAATCCTACAACATAAGTCTGTGCTAGTTTGATTGGTGTATCTTTACCAAGTGACGCTTTCTCAGATCTAGGTGTAGCCAACGCATTCTCTGAAACAAGTTCCTGTTTGAATGTTTTGTAGTCAGCTCCTCGCATAGACAACCACTTTCTAAAGTGAGTACGATCTATCATCATTGTACCCTTATCAAAAACTTCGGCTGGAGACTTTCGGAATACATCTAATCTAATTCTTATGTCGCCTCTTGGTATCCTTGCAAAGTCGGGTTGTGCTTTCTGCCCTACTGTGTGCATGACAGTAACAGATGTATCAGCAGAATCAGCCATGTACTCTGCAACAAGATCAAAGCAATCAACTTGATTCTCTTGTACTGTCCTACGGATAGCACCTATTTGTGATAGTACCCATTCAGTAGCTTGAGTGTAATCAAATTTAATCAGACCCCATTCAGTAGCTAACTTCATACCTAAGTCTGCCAGTACAATAGACTGTTCCCAGTATCTTTCTTCACCACTAAACTTAGCTTTATACTTCTTAGTGAAATTCTCTGATGCTTCTGCAATAGCAGATTGGATTCCTTCTTCACCCATTGACAACAAGTTTATAATGAACTTCTTACCTACACCCCCATAGTGAGAGTGGATAGCTTCATATATTTTTCTACCTGCCTCAGACCCTCGAGTAAATATAGGTGCAGATGGTACAGTAAGTTCTAGTAGACGAGCCATCTGTGCGTCTGTGTCCAGACCAGATGCTATAAGTTTACTTTGTAGAGACTTGTTGGTGGATACTATTACTGGTGTTGCCCAAGTCTTAGCATCTCTTTCTTCTGCGTTACGATTGAGTCTAGCTTTATCTCTACCCTGTGATACCCAATAGCAGAAGTCACCGACCTCTTTATCCTGCATCATAGTTACTTCATCTATTGTTAGTGGTAGATTAGCATATGTACCAAGCCTTGCGAACAGACTGTTCTGTGTGTACTTAGCCGCAAAGTGTAACTTGTCGGGGTTACCATATATTGATTGAACCCAATACTGTGCTAGTGTTTTACCTCCACCTGTTGGCCCATATAGAGATACAGTCAATCCTTTGAGACCTGTAAAATTATATAGTGGTGCAGAGAAACCTACACCTAATGCAAACATATGAGATTTAAGATCAGCCTTTTCTAATACTGATGTTAAGTTTATCCACTGATCTACATCACCCTTAGTGTTGTATAAGTCTGCACCTTGCTTCTGTATACCCGATGCAAGACTAATTGATTCTTCTGTCACTCCTTCTGCTGTACGCTTTAGAAGTGTATCGCCTAAGACAAATGCCGCATTCTTTTCTTTCCAACCCATAGTTGAGTAGAGGTTAGTCATAGTACGAATCTGCCTCAACTCATCCATATAAGTTCTTAACATAAGTTGAAAATACTCCGTTTGTTTCTTGTTATATAATACAATCCCTTGATCCGCTATAGCTGTAGAGAACTCACGATTGCCATCCGTTAGGTATGCTTGTCGTAGCACAAGGTCTTGCCACCCCATGTGTGGTCTATTCCAATGATATCTAACTGTCTCATACCCTAGTGATTCATCTAGTCCATAGCTGACTGGGTATATATCAAACTTACAAACATCTATATCTGTATCATCTATGGTAACTTTTATACCATCTTGTGTTCGCTTGAATGGTTTAGGTATTGGAATCTGATTAGCTTGAGAGTCGGGTGCTTCTGCTGATAGTGGCGCTTCTTGATACTGAACACCTAGTCTAGCAGGTGAACCTATCTTGCCTTTATATACACACCCTCTACACCCGTTCGGTCTGTCTATATCAAACTTACTACAAGTTGTTGGGCCAGTAGCAGAATCTTTCCAGTGATTAAGTTTGCTTATTGTAGAGTGGTAATCAAACTTAGGATGCCTCTGACTCCACTCGACTGCTGTCTTCTCTGCATCATTACAGAAAGCCGCAACTCCTATAAGGTCATACCATAATGGTTCATCTACCTTGTCTTGATTATCTATCGCCCATTCTATCTGCTTACATTTAGATGCTACGATTGATCCAACTGCAAGTGGGAACTCTTGTTTAGATACTAGATTTTCTAACAACGTATTGTCACGAGTGTGACCTTCTTGCGCCCCGGGTGCGGTGTTGTAGAAATAAGATAGAGATTCTTTCAGACTAGAAACCTCTACAGGTTCTGCGTCTACTAGAAGTTTTACTTCGTTACCATTCTTAGGATTGTGTGTACCAACTGGTCTTAGTACCAACGCACTGTTGGCTGTAAGTCCTGCGTCTATCTTAAACTCTTTATCCAAAGCCGCTTGTTTCATAGCGTTGGCTAGAGGTTTCCACTCTTGTGGTTCTAATTCTTTTGTTAGTATCCAATACACATGCAACCCATTACCCGAATATATAATCATCGGCTTGGGTAATCGCATTGTGTCTACAAATTTACCTAGTGCTTGTAGTCCTTCCTTCCATGACGGATATGGTTTACCTTCACCACAATCTACGTCTATTGCTACAACCTTTGTGGCTCTAACATTATCTTGTTTTCTATTACCTTTAGCGTTGAAAGAAGATATAGCAAAATAAGTATTGTTACCTGTACTATCCAATCTTTCACATGTCTGTGCAAGTTCTTCTACCGAATCAAAGAAACCCTGTTTACGACCATCTTGGTTGATCACAGTGGTTACATAAAAACCTTCTATCGGTAGGACTCGCTTGAGAAACTCTAGCGTGTTCATATCTACCTACCTTTGTTATAGGAGGGAGTCCTAAGACTCCACTCCTAATTTATCTTACTCTGTTTTATTCATAACCTCAAGAAGCCTTTGGAATCTATACTTCTGTTCCATCGCTATGACATCGGGTGCAGGCCACCCATCTGTCATTATATCAAGAAGTTCCTTGAGTGTGAGCCTTACTTTCTTATCATTGTTCTTGCGGATTTGGTTACCTTTCACCCATCCATAATAAGTCATACGAGACACACCAAGGAGTTCTGACATATTGCTTGTAGTTAAAAGCATATGCTTTCGTAAGGCTTCCACTTTCTTGAAATCAAGAGGTGGTATATTAGCCATTGTCAATGTCTCCTACTAGCTGTGCAATCTCTGCGGCTAGGTCATCAGCACCACTGACAGTCTTCACTGCTTTTGGTTCTTCGACAGGCTTTGGTACTGCAACAGGTTTAACTTGCTCTACAGGTTTGATAGCTTGCACTATCTTTGGTGCGGTAGGAGCAGGTGCTTCCTCGACTGCAGCTGCAGCAGGAGTCGCTTCACTTGTGAAAACATCTTCCTCTACAGTGAATCCGTCTACCTCATCAAAGCCAAACTTATTAGCACCACTCGCACCCTCTACATATTGGATAACTTGTACTGCTCTAAGTCTGATTGATACACCTGCACCGATCATAGCTGTATGAAAGAAAGCACATGAACCATTCACCTTAACTTCTGAGCCACCATAGATGTTAGACTTAGTCATCATGTTACCTTTGCTATCAAAGACAGCAGGTTTATATGCGGCTTTAGATTTGAATTTAACAATCACATTACCTGTTGGATTGCCATCATCATCTAGTTCTTTACTGAATGGTAAAGGTGCTTGCTTGATTTCCATGTTAGGCTTGTCTTTCTTCAAAGCCTTAATGCCTTCAACTACAGTCTGTTTTATTAGTTCTATGACTGGTTGAGCCTCTGCCTCTGATAAACAAAGGTTAACTTTATAGTGTCCTTGCTCATCAAATTTAGTGTCGGGTGCGCTGATATACGGATAGTAAGCAACGCCTTTTGCGGTTGTAAAAGTTTTATTCATCTGAACCTCCTAGGTTTCATTAGTTAATATAAAGCCATCCTCTTCGACAAAACCGTACTCGTCTAGTGAATGGTCGGATTGTTGAGTTTCAACAGCAAGTTCTCCTGTAACAATCCTAGTCTGCTTAGTCCCCAAATGCTCATCGACATCCTTCTGATCTGTATCACTATTGAATCCACGAAAACTAAATCTTAGTTTCGGGAAAGCCGCTAGTGTATCAAACGATATCCTTGTCCGTACTATCTCGGGTGCAATACCACGCATGGACAATTCTTTTTGATAGGCATTCAAGTTCTTCAAAGACGCAGGAGTAACTTGTAGTAAGTATGCTTCACTAAAGGGCCCATTAGCTAAGACAACTGCTAATCGTTTCTGATCAACACAAGCCTTAACCTTGTTCCCTGTAGGTGTAGTCCTAGACCCCCAAGCATTTTGGGAGCAAGAAACACACATGTCATTCTGCATGGTATGACTGTTCTTACTTGGGTACATACCATCTAGTGAATAGCAATCGGGTGTGGATGATTGACTATCTTCAGACCACTCTTCAGCGTACCAAGACTTAGAAAGTTTTGGGTTAGCACCGACAATAACTACATCTATACTATCGTCTAGTGCAGTCTCCTCGTCTTTATTGACGATGCGGAATTGTGATCCTTTGATAGATATCTTTGGTGCAATCATTAGTCGTCTGCCTTGTTGACAGGCTTACGAACATTGACATCTATTCGTGTGCCATAATTAACACCATCGGGTACAGCTTTGTTGTGGTCAATATAACCACGCACTGCTGTCTTACTGACTCTTTTCTCTAGCATATCCCACGCTTCATTATCTTTTATGAAGTTCAAGACTGCATCCCAATCACCCACTTGGGCAAAGTCGGTAGTCGTTATGAACGCAGTACCAAAGGGTGTCTTCTTAGAAGTCTCCCCTTCTGCATCCATCTTTTCTTTTAACCACGCTTCAAGTTTAAGAAGATTAGCTTTTATATCTGCAACCTTTTCTTTGGTCTCAGATTCTATAGCCTCCTTCTGTCCTCTTAACTTGAGGTATGTGGCAATAACTTTATCTGTAGTTAGTTCCATAGTTACCTCGTTTCCTTTTGTATAAGGTCTAGTAAAAGACCCTGTAGTTTTTGTTTGTTTTTAAGTCTCTCGTACATCCTATACTCCAAGTCTGTTGACTCGATGTGTATGACGTTGGAAGAGAATTTCTTACCTATCCTTTCAATGCGACCATTCGCTTGAATGTATTGCTCGTTGCTTGTCACTGGCCCATACCACACCACAGTAGATGCGGAGGTAAGAGTTAGACCATGTGCCATAGTTGCAGGGTGAGCAATAAGTACATGTGGATTTACTGACTCTTGAAAATCATGGAAGATAACATTTCGTTTGGAGGCAGATACCTGCCCATTCACAACTGCTACATCCCAAGTCTTTGAGAGTTCTCTTTCCAACATGTTTAATGTTCCTGTTAAGGGAACAAAAACTATAACCTTACCTCCTACTTCTTCTATAATTTCTTTCACTACTTTAACTCTTGGTGAACAATCAACTTCAACATGGCGTCCATCGTCTCCGTAAACTACACCACAACTTATCTGTATAAGTTTCTGTAGCTTGACCGCCTCATTGACAGCAGTGATAGTTCCTTCCTCCTCAAGTTCTAAAACAAAATGTCTAAGCATCTTGGTGTAGTGACTCTTCTGTTCAGCAGTAAGGTCAACCTTCCTTGTCTGATATACTGTGTCGGGTAAGTCTAAGCATTCCTCTCTAGTATATCTGACGGCAGGGTATAAGATGTGTTTAACTATCTCTATTGATTCCGGTCTTGGTATCCACTTCCATTGACCTATCTTCATCATCACCGCTTCTTTGAAAGCAGTATATGTTTTGGTGCAGTATGGACTACCTACTAGCTTTGCTAATGCCCAAGCATCGGTGGGATCATTCGGTGTGGGTGTACCTGTCATCAACCACAAACGAGTTCTAGGGTGTTTGTCCATAAACTTCCTGAGCGCTTTGAATCTATTTGTTGAGGGGTTTCTAAGAACAGCAACCTCGTCTACAATAACAAGGTCAAACATATTAAGAGCATCTTCGGCTATGATATTAAAACCATCGTGATTAATAATGTAGAAGTCTGCATCTGTGTTGAGTAACTTCTTACGTCTAGCACTTGTGCCATGTAGGGTTACTGACTTTCTATTAGGGAAGTTCATAAAGATACTATCACCCCATACTCTTTCTAATGTAGATAGTGGAGATATAATTAGAACCTTCTTAACTTCTCCTATATCCATAAGATAATCTGATGCCCACAAAGCTGACTGTGTTTTACCTGTACCTATCTCATTAAGTACCAATGCTTTCTTGTGCATTGTAAGAAAAGCAGAAGTCATTCTCTGATGTTCATAAGGTGTGAATCTACCTGTCCAATTATAATAATGTAGGATCGGTGATGGCACTTGGAATCCTAAGTTCCTTAGTACCTTTACTTCGTCAAGTTTGTGTGGTGCTACAACGAGTTCTGCTCCGTCATACTTTAGCATGCGTGCTGTAGGTATCGTTTGTAAAATCCGATTGGGATATTTTGGATTAAGAGCAATCGCCTTTGCTTGTTCAATAACAATCATTGGTCGCTCTCAATATAACTTACTACTTCTTGTATAGTTTCTTTATCGTAAACTAAAAAACATTTGCCACCTTGCATCTCTATCTCCTTCATCGTTATGGTCTGTAACGCAGTCGGCTTTTTACTTTTATCAGCCTTGCATTCTATACCTACAAATCTACCCCTAACTATGGCTACCCTATCGGGTATACCTGCCTTACCGAATGGCCCTGCTTGAGGACTGTAAAACCAAACACCATGTTCTTTAAGTGCTTTATCTAACCAACGTTTAATTTTCCCTTCGGGGGTACTCATATTATATAGTCTTTCTTTACAAGGATGTCAACTTTAATTTAAAGAATATTCACAAATATTTTTTGCAGGGCAGAATCTACATAGACCACTAGGTCTTGGCGGCCAGTTATTGTTTGCAACTGACTGGTTAATTCTTTCTGTTTTACTTATTAACTTTACCCACATATCTTCTGCATCTAATCTAGTGTATGTGTGGGAATCTAATGCCATATCCTTTAGCCATACAAAGGTTGACTGAACCTTTTTAATATTAGGGAAGTGACTGAATACCTGTAGTGCAAACATCTCTAGCTGTGCAAAGTCGGGTCTTCGTTTACCTGTCTTCCAATCCATGACGATAGCTTTATCTTCAAATACGATTAAGACATCAAGGATGGATCGTAGCCATGCGTCTTTCTCCCACCAAGTTGTTGGTGTAAGGTTTTCATTCAGCGTGAGCTTCTGCTCCACTTGTAAAGTTCCACCCATATCCTCTATGCTTTTACATAGAGGTTCATATGATTGTGATTCAGTAGGTAGTTCCACTTGTTTACCTAGTCGATGTTCAAGTGCCTCGTGTACTCTCTCACCATATATAGTGGCATCACTACCTGTATCTTTTACTTCTTTAGTTATCCTTTGATGGTAGTATCTTTTAGGACAATTTTCATACATCTTAATAGCAGAGAATGAGTGTGATATATTTGTCATGTAGACATCCTCCTTATTATATCATGCTTGAGCATCTCAAGTATAGCTATGGTTTCTGTACTGTTATCTAGCATACTAGAAAACCTTACATACTCACCATCTAACTTTACCATTACAAGAACTTCTTCTACTGTAGCTGTCTCTTGTATAGCAGTCTGAACTTTACCAAGTATCTCAAGCACTCTTACTTTTTTATCTTTTAGTACCTGTAATTCTTTAGGTATATCATTTTCGTTTATCATTTTGCGTCTCCATAATTATAACCTACACCCGATTCACAAGCAACAGGTAAGTCTTCTGCCCAGCGGGGAGCAGTTGACATTCTTCTCTCAACGAGTTCTCTTGCGTGTTGCGTGTCGTGTTCCCGGGTCGTGATAATCACTTCATCATGTACTTGAAATGCAACATGATATGACTGCCCGATTGATGCCATCTGTTCTGCGACTACGATTCTTGCCAAGGCTTGAACCACATTCTCTGTAACTTTACCTCCGTATATCCTAGTCCAGTCTATCTTACTCTGCTCACCAGTTAAGAGTCTTTGCTGTGTTAGTTTACGGAAAGTTCTAGCGTCAGATATATATTCAAATCCATCAGAAGTATTACGCAACGCATGGTACTTTATCTTTAATCCATTAGGTAAAGTTATCCCATCCTTATCATAAGGAAGTAGATTACATATGCTACCCGATGCACCCGAGACCATGCCTGTAAGAGCATGACCACATTTATTCCATAGTGATACTATGTTATGGTTCTTCTGTCTGTATAAGTTTACAATTCTTATTGCCTCGTTCTCATCTATATCAACAGCAATACCACCTTGCCCAAGAGCAAGAGTGGCTCTAAACTTTACATGACCCATGCCATACCCGAGTCCAAGGATACAAGTTTTACCTACAAACCTTTGTATCTTATCATCTTTTGTTACCTTCTTGCCATAGACTTCAGTAGCAAACTCACTATACACATCTCTACCCTCACGGAATGCTTGCACAAGATCATCTTGTCCTGCGATATAGGCAACCATACGAGCCTCAATCTGTGACGAGTCACAAGCAATCATCACATCACCTTCGGGTACAGTAATAGCCTTACGGATAGCACCATTCCTAGGTAGATTCTGTAGGTTAAGTTTATCTCCACCACTAAATCTTCCTGTGTGTGCGCCATAGTAGTTGAGCATGATAGGTAATGCTCCCCTGTCTGCCACCTTTATTAAGTTCTCAGTTCTAGTTTCTTCGATGGTAGACTTCGTGCCTAATCTCGCCGCCACCAGTGCTTGAACCTTTGGGTTAGGATGTTCTAGTAGAGCAGTAAACTCTTTGTCTGTCTTTGCAAAAGCAAATGTTTCCTTACCTGTGCGTAGGCTAGTCTTCATTGGTACTTCCACACCAATAGTTTCTAGTATCTTTGCAAAGATTTGGTTAGACATAAGAGCCTTCTTAACTCTGTCCTCACTCAAACCTTTAAGTGTTAATGACTCTATAAGTTTCTTCTTATCTTCTTTAACCTTTTGAAGATGAGTAGATAGAACCTCCCTGTCCAATACAATAGTAGGCTGAGTATACATACGAATTGTTTGGTCAATAATCATTAACTCAGACACAGGTACTTTAGGTCTAAGTTTCTTGTATAGTTTGTATGTTAAGTTTACATCCTGCAAACAGTAGTCAGCATACCTGTCAAGTTCTTGTGGTGAGAAGTCCTTACGTTTCTTACCCAATGCTTGTACAACTTCATCTCCTTTCTGTCCGAGTTTATAGAAGTTTGATAGAGCCTTGAGAGAACCTCCCACAGTAGAGTGATGATAAGGTCTAGCCATAGATAAAGTATCTAACCAAAACTTAGGCTTGATACCATACAACCAAGATAGGATTGCACCATCGAACACAGTATTGTGTGCAAGGATAGCATCTTCCGAATAGTCTAACGAGTTTAGAAACTTACCAACATCATCTCCACTATACCAATCGGGTGGGTTATCATCTACCTTTACACCTACACCTATGACCTCAAACCTTGGGTCTCTAACGTAGGCTTCAGTAGTCATCTTAGATAAGGAAAACTCACGACTATAATATGTTTCAAAGTCAATAGTAATTACCCTCATCTTGACCCCCCTTTGTTTATAGTAGGAACTTGTTCTCCTGCTAATGCACCATAGCCACACATGTCCACATAGTTATCAACATGTTTAGGGTTCTGCTTTATCCTAGCTATCTTTAGTAAGGCTAACATAATTGGTACATCGTGGGGGTTAAACTCAACCCCCTTGTATGTAGTCCACAACTCTGCTGTAACTCTAGCATTATCAGCAAAGTCTCCGTGGTCATCTTGTCTGTCCACCGATGTCAGCTTGTCTGCTTTCTTTAGTATCCTACCTCTTTTGTATTCAACATTCTTTTTCTTCATCGTTACCTCCATGTAAAGTATATAATTCCACACCTTTACCACAATGTAAAGAGTGTTGGTTACAAATGTTAACTGCTTGACCTGCCGATGCACCCATAGCCAACGCACCTATAGCTATGTCCTTACCATCTCCAAAGGCACAGTACATATCTCGTTTGATAAGTTGGTTGTATTGTAATTCATACAGTCCATCTTTCTTCACCACAATAAGTTGTGCCATGCTAGGTGCTACATCGGGCATTACAGGTAGACCTTTAGTATACCATTCCGATAGTTGCTTGATGTAAGCTAGTAGACCTACACCTGTAATGATAACAACTTCTCCCTCGCTCGTGTCATACCAAGCCTTTGATGACTCCCATTTCTGAGAGCCATCGTTAGCCATTCTGTCAGTCGCAAGGGTCTTTCCATCCCAAGCTATTACTGTCATAATTTAGTTACCTCCTCAATTTTCATGCCACCTTCATGGTGATACGATGTATACTTATCACCTCGTTTCTCATCATGTCCTTCTTTCTCAAAGACATTGAATCTCCTACGCAATTCGGTAGACATATCTGTTAGTATTTTATGGACACCATCAAACACTTCCTTGCTTGTAGGTTGTGTCTGTTGGTAGTATCCACTCGGTGGTGTAGCACAGAACCCCAACAACAATTCTTTCGAGAACTCGTTGTTGCGTATTGACTGCTCAAGCAAATCAAGCCAAGGTTTACTAGACCAATCGGGTTGCTTGTGGTGGTAGTGATTCTGTCCTTGTCTGTCTGCCCACACCTTCGCAATCAATGGATCAAAGGCACGAACCTTTGCCCTTGCCTTGATACCTCGCTTGAACTTAGCTAGTGCCTGTCTCCACACTTTACGTTCTTCGGGTTTCTCCACAAACTTATCATCGGGTCTACGATTGAGACACTCGCCAGTAAGTATGTTGAACTTCAACCCTTGAAAGAATGCAGGTGACTCTCGCATAGCCTCGTTGAACACAGCATAGCTACCATACCAAGCCTTGTCCTTTAAGTCTTTCATGGTATGCTCATCAGCATCATTCGGTAGAGCATTAGCCATCTCAAGTAGTCGTTGATACTTAGTAGTTGTAGCCTCAATGACATGCTCGTTGACAGACTTGACATGATTGATTCGATACAAACCTTTCTTATGTCTCTCAATGTTGAATGGAATCCAACGATAGCAAGAGGACACTAACGATTGTGAGTGCCTCCAGACTTCCTCGGATGTACATACAAACTCCACTAAGTTGTCAGGTGTTATACGCATGAATGGTTTACTTCCGTACCCTTCAATGTGCATAGTGTAAGACACAGGAAGTTGTTCGTATGGGTCTTTGCTACTGTACTTAGGTTCATCCTTGAACAGTCGAAAGCTAGCAGATATCTTCCTACCTTTCTTTGGGTCACGACACCTTGCATACTCCCTTGCAAAGTCATCGTAGTTATCAAGCCTTCGACCACCATTGTTGTTGTCAAACCAAGTGTTGTATTGGTTATTGTCTTTCGACTTCTTTTCAATGAAGTCAATGACTTCTTGTTTTGTTATAGTATCTTCCATAGTTACCTCTACTTTCTTGTTAGTTTATTAAATGTTACAGCCGCAGTCATACTGTTTAAGTCCACGCCAAGTTCTTCTGATGTCTTAGCCTTTGGTCTTTCAGTAATCTTCTTGTGTCGTTCCTTAGCCTCATCGGGTAGTAAATCCCACAAGGGTTGCCATGCTTTGAGAGCAGGTGCTAGTGTCGTATAGCTAGTCGTTATCTGCTTAACACCCTCCACAAAATCATTAGCTTTTTTGGTTGCCTCAAAGATACTTTGCGTATACTTTCTGAATGGTTCGTGTAACCAAACAAACTTATCGTTACCAAAGTCTATCTCGTTACTACTGTAGTCCATGTAGTAACCACAATCCCCTGCCCTTTGCCATGTAGTCTTAGGTGGGAATCGTAGTGGACTTGGTAGTTGTAAGTTCAAACTTACATTCTTCCATACGGACATCTTAAAATTTGCTGATTGCCATACATCTTCGGGTGCATCTTTGAACCCAGTCAATGGTAGGCTTTCAATCGTATCAAAGAACCCTGTGGGTAGAGCATTCATCTTTGCTTGGATGTCTGCTGAGAACAAACTGTCATACAGTTTCTTCGCCCATTCCATAGGGTAGTTCTTCTCTGCCTCTCGTATACTATCTCTGAACATAGCCTTCGCATTGTTCTCGATATCATTTTTCAGTTGGTCTGAAAATCTTACTGTTGCCATGTGCTTTCTCCTTTGTTCCAGTCTTTAATTAAACTACGAGCATGTTGTTCTGCCATAGTACCTAGTTCCTTGCGTATCTTCTCGAACGCTTGGTCGTTGGTCATGCCTAGTTCATCTAAGCATTCAACCAACATTGTCTCTGCATCTATGCAGAGTTCCTTAACTTTACCCATTGTTACCTCCTTGTGGGTTAGTGATTGTCCAATCCGGTATCTCTATATAATCTCTAGTTACCTTATGTTTAAAATAGAGATACCCATTGGCTTGGTGCATAAACATATAGCCATCAAGTATCTCCTTACTTGCATACTCAAAGGCTTTGTGTACTTCTTGGTCAGTCATTAGCTACCCCCTCCATGTAGACGATCTCACCCCAAGGTGCATCGCCCTTCTCGTTGGATACCCATAGGACTGGATACGCAGGTTCATCACCAAAGTCGTTACAACATAGGTCTGTGAGTACAACACAGCAGACAGGATCAATGTCCTTGTCTTGCATGTATCTGAAGATAGGACTGAAAGCAGTACCACCTCCACCATGTGGTGATATGACTGGCTCATCATCTTCAAAGCAGTCATAGTGACAGACTTCGGAATCAAAGTAGATGATGTGTATCTTGGTAGGAGATAAGTCTTGGTAGACTTTGATAATCTCACTCGCAAACTGAGTGAGTTCCTCCTCACCAATCGAACCCGATGTGTCGATAGCAAAGCATAGTTCACCTAGAGCCTCACCCGATACACTTGGTAGATACATATCTTGTGACAAGAACCTTCTGTTAGGTCTTGCCCAAGTCCTAGTATCTGTTCGTTGCTTGACAAGAAACCTTTGCATGACATCTTTCCAATTCACTCTTGGTTTCATCAAGTCACCAACGAATCGTTCAAGTCCTGCCGATAGTTTACCCATCATCTTTGCAGACTGAGCCGCTTGTGCTACCTTAACTTTCCAGTCAGCTTTCTTCTGCTCAATCTCAGCAGGAGAAGAACCCTCCCCTGCATCTTCGATGTCATCGTATGGTTTCATACCATCGCCATACCCACCATCACCATCTTCGGGCATAGGTGGCAACAAGTTGTAGACACCATCGGTAGTACCACCACCTCGTTTGAGTAGGTCTCTATCCATGACACCACCTTCGATGAACTTACCAATGCCCTCGTCTTGTAGCATTGGATTAATCACAGCATCACCTGCATAGTTCCATCGCTTGTGGTCTCTGTCACCCTTACGAAAGATGTGTTCAAACATTGGATGACACACCTCGTGAGCAACGAGGAACAGAAGTTCCTCATCACTCTTGGACTCACAAAAGCTAGGGTTAAACAACACCCTCTCGCCATTGGTAGCCGCAGTTGGAATGTCCTCTGATAATTCAAAGGGCATGTTCATAGCCAAGTTACCAAAGAACGGATGCTCAAGTATGAGTGCCGTCTTTGCCTTAGCGATACGTCTTTCTAGTTCCATTAGTTACCTCCCATAAATGCACCCATCTTATCCATAATAGCCTTAGCCTCTTCAGCCTTAGTACGTCTGAGGTCGGGGTCATTACGCAAAGATTCAGGGTGGTTGTTAGCCAAACTCCCCTCAACTTGTTGACGCATAGCCTCCAAGTTTGGGTCGTCAGCAAAGTTAAGCCGACTAAGTATTGAACAGACTTCCTTGGTATTCTCTACCAATGTGTCTCTGAACACAGACTTAGGGTCGGCAAGTTTCTCAGCCATGTGTTTGACTCGGTCATACAATCTCTGCCAAGCCTCCTGCATAGCTTGTTGGGCAGAGTTCTCAACTCGTGCCTCAACATCTTGCTGTATCTTAGCCAACTCAGCATCACCGATACTCACTCGGAAGTCATTCGATGGTACTGGAAACACAGCCATGTCCATACTAAACTTACGTTGGATATCATGGAGTGCAGGGTAGTCAGCCTTGTTGTACAAAGAACCAAGGAATCTCTGTGCATCTGCATGCAGTCTCGGATACTCTTGGTAGAATGTATCTACAAGTGATTGCCAGTCACCCTTCTCTTTCCTAAACTCGGTCATAAAGTTTAGGTAGTTAGCAGATGGTAACATCATCGTGCCTTCGATACCCCAAGGTAAGGTGTTCGCATAGAACTTCTTACGAATCAGAGTAGACTTCTGATGTATGTTATTGAGTGCATCATTCATAGGTAACAACGACTTGTTGTATCTACCTGCTTGTGTTGCACTACCATTCTGTTGAGCCACCTGTTCGGTGGCTCGCTTGTCGTACTTTCTTGCAGTCCATTGGGATATACCCAACTGAACTAACAACGCTTTATCACTTAGTTTCATAGTTACCTCCTCTAAAATAAAACATCTTGGTGAGCGATTGCCCACTTAGTGAACGCCTCATGTGATGCAAGGTCGGGATTCTTACGACTAGCATACGAGACACATAGGACTGAGAACTCGGGTGACATACGCTCTGCATACTTGACGATGTTACCAAAGTTTTCGGTGGTTGCTCTGTCACCCAATGCACCAGTAAGTGCATAGCAAGTAGCAGGGTCATCGGGTACAGCCACACTCATTGGTGATTGTATGATTGTGTCGGGGTTAGGTAGCTTACGTTCAATCTTTAGAAAGCCACTAAACTCTGCGGCACACCCTTCACCAACAGCACCCTTGAATGTTTCGTACTCAGCCTCGGGTGGTACGATACCAATCATATCAGCAACACCTTCAACCCAACTACGAGGCGATGGGTTCACATCTCTCTGTGGATCAAAGTCATGCAGTAGTGCAGTACGGAATCGAATGAATGATATGACAACAGGTTTCACTCCGTGGTCAATCGCCCATGATGTCCAGTCATCAAGGTGTGTCTCAAGTTCATACACAGTCTCACGATTACGCAAGTGAGATAGTACTCTGTTAGCACCTGCTCTGTCTGATTGCTTGTTACCAGTAGAGACAACCATCCAACCTTTCTTCATAGGTTTACCATGAAGATTCCTTGCTTGGCATATGTTAGCTAGTACCTTCTGCAAGTCAGCACCTGCTTGGTTTCTGTCGTCAAAGCAGAGTATACCTTCATCGGGTATGTCTGTTCTGCCCTCGTATGGAAACCAATCGGGCAACTTGTAGTGTAGCATCTCATCACCATTCGGATAGAGAATACCAAAGTCCTCAACCAACATGGTTGGCATATGCTTTTCGATATACCCAACACCAAGTTCCTTGGCAACTTCTTGCACGATGGTTGTCTTACCTCCACCCGGGCTACCTTCGATAGCTATCGTTCTCTTCTTTGGGAACAATCTCTTGATTGTTTCTTTCAATAATGTTGCTCGCATTACGCACCTTCCTTTCTATTATGGTTATATTTGCGATGGTCTAAGCCATAGGATACAACTTGTTTGTTGACCCTTTTACCTTTAGCGACTTGCTTGTCTGAGTAGTAGATGATGTCGCCATTCTCATCTGTTACTGGTACTCCACCTTGATGCTGTCGTAGCATGAAGAGTTTCAACATACTTTTATTCATGGTTAGTATCTCCTTCCCACAGTTGATTGATGGTTAGACATGAGTTGGTTTCAGTCCAAAGACTTTCATCCCAAGTCTCACATCCAAGCATCAGATTGATAAACAAAAAGGCAAGGAGGAAACCAACACCTGCCGTTGCGACAAGTGCTAGTATCCATTCCAATACCTTTCGTTTAGTTACAGGGTGTCCATATATAATCATTAGAACAACCCCCATCCAAAATAGATGTCTAGTATAGCGACAGTAGCAGATGCTACCGACCCCCATACAATCCACCATGTTGTATCATTCATAAAAACCTCCTTTGTTATTGATACCTTTTAGTTCTTGCTTGTTGGATATCACAACGTAGTTAGACTTGTGCATTGGTACGACTGTAAACTTACGCTTACCTGCCGATACCTCCCCACATTTCAAACAAGTTGGATAACCTAAATTGAAACGAGCAGGACTAACCTGCTCATCACAATCTGTTGTCATACAATCGTTACTTAACGACATACTCAAACCTCCATCTGTTACATCTCTCCCTATGCCAGTTGTAAGGCATGAAGTAATCATCTTCTGATATGTCCATAACCAAGTAACCATTGGTAAAGTAACCATAGTAACCCGATTGAGTACGACTCTTGTAAACCTTCTGCATACTATACCTCCATAGAAAACAGAGGACATGGTGTTACCCATGCCCTCTAGTGATTGCTGATTAGGAAAGGACTTCAATGTCGCTCTTCCTTGATGGTGCTGATGTTAAGTCTCTCTTCTCCAACATAGCTAAGTAAGGTTTACCACCGAACCTAAGACTTGCTAACAGTACAGGTTGCTCTGCCTTGTTAGCATCAGGTACAAACAAGTTCATCTCATACTTCAACTTATCTGCATGTTTCTTCATAACTGCAAACAAGTCTGATACGTTCTCTTTGTTGAACTTACCATCTGCATTTGGTCTTAGGTTTATCTTCTTAGTCTTGTGGTTAGCAAAGACTTCTACGTTACCTTCATATAGTTTACCCATGATATATCTCCTTTGTTAAGATCATTGATATACCGACATTCAGAAAGGAATTTTCTGCCCTGCCGATTTTTTAAATTTACCCTATCGGTTTTGATTTGTAAAGTTTTGCTGTCTTTACAAGATAAACGCAGGTTTAAACAAGTATCTATAAACATACAGGTTTATACATGTATAGTTACAGGTTATATACAGGTTATATATATTAAAAAACGTAGGGATAACAGCAGGTTACAACTTAGTATATAAACTATCTAGGTAGAATTAAGTAATACGTTGCTACTCTCGCTATCGTTATATCGTTGGTAATATCTTGCAGACAAAGGATGTATGTTAATTTAATAGATATTCTAGATAGTATAGATAGTTATTTGACTGCTATATGGTTAAACTCCAAGTAAATCAACGCTATATGGACTACATCATGTAAACTTTAGGTATCTAAAACACAACATGTTGTGTCAAGTTAGTAACTAGATAGTTAGATAGTGTGTAACCTTACATTAAACCATGACCTTATCTCCGTTTGTAAGCGTGCTATAACCCCCCGAACTATGGGATTTATATATAAAAAATAAAAAGAAATAAAAAAAGAATAAAAAAGAAAGGGGCCGAAGCCCCAATCCTTAGTTTGATAGTATCCAAAAGTGATCCCAAGACACTCGCTTGTCAGCTGGTCTCACAAACTTAGCGATGCGTGGTAGTGAATCCAAGTTATTATCTTTGATTGCATGCTTTAGTTCGAGTAGTTTAGTTGTACTTGCATCAAACATATACTTTATATCCGTGCCAGTTAGTATTAGTGTATCGTTTTTATATTTTACTTTGTACATAGTTATCTCCGTTAGTTGTGAGGGAGCCGAAGCTCCCTCGGTTGATCTAATTGGCCTGATGTATTTCAATCTGACCAGCGTTGCAGACGTTCTTGTCTATCAACTGTCTCCAAGCCCAATTCTCTGCCTGCGCTAGAGAGAAGAACCATCTGAAATAGAATGAATTATCTTCAATCCAAATCAACTTCACTGTGCGTTTTTCCATGTCACACTCCATTGTTGCGAGCGAGGGCCGAAGCCCTCACTCTGGTTGATGTTAAGCAAGCTTACGCGTCTTGCTTTTGGTCGATGACTTCTTCGCCATTGGCGGAAGCATAGTCAACTTGGGCTTGCCAAACTTGTCAGCCAATAAGACTGGCTCGGCATTCTTCACCTTTTCAGGGAAGTAGAAGCTCCAAGTATTGAGCGGAAGCTTTTCCTTCTTGCTCAATTCGTTAGCCTTAGCCAACAACTCAGAAGCATTTTCTGAATTGAAAGCGCCTTCGATATCCTTTGTAAGGCGGATATCCTCAGTGCCAGCCTTGGTAAAACCAGTGACTATAGACACATTACCTCTAAAGAGTTTACTCATGTAAACACCTCCGTAAGTGTGAGCGTGACGAGTGCTCGGGTTATGTCAATCAGCTTGTTTGCCGATGATTAAATTAAAGCATAACTATACAGCTTTGTCAAGTATGAGGCTCAGTAAGGGTTTCAGAGGCTCTATAATCATAGCCTACAGACAACACACAAAAAGGCGAAAGGGGGGGCACATGGACTGCGCGCCGACACCACCCCCCCATATAAGTAAACCTCACATAACAAGGGCCAAAAAACCAACGTGTAAAGTTTACTGCTTGACAGACTTTTTGTTTCCGGTATGATTACTTTATGGATACGTTACCGCTAAAACATACTAAGTGGTCAGACCGTTTAGCTTTCGATGTTGCTCTTATGTTAGAGGGCAGCGGCGAGTCTTTGGATGAAGTCATTGAAAGACATGCAATCAAAGCTGAGGATATAATCACTTACAATAAAGATCAGGTTTTTTTAAAGAAGGTTGAATCTTACCGCACGGATATTCGTGATAAGGGGATGACATTCAAGGTTAAAGCGCGTGCTCAGGCAGAAGAACTCCTGACAACGTCTTGGACTTTGATACACAGTCCTGATGTATCAGCTGCAGTAAAAGCCGATCTAATTAAATCAACCGTTAAGTGGGGCGGGCTAGAACCTAAGAATGATGTTCTGGCAGAAGGAGGATCAGGTGGAGTTAAAATTACAATTAACCTCGGAGACCAACAGCACGGAGCAACTATCATTGACGCAGAACCCGATGACGCACAAACTGTCCTCGGCGCTTCTTGATAAGTTTGACACGGTCTACGAAGGTACGAAAGCTTGTAAGCTGACTGACATAGCAGAGCATGATGCTTTGACAGCAGAACTAACTAGGTTAGAAGTAACATACAAAACAAAAATTTTAAGAAAACCATCCACAGTGTACTATGTATTACTTGTGGATAACTTGTGGATAGATCATGGAAACTGTGACAGATGCGGGGACAAACTTGTGGACATCTCTTGGTGCAAACATTGTGGAGACATGGGTTGGTTTGATGAATCATTTACAAACAGACAAGGGTCTTGGGGTTAAATGGATATAGATTATACACCTAGTAAAGTATGTAGAGATTTTATGACATCAGACGCAAAGATGCGTGTGCTTATGGGGCCAGTTGGTTCGGGTAAGTCAGTCGCAAGTTGCTTTGAGGTTATCAGACGAGCGTCAACTCAGAAACATAATAAGCAAGGGATTCGTAAATCACGAGTAGCGATTGTTCGTGAGACTGCAAGACAGTTACAAGATACTACTATTAAAACTTTTCACGATTGGTTTCCGCCCGGGATATGCGGAGACTACATGCGTACTACCAAAACATTTTTCTTCAAGGTTGGAGATGTAGAGTGTGAGATTATGTTTCGTGCTCTTGATGACTCTGACGATGTAGCAAACTTGAACTCATTAGAATTAACGTTTGCATGGTTCAACGAGTGCAGGGATATCAACCCTGATATTGTTGACGCGATGTCAAAACGTATTGGCCGTTTCCCATCAGCTAAAGATGGTGGCCCGTCATGGTTTGGGATGTGGGGGGATACAAATCCTCCGACTATGGATACTTGGTGGTATTATCAGATGGAAGGTTTAGACTCTAAAGATGGAGTCAGCCCGAATGATAATGGGTGGGATGTATTCAAACAACCTTCGGGTAGAAGCTCCTTGGCAGAAAATGTTGAAAATCTGCCCGAAGGCTATTATGACATACAAGGTAGGTCAGATGAATACACTCGCGTATATATAGACGGAGAGTATGGACTAAGTTCTGCAGGCCAGCCTGTATATAAATACTTTAGGCCAGACTATCACATGGGTACTCAGAAGTTACGCCCTATTATAAATGGGGTACGTCCTATTGTTGTAGGTATAGATTTAGGCTTGACACCAGCGGCAGTCATAGGGCAACAAGATCCTCGCGGGCGAGTCTTGATACTTGCAGAAGCTGTGTCATTTGACATGGGCATTCAACGATTCGTCCGCACCATTCTGCGCCCGATGTTGACCGAGAGGTTCTCGGGCGCACCACTTTTAATTATTACCGATCCAGCAGGAGTGCAGAGAGCACAGACTGACGAGAGGTCTGCCGTGGATATTATCAAGGCTGAAGGTTTTAGAGTTCTCCCCGCTAAGACCAACACCATATCTGCGAGACTATCTGCGGTAGACGACTTCCTTATGAGGCAAGTCGATGGGGACTCAGCTTTTGTGCTTGACCCTAGTTGCACGCAGTTGAAAGCAGCAATGATGGGAGGGTATAGATTCCACCATAAGAACGGTAATATACACAAGAATAAACATTCTCATGTAGCGGAAGCGTTGCAGTATCTTATGCTGCATGTTGGTTCTGCTGGTGAGGGTGGATACATTATTCAGAAGCGAGAAATAAAAAGGGTTGCGGCAGGAGGATGGACTTGATACACTACCTTCGTAGTTACCTTCCAACTATGTTACCTTTGTACCCACCTGTCTTCCTTTCGGCAGGTGGGTTTTTCTTGCAATTAAAAAACTTGCATATATACTTGTTCCCATGTATATTTAATGTAAACTTACTGGAGGTTGCTTATGAAAGGTAAATGTGGCAGTAAAAAATCCATCATTTATTCAGACAATCCAAAGATGGATACTAGCGGAATGGCTAGTGAAATGACTATAGAGATGATGCAATCAGGTGGGCCTGTTGAAGTAAAAGATATGGGCGCAGTTGTAAAGTATGGATCAGGTGGTAAAGTATATTCAGATAAGAATGACAAAGACACCGAAGTAAAAATGAAAGACTTGGAAACATAATATGGTATTACAAGTTGTAGGCAACGAAGAGTTAGTTAGACAAGAAGAAGCTCTTCTTAAAAAACAAATTCAGGAGAGGCAGAACCAGCCTCTTATCCTAGGACTTAGTGACCACCTACGAACTTGTTGGGACGCAGCAAGGCAGGCAAAGAAACCTATCGAGAATATTATGCTTAAAGCACTCCGTCAAAGAAACGGAGAATATGAGGCAGATAAGCTAGCTCACATTAGTGCCCAAGGTGGGTCTGATGTTTTTATGATGATTACGGAAGTAAAATGTCGTGCAGCAGAAAGTTGGTTGCGTGATATACTTCTTGATCAAGGTTCACCTCCGTGGGGGTTAGAGCCTACACCTATTCCAGAGTTATCTCCACAGCAGACTTCAGAGATAGAGACTTCGTTTGCTGAGCAAGTTGTAAAAATTGTTGAGATGAACGGGCAAGCACCCACTCAAGAAGAAATGATAGAATTAAAAGAGATGGTAACACAAGATTACCGTTTTAAGTTATTGCAGGGCGCAGATAACAGAGCCAAAAAGATGACTGTAAAGATTAAAGACCAGTTCGCACAAGGCGGCTGGGGTGAATCGTTTAACGAGTTTGTTACAGATTTGGTTACATACCCATGTGCTTTTATTAAAGGCCCCGTGGTTCGTAGGCAAAGGAAGCTTGGTTGGAAATATGAGAATGGTAGAACTACTGTAGAAGCAGCTGAGATTATTGCTCCAGAGTTTGAGCGTGTTGATCCATTTAGAATATATCCTGAACCGGGTTTGACTAATCTAAATGATGGTTATTTGTTTCAGCATCATCCGTTAAGTCGTTCAGAACTCGCAGACCTTATAGGTGTTCCGGGTTATGACGAAGACGCTATCAGGGAAATTCTTGATATAGGAAGTGGTACATCTTGGTTTAGTGAAGATGTAGAACTTACTAAAGAGAATGAAGAAAGAAAGTTTCATACTTTTAATAAACCTACCACAACATACGATGCCTTAGAGTTTTGGGGTAAAGTAAGTGGTAAGATGTTAAAAGAATGGGGACTTACCGAAGAAGAAATACCTGATGAAGCGCAGGAATATGATGCTAACGTTTGGGCCGTAGGTAACTACATCATTAAAGCAGTATTAAATTACGACCCGTTAGGAGAAAAACCATATGCTAAAACTGCATTTATTAAATGTCCCGGCGCGTTTTGGGGTAAAGGTATACCAGAAATTATTGAAGACTTGCAAAACATTTGTAATGCGGCTGCGAGAGCTTTGGTCAACAATATGGGAATATCGAGTGGCCCACAAGTCGAGGTTAATCTCGAAAGAATCCCTCCAAACGAAGACATCACGCAACTCCACCCGTGGAAAATCTGGCAAGTCACGAACGACCCGTTAGGTTCTAGTGCACCTGCTGTTAGGTTTACACAACCGGATGATAATGCAAATACACTATTAGGTGTTTATGACAAATTCTCCAAGCTAGCTGACGATCATTCAGGTATACCATCGTATGTTTATGGTAACTTGGATGTTCAAGGCGCTGGCAGAACATCTTCTGGCTTGTCTATGTTAATGGGCGCAGCTGGTAAAGGCATACGTCAAGTAGTTATGCACATAGATAATGAGATCATTAAACCTGTTGTATATAGACAGTTTGTTTATAATATGAGGTATGATGAGGATGAATCAATTAAAGGCGATGTAAATATTGTACCAAAAGGTGCAGTTAATCTTGCAGTTAAAGAGACTGTAAATGTTCGCCGTATAGAGTTTCTTAATGCAACCGCCAACGAAGTCGATATGGAAATAGTTGGTAAGGAAGGCCGTGCCGCGATTCTTCGCGAGATAGCTAAAGGTTTGCAAATGCCTGTGGATGACATTGTTCCATCTAGGGAAAAAGAGAAGTTCCAAGATAAAGTGAAGGCACAAATGCAAGCGATGCAACAATCGCAGCAGCCAACACCGACTCAACCGGACGGCTCCCCTAAAGGAGGAATGGATGGCAACACAGTTAGTAACCGAGATACTGGAGGTGCTGGATGATTAATCCAAAGCCAGAGGTTATTAAATCGTTAGCGACAGTGTGTCGTTCATATCCTGAGATCGTAGAGTGGTTGAAGGAGTGGCGTGATCACGAGTTATCGAAGCTACCAAGTGTCTTACAAAACACAGCGCTTGCACAGGGGCGGTGTCAGGTTTTGTCAGAAGTAACGAAAGTTATAGAACAGTCCCCTGAAACTATTTCAGCAAAGTCACAATGACAGCTGTTAATCACGCACACCGATAGGAGCGATTATGTCAATACCAAAGCAAGTTCAAAAGCAATCAGAGGAAGTACAAGAGTTGTATAAACAAATTAACGGAACAACAGAAGAAGCACAGGCAGTATCTGCCGAGGTCTCTAATGATGCGCCTGTTAATGATGTAGAAGAGCCTACAACTTCCGACAGTGTAACGGAACAAGCACCTCAGTCTGAGCCAGAAGAGCAAATGGAGTCAGGCGACCAAGAACCGAAACAAGCAGACTGGCAACAGAAATACAAATCGTTGCAAGGGATGTATAATGCTGATGTTCCCCGTTTAACTTCGGAGAACAGAGACCTTAACTCCCGAGTTTCTCAACTAGAAAACTTACTCAGTACAGTTGATAAAGCAGCTACTCAACAATCATCAGTTCCATCTGAAAAATTAATTACAGAGGATGATGAAAAAGAGTACGGCGAATCAATAGCTGTTATGAGAAAGGCAGCTCGTGAAGAAGTTTCACAAGAGATTGCACAGTTGAGACAACAACTTGGACAAATTCAAAGTGTTGTACCGCAAGTTCATCAGGTACAAGCACAGCAGAATAAGTCTAATGAGCAAACTTTTTGGAATGCTATTGCTAACGAAGTACCAAATTGGAGTGATACTAATAACGATCCAGACTTTCAGTCTTGGTTGTTAGAGATTGATCCCCTAACTGGTATTAATCGCCAAACGTATTTAGAAGACGCACAGCGAAATCTAGATGCAAATAGGGTAGTCAGCTTTTTTAGAACATGGGAAGGGGCAAATGGTAGGACAAGCACTGCTCAAGTTGACCGTTCAAATCAACAGTCTCAGTTACAGAAACAAGTTGCTCCGGGAAGAAGTAGAAACAACGGAGTAAAAGCATCTGGACAATCTCGAACATATACTCAAGAAGACATCAAAGAGTTTTACTCTGATGTTAGAAAAGGTAAATTTAGAGGGAGAGATGATGAGCGCGGTCGAGTCGAACGCGATATTTTTGCTGCACAGCAAGAAGGTCGTATTAACGTTGCGTAATTAACTTAACTAGAAGGAGGTCATTATGGCTTTTGCAACATCACCCGGCGGCCCAGCTTACACAGGAAATTTCATTCCTGAAATCTGGTCGGGAAAACTAATTGAGAATTTCTACGATGCTACAGTGCTCGCAGCAATCTCAAACACTGACTATGAAGGTGAAATCAAAAATATGGGTGATACGGTTAATATCCGAACCACTCCTGAGATCACTATCCAAACCTATGTCAAGGGTCAAACTCTATCCGTAGAGAATCCTGACAAGGCTAAACTACAACTCGTAATTGATAAAGGTGAATACTTTGCCTGTGTCGAAGACGATGTTGACCAAGTACAGACAGACATGAATCTAATGGACATGTGGTCTAAAGACGCTTCCGAGCGTATGAAGATCAAAATTGACCAAAGGGTTTTGGCTGATGTATTGACTGGTGTATCTGCATCAAACAAAGGTCAAACAGCTGGAGCAATCTCTGGTGATATTGATCTTGGTGTAGCAGGTACTCCTGAAGCGCTTACCACTTCTAATGTAATTGGTAAAATCGTTGACATGGGAACAGTCCTTGACGAAGCTAATTGTCCTGAGAGTAATCGCTTTCTAGTGATTCCTGCTAAGATGGCTGGTCTAATCAAGCAATCAGACCTTAAAGATGCGTCTATCACTGGTGATGGAAACACACCATTGAGAAATGGCCGTCTAGGTACGATTGACCGTTTCACTGTTTATGTTTCTCACAACCTTGTAAAAAGTGGTAGTGAGTTTAGCGTACTTGGTGGACATTCAATGGGATTCACATTTGCATCACAGATGACAAATATGGAGACTATTCGTTCTGAAACAACCTTTGGAAACATCATTCGTGGTCTTCAAGTTTACGGCTATCAAGTCGTTAAGCCTGAAGCTCTTGCCACAATGATTGTAACCTTATAATAGGAGGCAAACATGGCTGCATACACAGACACGCACGGCTATCTTAAAGGTTCTGCGGCACACCCTGCCAAAGGCATTAATAGAGTCGGGTATATTGAAGTCGAACTAGACTTCGCTAAGATCACAGCGGCTAGAGCTACAGCAGGTGCTACAGCACTTGCAGCAGGTGACTCTATCCAAGTGTTGAACATCCCAGCTAACACCTTAATAATGGCAGTTGGGGCAACTACTATAACTGCTGAAGGTGCAGCATCAACATTTGACATCGGTCTAACTGGTGGTGATGTTGATGGGTTTGTTGATGGAGGTAATGCTAACGCAGCAGGAACTACTCAATCAACTGGCGCACTTTTAAACGGTGACAACCAAAGCCACTACTTTGCGGCTGCAGACACTATTGATATGCTAATTGGTGTATCAGGTGCTGTAACTGATTCGGCTAAGATCAAAGTATGGGCAGCAGTTGTTGATTGTTCATAGAAGTTAAGACTAGGGGGGCTTAGGCCCCCCTACTCATACAGGAGTAGTTATGGCGATTGATAAGTCTAAGATGGCTTGTAACAAACCTAAACGTCAAGTTCAGGGCGGTAAGAAGTTTGTTGTTAAAGCATGTCAGAATGGTAAAGAAAAAATCATTCGATTTGGCGATGCTAACATGACTATTAAAAAAGATCAGCCGGGAAGGCGAAAGAGTTTTAGAGCAAGACATGGATGTGATTCACGACCACCATCTAAGATGACTGCTCGTTATTGGTCGTGTAAGAAATGGTAGTATTATGGCAGCACCAAAAGTAAAATCAAAAAAAGATGCTTGTTACCATAAGGTAAAAGCTCGCTACACAGTTTGGCCTAGCGCATATGCTTCGGGCGCTTTAGCAAAGTGTAGAAAAGTTGGTGCAGCAAATTGGGGCAATAGTAAAAAGAAGAAGAAATAGTATGGGTAATGTAAGAAAAACAGAAGCTGGTGCTAATCTACAAAGATGGTTTAAGGAAAAATGGGTAGATGTAAGAACAGGCAAACCGTGTGGAAGACAAAAGGGAGAGAGTCGTGCTTACCCTTATTGCCGCCCGTCTAAGCGAGTATCATCAAAGACCCCCAAGACGGCCTCGGAACTGTCGGCTTCTGAAAAACGTTCTCGTTTGGCTCAGAAAAAAAGTTCTAAGAAAGTAAAGAGAGTTACATAGTATGACAAAAGAAATAACAGATAAACAAAAGAAAACTTTACAAAAGCATTCTAAACATCATACTAAGAAACATATAATTTATATGACTAAGTTAATGAAACAAGGTAAAACGTTTACAGAGTCACATAACTTAGCACAAAGAAAGGTAGGTTCTTAAATGACTGAAATTAAAAGATGGCTCAGAAACATTAAAGATGGTGAGATTTATGGTTGGAATGAAATTCTAGCTGAGAATCCACTCACTGAAGAAGTTTCTGAAGAAGAAGCATTTCCTGAGAAGCATATGACTAAAAAGCAAAAAGGTCGTCCTGCTAAAGTTAATGTAGAAACAGCTGAAAAAGATATCCCTAATGCAAAAGGTGAGACACCACCTGAGCTAGCAGAAGAAGCAAGTAAAGGTTTAGTTAGGGCTAGAGATAACAAAGGTCATTACATACCTGATGATTTAGGCACAACAGATATTAACGAAGCATGGGTTGAAAAGAAGTGATACTAAATGATGTAGTAACAGAAGTAAGGCGGATCTTACAGGATACTTTATCTCCTCAGAGATATAGTGATGATATTCTGTTAGGTTTTGCTAACCAAGCGTTAAAACGTATTGCTGTTCTGCGTCCAGATTTATTTGCTATTATTGCTGACATCCCTACCACCACAGACGCTGTAGTGCAGTCAATGCCTGCAGATTCAATTCGACTATTAGAAATTTATTCTGTTAAAGGTGGTAACGGTATTATTGAGACGAATAGAGAAATACTAGATCAGTCTCTACCGACTTGGATGAATACAACAGCAGGTGCTGCTATTAATTTTATGCGACATGTGCGTAATGCAAACAAATTTTTTATATACCCAAAAGCTCCTGCAAATCAAATTTTAATTGGTGAGTATGCACAGACTCCCCCTACATATGATGGTACAACTGCAGTTGCTTTACTTCCTGATGCTTATTTTCCTGTTGTTATAGATGCAACTATATTTATAGCAGAGTCAGTAGATAACGAGCATGTTAATTCTAATAGAGCACAATTATTCCAAACTTCGTTCACTCAGGCTTTAGGAGTTGCTGCACAGAGCAGAGCTATTACTGATACAGAACGAGGCGGATTAGCTGAGGAGGATGTTGCCTAATGCCTACATATACAACTAGAAGCTTCCTCGATATTGTTAATAGACTTTCTCCAAGTGTACCCGGGTGTCCTACTCCTGTCATAGAGCAATATGTTCGTGATGCCGCTATTGAGGCGTGTGAACGTACTCTAGCGTGGCGTTATGAGCAGCCTAAGATAAGATTAGTCCCCGGCGCACATGACTATGCTTATGAAGGGCCAGACGATGCAGAGATACATGCGTTTCTAACTGCTACTGTAAATGGTCGATCATTAAAACCAATAACAATAGAACAACTATACGACATATATCCTAAGTGGCCCGATCAATCTGTTAATGAAAGAGCTGAGCCTATGTATGTAACACAGTTAGATCCGGATAATTTTTCTGTTGCTCCTATTCCAGATAATAGTAAAACGTATGATGTAAGAATGATTGTATGTTTAAAGCCGTTACGAACAGCAACAAAAATGGATAAAAAGTTTTTAGACGAACTAGAGAATGTTATAATGCACGGAGCGTTACAACATCTTTTAGTGCTACCTGATAGAACATGGAGTGATAGAGAGCTAGCATCATACCATGCTAAACAGTTTGCATTTAAGTTATCTGAGCGTAGAGCTAGAACTAACTTAGGTGCAGCAAAAGCATCTATGCGGGTGCAATCACAAAGATTTGCGTGAGGTAATTTATGGCTGATGTTATTAGACTAGTAAAAGGAGACGAACTTCCAAGCATTATAATTACGCTTACGGATGATGTTGCTAGTGCACCTTTGAATGTATCTTCTTCTTCCACTGTAGTAAAAGTAAAATTTAGAGCAGTCGGCGGTACATCTACTTTAAGTACTATAACATGCACTAACCTTACAGATGGATCAGATGGTAAAGTCCAATTTAATTTTTCTGGTAATGTTCTTGATGTAGATGCTGGTGAGTACGAAGGGGAGATTGTAGTAGATCAGAATGGAAGCTTTCAGACAGTGTATGATGTATTAAGATTTAGAGTGAGGTCAAACTTTTAATGGCCAATATAAAATTTACATACGCTGCAACAACTTTACTATCTCTTACTATTGTAGCAAATAGTGTATCGGCTTCTAATACTTTTGTTAATCTAAAATATGCTGCTGCACCCGCTACTAGCATTAGCTTTACAACTGAACTTATACCTACAAGGTCATTAGCAAATCAGACAGTAACAATGTCTGACTCAACTCCGACACTTACGGTTGACAGAGTTTCTGGTGATACACTTACTATAACTGACACCCCTGTTTTAGCTGTTGATATAATTAAAACTGATTCAGTTAGTGTTGTTGATACACCAAATAAAATAATAAATTCTAGTATTGATTTTGACTTATCTGATCCTGATGTCGATCCAGATCCGGTCAGTGTGTCTGATGCTCCTGCAATGACTGTAACCCCAGCTGGTAAAACAGATTCTATAACAGTTGCTGACACTCCAGTAAAACAACCAAATAAAATCACTACAGATAGTATAACAATGGCTGAGTCATTCGGCCCTTTTAGCATTGGTAAGAATCCATCTGATACTCTTACTATTGCTGAGAGTGATGCTAAGAGTTTAACTAAGCCTAATATAGCTGACTCTGCTACAATGGCAGAGCTTGCTGCAAAAACTGTGACGCCAGCAGGTAAAACAGATGCTGTAACAGTTGCTGACACTCCAGTTAAAAACATTACACCAGCAGGTAAGACTGATAGTGTTACAATGGCTGAGTCATTTGGCCCATTTACTGTAGGCTTAAATCCTACAGATACAGTTAGTATTGTAGAAAGTTTAGCTACGCAATTAATATTGGGTGAGTCTGATTATCTTTACCCAACTATAGTTTCTGTGTTTGATGGTGCAGAAACAGGTAAAGTTAAAGGTTATCATATAGGTGATAGTAATATAACTTCTCGTGTAGCTGATACTCAATACCAAATGAATGATGAATTTAGTTTACTTAATGGTCATTATATTGGTGGTGAGAATAGAGATGGTATAAGATTTTATAACAGAGTATTTGAGCAGGATAGATTTAGAGTTAGAAATACTGATTATTCTGCACAGATAGCAAATGGTGATAGTTTACTAAACAGCACAGTAATATGGGATTCCGCTACTGATGGTGCAGGAATTAAAGACTTTACAGGTATTATAAATGGTTCAGGTTTAATTGGACAACCCGTTGTAAACTCTGATACAATAACTTACGGTGATTTAGTAAACGCTGGACTATTAGTTAATTTTATATATACTGATACCAGTGATTCACCAACAACAGGTTCTCATGGTGTGAACGGGCATTTCTTAAATGAAACACCGATGGGAGCTGGATCACATTAAAAGGAGATGGATACATGATAAATGATTCTATAGAGGTTACGGGTGAATTAAAACTTACCCTTACACGACCTGACGGACATGTAAAACATGAGGTTATTATACCTAATCTTGTTGTTACAGCAGGAAAAAATTACATAGCGTCAAGGATGAAAGATGCGTCCGCTACGGCCATGACTCATATGGCTATTGGTACTGGTAGTACTGCGGCGGCTGCAGGAAATACAGCTCTAGGTTCTGAAGCAGGCAGGGTAGCACTTACGTCTACTACTGTAAGCACGAACAATGTAGCTTATGTTGCAACGTTCCCAGCGGGAACAGGCACAGGAGCAATTACAGAAGCTGGAATATTAAATGCAAGTTCAAGTGGTACACTATTATGCAGAACTGTTTTTTCAGTTATTAACAAAGCATCTGCAGATACATTAGGTATAACTTGGACAGTAACGGTAAACTAAGGAGTTAGATATGAGTGTCAAATTTGCAAATAATGCCCATTCTACTTTAGCTTCTAGTGTATCTACTAGTGCTACTAGCATAACAGTTGCAAGTGGTCACGGTGCTCGTTTTCCATCCCTTTCGGGCAGTGAATTTTTCTATGCAACTTTAATTGACACTTCTAACAACCTTGAAATTGTAAAAGTTACAGCTAGAAGCACAGACGTTCTTACAGCTACAAGGGCACAAGAAAGTACATCAGCTAGAGCTTTTGCCAGCGGCGATAGAATAGAACTTCGTGTAACAGCACAGGGTCTTGTAGATGCTACTTCTTTAGATGCTGTTGTTGCAGATAATAGTATTACTGCTGCTAAACTTAATATTTCTGGAAATGGCACATCAGGTCAATCAGTGTTGTCAGACGGCGATGGGTCGTTTAGTTATGGTTCATCAGGTAATTACAGTGTTCACGATTTTGACGCATATTTTTATGACACTAGCACTACTCTCGGCGGCGGTAACGAGAACTACCTTGATATATCAGGTGGAAATACTGTTAATTTCACGCCTACAAGCACAAATGATATAATTTTCTTTACTCATTTTTGTAGTATACAGTGGGGAAACGTTGCTCAAGGTGCAGATGTTTATCTTATGATGAAAGCGGGATCTGCATCAATAGGGAGTGGAGATACAAAACTTAACTATAACGGTCAGCATGCTGAGTACGTTAATACTGTAACGGACTATTATGCAACTGTTGGTAAATCATTTTATTTACCGTGTACATCTTTATCCGCTGGTACAACTTATTATGTAGAACAAGCAGGTGCAAAACACGGTTCTAATAATGTGCAGTTTCAAGGTAATAGAACAGGCGGAACAGGTCTTACATTAGGAAATGCTGGTCATTATGTACATCTTATTCATTTTAAGAAGAATTAAGGGGGAGTAAATTAATATGGATGATAATATACAATTTAAATATGCAAACGCTATTACAGCAATCAACCCTAAGTGGGCGGGTTCTATCACAGGAAACAAAGAAGAAGATTTTATAATTGATTGGGGCGGTGAAACAGAAATTTCTGTATCCGACATAAAAGCTAAGATCGTAGAAATGGATAAGGCTAAAACAGATGCAGCAAAAGCTAAAACTGATCTTAAAGCTAGCGCTAAAGCTAAACTTATAGCTGGCGAAAAACTAACTGAAGATGAAGCTAACGCCATAGTTTTGTAAGGAGTAGAGCATGGGAGTTAAAGTAACAAATAACGGGTTCGGAACTCTCTCAGCAGGTATCAATAGTTCTGCTACCACAGTTACTGTTGACTCTGGACAAGGTGCTAGATTTCCAGCTTTAAGTAGTGGTGATTTCTTTTTTGCTACTCTTGTTGACACATCCAACAATCTTGAAATTATAAAAGTTACAGCTCGTTCTACTGACTCTATGACAGTCACAAGAGCACAAGATAATACATCAGCTCGTGCTTTTTCAATCGGTGATAGGATCGAGCTTAGACCTACCGCTGCATTGTTTGAAGCTATAAAAGACGAAGCTGAAGTTGTTAATGATACTACACCGCAACTCGGCGGTAATCTTGATCTAAATTCAAATAATATAAACGATGGTACATTCCTAGCTGATAGTAGTCGAATTCGTTTTCCTAATGCTACCTCTAATCCCGGCTCTCCTAACACTGGAGACGCATATTATAACTCTACTGAAAAAGTATTAAAACATTGGAATGGTTCTCTGTGGGTTCAAATGTCCAATACTTTTGGTGCTGCTGGTGGTACTGAATCAACAGCTACTGTTGGTGGAACACTTTATAAAATACATACTTTTACTTCTTCCGGAACTTTTGTAGTAGATTCTGGTTCTACTAGCGTAGAATATTTAGTTGTCGCTGGTGGCGGCTCTGGTGGAATACAACACTCTGGTGGCGGCGGCGCAGGTGGTTTTAGAACTAATGTAACTGGAGCAACTTCTGGTGGTGGGGGTTCTGCTGAAGCGGCAGTAACACTTGGTATTGGTAGTTATACTGTGACTATTGGTGCTGGTGGCGCAAAAAATACATCTACGGGAAATAGCAACGGCACAAGAGGTAACAACGGTGGTAATTCATCAGCTGCTTTTACATCAACTATAACTTCAATTGGCGGTGGAAGAGGAGGTCGTTACTCAAATGTCAGCGGTGACGCTGGCGGTTCTGGTGGAGGCGGAGGAACAGACAGTTCTTCTCCCGGAGCTGGTACATCGAATCAAGGATTTGCTGGTGGCTTTGCTTCTTCTCACGGTTCTGCTGGCGGTGGCGGAGGCGGCGGCGGTGGAGCTGGCGCTGTAGGCGCAAACGCTGGCGGTGGAACTGGTGACGGTGGTGTAGGTGTATCGTCTAGTATTAATGGTACTGCATACCACTTTGCTGGTGGCGGCGGCGGAGCAAGAGTTATTAACACTGGATTAAATGGTTCTCGTTCTGGAAACGGTGGAAACGGTGGCGGAGGCGGAGCCGGAGATGGTTCTTCTTCTAATGCAGTTGCAGGAACTGGTGGAGCTGGTATAAATGCTGGTGGTGACGGTCTTCCTGCTTCTGGAAGTGGAGTTGCTGCTGGTGCATCGCCCGGAGGAAACGGTGGAGCAAACACTGGAGGCGGCGGAGGTTCTGCTGGACGATTTGATTCTCTTGCTGGAAACGGTGGTTCTGGAATTGTAATTATAAGGTATGAAATATAATGGCTCATTTTGCAAAAGTATTAAATGGAAAAGTATTAGATGTAATTGTTGCAGACCAAAAGTTTATTGATAGTTATGTAGATACTGTTCCCGGCGAATGGCTGCAAACTTCATATAATACACTTGGAAATAAACATTCACTAGGAGGAACTCCTTTAAGAAAAAATTATGCAGCAGTAGGTGGAAATTATGACAAAGAGGGCGATTTCTTTTATGATGTACAACCTTTTCCAAGTTGGACTTTAAATAGAACTTCTGGGTTGTGGGAATCCCCAGTTCCATATCCTTCTGATGATGCAGTAAAAGATTACAAGTGGAATGAAACAGATAAAACTTGGGAAGAGACAAAAAGATTATGACAAAAGAAATAAAAAGAACACCTCTTGTTATGATGCCAAACGGAGATTTTCTACGAGGTGATGAGTTTGTAAAGGAAGGCGTGGTCGTTGACGAACCACCTCTTTATGAGAAACCGCCTACGGTTATAGACCAAACAGAAGCGGTGAAAGGGCAGAATGAGTAGGAAACGTATGACCACAGCTGAGATAAATAACGAACTATTAACCCACGAAGCAATTTGTGCTGAACGTTATAACATGATTTTATCTAGGCTTTCTAGGCTTGAGCGTATATTTCTCGGTGCAGCTGGTGCTGTAATTGCGGGATTGTTATCAATAATACTAACCTTAATAAATTAAAGGAGGTGATCAAATGCCGGGCTATAAGATGAAAGATAAAAAGAAAATGAAGATGGGTACACAGATGTACGGATATGGTGGTGAAGTAAAAAAGAAAAAGATTATGTATAAAGATGGTAAGGTAGTACCAGAGTTAACTGCAGCCCAGAAAACATTACCAGACGCATTAAAAGACCAGATTATAAGATCAAAGAAAAACAAAATGGATAAGAAAAATTAAGGATGGACTGTGTTAGAATATATTGCAGCAGCGAACGCGGCCTATGCCGTTATACGAAAGGCGGTAGAAAACGGGCGTGAACTGCATTCAGTTGGCAAGCAGATCGCCGCTTTTACTGATGCTAAAGATAATCTACAGAAACATGCTACTAAGAAAAAGAATAGTATATGGTCAAACTTTACAGGAAAAGATGAAAGTGATTTAGAAGAATTTATGGCTCTCGAAGAAATACGAGAGAAAGAAAATGAATTAAAACAAATGATGATATATCTAGGTCGCCCGGGTTTACATAATGATTATATATCTTTTTGCGTAGAAGCTAGAAAGAGAAGGAACGAGGCTCAGAAAGAAAAAGAAAAAAGATGGGCATCGTTTGTAGAAACAGTTCAAAATTGGACAGCGGGTATACTTATATTTGTACTTTTAGCTGGAGGTTTGTTAGGTGGGTTATGGTTACTAAGGTATAAAGGAATTATTTGATGCAGAAGAAGCTTCAAACAGAATCAATGTACGCTGACTATGATGCCAATAATGATGGTATAGTAACTGACGCTGAATTAAACCATGCTAAAGAAATAAAACAAACAGAAGATGCCACAAGAAAAAACCTAGCTCAACTTCGGATGGCTAGGTTTTCTTTAATTGCGATGGGTGTATTTACTATGGCTATGTTTTTTATACCTATAGATAGAGTTAACGCATTATCTGACATTAGTAATTTGTTTTACATTACAGGCGGTGGTATAGTTGCTACATATATGGGGACTACTGCTTGGACACAACGCAGTACAAATGGGAAATGATAACAGTGTTTGCATTATACATATACGCAGGAACTGCTTTACAACCGCCAATAACATATTGGTATGATGTAAATAGATGTAGGTATTTTGCTAGTAAGATTATGAATCAACCGCCTGTGCCGGGTGAAAAGAAACAAAAATTTACAGCTGTATGTAAATTACAAAAAGTAAAAGATGGTACTGAAATATACCATTAAAAAGGAGGATATATGCTACAAGCATTAATAGGGCCAGTTACAGGATTACTTGATAAGTTTATTCCTGATGCTGATGAAAAAGCTAGGATTGCCCATGAGTTGGCGACCATGTCTGAGAAACACGCACAAGCGTTAGCACTTTCTCAAATTGAAGTGAACAAAGCAGAAGCGGCTTCAGGATCATTATTCAAAGGCGGATGGCGTCCAGCAGTTGGGTGGGTCTGCGCGATTGCTTTTGCGTATCATTTTATACTTAAAGATTTAATTGTATTCGGATGTGCTGTAGCTGGTGTAGATATGCCAGAGCTTCCCGAATTTGATATGGGTACGCTTCTCACGGTTCTCGGCGGCATGCTCGGAATTGGCGGACTTAGGTCATATGAAAAAACAAAAGGACTTACTAAATGAGAGAAAACTTTGATAAAGCCCTACAACTTATGTTGAAGCACGAAGGCGGATTTGTAAATCATCCCAGCGATCCGGGAGGGATGACTAATCTAGGAGTGACGCAAAGGGTTTATGAAGAGTGGGTTGGCTACGAAGTTACTAAACAAGATATGATGAAGCTTACACCAGAAGATGTTGCTCCAATATATCTAAAAAACTATTGGGAAAAGGCAAGTTGTGATGAATTACCTTCCGGTTTAGACTATGTAGTTTTTGATTGGGCAGTTAACAGTGGCGTAAGTAGAAGTTCTAAAGGTGTACAGAAATGTTGTGGTGCTGAACCGGACGGTGTCATTGGGCCAAAGACGTTAGAACTTA
>Ga0209634_1000154_pt1 | contig 53291 bp, 80 predicted proteins | sample LinPmetageLP40_FD_184043 | JGI IMG/M metagenome (GOLD analysis project Ga0209634, IMG submission 184043) | Marine viral communities from the Pacific Ocean - LP-40 (SPAdes) (version 2) | ecosystem: Environmental > Aquatic > Marine > Oceanic | place: Pacific Ocean | collected 2010-08-26
TAGCACCAACAATTGCTGTGAAAGGAGTTAAAACAAGACCAACGCCTGTTAATCCCATAGCAGCAGCTATCGAAGCTACTTTTAATCCTAATGCACTACCTGCTAAAGCTGTCATTGCGGTAGCAGCAGTCGAAGCAGCTAATGTCATACCTAAGATAGTATTAATAAATGTAGCGGCGCCGGTTGTCACTGAAGTATTAAAAGCTTCCAAACCAGCAGTTGCACCAGCAGCAGCAGCAGTAAAATAAAACATGTTTTGGGGATCAAACGCTTTACCTAATCCAGCACCTCCGCCACCCTTAGCTTGAGCAGCACCCTTTTTCCTGATTGCCATCAGTTGTTTTTCCATAGCTGTAACTTTTTTCAAGTCTTCGCTAGTTTTAGCACTAGATCTTGCCAGAGAAATATTGGCTTTAGCTTGTCTTATCAAAGCTCTATATGAAGAGTAACTAACTTTACCATTTTTCATCACAGCATTAGTTAATTGATCTACAGGAGCTCCCATACTAGCAAAAGCACTTTCTAAACCACCTAGCTGTGCCGTAAATCCACCCAAATCAATAGTACTGCCTCTACCTTTCATAGCGGCTAACCCACCAGTATTATATCCAACAACACCACCTTTATTAAAGCCTTGTGGTCTAGTATTCATCTTTCTTAGATTACCATAACCAACAGATTTGGCGCTTTTCTTATTCATTACAAATTCGCCAGGCGTTAACATCGCAGGAACTGTATCTGCTACACTTCCTCCCTTAGCAAATTTACTATAAAATACTTTAAGCTTACCCAAGTTAATATTTTGTCCACTCTCTGAACTTGGTGGAGAACCAGATTGATCTTTTCTATTTCTATAGCTACCATCTAAAACTCTAGCTCTATATAATTTATCTACAAAAATATTTTCATTTAATCGAGTCTGTACATTTTTTGCTTCACCATAAGATGCCCCAGAATGGAAATCTACTGGATAGGTTTCTGATATTTTATTTGTTCGTGATGCCCTAGTTTTTTGAGATGCTAGGTACTCCTCAAAAGCATCTCCCTTTTGTCTCTTATCTGTACCGAAAATTCTAGAACGAAATTTTTGACCGGCTGGTTTATTTTTTGCAAATCTTTTACTGATATAATTTTCAATTTGCTGTTTAGAGGTAGAATCATAAGTAATACCAGCACTAAGTCTGTCGTTAGCGTTGGTGGCTACACCTGTACGAAATGGCTGTTCTTTGTTTTTTGATATACTTCTTTGTAATTGTTTAGATACTCCTGGAGTTTTTGCAATATCTTTAACCTTATCTCCACTTGCATACTTATTCATGCTGTGCAGTTTTTGTGTTCCAATACTTCTTACTGCGCTTTTCCTTAGAACAAACTCTCCTGGAGTAAGCATTGCCGGAACACTATCTGTATTACCACTACCAGGAACCGTACCTCCACTAGCAAATCCTTGTGTTCTTCTAAGACCACCTCCAAAACCTTTTCCAAATTGTGCTATAGCAGAAGCTCCACGAGCAGCAGCAAGCAAACCAATAATTGGAACAATGCCTTTAACTGCATCTGCTACTTTAATTAAAGCACTAGCTAAACTTAATGCTCCAGTAACAAGACCTTTAAAACTATCTGTTCCAGCAACATCTCTGACAAGTCTTAAAAATTCTTCTCTAACTCTTGCGAATTGAATAGCTAAAGCAGCTTGAGCCTTAGCATTACTTTCTGCTAAAGAACCCTGTCCTTGATTTGCTACAGACAAAGCCTTTTGCGCTGTTGCGAACTGTCCGATAAGAGGAATAACCTTACCGATTTGTCTAAATCCACCCAACTCTTCTACAATTTTACTAAAACGAATATCTCTAGGGTCTAAACCACCTAAACCTTCACTTAATAGCTGTACAGCTTTGTATGCCCCAACAAACTTGCCTTGTGCATCTTGTAAGGTAACTCCGAATTCTTTTAGAGCATCTATAGTACTTTCTCTTTGTAGTCTAGTGAAAATAGTTCTTAAACCAGTAGCAATAGTTTCTGCACCTTCACGCGTCGTAGACCTAACGGCAGTAAATACAGCAATAAATTCATTTAAAGCAGTTGTTCCTTCACTAACGCCTCTACTAGCAGCGGCAAACACACCACCGGCACGCTGTATAGCAGCAATAATATCACTAGATTCTACAGCAAACTTAGCAGCGACAGCATTGATACTGCCAAGACTAGCTTCTAATTGACCAGCACCAATATTAAACTGTCTAAGTAAAGCAATACTGCCTTCAACTGTTTGATTTAAATTAGTAAATGTAGGAGCAACATCTGTAAGAGCAAGAGCTTTTAAAGCCTTTTGTACTTCTCTAACACTGAAACCAGCTTGTGTTAAAGTAACAGAAATTTCTGCAAGACTAGAACTAGAGACGCCTATAGATGTAGCAAGATCCCCGATTGTACCTTGTAAACCCTTTAGATTACTGACAGCATCACCACTAACCTGAGAAATTCTTACAAGTTGTCTATCAAACTTAACAAAATCTCCTAATGCTCTATTAATAGCTGTGTTAACGCCATATATAACACTAGTAACACTAGCAAAAGCAGTAAATCTTCTAATAGCTAAAGCAGATTGTCTACCGAACTCTTCTATTTCTGTACGGGCGAGTTTAATATCTTTAAAACTAATCTTAGCATTTCTACCCAGCTGTTGTGTTGCTTTACTAGTGCTATTAATTTTACTAGCTACATTACCTGTGCCTCCAAGACTATTTGCGCTTTTGGCAAACTGAGCCATAGAAGCATTTGCTCTAGTGGCAGAACCAGCAACTTTATTTAAATTAGCATTAATTGATTGTAATTGTTTATTAGCAGCCGCAAGAGTTTTAGTTGTACTCTTATTAATACCAAGATTGACATTAGCATTAAGATTATTTAATTGTTTCTGAATACCAGACACAACCTTATTAACATTGGATGGTCCTCTGATATTGATTTGAGCAGTTAAGTTAAAAGCATTAGCCATATTTTATAAGTCCTAAAAACAGATACCCCCTAGCACACATACATGAGCTAGAGGGTTATTGTGAAATTCAATATTTAAAATCCAACTACTATTCCGCAGCAGCCTTGGGAGTTTTCTTAGCCTTTGTGGTTTTCTTGGGTTTCTCTTCAGATTCAGATTTTGCTTCAGATTCTGTAGAAGGCTTGTCCTCTTCGACAACAACAGGATTACCTTCGTCGTCCAAGAATGGTTCAAATTCTGCAACATAATCTCCTTCTCCATCCACACGGTTACCATATTTGTCAATAAAATTACCTTCTGCGTCTATATATCTACCGTCGCTATCAACCAGCTTACCGTCTTTATCTGTTGTCTTACCGTCTTTATTAATGTATCTAAATTCTGAATCTACAAATTTGTATTTTTTCAAAAATTTATTTTCTGGTAAATTTGATTCATAGTCATTGTCTAGACCATAAAGCATATTTGCCAAATGCTGAGCACCCAATACAGCCACAGGGTCTGTAGCCTTTTCTAAATAATCATCCATATTATTAAAATACTTCTTATTATTATCTTCTTTATACACCACACAAGCAGACACTAAGTAATTAAATCTCTGATTATCAGCTTGTCCTTCTGCGCTATGGTTATCAAGACTAGTTCTCACGCTTATAAGGTCTCTCATTTCAGCCCTAAGCTCTTTAATATGAATAGCTACATTTCTAGCGTCTTTTAAACTAAATCCGCCTTTGGCCAATCTAGCTTCTGATTCACTAATTTCTTTCTGTAGTGTATCAAATCTAATTTGTTTTTCATCATCCCATAGTCCCTGTTCTTTAAGCAGATCGTCTAATCTAGCTCGAACAACGGCTTTACTCTTAATAGCATCTGTAAATGCTTGATTATAAACCTTTTGGGCTTCTCTCTGGTCTTGTAATGAAGGAGTGCGAATAACAAATTCTTTTTCCTCTCCATCTGATTCTACTTTAAATGATTTAGTATCCATATTATTCATCTCCTTCTTTGAAATAAAACTTGTAATTATTTTTTATAGTGTTTGGGAAAAGATAGTTTTTTAAATCTTTTAGTGCTGATCTAGATTGATGATTGCCATTATTCAAGACTTCATCTCTAGTATCTTGCCATAATTCACTATAATATTCTTTTCTGTCTTCATCTATGGTTTCGTCTTCCCATAGGTGTTGGAATCTTTTTTCGAATTGGGCTAAACTACCAATCATAGTAGTTTTAAACCTTTTTTCTACATTGTATATTAATTGTTGTTTATCATTGTTCATCGTTTCCTTGACCTCATCATTTCTGCTCTTTGGTTTGCTAAATCTATTTGTACATCTGGCAACTCAGCTTCTTGTACTTCTCCTTTACTTTTAATGAAATTAGCTCTATTTCTAATTTTCGATCTTCCGTTCATGTCGTTTAAATTCATAATATCTTCAGGACTTTGGTCGCTATTAGGAGTCAAGAAAACCTCTTGAGCCCTAGCCATATTTTTGCTACTACCGCTCTGGAAAGAGTTATTAGTACTAGCTTGCTTTTTATCTTTTTCTCTTTTCTTTTTCTGATAAATAAACCATCCATCTAAAACGTCATCATCATTAATAACTTTTTCATCAGGAGCTTCTGGATGTTCATGAACGTTGTCATACATTCTTGTAAAACTAACCAAAAGTCTTTGATCATCTGTCCATTCTGTAGCAGTCTTAGGGAAAATATTTTCTTTACTACAATTCCAATAGGCTCTCCAATGTCCAGTTCTAGCTAGCTCTTTCATATTCTCAATACTTGTAGAATGTTTATATATTTCCTGAACTAAATTATTAAATAGGCTATATGATACAGAATTGTCTTTGTGGGAAAATGGTTGTGGGAAAAGTCTTTCATTGTCTTTGTATATTGTATGATATAAAATAAACTCACTTTTAATAGACTCTGCGTATCCTTCTAAGGTATTATTTCTAAAGTTAGCCTTAATATTATTTAATTTATTTAATGACAGCCTTGAGTTTTTAATCGCCTTTTTGTTGATCTTGAACTGATCTGGTCTTTTAAGGCTTTCATATAATTTTAGTTTTAAGTCTTCTATCTTTTTTTCTAAGCTTATAATCATTTTATCTGAATCTTTATCCCATAAACCTAATGTAATCATCATCCTACTCATATATTCCGCTTTTATCCAGGTGTTGTATTTTTCATCTGACAAAATTTGATCATACACAATACACGATTGGTACTTTAGTTTGGGGGTAGGGCATCTTAATTCATACTCTTCATCGTTATAAAAAAAAATTAAATTGCCACTTAATATCCTGTTTAATAAAAGATCAATCTGTTCATTAGTCATTCAAAACTTCTTGAGATTTTTTGCCTTGTAATTCCTGTATGATGTTTTCTTTTTCTTCTAGCTTATTTTGCAGAAGCTCTATTACCTTTTGGGAGTTTAGAGCTTCTACATAAAGCTTTCCTAGTAGTGAATAAAGTTGTTCTTCCATATAAAATCCTAATTTATAAAACCTATTTATTACTCTACATTAAACGCCGGACTAGCATAGTCACCATTAGCATCAATCTTAAAACTATTAAAGTTTCTAAAACTGTAACTAATACTAACATTGTCTCCACCAGCATCGCCACCAGAGTAATTTACACTAGTAATCTTGTTCTTTGTACCTAGATCAAAATCTAATCGAGTGTCTGTGCCTGCTGCACTACAAACTCGAATCTTGATAGTTTTCTCTGCTAATTGACTAAAGCTACTGGTACAGGCGTCCTGACCAGCAAAGTCACTAGCGTCTAAGTAATCACCTTCGGATGCAACAACCTCAAACTCAGATGTTACTTCTGTTGGGAAAGTAATGTAACGATAGTATGGATCAAAACGTCCGAGCTGTCTAATTTCTTCACGACCAAGGTCGCAACTAAGAGTTACGTTTTGGTAATATGGTTGATCACCATCGAGGCCAGCATTGCTAACTTTAGTACTACCAGGACGATTAATACCACCACTACCTTCTGGGAAAGTAGAATTGGTATAATCTATATTAAATCTTCTAGCAGTATGCTGCGAACTTTGATCTGTAGCAAAGACACCATCAAAACTAGTACCTCCACCCGTAAATCCAGCGTGAAAATCAGCAGGTGCTCCGTCGCGCTGATCCCAAACCTTACTATTACCTACAAGAGTAATATCTTCTGTAAAGTTATCATCAACACCAAAAGTGTATGTGAAACTAGACAGATACATACCGCTGCAACTCACATAACTACTAGGAACACCAGTAGCCTGAGTATAAGTATCCGGGAAAACACCAAGAGAAAAATTAACTCTGTTGTTTCCAACTTCTGTGAGAGATTTATTAATAGATCCAGCAAGACTAGAAGCAGACGCTGATGATCCAGCCATACATAAATGATAAAGAAGAGGAGTACCGTCAAAAACCTTATTCATGGTTACTTCAACTTCTGGTAAATCTTCTGGCTGATCATAAACTTCTAATTGTCCAACACTAAAAACTTCTGTAAGATTAAAATTTGTTGAAATTCCTACACTTTGAACACCTAGTGGTGTGTAATTCTGACTAGAGACGGCTGAACCGTCAGTATTCTGAGGATTTAAATGAATTAGCTGTGTAGCGTAAAAGACTCTATTATTGGTTGGCATTTTGATCTCCCGTTAGCAAACGAAATAAGGTTGTTAATTTGTAAATACACCAAGGCTTTTTAAATCAAGGGAAAATTTCAATTGTCCAACGCACTATATTGTGATAAATACTATTCGCAACTGTATTAAACTCTGTAATGACCGAATTTTTTATATAAGCCTTTTTGTCTAAATATTCTGTGTTTTGTACTATTTGATCGTAATTTAATCTATCTGGATTAATATTACCATTTCTACTTAAAGGATATACACCACTTTGTACGACTTTATTGATATCATAAAGATGGAATGTTTTGTCTTTTTGTACCAAAAGAGCATTGGCTATATTGTTTCTTTCTACTGGGTTTTCACAAACCACATGTAGTAATACATCTTGAAATATTTTATTTTTACCATCTCCTATTTGATATGGCTGCTGCACAGTCCTGTCTGTCATTTCTATCAAAACTGCTGGCATATCTATTCTATGAGCTGCCAAAACATCAGGATTAATTTCTAGTCCGCTATCCACGCTAGATTTATAGGTTTGTACATATCTGTAAGAATATTCTATCTCTACATCACTACTTTTATTGACAGGATTATCGAACAACACCCTACCATCTTGATAATTAAATGTATAAGTATAAGGTTCAAATCCTGTTGGACCTACCAAAAAGGTATTATTAAGATATACTCCACTAATGTCTATGGGCTCAGAACCGTTAAAGCTAACACCTGTTTCATATACCCATTCTTTTCTTTTGGCTTCCCAGACCTTATTTCCTGTAAAAGTTGGATCAGATACTAAAGACAATTTATGATGACTAGCCCCAGCAATACCACTTGTAGGAATCTGAACATTAATAAAGCCACCGATATTTACAAAAGACCAGTCTAAAAAGTCTTTAATGTTATCTTCTAGAGCAGACAAGGTTTCTCTTTTGCCTACAGAAGTAACATTTTTAAAACCTGGTTCATAATTATTGCTCATTTTTATCCTCTTTCAACATATTTTTTCATAGCATTTAAGATATCTGGCTCTATTTTAGATAAAGCTCTAGTGACCCAATTATTTGATTCTGTACCAATATATCTAGCTGGTATTCTCCATCCCCCACCTTTTGTAGGGATCATGATAGCCTGACCAGTTCTACTGGCTGGACTAGGTTTGAACAAAACTTTATTTTGTAATACTATTTCATCACCACCTTTTAATAAAAGCCAAGTTAACCAAGGTAACATAGCTCCATTTTCTGTAGTAATAACAGCAGCATTAGATTGTAATATTTTTTCAAAATCATCACTACCCACAATAGTAAATGATAAAACAGCATCTATTCCTTTTGAGCCAACTTTAACTTGATTGATATTAAAGCTGATAGATTGAGCAAATAAATCCACAACCTCGTCTACTACTGATGTATCAGCAATACCTATCTCTAATCTTAGTTTGCCAGCTTTTAGTGCTCCATATTCTGGTTCTGTTCTTAAAGAATTTCCTATCAATCTAGAAATATCTCTTTGTATTTTGGGTTTTGCTTTTTTAAAAACAGATTGAACTTGACTCTGTAAAGCTTTGGCGATATCTGCTGTTACTTTTCTTGCAGACTCTAATACTTTTGCTGTAAATTTCATGGAGACCTGCTCCAAAAGGTTATAAGATATCTGTGATCTCCTAAACCAGCAGGCTGCGGATCTGCAGCTCTACTATAAGAGTAGTTGCCGTAAGAAGAAATATTTGTATCCACAGTCATAGATTGGGCATTTCTAATGTCTTCTATCAATGACATTTTACAAATGGTTTGTACAGCACCGTCTGGAATGTCTCCCACGCTAGAAGACCAGTTGACAAAATATTTACTATCAAAAATAACAGCCAGTTTAAGTGTTTTACTTTTAGCTGATCCTGTTATTGTTCCTTGACCTTCGCACACAGGACACACAGTACCATCTACAAAACTTACTGGACCAGTGCCATTATATTTATATCCAGATAGTCTAGAGATTGGATCAAAAAGACAATTGGGACAAACTGTATCTTTGCCTTTATTTGAAAACTGTAATGTACAAGGTACTACTAAGCCGGTATCTCCAAGTATTTGATCCATAGACTGATTATATAAATTTTTTAACGCTGCAAAATCAACCATTATTATATCTCCCTAAAAGTAATTGATTCTACATTACCGTCACCAGCACGTATTTGTTCGTTTGTTATAGTTTTATTTTCAGTTCTCTCTTGAACAGCAATGGAAATAATATTGTCTATATAGTTATAGTTAGTAATTATAGGTTCTGAAAACTTAATAACTACGGTAGCACGATTCAATATTGTTTGTAAAATATCTACTGTCATATTATGGGCAATCTGTAGCAGTTGGTGTTGGGGTAACTGTTGGCGTAGCAGATAATCCTGGGGTTGGAGTAACTGTAGGGGTTACAGAAATCGTTGGAGTTACTGTTGGCGTTACTGTAGGAGTATTAGATGGTGTCACGGATATAGTAGGTGTTAATGTTGGAGTACTAGACAAAGTAATAGTAGGAGTAACGGTTGGAGTAACAGCTGGAGTAGCAGAAGGAGTAACCGGTATCCCTTGATAAGTAATAATAAGTTCCCAATTGTCAATAATACCCGTTCCTATAGGATCATTATCATTAATATGTAATTTATAAACGCCTGTATTTTCAATGCCATATAAATGATTAAAAGAAGATCTTAATGTATGGCTGCTATATTTTGTAATACTTGTTTTATCTTGTATTTGACACATACCATTATGAGCAACATCTTGTATAAATTGCGTAGCAGGAGCTCTGTCTGAAAAAACAAAATTAAATTTATTAGCAGTATTTGTCTCATCATAATTGCTAATTTTACTATTACTAGATAATAAAACAGTATCTCCTGTAGGAGGGACAAGTAAGAAAGTTAAGTCTTGTGGACTACTATGTTTTAAGCCGTTAATTCCAACTTCTATTTTCTGTATCTGTTTTAAATTATCAATAAATTCTGTTGCACTATAATTATCTTGATTATCTAAAATAGGTATGCCACTAGCACGATAAACAATAGAGTCTGAATCTAATATTAAACAAGAAGAGGCACACTGATCTCCGTCTACAGACGACCCAGAAATAATATTGTCTGAAGCTGCACCATCTTCTTCTGATTCTGTAGATCCTCCAGCAACAAAAGTATTAAATGCTTTCGCTATCAGTCCAATAGTACCTTTAGAAATAATTGTATTAGACACTTGAGTTTGATTATCTAACTCAGGCTGGAAATCTAACTCATAGATAGCAGTAGCGAATGTAAGATCTTTAGTAAACTGAGCAGGAAACTGTATATCGATTTGTCCGACATTATTGGCTGTTACGTACCTATTAGGCAATCCTGCTGGAGCAGCATCTGTGCTAAGAAAAGACTGTATAGTTGTAGAATCATTTCCCTGGAATCTAAAAGAAACAACGCCCTGTGTTAAATCAACACTATTGCCATTCACATCTTGAAAGATAAATTGAATAGCAAAATCAGAACCTTGTTCTATAGTAAAATTATGTGTAACTGCCATTTGTAATCCTTATGTTAAGAATAAAAGGTACGATCTCTGTCTCCATGATCACTTAAAAGACTTCTTGGGTCAAACTTATTACCAACAAAAGGACTAAGAATAGCTTTGACATATTTAATATTACCAATTTCATATTCTAATTTTAATTTGTCATACATAGCGCATGGTCCTGTCTCTAATATCATCTGATAACCTTTAAGATTACCAGCTACAGATAAGTTTGCTGGACCTAATTGCGTTCTAATTCCTTCACTAGCAGCTTTGGTTCTGAAGGTACTTTGGTCTAAAAAACATCCAGCTCTTAAAGCAGCAAAGCCTATAAAGTCTTGATCTCTAGTGGCTGCTACGGCTGGATCGGGAGTTATTGTTAGATTTACTAAATCAATAGCATATTCTGTATCAAAATTCATTTCTCTTTGAACATAAGAAGCTGCAATAACTATGGTCTGTTGCAGTCTATCGTCGCTATATGTCGGGGTGTCAGCCAAATCACTAATCAGAGTTCTTACTATCAAAGGTATTTCAATTTGCCATGACATAATTTGACCTATTTTCTTTAGGTATAAGCTGGTGGATAAATATAATGTTCTATACACCTAACGTATATGCTTAGTATTAATATAACTATTTTTTGATATTTTTTGATATTTCTGCTTTTCTGACAATTTATGGTGCCACTCTACTATAAAATCGTCCTTATTCTGTTTTATGATCTTTCCATATATATTTGGTTGTTCAACACAATAAATGTCGTTATTAGGCAAAGTTCTAAAGTGTAAATATTTGTGGTCTGTATTTGGGGATAATATTTTAATTTTGATGGTGTCTATAAAGCAATTACCTGATGAGTAATTTTTATTATTAGATATATAACCAAGTATTCTTTCCATAGCATGACAGTATGTGCCACTTTTAAGATCAGATACTTTCCCTGTCTCTTTAGACAAAAGATCATATAGAGTATTATAGTGATGGTCTAATGTGTTTTTATATAATAAAGTCTGGCCTATAAACATGTTACCACCAGAAAATACTCTTTTAGTTACCTTTGGTATATTTAATTTATATTCTAGTTCTTTAATTTTTTCTTTATTTTTAAGTTCAAAATCATGACACATAAAACTAGGAGGTCCTAAATATCCTATATTCTTTGTTTGCATCCTGTCTATATTTTTTAATAATTCATCAGGTGTGTCTAGTAGACTGTCCAAAAGCATAAGTCTCCAGTTGCCTTGATTGTTAATGCCCCAACCACTTTTCTTAGAATGTAGTTTGATAAATATTTGATTATCTATATTCTGTAATTGTTTTAAGAAAGGGAGTATGTCTCCACCGATATTATTATGATACAGTGTACTTGTAGGAAGATCATTAAAAACTTCTAGTGCTTGTCTGTTATCGTTGTCTATACAAAGACCTAAATGTATATCTGATATATCTTTAAATTTATATAATATATCATAAAATTCCTGGGCCATATCTGTATGATAAAGCCAAAGCAAAATTGCTACTTTATTTCTCATTGTACTACTATGGTACTTCTTCTATGTCTATCTTTCCTAAGATATTAGTTTCTGTATATCCACTAACATCTCCGCCAACCTCTAATAAGTCTAATTTTACAACCCAGTTGACAGTTTTGCTAGATGCTCCTTTGACTTGTATATTTAATTTATCTGTTCCTCCAGCGCCAGCGCCAGTAACAGTTGCCTGTACATCCCAATCACTGTCTGTCTCTGCAACAACTGTTTTAGAAACACTACCAACTAAAGCGGCACCATAACCGTCATTATGTAATAATCCTGTTAGAATATAAGCAGCATTATCATTTGTAGAAGCGTTGACTTGATCAGTTCTTCTACCTGCTATATTTGCAGTAAACATCATAGTTCTATTAGAAGCTAATACAATATCTGACCCGTTATTTTGTGCTGTGGTGAAGGTAGCGTTGGTGGTCGTACATCTCAATACAAAAGAGCTATTTTGAGCATCTCCGTCTTCACCAAATCTACCATGAGATAAAGTTGTTTGACCATCGTTATATAACCACCCATTAACACCTATCATGACTCCAGTAGCAGAAGCATAGAATCCTTGATTCGTCAAACCTATATTACCGTTTACATGCAAAGTATAAGAAGGACTTGCGGTACCAATACCCACAGAGCCATCATTGCTAATTCTAACTCTTTCAGAAGGAGCATTAGCATCACTAGTGGCAGTAGAAAAAGCTATGGCTGTTGCATGAGAAGCCGATTGAAAAGCTGCTTCAGCGACAGCTTCAATTTTAGCAGAAACATTTATAGCTGCTCCCCCGTCAGATTCGGAAGAAGCAGCAAATTGGATTTGTCCTAATTGATCATCAGCAGCAACTGCTGTGTCATTTGTCTGTAATATTATACTTTTCATAATTGTTTATTACACCTCTTTATTAACCATCTTCATTTATTACACCTCACGCATTACATTATATCCTATAGCAAGTCTATAGCATTTACTCCAAACACAATGCCAACTTGGTACATCAAAAAATCTAATATTCCAACCTTTATCGTCTTGATCTATCATTAACTTATCTTTTTCAGTATCATACCAATTCATGCCACTGTTACCATCTTCTGACCAACTAGCATACATTCTTTTAGAGCTTTTAGGCCCATTTGTGTGCCAACTCATGCCTCCATATGGAGGATATACTATAATATTAGTTAATTTATTTCCGAATATTTCTCTTGCTGTATTGTTGTATGGTTTATATCTTTTAACAAAAGAAGCTTTATACATTTTATTATCTAAGTCTGGTTTTTTGAATAAGTTATCAAAAGAAAAATTATCACCCCAATCCATATAATACTCACGATCTAAATTATTAATAATTTCTATGGGATTTATTTTAAACATTTAAAGCCTTGTAAATACCAATACTATCTTGCAAATAGTCGTAAAATCTATCTACTGGTAAATCATCTATTCTTGGGTTTTTTAAAACATTTTCTTTTATTTCTGGATCATATGGCATATCTAAAATTTCGCAAGCTTGTTTAACATCCGGAAACAAACAAAACTGAGAATCATTATCTGCTATCCATGATAGGGGTGCTATATGATGAAACGTTATTATCGTTAATTCTCTAGATATATCTCTAGGTATTATTGCTCGTCTATGACAAGCTGATAAAACAGCTTCCACTATATCATAATGATATCCGTTTCTAGATATTAAACTAGTAAGTCTTTCTATAGGATCTCTTACCATAACTAAACAGTGAGGAGCTAATCTATTAGCCCAAATTTCTGGCATATACTTTTGAGGTGATCCTCCTCCCTCTTTCCATTCAGAATATTTATCAGGGTAAAAATTAACTAAAGCATGTGCAGCAAGTGTACTTGTACAACTTCTGCTAACATGAGCAAAACTTTTACCATTAGGCAAATTGTAATACAGCTTCAGCATTTTTAAGTCCTATAGGAAAAATAATTTCATTATCTGTTTCTTCTAAATACCATCCATAACTAAATCTTTTACAGTCTGCAAATACGCAATGAGGTTGAGGAACATTAAATATTCTATATTGCCATCCTACTACATCTTTGGATGTTACAATCTCACCATCTATTATAAATCTCATACCACTATTGCCATCTTCAGACCAAACAAGATAACATCTTGCTCCAGGCATACTCCAATTAGTGTGCCATTGTTGTTGATCTCCAGGACCATACTTAAAGCCACCTGTTATGTTTCTATTTTCTGCCAAAAAATCTGGAATATCTGCACGACGACAGCCCTTATTACCTCTTAATGGTTTAACAGATAAAGACCTATCATCCATTAGTCATCATCTCCCCATGCATGAATACTTGCACCAGTTAAAGTATTACTAACACCACAACCTGATTCAAATTCATCTGTTAATGTTTCTACAATTACACTAAGATTATTCATAGCATATCCACTACCAGATCTAATTTCTATATCAGTAGCATCGCTACTTATACCTCTAGCTTGAATTATAACTGAATTACCAGCGACAGTTTCTGTACCATTTTGACTTCCGTTGCCTGCATTACTAGAAGTTGCCGTAGAAGTTCGTAGATTATCAGCTAACTTTCTAGTAGTAGTATTACTATTTCGAAGCAGAGTTACCTGAGCACCTGTAAAAGCTCTATTACTACCTCCTCTAACTACATTTCCAGATAGTTTTACCATTACCGCTTGGGCTCCTAAACCATAAGGTAAAGTTCCGGGTAAGCGTACTTTAAGCCAAGGATTACTACCATTTTGACCATCATTAACTTTAGTAATAGTAAAACTTTGCACCGATTGTACTACAACTGCTCGGCAACTAATTATATCCATATCACCAGGATCATTCGTTGTTCCAAATCCATAAACATCATTCAATGCACCAACAAGACTATAAATATGGGTATGAGCACTTCCAGGAGATTTTTCGTTATGTACTTTAGTACCACCCTTCTTAAAGTCCATGAATGCATCATCATCTTGACTACTTTGGTCATTAACTCCACAATCAGCCTGTATAACTACATAGACCTTATCTGTCACATCACTCAGAGTAAACACACTAGCATTAGCTATCTGATCACTAGCAACAATAAATGGATCTGCTACTGTTCCTGCTCCACTACTACTTTGACTACTAGTAAACAATGCAGAACTTGCATGTTCTCCACCCTTAACCTCTACCGTTTCTAGTTTAACCAACCAATTTACAGTTTTAGATGAGGCACCTTTACATTGTATGTTTAATTTGTCACTACCAGAGGAGCCAGATCCCGTAACGGCTGCTTGAACATCCCAATTACTATCTGTTTCTGCTATTACTGTTTTAGAAACACTACCCAATAGAGCTATGCCTCCTCCATCATTATGTAATAATCCTACTAATTTATAATTAGCATTATCAGAATTTGTAGCATTAACTTGATCTGTTCTTCTTCCAGCAATGTGTGCTATAAACATTATGCTGGTATCATTCGGTATGACTAAATCAGATCCATTATTTTGAGCTGTTGTAAATGTAGCATCTGTAGTTGTACACCTTAAAACAAATGAGCTACACTGAGCGTCTCCTTGACTACTAAAACTGCCATGAGCAAAAGTGGTCTGACCATCACTATTGATTAATCCACTTGCCCCTATCATAACACCTGTAGGAGAAGCATAAAATCCTTGATTCGTTAAGCCGATATCTCCATTAACATGTAATTTATATGATGGGCTAGCAGTACCTAATCCAACCTTGCCATCGTTACTAAATCTAGCGCGTTCACTAGGAGCATTTGCGTCACTAGTAGCTGTAGAAAATACTATAGCTGTTGCGTGGGACGCTGAACCAAAAGCAGCTTCAGCAAGAGTTTCAATTTTAGCGGAAACATTTATGGCTGCTCCCCCGTCAGATTCGGAAGAAGCAGCAAACTGTATTTGTCCCAGCTGATCATCAGCAATAATTGCTGTGTCATTTGTCTGAAGTGTAATACTCTTCATTATGTCCTTTAAAAATAAAATTGATTTACTAGACTACATGCCAATTAGTTCCATCACAAGCAAGAGTCATACTTTCAAATTGTGCATATAACGAAACTGTCGTAGCACCATCAATTGTCGCTGAACCACCTCTTTGAATAATCACATTACCTGTTCCGCTATCTACCTTCTTGACATATACTATTTGACCAGTAGATACACTAGGAAGAGTTAGTGTTTTATTACTACCGCTAGTAGTAACTAAATTTATATCAGAAGAAATAGTACTTGTAGTAGTTACAGCAGCAGCAGTTCTACCTCTTTTGGCTTCTGTTACAGAACTAGCTGAAAGATGTGCCGTATCAATTGACCCATCAGTATAGTGCTCGCTATTAACAGCATCATCAGCAAGTTTTGTTCCATCTACAGCATCAGCAGCCAATTTAGCTGTTGAAATACCAAGATCTTTAACTCTTACGGTATCGCTGTTAATTTCAATAGTGCTGTCGTCTACGTTCACAGCAAAGCTTCTGTTTGCACTAATATCTCCACCGCCAGTAAGACCATCACCAGCTGTTAAAGTAACACTAGTATGGTTTATATGTTCGTTGGCTACAAAATTACTTAAACTATCATGATCAATTTCACTATCTACAGAATTTACAGTAACAGTATTAGTAGCACTAGTTACAAATTCTGCACCTGTACCATCAGCAAAAGTAATTGTTTCTCCATTATCAACAGTTTGAGGGGTGCTACCATCGGTGATAATGAAATTAGTCATACTGCCACCACCACCTCCAAGACCAGAAACAAAGTTTGCTTTAGTCATCTTGCGAAGGGCGGTTGCCGAAGTATCATAGATAAGAATTACATCATCATCAGCTATAGTAGCTTCTGCGGTCTGCCCAGTAATAGAAGACACAGCTAAAGAAACAGCAAGAGCAGCATTACCACTGCCATCAAAAGATGTCGCACTGTCTGTCGTAATTTGTCCAGTAAGAGTAAAATCTCTAGCAGCGGCTAAAGAAGTGGCTGTATCAGCATTACCAGTAACACTACCAGTAACATTGCCTTCAATATTAGCAACAAGAGTACCTGTTGTAATTGTTAAATTACCAGTACTAGCTCCGGTAGCCGTACTAGTACCTAAAGTAAATTTATCAACACTTTCGTCCCATACAAATATAGCATTATCTCCGGTACTGCCTCTTTCGATAACAATACCACAATCATTAGCATTAGTACTAGCTCCATTATTAAGTTCTATTAGTGTGTCTGCCACTACGGTATTTGTGGTATTGACAGTAGTGGTCGAACCATTTACCGTTAAGTCTCCAGTAATAGATAGGTCTTGACTAATAGTAACAACGCCATCGCTAGCTATGGAAATAGCGTCAGCATCTCCTTGGCTACCTATGGTTCCTCCATTAGGTATTTTTAAAGCCGAAGCACTAGCATCATATGTTAGTCCACTATTAGATTCAAAAGTAGCATCTGTAGCCGCATCGCCAAAAAAAACTATACCACTTGCGTTTCTGTCTATAGGTCTGTATGACATTGTATTTCTCTCCGTTGTATTATATTATAAACCAATTTGAATTATCTGATATTAACGTTACGCTTTCGTAATTATTTGATATTATAAAACTTGAATTACCATCAATTGTTTCTGTTCCCACTACAGGATTAATTACCACATTATTAGAACCAACACTTTTCTTAATTATAATTTCTTTACCACCAACACCATTAGCTGTAGGAATATGTATATTTACTAAAGCAGCACTACTGTCTACAAAAACCACATCATTATCAGTAGTTAATGTATAATGAGAAGTAACGCTCACATAGTCTTTATTTACACCACCAGCAGAAGTAGTTTGAGTAGTACCATCACTAAATCTAATTCCTCCAGTACCCAAATTTAATTCTTGAACACCGCTGTTATATACTAAATTAGCATCTGTAAGTAATCCCCCAGCAGTATTTGATCCAACAGTGCTAACAAATGGTATTCCCTGTAAATTTAAAGATGATTCAGATTTTAAGTCTCCCCCACCGATTCTGTGCTTACCTAGCTGTACTAAAATACAACCAGTAGTAGCATGACTTTTTATTACATAGCCAATAGGCATGCAATAATTAGGAATAATAGGACAGGTTGCCGTAACAGTTGCAGAAACAGTAGATAAAAATATTTCATCACCATCTGTAAATGATGAGGTGTCAATATCTCTAACAATACCGTGAGTGGTTACATATCCAAAACTATTATTTTCGATATCATGAGTTGCTAATCCTACGACCTTAGAATTTGTAGAAGTAACAGCATTGCCAGGAGCTATGGTTGGAGCAAGACTATTATATGTTCCAGTAATAATAACAGGAATGCCCGCTGTAATAGTGGCTCCTGTGCTATTTCTAACTCTTAGATATTCTTCTTGTCCTAGTCTTTGACTAATTTCTGACTCATCATTATATGCGACAATTGCATGACTATCACTATCGTAAAATAACCTGCCCTCTTGATGAGAAGGAGAAGAAGCACTGTCTTTTAGTCGTAAATCTAAAGCATCATGTATGCCTGTTGCAGCAGTAATCGCGTCGAAAACATAGACTCCAGTAGCAGTTGTTTCTAATTTTTTAGATCCTTCATAATTTAACTCAACATGAGTTTGAGAACTAGTACCGTCAAATATAGCTATCTTTTTACTACCATCAGAATTTGCAATATCTGTAGAAGGACTCCTAAGATTTAATTTGCCTGTAGACTCTGAAATAAAACTATCAGTAGCATTATTGAATATTTCTAAAGAACTAGAGCCAAAAACAGCTTTATTATTATCTCCAAACAATATATTATTACCGTTTGTGCTTAAATCACCACCCAATTGAGGAGAAGTATCTGTAGATAATTCTATTTGTTCAGAATTAGTAACGAATATGCCAGTAACATGACCATTCTCATCTAATAGTAAATTTCTAATAAAATGATTAGCTAAGTTATTATCGCTAGAATCAGAAGCATTGATTTCTGGATGTAAAGAAGACCCTATTGGATTGATACTATTCCAATTACTAGTACCGTCTCCTACTTTAAGATAGTTCAAATCAAGATCATATCCTGGTTCACCACTACCCAAAACAGGATTAGCACTATTCCATTCAGTGGTGGTTCCTTTTCTGATCTGAATTAGTGATATACGGGGCATTTGAACCTCTTTTTAAAAATATAGTCCTTATGTATTATTAATTATTTATGGCGTTCCACCGTCCATACCAAGGGCTAATACGAAGCTATCTAATGCAATGATATCAGTAGCAAATACGTCCTCCTTAGCAAAGCCTGTAGCAACACCAATATTGCTGGGTTGTGTCTTGGTAATTTCAACGCTAGAACAAGTAGAACAGTCTATAGACGTTTCTATTTGTATAGTGTGAGATTCATTGGTAATATCAAGTGTATAATCGCTCATGATTGGCAACCCAAAGCGGTAATTGATTTGCTATATCTTTTAACGATACCTGCGTTTCCATATAGTAGTTTGATAGTATATTTACCTCCACCACTATAAAACTCATTATCTGACTGTAATTCTAGGTCATATTTAGCACTAGTAAAATCAAAACCATTTGTGGTTGATGCAGGAAACTCTAGAAGAAGTTTTCCGTTGGTTCCATCTATAGTAAATTTATAAGTAGACACATCTGCGTTGCCACTAGAATATATTTGGGTTAAATTTGAATTGGTTTTCCATATGAATCTTGCACACCAATTCGTAATATCTATTGCAGCGCCATTTGAGTCTTTATATACTAATGACAATCTAAAAGAGGAACCTTGTTCTATTGAAAAGTCATACTGGGCTGCACTCATAATTACTCTCTATAAATTGGGGCGTTTCTGCTTATGTATTTATACACTATATAAAGCAAAAAGGGCCAGCACACCGCTAGCCCTTTTCTTCGAAAAGTATTACTAAGTATAAACTTATTATAGAGAACCGAGAAGGACTCTACGATTATCAAGAACCGCGAAGCCAACTTCAGCCCAGCCGTAGAAACCAGCTCTTTTCTGACGATGTAAAGTATCGTCTTCGAAGATCTGAACTTCTTGTCTAACTGGCATGATGAAGCTGTCTCTTTTGCGAAGATCAAGACCAACAACAACTTCTGTATCGCTACCACCCATGCTTGCGCTAAGGGTATTGCTATAGAACTGTTGATATTCTTGACCAACACCGAGCTCATCGAGGTCGTGAAGGTTGATACCGAAGACTCTGTTAATAGCTCCATCAGCAGCTGTGTAGATTTCTCTACGAGTAACTTCATCAACTTGATCAACATTCCAGTTTCTGAGATCTTCCATAGCTTCTGGTGAAACATAAAGATCTGTTAACTGGCCTCTATTGTTAGAAGCAGAATTGCCTCCACCATTTCTACGCATGACAGTCTTTAAAAGAGAAACAAGTCTCTTGGTAAACTGGCCTGCATCAGCATCGCTGTCAAAGACAACAATGTTACGGTCAACACCGGCTGCTAAAAGTGTATGCCATCCGTCATCGTTCATCTTTTTGACAAACTGTGACTCAAGCACTTCCATGGCGCGACCAACAACGTCCCAGCGTGCATCACGAGCATATTTTAAAAGATAATCAATGCTAGCACCAACATCATATGTTGGAACCATGACGTAATCACCTTCGACGTGACGTTCTGGAATGTATCCATGATTAGGAATTGTATAAGCAACAAAATCCCTTTCACTTCCAGGAGACAAGAAGTCTAATGGAAATTCTGGAGTAGCACCTGGAGCTAATTGAACAGCTTCAAAGATACCATCTAAAATATTACCACTTAAAACACCTTGACGGAGTGGAAGCTCTAATGCTTTTGCAAATTCTGCATTTGCATTTAATGATTCTTCTCTGTTAGCAGAACCAGAACGTTTTAAAAGCTCTGTTAGCTCCGGAGAAGGAGTAAACTTTTGAGTATTATCTGACATTATTAATTTCTCCATTTATTTCTAGGGTTTGATTATACGATATTGATAGATACTTTAGCATAATTATCAGCATCTTTTGAACTTAAAAACGTACCTACTTGGTAAGCACCAGCTGCTGCGGTATCAGTGATAAGACCACTAACTCCCACATAAGCTTTATCACCGGCGCTTGGTGTGCCATCAATTGAGTTTGTAGTAACTTGGCCAGCTCTTAAAAGAGCTACTTTGCTACCAACAGAAACTTCGTCTTTATGATAGTTGATATGCTGTCTTGTTAAATCGATATCAACAACATCGTTTAAAAGAACACCCATAGGAACTTTACCACTAGCAGTAGCAGCATATGAAACAACAGCAGCACTGTCATCCATAGCAACACCACTACCACCGGTACTGAGAGTAGCAACGCCACCTCTAGTTTCCGAGGTATTCATGAAAAATGAAATGTCAACTTGACTTTCTACGCGATCTGGTTTTAGGGCCATTTTAATTCTCCGTTTATAATTAGGTTTATTTGTTGCCTAGTCTACTATACACAAAATCTACAAGAGCAGCTCTTGTATTTTCAACTTCTGAGTCTGTTTCTTCACCAATTCCGAGGTTTACCTCTTCTGCAGCTTCGACACTATCAAGTATCTCTGATGCTTCTGAAGTTTCTTCGGCTTCTTCTATAGTTTCTTCTGAAGTTTCTTCAGCTTTAGATGCTTCTGTCTCTGCAACCTCTTCAGCTTCAGCGACTTCTACTTCTTCTGACTGTTGATCTTGTGTAGAAACTTTATTTAGCGTTGCTACAATAGCCTCAAATTTTTCATCATCAAATGATTCAAATGTTTTTGTTGCAGCTTCAGCGTCTTCTTCGCTTAAGCCTACTTCAATCAATGTGGCCATTCGTTTCTTGTACATTTCAGCCATCATTCGATCTTCTTCGTTTTTTCTGTATGTTGCTAAGAGTTCTTCTTTTTCTGCTAATTTCTTTTCATACATTGCAGAAAGTTCGTCTTCTTTATTTTTCATCTCTGCACAATGATCAGCTTCAAGCTTTTCAGTAGCTTCTTTAATCTTTTCATCATAGCTAGCCTCAAGAGATGCTTCAAGCTCTGCTTTTACAGTAGCGTGATCAGCTTCTAATTTTTCTGTAATGGCCAAAACATCTGCTTCGCAAGCTTTGGCTGCTTCCTCTTTAGCCTTTTCGCCTTCTGCGATTTGTACTTCAAAGGCTTCAACTTTCTGAGAAAGTTCTGCCTTAGCAGCTTCTAAATCTTCGGACACTTGTTCTGTCTCTGGTTTATTTTCGGCCATAATATCGGTCTCCATTAAATGTGAACGTGTTTGATTATCAAATACACCTATTTTTTCATTTTCTTCGTTTTTTTCTGGCAACATATTATTTTTTGTGAAAATTATACTTTCTTCGTTAGCTGGCTTATCAACAAAGCCCTTACCACTAAAAGTAATATTTCTCAAAACCCTACCAATTTTGTAATTTTCAAACTCTCCCATACCACCATATGCTCTTAAGTATTTGGTTAAGTATGCAGTATCATGATTTCTGTCTAATATTTTATAAGTACCAGAAGCTTTGTCAATTAAACCATAGTCAAAATTATTGAAAAAACATTCCATGCTAACATATTTGCTACCATTTTCAATTTCATCTATTAATTCTTCGCTTCTAATTTTAAGCTTAGGATCACTAAATCCTCTATAAATTACAGAAGCTGTTACAATATGGAACTTGTCAGGAACCTCTGAAACTTTAATATCTTCAGAAAGAATATTTCCATCAGCATCAATTGGCCAGTTAGAAACAATATGACCAATTATTGTATTTTCATCATGCTCTAAGTTTGTTGGTTTATCTTCAGGAGTATTTTTTGCTGCCCATACTTCTGCTTTGTCGAATATGTCATCATTTTTATTCCAATTACTGCTAACTAGAATAGATTGGACATAATAAAGATCTTTGTCTGAATAAGATGCTAAACTTTTTAAATTCTTAATAGAATCCGTAGGTTCTGCTGGGACAACAGAACTTGCATAACTAATAGAACCAGCAGTTAATAGCTTAATGCTGATACCATCGTCTTTTTCTTGATCATATATTACCATTATTATTTCTCCGTAGAATGGACAACAGATGAATACACCAAACTATAGAATATGGCCTTTGCTTGTTTTTGTTCTTCAACAGACATTTCAGCATTTATTTCTGATTGTAAATTAAATCTCCAGCGGTCATATAAAGATACTGTTTGATGTATTTTAGAATTATTAATTTTATTCATAGAAGACTTGACCATGTCTTCGTTTACTTTTGAGTATGGGTCTATAGTGAATAATATTTTAGTTTTAATTGTATCTAGCTCATCATACTCTTGACTAGACAAACTTCTAACATTTTTCTTTTGATAAAAGTCTAAAAGTATTGGATGTAAAACTTTCGCTATATCATCTTGTGCTTTGTTCGCCCAGATAATAAGACTAGCACCGATTTGAGGACTAAAATCTTTTTCCTTACGTTTTTGTGTGTCTTTAGAGTTTCTGGGTCTGCCTTCGCCAGGAACACCTTTTTTAGTTTCTGCTTTAGGCTGCTTCGTTAATTCCATTTCTTTTTTAACGTCATTAATATTTTTTTGTCCGTTTTTGTTTGGTAATAAGTCCAAACCAACTTCGCTAGGAGTAGCCAAACCTAATTGCAGTGCAAGTTTCTTCAAAGAAGAATCTAATACATTGTCGCTGAATGGACCATTCTTTGGAGGCATCTTTTTATTCTTTCTTGCCTTGTGTTCTCTTTTTACTCTAGTGTTTTCCATATCATCATCAAAACCAAATCTTTTCTTCAAGACTTCTTCCGAGATAATACTTCTATCAGATAACTGTATTAGTAAAGCCTTCTCTGATTCTTCATTGCTCAAATCCATTCTGTCAAATTCTATTCTTGCCGGGCTTGAAAAACCCATAGCTTTTTGTACGATCCTAAGTTCTTGTTCCCAGAATTGAGCCAAGACATCTCTGCCATATTGCAATCTTTGTGTTAATGTTTTTAAACTAATAAAATTATTAGTAGTTCCAGCAGCTCCGTATGTACCAGTCAAAGTAGGAGGAATACCTAGACCAGCATAAACACTATTAAGATGAGGAGTATATTTACCCTCTCCTAAAAATTGATGAACACTAGTGTTAGATTCTAACAATTCAATATCCGGACCCCAAACTAAATCCATTGTACCTCCACCAACATTGTTTCCAAGAATCTGTGCCAACTTAGCTGTTGCGCTTTTTGTAGGAGCAATTCTATGTTCAAGATTACCTAATTTAAATATTCTCACATTAGATATAGCACCATCTAAAGCTGCCATATCTGCTAGTTTTAATTTTTCAATTACAGTGATATCATCCATAATTGCATATATCATAGGATACGCCCAGCTTTGCCAATCATCTTTTTTATAATGATAAACCAAAGTCTTGGAAGGGTCTAAAGGATATTTATTTTTGCCTTTAGCTGCTTCAACAATAGCGTCTGGCAAATTAGCAATTACTTGTTTTTCTTGATCTGTTTTAGGAGAATTAATAAGTTTTCTTAAATGTGCAGGCAAAGTTAGTTCATATGTTTTGTTTTGAACAAAAGAAGACATAGCTCCACCAGAAACATCAACACAAGAAGGATCCATAAAAGTATAAATCCATGGAATTTCTCTTGCTGCTACATTATCGTTTATGCTAAGCAAAGATATATCAGCAGCAGCATTAGCTGCATACATCTGATTAATTGATTTAGAACTTAATTTTCCTGTTTGTCTATTGATTACTACATTTCCGGTCTTGTATAAATTGTTTAAAAATCTTTCACTGCGATCTTTACCATTTACTCTCTTGAACCATTCTTGATAAAATCTTTCTTGCTTTTTAACTTTATGTACTAATCTAATACCTTGGCCTCCAAAGTCTCCCATAAGGTCAATAACATTTTTTACCAAACCGACTCTTTGGTAAATATCGTCAGCTTTTCTGATAATAGCCTTAATCTTGACGGGTACCCTTTCAGAAGGTCTGAAATAATCGTAATCACTACGAGTTAATCCTGGTCTACCGTCTGTAGAAGTGTCTAGTCCAGAATAGTCAGATCTAAACTTATGGGCTTTTGCTGAATGTATAGCATTATACTCTTCCAATGCTCCAGCGGAAGCTTTCATGGCTTCAGTTCTACTAGTGTCATCATCTCCCCATAAAACATAAGCCTCTTCTTTTTCTAGAGGCTGAGCATCTTTAATTTTATCGTTTTTTTCTTCTGGCATATTTTTATTTTAATGTAATAGTATTGTGATTCTATTGTCTGTATACACCAAGATATATATCATCTTGATTTACAGCCGAAGTAAACCACTCTGGTCCTTTATACATATCTCCTTTTTGTTTTGGCACATCTCTTAAATTTCCACCAATCATATCAAAGTTAGGTCGTAAATCAGGGCTTTTTACTTGTCTAGCCATCATGTTAGCTATTAGTAAAGAACTGTATCTATCTTTCCTAAGTCTGCCCTTTTTTCCATTTTGCAGCTTTACCTCAGGAGTATCCCAACGGTCTCTAGCATTAGGTCCTGTGCTAGTCTGACTCATTACTATTGTAGTTAGTTCGTTTTTCAATTCCTCTATTTCCAAAATACAGTCACTAACATTATCATAAAGGTTCTCTAATGAAGATTCAAGTACATTTTTACCTTCTTTTTCTAATTCTATACCTAAAGTCAAATTATCAAATCTTGGGAATAATAATGCCTTATCTTCAAAATCTTTTCTTAATCCATGATTAGCATGCGCTGTCCAATCAGCTTTCGCAAATTGTACCATATCAAGAATATGCAATCCTGCTTGACCATCAGTATCTTTAGCTTTATCTGGATTAATTACGGGCAATATAAGATTTTCTCCTTCTTCCAAATTATTTGGGTCATGTAAAGATTCTTCGATAGCTATTCCACCACCTTGAGCATCCAGCCCTATAAGAACAGGAGGAAATACTTTCATTAAGTTTCTAATTTTTCTTGCACAGAAATTATAAAAATCGTGTTCTTTAACTGTTCCTGTTTTTTGTCTGTCTTTAAAATTTACCCTATTAGTAGCCCACACATAAACTATTCTAGTATGATCTGGATGAACTTCTAATACTACAATACTAAAGTTATCTTTTTCTGAAGCTGGGTCAATACCATATACATATTGTCTATTTGGTTTTCCTTGATTAACAGCATCAAATACTATCTTCTGCTCACCAATTGTTATAGGACTGTTTTCGTTTGCCACGCAAGATTCTATTAGTGTTCGTTTAAAAAATCCATCACTATCATTTACAAAACAGGCAGCATATTCCATATTATATATGCCTGTATGAATAGTGGCTTTAGCCCTGGCGACTTGTTTATCATCCATAAAGCCTTTTGGTATTAATTCATATGGCACTCTTATGATACTATAATCTTTCCAGCTAAAATTTTCTGGAACTTCTCCTTTAAATAATTCTTCTAGTTTTTGTTTGTCCCCTTTGCTTTTAATAATACTTTTATATCTATTCCAATATTGTGCAAAATGCTTAAAGCCATAATCAGCTGTTCCTGTAATAATGGCTTGATTGCTTTTGGGTGTGCTTAATTCTTCCAGACTTTCATTCCAGACTCCAGCTTCTATCATTGCTTGTTTTTTTGCTTGCTCTTTCACATTTTCAATAGGAGTAGCACTAACAGCAGCAAAACCAGCAACAACAGTCTCATAAATATCAGGAGATATAGAAGCAAATTCGTCAGCAATAATAATATGTGCTCTTAGACCTCTAATTTTACTACCGTCACCCATAGGCACAGCAATAGTCCAGCTGTCTCCTAATCTAATAGTACATCTATCTACATCTCTTCTAGGACCATCTTCATTACCACTAAAAATGCTACGAAGTATTGGACTATTTCTCCATATCGTTTCCATATACTCAAATATAATTTTACTCTGTCTAAAAGCAGCACCAACTACTACAATTTTAGTACCAGGATCAAATGTACATTTTAATATACAATAGAGACTCATTAAAAAAGATTTACCAAAACCACGACTAGCCACAAACATAGGAAAAGATCTCGTCCAAAATTCTTGTAAGATAGCTACTTGTATAGGATGAAGCTGTATATTAAATAAGATCTGACAAGTAGAACCTAAATATAAAGGATCTTTAATTAATCTCATCAAATGAGCATCAGGCATTTCTATATCATCTTTGGTCCTATTAATCATAGGATTGTTAAGAATATCTATCTTGCTTAAATCACCCAATCCCAACCAAGCATCATCAAAAGAGGTTTTTTCTTTAGCCATCTTGTTTCTTTTTCTTTAGTCTTCTAGATTTATTAATAGCTCTTTGAACAATAAGTTTAGCAACTGTTCTCACAAAAGGAAGATTTCTTTTTTTAGCTTCTTCATTTAACCAGTCTAATACTGTTCCTAAATTTTCTTCACACCAATCTGGTCCATTAACATTCATCTCCAAAGCGTGTCTTTTACAACTGCAATTAGGAGTGCTTTTAATTCCCATAGCACTAATCATTCCAGCTAAAATTGCACCAGGTCCATCAGGATCAGATTCTAGTGTTTTAGGAAACTGATTTTGCAGATATGCTTGAGGATTATCTCCCATCATTTCTTTTAATTTTGTTTGAAATATGCTTAGAGATCTATCCTCTCCTAAAGCATCATAATCTTCTCCATTAAACAATGTTATCTGCTGTGGAATTCTCATAATTTGCACACCAATTTGTTTTGAAAAAGGCTGATCCCAATATGTGATTTGTAATTCTTCTAATGTAAATGGTTCTGGATGCTTTACATTACCATTATTGTCTGAAAAAGGTTCCTGCCTTAATTGTATTGGATTATCAAGTTTCATTATCTTCTCTCCTGTTTTTATCTATATAGTAAATACGTTTAAAAATTTGTTCCGCTAAGTGCTCTGCAAAATGATGGTTCTCGCAAAACATCACCTTTATATTATATCTTAACTGCAAATCTAGCAAGTTCTTAATGATAAAATTTGGACTTATTTTTATTTTATTCCACATCCTTTTTGGAATGCTAGATCCTGCGGGATATCTTAAAATATCTTCTAAACCAAACTCCAAAAGAACAAAAGCAAATTCTACTTCTCCTAATCTGGTTACCCAGTCTTTAAATCGTTTTTCTGTAATATTAGTAGCAAATTCATTTACACTCTTTTTTCTCTCTATCGTCACAACATCCTCTAATCCTTCTATGCTATAGTCTCCAGTATCTAATTTTTGTGATACAGTACTATATGTCTTAAAAGTCCAAGGCTGTTGTTCTCTTGTGTCTACTATAATATTAAAATTGTCTTTTTCCATTGTTATATACTATTTTTGAAAAAACTGCTTCATATACATGTTCTAGTCCCTTGACCATATCATGATGTTGTTTACATAATGTAATTCCATTAGTTACTTCATATCTAAATCCGGGGTATTGTGCCCAGGTTTTAATATGATGTACATTTAACTTCTTCTTACTTTTACACCCATGCCATTGACATGTGCGTTTATCTCTCGCTAAAACTTTTTTTCTGAAATTTTTATATAAAGGATCGTCATAATTTCTATACATTGTACAGCTTACAGTCAGAGGATACCATTTCATCAATCAGAGCATCAAAACTTATGTGAGGAATCCATCCCAGGTTCTTTCTCGCTTTAGAAGCATTGCCTCTTAAAAAATCCACTTCTGCTGGTCTAAATAGATGTTCATCTATTTCTACGAAGTCTTCGTAGTCTAGGTCAAGATTCCCAAAAGCCTGTCTTAAAAATTCTTGGACACTATGTTCCTCGCCTGTGGCGACAACGTAATCTTCAGGAACATCTTGACTCAACATCATTCTCATTGCTTCTACATAATCTTTTGCGTGTCCCCAATCACGATATGAGTAGATATTACCTAGTTTTAGTTTATCATTGGACTTTGCTAATTTATTATTAATGAGTTGTCCAATGTATTTTGTTATTTTTCGAGTAACAAAATTTTCTCCTCTTCTAGGGCTTTCATGATTAAAAAGTATTCCGCTACAAGCATAAAGGCCGTAGCTGTCTCTATATAGCTTTACTGTGTGATGACTTGCCACTTTGGCTACAGCATAAGGACTTTGCGGACTAAAAGGTGTTTCTTCATCTTGGTACTTGCCTTCATCTGGATCAAAGCTGAAGTTACATCCAAACATTTCACTAGTACTTGCTTGATAGAATTTGATTCCAGGACTGTAATTACGAATAGCTTCTAATATATTTATTACTCCACTGGTATTGATACTAAAAGTAGTAGAAGGCTGTTTAAAACTAGTTCCAACATGACTTTGTGCTGCTAAATTATAAAACTCATCTGGTTCGTTTTGTGTTACTGTTTGAGCTACGCAAGAAGGATCAGTAATATCAAACTCTTCTAATGTAAAAAGCTTATGATCTATTAAATGATTTATTCTACCGAAGTTATTGGTGCTATTGCGTCTATGAAGACCAACAACTTCATATCCTCTTGATATCAAGTTCTCTGCTAAATAGCTACCGTCTTGTCCTGTTATTCCTGTTATACACGCTTTTTTATTCATCTTTAACACTTTCTGGGGTTAAAAAAGGCTGGTCCACCGCACCGTCTTCATATTCATGATATTCGCTTAATTTACTTTTGGATTTGTTAGTTGCCTGCTTCAAGATTTCCATTTCTTTTCCTTCTTTTTCTCTCATATCTTCATCTTCCAGCATTCTAATTAACCCTATCCAGCTGCTTTTTCCATCTTCTATTCTTTTGATTCTTTGTTCTCTAGTGGCTTTTAGATCTTTGCTAATCTTTTGTTGTTCATTTAAAAGTTTGGTATATTCATTAGTGTAATTTGCAATACTGTTTCTAGCGAAACTAAGCTGGGTCTCTAAATTAGTAAGTTTTGGAATATCCCTATCATCCTCACTTTTTGTATACTCGTCATCTACATATTTTTGAAGTTTTTCTGTTTCTGATATATGTCTTTTTCGTTCTTTCATGCTTCTATTAATTAAAATATCAATTGTAATAAATTGCTTGAGCTGTAGTTCTTCTGCTGCCAAAACGTCTTCTCTAAACTGTTTCAAAAGATTGATCCAAGTGCTTTCAAAATATTCTAATTCACCACTAGTTTCATCAAACTGATTAGTTATTTCATTCCAGAAAGATTTACCATGTAATTTTTGTTTTAAAGTCTCATAATCCTTAGCTTCTTCTGAATTAGAGAATACATTATTTTGGGAAATAAATCTATTTATAGGAGCAACACTTCTATTTAAGTGTTCCGCTATTTGTTCTATAGATAGTATTCCGTAATTATCTCTTATGAATTGTTCTTCTGTTAATCCTAGCTGTCCGCGCTTTTTAGGTGCTTTCTTCTTGGTCATCTTTACCTTTCTGAGATATTAAATTATTAATATGAGCTTTAAGCTTTTCCATCTTGTCCTTATTTATCTTGACACCATGTTTTAACTTTAAATAATATTCCCTATATTCTCCAGATATATTTTTATCTAAAAATTCCACGATCTCTTTATTTGCAACCCAAGAATCATCATTGCTTTTATAAAAGAAGTCCTGATCATTATCTATATATGAAGGTTGCATAATGTTCTTTTTATTTTCATTTCTAGAATACCAGTTCTTATATATTTCACAATCTAATTTATTGCTAAATTCCAAACATCCGTTAGTAGACTTTTTCATATGCTTGTCATAAAATTTACAGCCAACACAAGGAATATCTGGCCTTTGATAGTTGTTTCTTTTAAAATTGAATAACCTATTCCTCACATGAGTCCACAGAAAGTTTTCTAAAGGTCTTGTGTGGTCATATTTATCTAAACCTTCTAGCGCAAAAATCGAAGCCTGCTGCTTCATATCTTCAGTACTGTGATATCCAAAACGAAACTTATGAATTAATTTCCTGGTGATTACATCTAAAACCCTTAGAAACTCTTCTTCAGTAACTTTACCAAATTTGCTTTTTTTAGATTGTTTCTTTTTCTTATGGGCGGGGTGGCTGGCCGTGGTCTTCGTCTTCGTCCTCTTCTTCGATAATGTCCGGGTCTTTGATTCCTGTAGAGACTTCTTCTTCGGTATTTTCTTGCTCATGTAGTAATTCTTCTATAGATTTGGTGAAACTAGAAACAAGATCTTCGCTAATGTCTAATTCTTCTGATGCTGTAACTTTTAATACAGAACCAACAATTTTGTCTGAATTTTTATTCATGTTTTATCCTTGCATAACAAGTGTAATAAACTATCATAATAGTAACTAAAAGGCCGATTTAGTCAAGGAGATATATAAAATGAAGTATAAAAAATGGTCTGATACTGAACTATCATATATAAAACACCATTCCTCTGATATTCCCGATAAATATATTGCTGAAAAAATGAGCGAAATGGGTGGTCAACCCATAACAGCAGACATGATTCGGAGGCAAAGGAGAAACTTGAAAATAGTAAAAAGTAAGGGTAGGCCCCCAAAATATAAGGTAAGTGAATAATGAAAAAGACTGTTATAGTTACTGGAGGATCTGGTTTTTTAGGGTCTTGTGTAGTAAAAGAACTTGGTAATGATATTAATAAATATAACTTTAGAATTATTAGTCCTAGAAGCAAAACATTCGATTTAACTCAACGCAAATATGTAAATGACCTTTTTGATATACTCAAACCTGATATGGTTATTCATTTAGCAGCAAAAGTGGGTGGAATTGGTGCTAATAAGGAAAATCCAGGGTCTTTTTTCTATGATAATATAATGATGGGTTTAAACCTTGTAGATGCTTGTAGGGAATATGAAGTAGATAAGTTTATTCATGTGGGGACTGTATGTAGTTATCCTAAAAATTGTACTGTTCCTTTTAAGGAAGATGATTTATGGAAGGGATTTCCAGAGGAGACTAATGCTCCTTATGGTATAGCTAAAAAGTCTATAATTACTATGTTAGAGGGCTATAAAGAACAGTATGGTTTAAATAGTACCGTATTGTTACCTGTGAATCTATATGGTCCTGGGGATAATTTTGATAATAGTAGTAGTCATGTTATACCAGCGATTATAAATAAAATACATAGAGCTCAAGTTTTAGGGGAAAATAAGATAGTATGTTGGGGAGATGGAAGTGCTACTAGAGAATTTTTATATGTGGAAGATGCTGCAAAGGCTATCTGTAAAGCTGCTATCTCTGACATTAATGATCCAGTACCTATAAATTTAGGTGGTACAGGAGAAACAAGTATAGAAAAGTTGGTCAAGACAGTATGTGAACATATGGGGTTTTCAGGTAGTATAGAATGGGATAGAAGTAAGCCTAATGGACAACCAAGAAGATGTTTAAGTAAACACAGATGTGAGAGATTGCTAGGATGGAAAGCTGAAACTTCTTTTGTAGAAGGTATTAGGAATACAATATCATGGTATAAAACACAGTATTTATAATGGAGAGTGTATGTGTGGCATTGTAGGTTTTAAAGGATGTGGAGATAAGAATGCTGTATTTGAAACCATAATGGCTTTAGAGAAATTAGAATATAGGGGATATGATAGCTCAGGTATTGCTTACTTACATAATGGTACTACGTTTTTAACAAAGCAGCCTGGGTGTGTGGAAGATTTATTATTAAAGATAGATCCAAATTCATATTCTAACAATTGTATAGGCCATACCAGATGGGCAACTCATGGCAAGCCTTCTAAACGCAATGCTCATCCTCATGTAACTTATGATTTAAGATTATCTATAGTTCATAATGGAATTATAGAAAATTATGTGGCTCTAAAGAAAGAATTAGAGTTTAAAAAATATAAGTTTTTATCAGACACTGATACAGAAGTACTTCTATACTTGATCTACGATCATCTAGTTAAAGATAAGGTTACTTTAAAAACAGCTGTTAACTTGGCTTTAACAAGAGTTGTGGGGGCTTATGCTTTTATAATTATAGATAAAGAAGATCCTGAGACTATGATATGTGCTAAGAAAGGCAGTCCTTTAGCTATTGGAATGTCAAGAACTGAAGATCATTTTTATGTAGCTTCTGATCCTGTGGTTTTTCCAAAACATATAGAGAATGTGATATATGTAAAAGAAAATAGTATTGTTAAGATAAAAGAAAAAGTAAAAATATATGATATAAATAGTGGGTCTACATCTAAGCATAAGATAGAAAAATTACAAAACAATTGGTTAGACATAGAAAAGAATGGTTACGAATATTTTATGCAGAAAGAAATATATGAGCAACCTAAGAGTATTAAGAATACGATTGCTGGAAGAATAGATGGTTATAGGATAATTTTTGGGGGACTTTTAGGATATGAAAAGATATTTGAGAAAGCTAAGCATATTACAATTATAGCTTGTGGTACTAGTTGGAATGCAGCTCAAATAGGGAAGTATTATATAGAGGAATTTTGTAATAAAAAAGTTAGTGTGGAATATGCTAGTGAATTTAGATATAGTGATAAGAAAAATATCAAACCAGAAGATATAGTGATAGGTATCAGCCAATCTGGTGAAACAGCAGATACTTTGGAAGCATTAAGGAAAGCAAAAGATAAGGGATGTCATGTTATAGGTATTTGTAATGCTGTAAATTCAAGTATAAGCAGATTGACTGAATGTGGGATATATTTAAAAGCAGGTACTGAGATAGGTGTTGCAAGCACAAAGGCTTTTACAAGTCAAGTGGTGACGTTATTGATGCTATCTCTATGGATAAGTCAGAATGATGATAACAATGATCATGTCTATAACGAGACTAGAAAAATGTTGATACAAAATATTCGAGATATAGATGTGTTGGTAAGTAAAAGTTTATTTACAGATGGGAAAATGTTGGCAATAGCAAAAGAACTGAAAGATGTAAATAAATTTATATTTATAGGAAGACAATATAATTATCCTGTGGCATTAGAGGGTGCATTAAAAATGAAAGAACTTTGTTATAATCATGCCGAAGGATATGCTGCTGCTGAATTAAAACATGGTCCTATAGCTTTAGTAGATGAAGATACTGTTGCTATAGCAGTAAATAATAATGTAAGACAAACAGATAAGATGAATAGCAACATACAAGAAATTAAAAGCAGAGGAGGAAGAATAATTAATATAGACTGCAGTAAGAACATAAGTTCTGATGTGGATTATAATATACAAATTCCTATTGTGCATTCTTGTTTGAGTCCTATAATGAGTGTAGTACCATTGCAACTATTTGCATACCACAGTGCTGTGTTCCGGGGCAAGAACGTAGACAGGCCAAGAAACTTGGCTAAAAGTGTTACGGTAGAATGATAATTAAAAGACTTACAGAAGATTATATTGAGCAGTATTTAGATTGCATTGGCGATTTAAATAATGATAATGTTAAGCAGTCTCGTGTTAAAGATGCTGTTAGGATATTAAAAAGCAGACCAGATAATATAATCACATTTATGTTGTTAGATGAGAATATTCTTGTGGCAACTGCTACTGTAATTATGGAAGATAAAATAAGATACAAACAAAAGTGTTGTCATATAGAAGATGTGGCAGTCCTGAGTGGGTTCAGAAAAAAAGGATACGGGAAAACAATAATTGAACATTGTATTAATTATGCAGTAGGAGAGAGTTGTTATAAAGTAAGGTTGAATTGTGCGGATCACTTAATAAAGTTTTATAGTGTCGCAGGTTTTAAAAATATTGATAATAGTATGGTGAATTATGTATAAAATTGGATTTATTACGATTTTGGTATTTGCAAGCTGTAATGTTGCATATGGTCAGAGAACACTTGGTGGATTAGGAGCTGGAGGATTAGATGGTAATGGTTTTGGGGATCCTGTTGCTAATGATTATGCCGGAATAGATTGGGGATATGATTTTCAAACAGGAATGATAATTAATGGGAATAATCCAAACGCAGCAAGAGCTTTTGCGAATAGATCTTCGGGGAATATGTATGGAGGAACTCCATCAGTAGGATCTTCTGGATACTGGCAATCTAGAGAACCAGAAATGGATGCCTATTTTAGAATGAGAATGAAAAATAGGATGTATAGGGATCAAGAGTATCGATATAATAAATACAGACACTCCGCTGCTGGTCGTTACGAAATGTTCGGTAGATAAGCGAGAATGTGTGCGGCGCTGCCTTATTTAAGACTATAATAACTGGTCAATAAACCGGCCAATATTTATAGAGGTCTCTTACTATTTTTGTACCACCCCCCAAAATTTCCCCCCGGAAGAGGGGTACTAGGCAAAATAAAAAAACCCCCCTTAATAGGTATGCGACTTTCTATGATACTTGCACCCCCTCTTAATGGGGATGTGCCCTTCTATGGTATCCGCATTCCATATTGCTACAAAAAAACTACTGTACAGATGCACACCCCCCCACCCCTATAAAATAGCGTGCCATTCAGTAACAAAATATTTTATTTTTATTTGGCATGAAACTATATTTCAAAATTCCCAAGATTATACTTGCAATATTAAAGTATGTACTATAAAATGTCGATATAACAAGTAACAAGTAAAAAACAAAGGATAAAAAAATGTTCAACACTTCAAAAAATTTCGAGATCGTTTACTCCTCAGATTGCTGTGGTGCTTCGGTTCACTCCGATGCTGATATTTGCCCCACATGCTACGAACATTGTGAGGTAATCGAAGATAGAACCGATTACGATTGTTCAGAAGCGGTACACTTTCAAGCCTCATTAGATTTTTATGGGGCCGGTTAAATATTCCGCTTGTATTGTGTCGATAAATATTGTAGACTTGACCTATCACACCACACCACGGAAATAAAAAATGTTCACCACACTACAAATTACTAAGGCTATATCGAAAGCAACCAACGGTCAAGAATTATATAGTCTAGAAAAAAACGAAGTATCTTATCTTCTCTCGACACTTGGATCTTGGACAATGGGGACAGCGATTGAGGCCGCAGTCGCAGACCGGTTGTCGCGTTGCGGCATCGACTGCGAACATATTGGGGGTCCGGGTCAAGACGATGTCGTTGCATATATTAAAGGTCGACGCCGTGTATTAGAATCCAAGTCATCTAAACTAGGTCCAAAAAGCGACATTTACACTTTCGCAGGAATCGACCCAAGTAAGTTTGACACACTACTACTAGCATTTGTTCACCCCACGGAAGGACTAGTAATAAAAAGTGCATCCTCAGAAGACGTCAAGTCATGGGGACTAAATGGCCCCGGAGGAAAGGAAAGAACGTGGAAAATAGACCACAATGGTAACGGGGGCTATGAAATGAAAACACAGTCACACGGAGTAATGTCAGTAAAGGGAATAAACCTAGTAGAATGGAATCCAGAGGGCTTGACAATGGTCAAGTCTATAGCGTAGAATGTCGATATACTTTTAACAGGAGAAAATAAAATGAGTAGTAATAATTGTATCATGCCAGAAGTCAGACCTAATGTTTGGGTAGTAATAGATGCTCAGACCGGAGATAAACTAGGAGAGGTCGGAGCCGTAACAGAATCAGAGGCTCGACAATTAGTGTCACACCATGTCTTGATTCCCTTCAGACTATCACACATCGAGGAGTAAAAACATGAAACACACTGTTATAGGCCAAGAAGACATTGCTAAGATAAAATTTTCTAGGGCTGTGGAACTTGTGACATATTTTAAAAACAAAGGTCAAAAAATAGGATGTGAATTACAGGCTGCTCTCCTTAACCAAGTGTACAACGATTTGTTAGAATGTATTAACGAATGTAACAAAGCCATAAAGGACTAAAGATGAAAACTAAAGTAAACCCACTGAAATTAAACGGAACACGATTCAACTCACAAGCACACAAGGAGCAAGGTCGATATGTTAAGCACTACTATTTTAGTAACGGACTTGGGGCAAGTATCGCTCTGCATGATGGGACTTATGGTGGTCAGCATGGTTATTTTGAACTGGCGATTCTAAAGTATCAACACGGCACAGATCCCTACACTACAAACGAGATCATCTATGATACTCAAATCAATCACGATTTAGGCTGTGTAGATGTTATCGGATGGCTTGACTTTCATGAGGTAGCGAGTAAACTACAAGAGATAAGGAACTATAACACAGGAGATTACAATTACAATGTCAAGTAACACAGAGCAACTAATGAGACAGTATCCTATCCTGTCCGCTGCATGGGATGAATGTAGTATGATATGGAAAGGTGTTGAGCAGGATGGTACGGTTCATAAGTTCAATAGAAAGGCTATGCGAAAGATTGTAAAGAGTGAACAGGCAAAGGTAGATGATAGGCTTATAGGTGGTAATGATCATATGATTAATCCAGTAGGAAAGCCAGGGAGTAATGAAAGACTACTTGCATTGGCTGTACAATATGCTACACTTACAGAACAAGAACAATCACCCTTTGGAGAATGATATGTACAACGGATATGAAAACTATGAAACGTGGAATGTTTGCTTGTGGATTGCTAACGATGAGGGGCTATACAACCTAAGTATGTCGTGTGCTAATTACGATGAGTTCATTGGTACAATGAGAGAATTAGATTCTCTTGAAACTCCTGATGGGGTTGCATGGAATGATTCCGGCCTTGATATAGACGCTATTGATGAGGCATGCTTTTCAGAAGATGCTGACGATGAGGAAGTGGAGGAAGACGATGCAGCCATGGCTTGACCTGGTTCCGTTCATTAAGCAATACGGCCCTATAGCTTCTATGGGGTACGTATTGTTGTTTGCTTATATGTTCACCAGGATGATATTCAAAATATAAAAGGGTTTATTTTTTGTATTACCTAAGCCTAACGGCTAAGACATTATGATAAAGCCAGTGAGAATGGAAATTTTCTATTTTTTATTAACGTTACGGCCGGAGACAACCGATAATATATATATAAGGGAAACAATACTACACGGAGAAAATGATGTTGACAATCTACACTATATTTGGTATCATGGTAGGGTTCGAAGGATATGATAATGGCAAGGTATATTTTGGAGTGTATACCCCCAATTGTGAGTACGGATATGTTATGACTGCTGAGGAAATTTACTTGGACACAATTTATGAAATAAGGTAAAGATTGTGCTTGACAACGGACGATAATATGTTAGACTTGGAATATAACAACACCACTTGGAGAATTAAACATGGCCCCTCAAGATAACATTTACAATTCAAGAACAGACGTTATCGACGGACTTGTTGACGTTGAACAGTTCGCAGAAGATTTCACGAATGATAGCATTGACACGCTACGCGATATGATGGAAGCTGATCAGTACGACATCTATGATGATGTTGACGACGGACAGCCTACCATGTATGATGAAATGCAAGACTACTATGGTGGCGACGATTGGGACCACGGACAATTTGACATGCCAGAAGATTGGAGCATATGATGAACTACTACTTTAATGAATTTGAAACCTACGAAATACAGGCTTGGCTCAAAAGTGCTCAAGAAGCAATACCTGGAGCTAAGATGAGAGGAGACGTCGAAGATGTAACAGTTTGGGAAGATATTATTAGGGCAAGTGCTAAGGAATTACAGCAACGATATAGGGACGGAAAATGAATGAATTAATGCAAGATAGCCTGTATGATACTCTTGACAAGCTATCGACTCGTTTGGTACAACTGTATTATGTGACTTGTTGGGAATTAGATGATCAGGACGGAATGAGGGTTTCAGGAAATATACTTTACGCGAGGAACTACTATAATGCAGATGTCTGAACAGCTAAGAATCGTCTATTTGAGAAGGGAGTCGACAGAAGTTATTGAATCAAAACGTACAGAGGCTCAACTTGACAAAGATTGGGAAACTGTTAAACTATGTTCGAGGGTTTTACTACAAAGATGGAGCGATAACAAATGAATAACGCGATGGACCCAAACTTTCGATACTACGATTGTAATAATATTATTGATGAAACTACTGGAGAGGAACAAGATTTGACAATAATGGTAGCAGTACCTAAAATTGATCTTAGCACAGCAGAGAACAGGCAAGAAAACATAGTAGCGATTTCAGGTATTGTAGAGGAACAATATCGTCGAGGTGTTGAGAGTTTTTCTTACAAGGAGTATACAGGATGAGTGAAAATGTAAAAATTATAGCAATCGCGTTTCTTATGGGGGTAGCTTCTGCAGTATTCCTACATGTATCAGAATCTAAACCTCAAGAAATTACTTTTGATGTATCACACTTTAAACAGATCGAGTGAAAAAGAAAGGTTTTTTTACCTCTTACGAGGGGTATGATAATTATTTTCTTTTTTTTCTATTGACAGCTAAAGTTTCACATGGTAAAATGACGATATAACAAGTAGGAGACAATACTTATGACACACGCAAAAGCAACAGAATTAGTTTTAGGTAAGAATAACAGAATGCAACGCAAGGTAGCCAACAATACCACCGCAAGAATCAAACCGGATGGTAGCGTGGCTTTCATGTTGTACAGTACAGATGTTGTGACTATTCACGATGACGACAGCGTAACGCTAAGACATGGTGGACACAAAACAGATACAACAAAAAACAGAATCAATCGGTTTAGTCCTTTTTATGTACGCCAAGAAAATTGGGAATGGTATGTAAATGGGATTACAGCTTTTGAGGATGGAATGACGATTAAGGCTTGACACGGTGTTGAGCATATGGTAGAATGTGTTTAGGTTTAGTTTTACTTCGGAGAAATGAAAATGGAAAATTTGATTTTAATTGGTGGTGCTTGTGCAGTGACTGCTTGTTTCTTAATTGCTTTCGCTACATATTGTGTTTATGGTGGTTCGAATGCTAGTCTTTGTGATGCTCGTCCGGGGCAAGTATTCAACTTTGAATACATGCAACCCCTGAACGGTGATAGCAAGCGTGTACTTGCACGGGTTCTTGAGCCTGTTCAGTATCGATCAGATGCTAAGTTGGAAGGTATCAACAAGTCTTCCAGCTATCGCAAGAACGATCCTGTGTTCAAACGAACCAATCATCTTGTAACATGTGAAACACATGATGGTGAAATTCGACAGTTCTATTGCGAACGTGTCAAGAATTGCCGCAAGCCTCTGTTTGGAGCGTTTGTAGCCTAAGGTTCTCTCCGTGGTGGTGTTAGTAGAGTACCCCGTCGTCTGTTCTCAATCACAGGCGGCGGGGTTTCTTATTGCATAAAATAAAAGCTTTTTTTACCACTATTGAGGGGTTGTCCCACCTAAGCCTAACGGCTGAGGATATTATGATACAGTCAGCAAAAAACATGCCAAACTATATTTTTATTTTTTCTATAGTTTTTAGTTGACGTAGGACGATATTATAGTATACTGGAAGAGACAAGCAGAATAACACAGGAGAACACCACATGAAATTTTCAGTAGCTAATACTAAGCTCAAAAAACTATACAAACTTGCTACCACTACGCTCAAGAAGTGGTTAGGCATGAAAATAGGACGGTCTACTGCCAAAGTTTATTCTTTCGATATTTTATCGGGAGTAGACTGTCCTTTCGCATTTAACTGCAAGTCGCAGGCCGAAGTGCAGGAAGATGGTAGTCGCAGAATTAAGGATGGGCCAGATACCAAATTCCGTTGCTTCTCTGCTAGTCAAGAAGTATTGTTCACCACAGCATACAACGCAAGAAAGAGAAATCACGACGCTATTCATGCACTAGAAACCAGTGACGATATGGCAGACGCATTGTGTAACGTATTGCCCAAGGATGCCAGAATCATCCGTATTCATGTATCTGGCGATATGTTCAGTCACCAATATTTCATGGCATGGATTAAAGTAGCAGAACGTAATCCCGATGTATTATTCTATGCTTACACTAAGTCATTAGTCTACTGGGTTCGTAGTCGTAACAGTGTACCTTTCAATCTAGTATTGACTGCATCATACGGTGGACGCAATGACGATATGATTGAAGAGTATGGATTGCGATCTGCCAAAGTAGTATATAGCGAAGCACAGGCAGAGCGTATGGGTCTGGAAATTGACCACGACGATAGTCATGCTTGCGACCCAACCAAAGCAAATCAAGATTTTGCCCTGCTGATTCACGGAGTACAGCCAAAGGGTAGTCTCGCAGCGAATGCCCTCAAAATACTAAAGAAGGGGGATCTAGCAGACAGCGAACAGGTAGCAGACTTGGAAGATAAACTAATCGCTCAGGAGGCACACAAATGAAGTACTATATACAATCAGGAACACTAGCTCTAATTTTATCAACAAATAAAGAACCATATGATGCTTGTAGAACAGCAATCCGTGCAATAAACGAATATGATGAATTGGATGAATTAATGTATTGTGATGAAAGAGGAATGAAGAACTACCTAACAGCAACGCCTAAAACTATGGTATTTCCAACAAAGGATATACTAAACAAAGAAGGGTATTCGATGTAAGTCGTTGTCTGGTAAGGACTTAAGTGAAAAAGAAATCTTTTTTTTACCTAAGTCGTTTCCTGGTAAGGACTTACGCTCATTTATTATTTTTCTTAAAGAATACTATTGACAATGACGATAATTATAGTATACTTATGATACATGGCACGGAAGAGTTACCCAAGTATTCAAGCCCAAGATTGTGATACGATAAGGCTTTGTCGTCAAGCATTCGGAGATACTTGTGGGGTGCAAGTCCTCAGTGTTCATGACCGTACATTAAGATGGATAAGGCGTATAGCACCTTGGCAGCCTGATAGCTATACGGGAGAGAATTACTCTAGTACGAGTAATACCTAAGTCCTATGATACAACTGGTGACCTCTGAGGAGCGTATCCGCTGAGAAGGCAACGACCAACAACGTAGGATTCTATACCTTCCGGCTAGGCCGGGGAAGATTGGACCAACATCGTATAGACGCCAGTTTTTATTATTTTGCAGAAAAGGACGGTAATGGATAAAGATAAGAAAATTGGGACGATTCTAAGTTATCTTAATCACAAAATGAGTGTGATGAATCAAATCGAGACAGATAAGGTAAAGAAAATCGTTGAGGATGACGATATTACTCTTAAGGAGTTAATAGAATGGTATATAGATTATGTTTGGTCGCACTCTTAATATTCTGTAGTGGCTGTGTTACAACTAGAACTTCTCTTACGTGTAACAAAACAATAGACTTGTCAGGACAGCCTGATAATGGTAGAATGAATGTGGGAGTTCGATTCGAGTTATTTAGAGATTGGACAAGATAATGAATGAGTTGTGTGAACAAATACAAGAAGATATAAGATGTATTCTTTCTGGTCGTAGCGATCCTGCTACTATTGATATGATTTGTGACTTGCTTGTGGAGAAGCTTAGCGATGAGTAAGTATGGAAGTATAAAAGTAAAAACTAAAAAACCTTGGGAGGTCTCTCGTGGACACAACAGCTATCGTTCTGGTTCTGGTACTCATGATAACCGGCCTCGCAGAGTTCGTACCAGAATGGATATTCGGAGAAGAGCAATAGGAGAATATTAAAATGAAAGCTTTTATTGTGCCATTTGTACCACCTAATACTTTCCGTTAAACATTATGATAAAGCCAGCAAAAAAGAGTAAAGAATTAAGTTGACGCAGGACGATATATATAGTATACTTAGAATATAGCAAGTAACACTAACAAAAGGACACTATTATGCCTGCTAATGTTGAATCAATGTTTTACACCGGTGCGGAGCCTTGGCACGGTCTTGGTGAGAAGTTGGAAGATGCTCCAACAATCTCGGAAGCAATCGAGGCAAGCGGTCTTGATTGGGAAGTAGGGACAAAAGATCTTGTGACCAAAGACGGTTATGATGTGCCCGCAAGAGCAACCTATCGAAAGACCGACAATGCTATTTTAGGCGTAGTCGGCCCACGATATGTACCGCTCCAGAATAAAGATGCATTTGGGTGGTTCCAGCCATTTGTAGACGCCGGTGAGTGCAGTCTCCACACGGGTGGTTCGCTAAGTGGTGGTCAGAAAGTCTGGGCCTTGGCTCAACTGAACCGTGATCCTAGCGAAATTGTCAAGGGTGATGAGGTGCAGAAGTTTATTCTTCTCTCCAACAGTCACGATGGCACAACTGCTATTCGCGTAGGCTACACGCCCATCCGTGTCGTATGTGTCAACACTTTGGCTTTTGCTCACGAGCATAAACAGAGTAATCTGCTAAGAATCCGACATACTCGTAGTGCAGCAACGAATCTTGATAACGTCCGTGACATCATGGATAATATCAACGCTAAGTTCGAGGCAACTGCTGAACAGTTCCGATTTCTGGCTAGTCGAGACTTCAATCAGGCTGATGTTCGCAAGTACGTCAAGGTTCTGCTGAATGTGCAGCACACTCCTGACGAAGACATGAAGACCCGTACCAAGAATATTCTTGATGATATTCTAGGAACTATCGAAGGTCCGAAGCAGTCTATCCCCGGAGTCAAGGGTACTTGGTGGGCTGCATACAACGGATACAACGAGTATCTTAATTACAACAAGGGTCGCAATACCAATAACCGAATGGAAAGTCTGTGGTTCGGCCAGAATGGTACTGCTAACAACAGAGCACTAGCACTCGCCACAGAGTATGCCAGTTCTATCTAGTTCTGTACAATCAGATATGGTGTCCGGGCAGGTCGTTCTCGTCTCATACATGCGAGAGCGGCCTGTCCTATTTTATTAGAAAAAAAGCTTTTATCATGCCAAAATTATTCTTGTAATTACTAAAGAAACTATGGTTGACATGACGATAATATATGGTAGAATGATATTATAAGTGACAAGCACAGTGCAAGTTACTAAGTTTGGTTTCTTAAAAATTGGAGTTTAAAATGAAGAAGCACACGTTCACCATTGATATGGTATGTGGAGATCTTAATAATGAGTCTGTAATCCAAGGTATCCAAGAATATCTAGAACAGAATCATACTGATGTTGTATCTCAAGTCAAGTCCTCTGGCGTCAAAACGTTCAGCGAACAAGGCTTCAAAGTCTGGCGAGCAAGAGTTACTGGAGTAACTGCAAAGCAGGCTGGTGATGCACACAACCCGAAGGCGGAACTAGTAGTCGAAAAGTCTACTAGTGACAACATCCTCCCCGGTGTGTGAGATAGTTGAGGCAGGCCCGCAGCGTCAATGGGGATATCCAAGACTGCGGGCTTGCCCTCAATGCCCCTGTAGTTCAACGGATAGAACAGCGGTCTTCTAAACCGTCGATGTGAGTTCGATTCTCGCCAGGGGTATTGACAAGTATATCTCCGTATGGTATACTACAACGATACTCTAACAACGAGGCTGGTAAATGTGCTTGTAATTATATTAGTTATTGTGTTTTTTGTTATGATGGAATAAAAGAGGAGTTCACAAATGCCAAACTGGTGCATGAATAAGTTGACAGTAACACATGAAGACATGGACATGATCCATAAATTCGAGAAAGCGTATCGAGACGATTGGACCATAGAAACTTTCTATCCTACTCCACGAGATCCTGGAGATCCGACTAAACTGATCGGTGAGGGTACAGGCTATAGTCAAGATGATGGTATGCCTAAATGGTGGCAATGGCGTGTAGCCAATTGGGGTACTAAATGGGATATTGGTTGTAAAGACAGTTACGGTCTAGAACCAACAATAGTAGATAATGAACTAAGTTGTACATTTGATACTGCATGGTCTCCACCTATTGGATTCTATGAGAGGTTGGCAGTCTTGGGATTTGACGTACAAGCGTCCTATTTTGAGCCAGGAATGAGTTTTGCCGGGACTTGGCATAATGGTGAGGATGAGTTTTATGAAGGTAACTGGAGCGATTTTCCAGAAGCATTACGAGATGAGTTTAATATGCACGAATACTATGATAGCATGGAGGAAGCGTAAACAATACATATAGTGGAGGTAGCTTCTCTGCTATAGGATGGTGGCTGAAAATGTGGTAGCCAGTATGAGATCACAACAGCACATGACGCTCAGGAGGACGGGCAAGTGCCATACAATCTTGAGATAGTGGTTCAAAGTAGGGACATTGACATATCATACCCTGAAACTTTGGAGGTAATAAAATAAATCCTCCCCATCCAAAATACTCCTCGCTGACCCCGCTGCGGACTCCTCACTCTCTTCACCGCAGCGGGGTTTCTTCTTATCCAAAAAAAAGCTTTTATTATATATATATTAATAGATAGATTATAATGTTATACCTAATGTATCAAGTTTGCGAAGTTATGATAAAGTCAGCTAAAAACTAAAGTTAAGGGTTGACTATGGACGATAATATGGTAGAATGGTAATATAAAAGGAGGTGAGGAGATGATTGCTACTAGCAAAAAACCTATGACTATAACGTGTGGCACGTGTAGTGCAGAGCATGTTATATTTGTAAATCCAGAGGATATTCTTGCATGGCAATGTGGGGATTATATACAAGACGTATTATCTTATCTAACAGCAGGAGAACGAGAATTACTAATAAGTAAGACTTGTGATAATTGTTGGAAGTCTATGTACGGGGAGGATGAATAATATGGAAGGTTTTGAATATAAGGTAAGGTTTCACTTGCAACGTGGTCAGCACTATATGCACTGGCAAATCAAAGCATACGATGGTACTGTCAAGTATCTTGATCCTAAAAAGTATCAGTTAGAAATGAGAGGCTGTAAACTTATTAATAAAATTAACGCTGCCCGTAAAGTTAATTTAGCAGGAAAGAAGGATGTATGTGGATGGGTAGAATGTGAGAATTTTGATATACTAGAAAAAGATAGTATAGACACTAAATATCTTGACACATTAAGTTATAATCCTATTAATGATGTACACTGGCGCAGGTCAGGGGATGATGGTGAGTTTGATTGGGATGATAGTAAGTATGAGTCTTTAATAACAGATGGTAACAAGGTACTAGTCATGGAGGAATCATTATGCTTGAAATAGATTTTACGAGTTTAGTTCTTGGATATGTTTGTGGTATTGGTATATATCATATGATAGTCAGTACTGTATTTAGTAAAGAGGATAGTCTATACTAATTTAATACTCCTTTTTGGGCCTCCGGGTAAAACCGGGGGTCTTTTTATATTTATAGGATGATAAAATAGCAGGTTAAATCTAACTAATAATTAGATGATGAATTGAATCTTACCATCCTATTTGTATCAAGAGTAATAAATGGTGATTTGAATCTATAATTAAATAGATGACACTTTAAATCTATTACTCTTTTGTCTTTTCTAATATAGTCGGGTTTGCTTTTATGTGTAAGGTCAGTGAAACCCTAAGGTCAGTCAAATTGTAAGGTCAGGGAGATAATAAGCTGAACCTAAAATAAATTAAGTGATATTGTGAATCTCCCATGTATTGTTTAGGAACTAAATGATGGGGTGAATATAAATTAAATTATATAACAGTATGAATCTAGTTCCTAGTTGTATTGTACCTAAAGGGTAACGATCTGAACTCTTTAGGTATATTTTGTTTTATCTAATCCTCCCTGTTTGCTCAGGATGGTCATAGTCAGTCATTTTCGCCTGTCAGCACCTAACACACACAAGGTACTAGTTTATTATACATCTTGTATCGGCAGAGTCAAGAACCTTTCTTTAATTTTATTATGCAAGAGATAGTAGAAATTGTAGGTATGATTATATTTGTATTATCTAATATATCCAGTTTGCGTCATTATAGTAAAGTCAGTCATTTAGGGCTATTAGTAATAAGTATAATACTCCTAGTTGGTATATAGTTATCTAAGAGATATATCCACCCGGCCTGCATAATTATTAAATTAAAACTAGGGGTCAGTCAATATAAAAAATTCTTAATTAAAATCTTAAATATGACAAAAGAATCTTGCCACTATGGTACAGAAAGATATTATAAGGTAACACACAATAGGTCGGCAGGGCAAGGATAATGGAAAAGGATTTTGTATGTATTAAGATAAGGGATTTACAATGTGAGTATATTTGTAATCAAGTTAAGACTATGATAGATTCTCATGTAAATGCTGGGAAAGTTTTAGACGAATCTTTTATACATATTAGTATTAAGAATATTAATCAAACAATAGAAACAAAGGATCAAGAAATAAAAAGACTAGGGGAACAGTAATAATATAATAATACTCTTTATATTTTGCTCAGTACTAGAATATCTATCTTATAAGTCGCCCCCTATTAGGTATTCAAAACTACAGTTCCCCTAAATCTTACAACTATATATGGGAGAGATTCACCTAGTTATTTATATTTATTATAAATTCAAACCTTCATTTCTCCCTTATTATACTTATCTCCTGCATCATTAAAATAGACCAAAAATGATAGTTTTTAGTTAATATTGATACTAAAATTGCCCAAAAAATTATATTTTTACTTATTGTCTATGCCGGTGATTGAAAATAGGGTTTGATTAATAGGTATTTCTGGGAAAATCTAAAGTCTTAATCTCTAATGGTCGATACTTGTAATAGCCTATTGACTCTATAGTAGCTATGGTATATAATGATATGGCTAGTAGTAGGAAAAGTTAATTAAATAGGGTGAAAATGTATAAAACTGTACTCTTAACAGATAATGAAATCAAGCTATTACGCAAAGTTATACATACTTATTTATACAACCACTTGATACAAACAGAGTATAAAGATGTAAAGAATCTGCACATTATTGATAGAACATTATTGGGGACAATTCCCACTAAATGTGTAAATAAATAAACCTAATGGGTTAATTACCCACAAATGACTTAGGAATGAAACGTAAATGGGAGTTAAATAGATGGAGATACTAGGAAGAGTGTTACACATAGTTGCTATCTTAGCTACCGCATGGTTTTTTATGGCATCTTATAGGGAATGGAAAGTAGACAAAAGGAGAAAGAAAGTATGATTAACGAGTATATTAATTTTGTAGAAGAATGGTGCGAAGTATTAGAGCATAAGGCATTTGCTCGTCAGCATGGTCAATGGTCTAAAGAACAACCGACTATATTCTTTCATTTTAAGATTAATAAAAAGTATACTAAGATTATTAAGACAGATCATGGTAATGATAGTGTTCATGCCTTTGTAGATAATAGTAATTTGGATATATTCAAAGCAGCTACATGGAATGCTCCAGCTAAAGGGGTAAGATACAATCTGGAAAGAGATTTTAATGACATACTAGAAGTGTGTCAACCTAGTGGTGGTTATTTGTACAAGGGAGCAAAAGTAATATGCAAGTAGAATTGAATAAATATGATCTGACTATGATCGTAGACTCATTAGAGTATATGGGTGAAGTTATGAAGAGCATGGAACAAAACACAGGGTATCAACCTTATACTATTGATGAGATAAGCAGTATGGTTAATTTTCTTGATGGTTTCTACAATATTAGAGACTTGAAATAGGAGAACTATTATGTCTTTAGATGATTCAGATGAAAGAATACAAATAGATTTAACGGGCTTCACGCCAAGTAAAAAGTCCAAAAAAGAAGAAGATAGTTTAGTAATAGACGATATAGTAGATGATAATTCTATAGATATTGAAGGAGCCAGTTTAATTATTGGCGACGATATAGAGATAGAAGATGATAGTTTGATTATAAATAGTAATATAGAACTAGGTAGTATAGAAGATAAAACAGATATTAAATCTGGAAGTGTTCTATTAGACAGTAATTTTGTAATAGATGAATTTACTTCTAATGTTTCTGATAGTAAAAACAGCAGTATATTTGCTAGTGATATATCAGATGAAGGAATATCATTAGAGGGAGGATTAGACATAAAAGAAAATGGAGAAGTAGGTACTTGGTCTGTAGATTTAGGAGAGTTCTATAATGAAGAAGATAGTTTAATAGGATCAAATGAAGAAACTATATTATCAGGATCAGACAGTATACATTATGATGATGATGGTAATGGTGATGAAGCTGCTAGTATTTTAGTAGATAATAGTATTAGTGGTATATCAGACATTAAACCTGAAGATATTCTTAATATTAAAAAAAAGGATCAAAAAGTATATACAGACAAATCTCCTTATGAAGATAATTGGAACGGTTTTCTTTTAACAGGAATAACTATACTGGTTGGGGTTATGTTTGTTGGCTGTTTATTGGCACTAGATTTGGTTGTTGGATTAAACTGTCAAGAAATAGGATGTAATTGTGGACATCCTTTTATAGCTAATGCAATTTATGAGTTATTATATGGAGGATAAAACATGGAAGTTTTAATACTATGGGCAATAATTAATATGTGTATGGTATATACAGATTATAAACAGTCTGTACGAAAAAGGATATAATATGCAACATGAAAAAACAACTACTCGTAACAGCAATTATTACCATAGAAGGTGATAATTTAACTAAAAACCTGATTAAATTAATATTAGTAAAAATAAAACGATATTTCTCTTACAAATACAGAAATGAAGATTCTAACGTAGAAATAGTACAATTTGAACTGTCAGATAATTATGTTGAATTGAAATAAAGGTGTAAATAACACAATGCAAGCAATTAAACAAATTATGAGACAATTAAATGGAACAGTCTATAAGATTTGAAGTCAAAGATTCAGATACTAATTCAAATATAAAATCAGTGCAAATATTTAGATCATATACTAATCAAGAAAACGGAGAAATTTCTTGGGGCTATGTTGACAGTTTGCATCCTATGAGTAAAATGGATTTGCTCATACTGAAGAATACCATACAGGAATATTTACAAAATAATGACTGGGATTAATATTCAAACCCCTTGGTCGCAGTTGCTAATTAACTCTGATAAATGTGTCGAAACCAGAAGTTACACTCTTCCAGACAAATATATTGGAGAAGAACTTTTTTTAATAGAAACTCCCGGTAAGAGGGGTAAGTTTAAAGCTAGAATTATTGGGACAATCACATTCAGCCATAGTTTCAAATACAACAGTTCTCAAGAATGGGCTGGGGACTATAATAGACATAGAGTTGAAAAGGACAGTATTTTCGGATGGAATGAAGATAAAGATAAATATGGTTGGGTGGTATCTGATATAGTTAAGTTTGAAGAATATATCAAAGCGCCATCAAACAAAGGAGTAATATTCACCAACGGATGCGAGATAGTAATACCAACAGGAATTTAGTATGACCACAGAAATTACACAACAAGAAGCATGGAGAATTTTAGATGCTATTATAGCATATAAAGATGATTACGAACTTTCTGTTACTGTTATTAAAACAATACAAAGTATAGAAAAAAAAATGAAGAAGATTGTAAACGAGGGATAAATGTATATTGTTGTGACTAATGAATTAGCAGAATTTTCTATTGAATTAAGCAAGTTTCATATTGGCGAACTGGATGATAGAATCTTCGGGCCTTTTGATGATAAATATAGTGCAGACGAATGGGTATATAATCATTGTGGCAGTAAATACTGGACAATTATCCAATTAAATAATAAGGGAATATACGAAAACACAAGACTATGGATGTAACATAGGAGGAGAACATGCAATATACTATAAAAGAAGAAGAATCTAAGTTTGTTATTTATAAAAAAGATAAACCACTACTACTACCATGCAAACTAATTAAAAAGAAAAAAGTAGAATTTGATAGCAGATTAGAGGCTGAGAAATATATTAAAAATGCAATCCGTTTAATGAAAAATGGAGAAGAATATTTGGAAAGGTTTTAACATGACTAATTATATTGTATTATGTAGCGACAACAAACAAATTGATTTATCTAAAGTAGCAAGAGAAAAGAAAGAATTAGCAGTATTCGGCCCCTTTTGTAGTACAACTAATGCTGAAGAATGGATTGATAATGAATGTGGACATAAATATTGGAATATAATGTCTGTAGATATGTCTAATACAATGGAATATGATAGAGCATGACATATATATCAAATGAGCATAAGTTTATTTTCATAGAGATACCTAAGACCGCAACAACTTCTATCAATGATAGTTTAAGAAATAAAAACCAAATTCAATCTGACCATTATTCTAAAATAAGAAGATTGCCAAAAGAAGATCAGTCTAGTTTTGTTCTCCGTGTTGCCTCCAACAGGCATCAATCAGCACATCATGTAAAATATTGGGATAAGTATCATTGTTATGCTGATGGTTCAAAAATGCTGGATTATGATTGGTCTGATTATACCTCTTTCAGCATAATTAGAAATCCTTGGCGAAGATATGCTTCCTTTGTTGCTTGGTACTTCAAGGTATTTAATGGTGAACAATACAATACAGCAAATCGTAAATCATGGGAAGCATCTAATAGAATTTTAAAACGAAACAACTTTGATCCCAGAATGATATTGTATGACTTAATAGAAAATAAAATCAATAAAACTCAAGAAGACTTTATTGGAGATTATGATAGTGAATATTTTAACACATACAATAAAAACATAATTGTTTCTGATTTGCTGAGATTTGAAAATCTACAAGAAGACTATAGTAAATTATGTAAAAAATTAAAGATAAAAGACGAAGTACTTCTAAAACTCAATGCCTGTCCATCTTATGACTACAAAGATTTTTATAATGACGAGTTGATAGATATGGTATATGAAAGAGAAAAAAGAATCATAGATATGATGAATTATACTTATGACTAGACCATTAAGTAGAGAGTATTTATTGTCGAGAAAAGCATGTTGTGGTTCTGGGTGTAAAAATTGTCCATATATTCCTAAACATAAGAAGGGTAATGCCAAGACATAGTATGGTGTATTTAAATATATCAATTTAGGAGGTATGAATGAGGCTTTCCTGTATTATCTTCATATTATTATCTGGATCGGTGTTTGCTCAAGAAACTGGTATAAAGTTTTTTGAACAGAATATCAAGCCAGTTTTAACTACTCAGTGTTATTCATGTCATTCTTCTAATTCTAAAGATGTGAAGGGTGGATTGTCTTTAGATACTAGGCAAGGCATATTAAACGGTGGTGATTCTGGCCCATCAGTTGTTCCCGGTAAAATGGATGAGAGCTTATTATTAGACTACATTGAGTCTGGAGATATGCCACCAGATAATCCTCTAAGTGAAGAAGTTGTCAACAATTTTAGACAATGGATTAAAATGGGTATGCCTGACCCAAGATATAAGTCTGAGAATAGGGCTATAGAATTAAGGCAGGCTAGAAATTTCTGGGCATTTAAAAAAGTTACTAAACCTCCCGTAGCTAAGTATGATGATGGCACAGAGATAGATGCTATATTAAATTTAAAAATAGAAAAACATAAACTAAACCCAGTAGAGGTAGCAGATGATTATACTATTGTCCGTAGGCTTTATTTCGATCTTATTGGCCTACCACCTAGTGTTGAACAAATAAAAGGTTATATAAATGATACATCAGAAGATAAGTATGAGAAATTAGTTGATAGTTTATTGCAAGATAGTGGGTTTGGAGAAAAATGGGGAAGGCATTGGTTGGATGTATCAAGATATGCAGAATCGTCTGGACAAGATAGGAATTTAGTTAGTCCGTATGCTTGGAGATATAGAGATTATGTTATAGATAGTTTTAATAATGACAAACCATACGATCAATTTATCAAAGAACAAATAGCTGGTGATCTACTACCACATAAAAGTTATGAAGACTATAATGAGAATAGGATAGCCACAGGTTTTTTAACAATAGGTACTAAAAATATACAGGCCCAAACTAAACAGTTTGTAGCAGATCGTAATGATGACCAGATAGATGCTATTACTAGAGGTTTTCTAGGTATGACTTTAAGTTGTGCAAGATGCCATGATCATAAGTTCGATCCATTTTCTCAGCAGGATTATTATGGTGTTGCTGGTGTGTTTAACAATACAGAAAATATGGATGGTCTTTACAGAGGTAATAATAATACAGGATATTTGGGAGACTATGACTATTTACTTACAGAAGAGACAGAGGATTTATATAAGCAGAGGAAGATACAGGAGTGGTTTCTACTGTGTGATATTAAAAACTTAGAGACACAGATAGAGTCTATTAAAACATGGAACAAAAGAGCGACAGAACAACAATTAAACAGAGAATTAAATAAGAGACAAAAACAATTAGATGAAGCAAAAGCTAAGTTATCAGAAAAGGATTTAAAATATTTAGAACATTTACAGCCTGTTATGTCTGTTAAAGATAAAGATAAAATGACAGAGATCAAGTTAGCTATTAGGGGAGAGGTTAATAATCTTGGAGATGAAGTACCAAGAAGATTACCAGAGATATTTAGTGATAGACCTAATCTTAATTTTGATAATACCAGTGGACGATATGAGTTTGCGGAATGGATTACACATAAAACTAATCCATTAACTTACAGAGTTCATGTGAATAGAGTATGGAGACATTTGTTTGGTAAGGGTATACTGGACAGTTTTGATAATTTTGGTATACTAGGTGGAGAGCCTACTAATCTTAAACTTATGAACTATTTATCTACTAAGTTTATTACGGGTAGACTATCAAATAAAAGACTTATTAAAACTATTGTTATGAGTAATGCGTATAAGC